>Ga0136643_10000013_pt1 | contig 163860 bp, 174 predicted proteins | sample TergutLab28metaG_FD_96883 | JGI IMG/M metagenome (GOLD analysis project Ga0136643, IMG submission 96883) | Labiotermes labralis P1 segment gut microbial communities from Petit-Saut dam, French Guiana - Lab288 P1 (version 3) (version 3) | ecosystem: Host-associated > Arthropoda: Insects >... | reverse complement strand
GCGTTTCTTCTTACTACTCGCCTACCTTGCGATAGACTTTATGCCAAGCTCTTCACTTGGCTCTAACTGCTCATTGCTACGCTTTCCACAGCTTTTGCTGTTCAAAACATTGCCTCTTGCAGTATCCTTGCTTCTCAAAGTTCTTTCAGAGTCTTTTTGGTCTCTTTCTTTCCTTATTATTCAGTTGGTATGGTTCGGGGTTACAATCACTCCTTGCTCAAGTGACTGCACAAAATATAATATCAAACAAAGCCTATCATGTCAACAACTTTTTTAAATTTCGCCTTATATATTTACAACAACCTGCAGCATACCGCTTTTAAAGTCAATTACAGCAACATCTTTCGTAAAAATATTACTCACACCTCTTGAATATCCCTTAACAAGATTTTCACCTTCAAGAGGGTATAATAAATTTTTCGTTGTAATACCCTCCACTTTATCACTTAAAGAAATCAAAGAAATTATACTTCCCTCTTTATAATGAAACTCTTGCCCTTCATTAATTACATACAAATGCTGTTTCTCATCATAAATTGCTGCTTTTACCCCTTTGTGAACAGCTTGCAATAAATTATCAATATTGCCTAATGTATGGTCAATACGCCCGCCAAAGGCTGCAAGCAAAATAAGCTCATTCACACCTGCTTGGATTGCATGGTTAATGCCAAGCTCCATATCTGTAAAGTCTTTTTTAGCCGGATAATCTTTAATTGGAATACCCTTAGCCGCGTATTTCTCTAAAAGTTCTTCGTTTACCGAATCAAAGTCCCCAAGTATAACAGATGGTGCTAACCCAGCTCTATCCGCATATTCTAAGCCCTTATCAAGACAAATTATATAGTCGCCTTCTTTTATAAATCCCCTCACAAATCCTTCTGTCGGCGCTTCGCCTCCTGCAAAAATTATACCTCTCACTGGGCACCTCTTAATTCCTCATAAAAACTCAAGTACCGCTTATATCTTATTTCAGCTATAGACCCCTTAAAAACCTCTTCCTTTACTTTGCAGTCCGGCTCATCAATATGATTACAGTCCGCAAACCGGCACCCATCCTGCAGCTGGCTAAATTCACGAAAAAAATGCTTTAACTCCGCTGTTCCAATATCTTCAAAATGAACAGCTGAAAATCCGGGAGAGTCAGCTACATAGCTGTCTTTATCCAACTTTATCAGCTGAGAATGCCTTGTAGTATGCTTGCCGCGGCGAATTTTTTCACTAAGCTCCCCTGTTTCCATAAGTTCTTCATCGGAAATCATATTAAATATACTCGATTTTCCCGCCCCTGAAGGACCGGCGAATACTGTCATTTCACCAATTAAGGCATTTTCAATTTGGTCTATACCAATGTTTTCATATACAGAAACCTCAATAACTTTATAGCCTGCCTTTTCGTAGGTTTTTCTTATATTTTGTGTTTTTTTCTTATCATTTTCTTTCAATAAATCGATTTTATTAAAAATAATACTGATATTAATCCCTACAGCCTCACAATTTACAATAAATCTATCCAGTAAATCAAGGTGCAAGTCAGGCTCTTTATAAGCAAATACAATAATAGCCTGAGTTATATTTGCCACCTTCGGTCTTGTAAGAAGAGTCTTTCTGTCATTAATTTTCTCTATAACACCTGAACCGTCTTCTAACAGGGACACAAATACCCCATCCCCCACCAAAGGGGATAGGGCAATTTCTTTTTTCCTGAATATTCCGCGGGGCTTACACATAACAAGCCCCATGGGCGTATCGACTGTATAAAGCCCGCCCACTCCTTTTACAATTATACCTTCCATATTATCTAAATCTCCATCACTGACTTAAATCAACAGGTATCACAGACTCAAGCTGGCCATTGACATAAACTTGCAATTCAAAAGGCTGATTACCGGAAACCTGTAAAGGTATCGGAAAATTTGACAAAAGCAGACCCGAATCTTCATGAATCCTCTCTACCACTCCATCCTCAACTCTATTTACATGTATACGAACCGGTCCATAAGACAATGCAGCCAAAGGCGGCCCTATATTAATTGTTTCCGTTCTTACAAGGTTATTTTGCCCTTGCCCCGGCGGCGGGTCGATTATAGTTGGCGGATTATCCTGCTCCGGCTGGTCAGGTTCATTTTCCTGGTCAGGTCTTGGACCTAAGGAAACAACAAATGTAACAACTGTCCCTTCCATTACCTCCCGGCCGCCTTCAAAATTTTGCATAAAAACCTGCCCTGCCGGAAAATCAGCGTTATGAGCCGTGGCAACATGACCGATGTTAAGGGCTGCATCAGTTAATCTGTTTTTAGCAATATCTTCCGTAGCCCCTAAAAGATTTGGTACAAGTACGCGCCTAATTTCTCTGCCCATACTTATTTCAAGTGTTATAGTGGAACCTCTGTGGGCTAAGCTTCCGGGCGCAGGATCTTGAGATACTACAACCCCGTTTGGAAGATCATCATCGAAAACATGCTCCTCCCTGTAAAAAAATACATTATTAGCAAATTCACGAAGGACAAGAGCGTCAGCTAAAAGCAGTCCTGTAGCATCCGGCACCATTATCCTGTCCGTACCGCGGCTCACTATAATATCTATTTCGCTGCCCCGCCTGATTTCTTCTCCTGCCTCGGGAAAATGTTCAATTACTATACCTTCCGCATGGTCATCACTATAACCTTCCTCAATAACACCAAGGGTTAAACCCATATTATCCAATATTCTTTCCGCATTATCAATAGTCATATCAACAAGAGAAACCATAGTCACTACTGTGTCCGTGCCATTGCCGTTGGCATTACTGCCCCCAAACATCCAAAAACCTATACTCGTTACAAGAAGAATTATAGCAAGACCTGTACATATGGCCGCAATTATAATCTTTCGCTCGGTTTTTTTATCAAGTCCGCCTTCGTCCTCGTAATATCCTGACTGCTCATCGTCATATTCTTCCTCATAATTCTCATCATCATAATCTTCCTCGTAATCCTCATCATACTCTTGGGAGCTATTTATCCGCTCCATCTCATCAGAACTCATTTTACGGGTACCTGCAAGTTCTATCCTCCCCCCCGTAACAAAATCCCCTGATTCATTAGTCAAAGCTTTTTTTAAATCCAAAATCATAGCATCCGCGGAATCATATCGCTGAGCGGAAGCCTTTGCTGCCGCTTTTTTTACAATTTTATTTACACTAATAGATGTTTCCGGATTAATTACTCTAACATCGGGCAGTTCCTCATTAATGTGCTTAAGAGCAACAGAAACAGCCGATTCCCCATCAAAAGGAATGGTGCCTGTAGCCATTTCAAACATAACTATACCAAGAGCGTAAATATCACTTCTAAAATCCACAAAACGCCCTCTTGCCTGCTCAGGTGAAAAATAGTGGACAGAGCCCATAGCCCCGCCGCTTGTAGTGGTTTGGGCATCGGCATTTCTGGCAATACCAAAGTCCGTAACTTTAATAATACCGCCTTTGGTAACTATTATATTTTGCGGCTTAATATCGCGATGGATTATACCGTTTTTATGGGCGTGAGAGAGTGCGTCGGCTATTTGGATCGAAACCCCTAAAGTTTCCGCATCATCAAAAGGCGCGCGCCTTATAATAAGTTCTTTTAAAGTTACACCATCTATATATTCCATCACTATAAAATGTATATGTCCTTCAGTGCCGACATCGTATACATTTACAATATTCGCATTAGAAAGACTTGCCGCGGAGCGGGCTTCGGACTCAAAGCGCTTAAGAAATTCATCATCTGTAATATACTCTTCTCTAAGAGTTTTTACAGCTACAATCCGCCCAAGCTTAATGTCTATAGCTTTATAGACAAGAGCCATGCCGCCGCTGCCTATAAGTTCAATTATTTCATATCTATCGGCTAGAAGGATGCCTTCAGTAAGTCTCATTGATCTTCACCCCTAACCCTTAGCCAAAATCACTGTAATATTGTCAATACCGCCTTTATTGTTAGCACGGGATATTAAAGCCTGTGCCATATCACTAAGACCACTGGAATCTTTGGTGATTTGGAGTATTTCATCGTCATTAATCATTTCCGTAAGCCCGTCAGAACACATGAGTATCAAATTTCCCTCATTAAACGTTTCCAAATACCCATCAACTTCCACTTTCCTGTCTATACCAAGGGCTTTTGTCAAAGCGTGGCGCCTGGGATGTGTAAGTGCCTCTTCGCAGCTTATAAGCCCCGCTCTCACCATTTCAGAAGTATATGTGTGATCTGTGGTTAATAACTTCATAGAAGTTCCGTTAAGGCAGTACAGCCTGGAGTCCCCTACATGAGCTATATAAAGCCTGCCCTCAAAGGCAACACAAGCGGTAAATGTTGTTCCCATACCAAAAAGCCCCTGGTCGAAAAGAGATGCTTCAAAAACTTTATTATTGGCATATCCTACCCCTTCGGTTAAAACATATAAATAATCGTCTAACTCCTTTGAATCGCAGTTATTTACATATTCCACAAAAAATTCAATTGCAAGGCGGCTTGCCACTTCACCTGCCTGATGCCCGCCCATACCGTCTGCAATCACAGCAAGATTTGGCAGCTTCCCAAGCCCGTCAGGAAAACAAGCAAAAGAATCCTCATTATTATCTCTAACCATACCTTTGTGCGTTAAACCTAAAAATTCCACATATATCACCCGCCTTAAGATTTCCTATTTTTTACTGATAAATTCCGATTTAAGCTGCCCGCAGGCCGCGGCAACATTACTGCCAAGTTCCCTGCGGATTGTAACATCTATTTTAAATTTACATAATGTACTATAAAATTCCTGTACTACTTTACGCTCAGGTCTTATAAAGTTTTTTTCCGGTATTTCATTAACCGGTATAATATTAACATGGCATAAACGACCCTTAAGCCTGTTTCCAAGCTCATAGGCGTGATTTTTACTGTCATTTATACCCTTAATCATAGCGTATTCATAAGTTACCCGTCTGCCTGTTGTTTTGGCGTAATAATCGCAAGCCAGCAAAATTTCATCTACACTATAACTCTTTGCCACCGGCATTAATCTTTTTCTTATTTCATCGTTAGGGGCGTGAAGGGACAAGGCAAGATTAATCCCCGGTTTCAAATCTGCTAATCTATATATTTCCGGCACAATGCCGCATGTTGACAAAGTTATATGACGCTTGCCTATATTAAGCCCATCTTCATGTGATATAATTTCCACAAACTTTACTGCATTGTCAAAATTATGCAAAGGCTCCCCTGAGCCCATAAGGACAATATTGCTTATCCTCTCACCTAAATCTTGCTGTATCCTATAAACTTGAGCCAAAATTTCATAAGCTGATAAGTTCCTTAAAAGCCCGCCTTCTCCGCTCCTGCAAAAGGCACAGCCCATAGCACAGCCCGCTTGAGTTGATACACAAACGGAATTGCCAAAGGAGTATTTCATTAAAACACTCTCTATTATAGTATCTTTTTGTAGCCTTAACAAGTATTTATAAACTTCATCTCCCAAAGATTCATATTTTTCTTCAATCTCCACCGGTAAAACAGAGCATTCCTTCTCCAAAAAAGCACGAAAATCTCCTGACAAATTTGTCATCTGAGAAAAATCCCTGGCGAATTTTGAATGAATCCATCCAAAAATCTGTTTGGCTCTATACTTCTTTTCATTATGACTTATTACAAAATTTTCCAATTCCCTTAAAGTCATTGACCATATATCTATATCCATTTATTCACACCTTATCATAGAAACAGCGTAGAAGCCGTCACCAATATCAATATCAATATCTGTACCTTCATTGCTTACCGGAAGCATAGTAAGCTCTTTTTCAATTTTGTATGGAAATTTTTCTAAAAACCAAGCGATGTTTTCCTCATTTTCTTTAATCGATATGGTGCATGTTGAGTATAAAAGCCTCCCGCCAATTTTAGGGTATCTATAAGACGCTAAAAGCATAGCCCGCTGAATTTTTACCAGAGAGTCAATATCTTTCATTGATTTTTTATAACGGGCATCCGGCTTTTTGGCAAGTACCCCAAGCCCTGAGCAAGGCACATCTAACATAACCTTATCCCATTTATCTGCATAATTCTCATTAAAAACAGCGGCATCATTTAAGCTTTCTTTAATTATACTAAAGCCAAGCCGCTTGACACCTTCAGCAATAAGATTAAGCTTATGTTCGTGTATGTCAAGGCTCAATATTTCCCCTCTATTACTCATAAGATTGGCAGCGTAGAAAGACTTGCCGCCGGGAGCTGCACATAAATCAATAAGCAAATCCTCAGGCACAGGATTTATTAAATCCACGGCTTTCATAGCATTTATATCCATTATATGATAATATCCATTTTTAAAGCTTTCTAAGCGGCTGATATCCCCTGTCCCTTTGACTTTAATGGCATTTTTGTGACCAGGCTTCCATGTTTTGACACCTTCGTCCTCAAGTAATGCCTCCAACGCCTCCACAGTGATTTTTTCAGTGTTTACGCTTAGTATTGCAGTGGGTGAGATATTATTGCTCTCACAAAGAGCCGCAACCTTATCTTCATTCATAAAAGAAAGCCAATACTTTATAAGCCATTTAGGATGAGAGTAAAAAACCGACAAATATTCAGCCAAATTTTTACCCCTATCGGGAAGCTGCCAGTTTCCCTTGTTTCTGGCGGCATTTCGTAAGACACCGTTCACATATCCTGAAAGCCCACCTAATCCTTTTGCCTTTGCAATACGAACCGCCTCATTACACACAGCAGAGTCAGGCACTTTATCCATAAATATAAGCTGATATACAGATATCCTAAGTAAATTTCTGATATAAGGTCTTTTAACAGGAGTTTTAGAATGAAGTGAGATAATATGGTCAATTAATATAAGATTCCTAAGAGTCCCATTAACAATCTCTGTAACCATAGCACGATCCATAGGGCTTATATCATTATATTTATTAAGACTTTGATTTAAAACAATATTATTGTAACCACTTTCTTCAAGTATTGTAGAAAGTGTTAAAACAGCAATTTCTCTCGCGTTTAATACTGTCATTTTGCACTCCTGTTAGTTAAATATATAGTGGATTTACGGCATATCTCTATAAAATTGATAAATTGCATCAATTTTGTAGAGAATCCACTATAATATTCTTTTTCCCATTACATTTTATCATTAACAATAAGCTCTTTTCCACTGTACACAGTATAGCAATTCTTCAATAAATTTACAAGCAAAAAACCTCCCGAAGTAGGGAGGTTAAGTCAATCAGCATAAAATCATCAAATTATCTATGGGTTTACAGTAAATCCTGATATAAAATCTCTAACACGTCTTCCATACCAATTATCATTTTCACCGTGGCGCACATAAATCCAATACTCGGTAGGGTCAATCTCATACGCTGAGAACGGTACATCAAACACCCTCTGGTTACCGGAAACATTGTGGAAATTGACTGAACCAAGCCATCTGTTATCTCGCCCTCTAACTTCAACGCCGTTTACCGTATTATCTGTTGTAACCGTAAATCTGTATTGAGAGTTGTTCTGATGAATAACCGTGTTGCCGCTGCCTTGGAAAGTAACACTTGCTATACGACCGGTTTGAGTAGTCGTTGTTCCCCCTGACCCGCTTCCGGCTACGCCTCCTGTAACAGTTACAGAAACAGCCCGTCTTTCATAATTACCGTTAGCGTCAAAAGCCACAATATAGTAATTACGAGTGCCGTTTGTATTATCCACCTCAAACTCAAACTCCCATGTTAAGAAATTGGCAAAAGATGTCTCATACCTTGTTACTCTGTCTAAATGCCTTCCTGCAGCATTTTGCGCTTCAATCCGAACTACATCCTGGCTGGTTCTGATAGTACCTTCAACCCTACGGTTATTGTTAGTTTGAAGATTAAAATTCGTCCTTGAAGTACTCAAATTAAATATCTGTATATTACTAGCCCCAACTTCCGGTGCTACATTTACCCTTATATTAGCGGCACTCATTGCAAATCCGCTTGCATTGCCCGCTTGAACCCTTAAAGTTATTTCGCCGGATTCTTCAGGAGTTACGTAAATATTGAAGTATCTGCCCTGGAAATCCTCGGTAAATTCACTGCTTTCCGCTAAAACATTTTCTTCGCTAAAGTCAGTAATCCTTACACGCTCTGTGGCTCTGGTAGTTTCGACCCTAACTAATATAGGCTCACCAAATTCGTGATTAAGCCTTGCCACAGCCGCCTCGATTACCCTTGCCTCACCACCGGCAGGAGGAGGTGTTGTCTGGTTGCCTTGACCTTGCTCATTATTTTGATTTTGCTGGCTGCCGCCTAAATTCCCGGAGTCGCCTCCTGTCCAAATATCAACAATCCCTGATGGATCCCAGTCAACAGCTGCGCCTATAGCATAAGCAATCATCCTAAGAGGCATAAGCGTCCTATCGTTGGCAACTATTGATGTCATATCGTCAAAGATCATAGGTTCGCCGTTTATAAATAATGTATCGCTAAAAACCGTATGAATTATTGTCCGGCCATGACCTGTAAAAGTCATAGTTGCAAGTTCGGGACTCCAAGTAAACTCCATGCCAAAATGCTCTGCCGTTTCTCTCAAAGGCACCATAGTTCTATCGTTAACAATATGAGGCTGGACATAAGTATAGTCAAGCTCAACCCCGTCCATGAAAACCCTCACATCATTGGCCATAACCGGCAGCGAGAAAACTGATGTAGATAAAAATGCTACAGTTAACAAAAATGCTAGTATAAATCTATAGTTTTTCTTCATTCTTAAAATTCCTCCTTAAAGTATGTGCAAAACAAAAATTCTAACATTTAATAGAATTATAACACTTCTGTAATAAGTTGTAAAGCCTTAACGTGTCTCGAATATTGACAAAATAATTAAGAATCTAAAATATCTGATTTAAAATTCCCTTAACACTTTGAAAAGCTCCGGATTTTTCACCATTGTTACGCTTAAATCAGCTAATTTAAGCTGCCTGTCGTAGGTTGTGTCCACCTTAAACCATGATTTTCCTATATAAATTTCATTCCAGGCATGAAATTCTCCCGGTATTTTAGCACTATATCCCTTTTGCAGCTTTGCAGGTATACCCTTACTTCTTAAAGCCCCTGCCATAAGTGAGGCATAATCATAACAAATCCCTTTTTTAGTTACATAAGTGTAATCAATAATTGGGTGATAATCAAACGGCAATGCCTGACCCATTTCAAAATCATAATCAATATTATTTATTATATATTCGTATACTATGCTTACTTTCTCTTCATCTGTCGCTGCCTTTGCCACCATATTATGAATCGATGGTATGGCTATTTCACTGTTTGCAAAATCAATTAACTGTATCGACCTTGTAAATAACTTTGACTCATCAAGCCCTGATACATAGACTGTTTTTGCCGCTACTTTCATAAGTTCATTACGCACTATATTTTTAAGTACTGTAATCTTATACTGTCCATCTCCCATTTGAAGAGGAAATATGTTTTGATTTGTACTAGAAAGAAGATATACATACCTTTCTCTAGTTGCCTCTTTTTCTATCGTTACCCTTACCAGCTTGCCTTTAGGGTCGCCTTTTACTTCTACAACCCCCTCAGAGGCTCTGGATATATCTATAACAAACTCTGATCCGTAAAGGGAAATCCTGCTGTTAAATAATATAAATATAAGTATGAGTAAAAAAATCAGTTTCTTTTTCATTTGCTACTCCTATTTTTTAAGATTAAGAGCCTGTGTTCAATAATGGGTGGAATTTACAAAGCTTGTTTGACACAGGTTCTAATTGACTATACTAATTACATTGTGTATCATTAGTATGTAAGGAGGTCTCTTATGGAAAACATGAAAAGAATGGAATGGCTTGTTAACACTCTTAATAAAGCGTCAAAAGCTTATTATATCGACAATAATGAAATCATGTCAAATTTGGAATATGATAGGCTATATGATGAGCTTACAGCTCTTGAAAAGGAGTCCGGCATAGTTTTAGCCGGCAGCCCGACAGCAAATATTGGTTTTGAGGCAGTGGATAATCTTTCCAAAGTCATTCATGATAAACAGCTCCTTTCTTTAGATAAAACTAAAAGTATTGAAGCACTTAAATCCTTTCTTGGCGATAAAAAAGGTCTTCTCGGTTGGAAATTGGACGGGCTTACAATAGTCCTGAAATATGAAAACGGAAAATTTATCCAAGCCCTGACTCGCGGCAATGGTGAAATCGGAGAAGATGTAACTCATAATGCCTTGCATTTTGGCGGTGCGCCCAGAGAAATTGAATTTAAAGGAACAGTTATTTTACGAGGAGAGGCGGTTATCTCCTACAGTGAATTTGGGCGTATTAATAAAAACCTTGACGATAACCTTAAATATAAAAACCCTCGCAACTTATGCTCAGGCACTGTAAGGCAGCTTGATTCAAAGATACTTAAGGAGCGGCAGGTGTTTTTCTATGCTTTTAGCCTTGATTTTGGCGATACAGACCATGCATTCATTGCAAACAGCAAAGAAAATGCGCTTATTTGGGCTAAAAGCCAAGGTTTTACCCCTTTAGAGTATAAAATTGTGGAAAACACTCAAATCGAAGAAGCAGTGGAGTGGTTTAAAAACAACGCAAAAGATAACGACCTCCCCTCTGACGGGCTTGTCCTTACATTTGATGATATAGCCTACAGCAGTTCTTTAGGATCTACATCAAAATTCCCTAAAGACTCTATCGCCTTTAAATGGGAGGATGAAATCGCCCAAACAAAACTCCTTACAATAAGCTGGAACACTTCAAGGACAGGGCTTATAAATCCCATCGCAATATTTGAACCTGTTGAACTTGATGGCACTACTGTAAACCGTGCCAGCCTCCATAATCTAAGTATAGTCAAAAACCTCGAACTTGGAGACTTGGATGAGATAACTGTTTACAAAGCAAATATGATAATCCCCCAGGTTGCGGATAATCTTACCAGGAGCAATACCTTTGAAATCCCTGATAAATGCGAGGTTTGCGGCTTTAAAACCATAATACAAACCAGCAATGATGCTGAGTTTCTATATTGCAAAAATCCAAGCTGCAAGGCACAGCTTGTGAGGGCTTTAACCCATTTTGTATCAAGGGATGCTATGAATATTGAAGGCTTATCCGAGGCAACTATAGAGCGGTTTGTGGAAAAAGGTTTCATTCAAAATTACTTGGATATTTTCTCCATTCACACTTGCGAAAAAGAAATTATGGAAATGGATGGCTTTGGCAAAAAATCTGTGGAAAAGCTTATAAACTCCATAGAAAAAAGTAAAAATTCCACTCTCCATAATTTTATATATGCTTTGGGTATAAATCAAATAGGGCTTGCTAATGCCAAGCTCCTTTGTGCTTTTTTCGACTACGATTTTGCAAATATTATGAATGCCCCCGAAGAGAAGTTCCTTAAAATAGACGGCTTCGGTCCGGTTATGGCTAAGTCTGTAACTGATTATTTTAATGACGATAAAAACAAGCGGCTGGCGGAAGAAGCTTATGGTTTATTAAATATTCAAGCACCGGCGGCAATCATTAGCAGCTCACTGGGCGGTCAAACTTTTGTTATAACCGGCAGCTTGAATATCTTCAAAAACCGCGGTGAGCTTTCGGATTATATTGAAAGTCTTGGGGGCAAAACAGCCTCTTCCGTAAGTGCCGGCACATCTTTTCTTATTAACAATGATACTGGGTCAAATTCAAGTAAAAATAAGAAGGCAAAAGAACTTGGTATTACAATCATTACTGAAAATGAGTTTGTGGAAAAATACGGTCAAGCAACTTAAAAGAGTCCCCCTCATAAAATACATTGGGCATAACGAGGGGGGATATTTGTGGATAGTGCTGTTTTAGCTATATTATGGGGTCTATTAATAAATTCTGCCGAAAACAAATATACTTTGCTTAGATACAATGCTATCGTTCTCTGCCTTGTAAGCCTTAATATGCCTTTCGATACAAATTTTACCCCCGCAACAAGAAAAGACCAGGCTCGTATATCCCTTACCATAAATATTGATAAATCCACAAGCCTTGTATATAATCTTGAGCTTACAGTGAATAAACTTTAAAGCAGTCTAAATGAGCTTGCTCATTTTGCTGTTTTAAAGTTTATGAACGCCCCGAAATTCGTACATTTTGTAAGCAAAATGTACGAATTTCGGGGTTCGTTTAAGACCATTTTGGTCTTAAACGACTATAGTTAAGACTCTGCTGTCCGTATCCTTTTTATTACCGTATCAGAAGATGCCCCGCTGGGTCTTAGTATTCTGCCTAAGTCAAAAAGAGTGTCCGGCTCTCCTATCTTAACTGTGCTTATTGTTTCATAGCAAATAAGGCTTGACAAAAATCCGATTTCTTTTAAAATATTGTTGCTTTCGTCAGATTTTGCCCCAAAGGGAAATATAAACGCCGTCGGCACATGCCCAAGCTCCTCCAGTACCCTTTCATTTAATTTCCCCAAATCCTTGGAAAGGCGTGTACGATAATCCTCAAGAGACTCACCTTTTCTTTTAACACTGCCAATGTCTTTGTGTAAATTGTAGCTGTGGCTTTGAACCTCCAAAAGACCTGAGTCTTTCATCTCCCTCAGCTGAGTCCATGTTAAATTAGGTATAGGGTATTTGTTTTCTTCAGTATCTTCAGAGTATTTGTCAGTCTGAGACCCAATAATCGCCATAACTGCTTTCATATCATATTCTTTAAGAAGGGGAAAGCCGTAAGCATAGAAATCACTGGCACCATCATCAAAGCTGATAATCACAGGCTTTTCGGGAAGGGGCTTGCTAAAATAAACAAAATCGATTAAATCCTGTATAAAAATCGCTTCGAATCCTTCGCTTTTAAGAGTTTTAAGGTCAGATTCAAATTCATTTACCATTATTTTCCATTTATTTGGTCTTTTATTGTCCGTTGACAAAAAATGATACATTAAAATAGGTACTTGTTTTTCTTTTTCAATTTCGTCAAACTCAAAACTCGTAAGGGCTAAAACCGGTTGATAAAAAGAAGCAGTAAATATTAAAACAAAAGTTAAAAGCAATATATTTTTAATCGTCTTCACTGTATTGCACCTGCCTTTTAGTTTAATAAACTTGGAGAGTATGGACAGAAATTACAATGTTCGCCCATACTCTCTAGTATTGTTCCGGGTAAATAAAATACACTTGTAAATTTTTCGCATAAAAAAGCCCACAAATAAATGTGGGCCAAATTTACAGTCAAGCATTTATAATAGACCTGTTCGCTAACCTCATTCCACTATCTTTTCGGCTTATTTTTCATCTGGACTGCGTCAAGCCCTCCTAACAAAAGCTTTGGCTTTGCATCGTCGGGCTTTCCTTGCCAGATAAAAAAATCCTCGAAAATCTGGCGAAAGCAGGTTAGCGGACAGGTCTAATGCCTAATCAAAAATCGTAATTTCAACTGCATTTGTCAAAACATCAGTATAACTAAACGAAAGAGTTCGGTTTGTAAGTGTGCCTTTTTCCGTTTCTACTGTAAATATACTGGGATAAACATTGGCTATAACACCTTCACTGACAGTTGATTTATTATGTCTCTTATTGCTCTCAAGCTTAACCCTTGAGCCAATACATTTAGAAATATCTTCCCTAAGCTGAAACAAATCTTTCTTTTCTATCATCTTATCACCCCAGTAATATATTTTTCGCCCGGCACTTTCACTTTCAGCACATAGGCGTTTTGCTCTGTTCAATATTTCTTCTTATGTTCCACTTGACTTTGCTTCACAAAGTCTCATTGAACCCGTCTGTTGAAATATTTCACTCTGTTCAATATTTCTTCTTATGTTCATAGTATATCACAAATCAGGGGTTTTAGTCAAACAAATTAGTCGGTTATAACCTAAATCCCTCCGCTAAAAAACCTAAACAGTACCTTCGCGGCAATATCGCGTCTATTAACCGGACCAAAGCTTCTGCTGTCAGTGCTGTATTCCCTATTATCGCCCATAAGAAAATACTGACTGTCTGCCAAAATCAAAACTCTACCATTTTCTATCTTAACTTCGTCACCGGGCAATGCCGCAATTCGCTTTATAATATATCTTCCGCTCTCATTGTAATTAGCTCTTACCATAACCATATCGCCTCTCTCATAAGCTCCAATGACAGAGAGAGCACGGCTTACAAAAACTCTGTCATTATGATTTAGAGCAGGCTCCATAGATATTCCAACAATCCTTACGGGCCATAAAAAAACATATAGGATTATAAATACAATGAAAGCATAGACAAATGACTTAGCATATTCAACTAATTTTTTACGAGAAACCGGGAGTTTCATCATGGCATTACAGGGGGCATACCAAAGCCTGGCTGCACCGGCGGAGGTGTCAGTTCTCTTAATATAACCTCATACCGCGAACCACCGTCTGTCGGGAAATTAACATCTATAAATCCTGCCATTCTGGCTGAAATCATCCTAACCCCTTCCTCAACGGAAGTAGTAACGGGAGAAAGCCCCACAAAAGCATTATCCACATATATCCGGGCGCCCAGCGGTATAGTCTCAACTGTAATATTCATAGTTCTAATTTCCGGCTCAAGGAAAATATTAAGTTCCAAAGCAGGCTCATTAAGCTCAAAGGTTGACTCATAAGTCCTAAAGCCCTCTTTCCAAATCACAAGCTCATATGAACCGTAAGTCAATATTTGAGGCTCTGCAGCCCTTACAGGGGTACCGTTTATTGTAACAATCGCGTCAGCCTCATTTATATTAATAGTCACAACTCCTGCCGTTATTTGAACATCTGATAAATTTAATATAGCTGACTCCCCAGGGTTTACATCTAAAGATGTATCAAAATCTTCAATATTTGAGCCTCTTATGCGAATCCTCCTGTTTCCAGACTGGACTCTTATCGGCTCGTCAGTTGTCCCTCTGTCGTTAAGTTGTAAAACCATATCATTATCTATTTCTATTATTCCGTCTCTTATATCATCACCATTTACAATATTTATAAAGCCTGTGCCGCGGCTAACTTCCACAAACCACACATCGGAGCCCATGCCTCTTAAGGTCACTACATTAAGAGGGTTAATATTTTCTATACTGTAAGGGTCATTGTTAAATATCGAAATAGTTCTATCATCATATCTAAAAGTTTCGTTTCCTAAAGTTATGGTACGGTTTTCGGCATTTACTCTTAGATTAGTGACATTCCTGCGTTCCCATGCCGCTGTTGCAAGGTTCATACTGGATAATATGCCTCCAACTTCCGTATACCTTGCATCAACAATATCACCAGCCCTAAATTGGGCAAAACTCATAACCTCACCATACCTGTTTTGCATAGAAGTGGCATTATCCGCCCTAAAATCAAGATTTCGCTGACTGCCAAGATCAAATATTTCAAGGGAACGCTCTCCATGATTTAATTCCATAATAACACCTGTTATACTTATTTCATCAATTGCCAAAACAGGCACTTGCTCAGGGGTGTTTGTAGAATTTGCTTGTAATGTATCACCGGGAACTCCTGTAGATGGTCTGTTGTTCACAACACTTGACAGCACAAAAGCAAAAGTAGCCAAGCAGACAGCAACGGCTGCCACAAGAGTTACTATATAAAATGTTATATATTGACCTTTAGAAGCTCTTTTTTTAGATTTAGGGGGAGCCTGCACCGGCTCTTTTACAGGGCGCCTTACCGGGTTTGGAGCTTTTCTTGCTCCACTGTTTGTACTGCCCCTTTTGGGAGCCGACCGATTGGAAGGAGTGTAATAAACCCCTTCTCTTTCATGGCTGCCGCGCCTTCTGGGGCTTTCTCCCGGTCTGCGCTTTTCTTCGTTATCTCTGCTACTCATTTTACACCTCATGAGCATATAATTACTCTGTTTAAAACTAAACCACCTTATATTTACACATATATTCTAATATTTTTGCATTAAAAATTCAAGTATATTTAAGCATTCTTAACAAATGGCAATAGTGCATAACCTCGTTCCGTCATCTTTGCTTCGAATTTTTAGAAACATTTCGCGTGTGCGAAGCGTTCGTACTTCGTTCAAGTATCATACTCCGCTCACTCCTCCTCTTTCGAAAAATATATAGCAAATCTAACGAAAGCAGGTTATGCACCATTGCCAGATCTAAACAACGGTTTTATATATTCAACAAAAGCTTCCCTTGCGTTTATCTCAAACTCTAAGTCGCTTGTAACAGCCGAAGGTGCCCATGAACGTTTTTTCATATAATACTGTTTGGCCGCATTTAAAAATCCGGTAGGCATCAGAAGCCTTGCAAGTATTATATTACAATCACCTTCACTCAAACTATTATGCCCAGAATTTGAGTACATATCGATTATTTCTGTAACTGATATATGCCGGTCTGTGGAATATTTCATATATTTACTTATAATCGCTGCTATATCAGATGTAGCATGATCCACAAGACAATTAGAAAAAGCAGAGAAGAAAATATCATCACCATAACACACAATCGTTTCTTTTTTCAGCAAGTTATGGCAAATAGAATTACTTAAACATACTTCTTGCATCTTATTGTGATAATTTGACTTGCCAATTATTTCTAAGGCCTTATATATATTATCTTCGTAATATTCATAATTTTTAATAAAAATCAAATCAAAATCCCGTAACCCTTTTGAAAAGTTTATTTTTTTTCTAAGAACTGAAAGCTCCGACAGCATTTTATTTAATCTCACATCTATATTCTGAGCGTAAAATTCATCAGGCACTGAAACTAATCCTTTGGACTTTTGGTGAAAACCAGCCAGTTTAACTAATATTTTTGACAGCTCTTTTTTATCATCAAAATTTGCTTCTGCCCCTCCAATATAGTCTGTCAGAAAATATTTTTGCTCTTCATGCAGCACAAAAGGACTGCCTTCTGTAGTTGTATATATTTTTTCGATATTTTTAAAGTCATTGTTTAAAAGATTTCTTTGAACCCTGCAGCGAAATTCAATCCGCTCCGGGCTATCGGTTGTTTTTCTTAAGGCATAGGTTGCAGACTTGCAATTTATAACATAATAACCCTTGGTTTTTTTAATATTTTTAATATCTAAATCATAATTGCCCAGTATTTTTGTGCAAAGCCCGTCCATTGATATGCCTCCCTTGTATGAAAAAAGTCACCATAATCCATACGATAGTCAAATGACCCCAAAACATTAGCAAAAACTTGTTATTTATTCGTATCTAATTGTCGCTGGAACCCTGCCGTACCTTTGGGCTGGACGGTTCCTGCCAACACGCGACCTGCATTAGCCTGCTCGCCCAAGCGTCCCGGGTACGCCAGGAACCCATCTCCTTAATCTACGAAAAAATCACAGCGTTTTTCCGCTAATGTTTTGGGGTCATTTAACTATATGAGTTTTTACACAGACTTATGAGAAGTTTAGCTTTTCTCTCGCTTTAGAATAACAATATTATAAATAGCATAAGGTATTGCGGCAAGAATACCAATCCACCAAAAAACCATAAGGGTAAACATAAAAAAGACGCACGCCAAAACTATAAAAACCTTATCTTGCTTACCTAAAAACCTGCAGCCAAGCCATATTCCCCCTACCAAGCCCGTAAATCCCCAAGCCCCCATAAACCCGAAAGTAAAAATTGATATAATAACTCTCGGCAAAAGAGACCATTCAGGAAAAGGTCCAAAACCATCCATGCCTGCCCATAAACCCAGTCCTCCGTATAAGATAAATAAAGTGATAAACAAAACAATTATGACCAGATTATATCGTTTGCGCTCCTGAGTATTCATATCAGATAATACCTTTCGCAATTTCAAGTAAGGATGCTTCGTTATTTTTAGTTGGGTCTTTCATCACTTCATCCCGGAGGATGTTTAATATCTCACCAATCTTAACTCCTGATACCAAAAGCCGCTCCATTATTATATTGCCGTTAATATCTAAGTCTTTTATAAAAATCGGCTCATTGCGCTTTAGCGCATTCTCGGCAATTTCTCTAATGCCGCTTACATCTTCGCCCAAAGCGGCTTTACAAGAAAGCACCTTAAAATAATTTTCCACACCTACTTTGGCTATTATTTTCTTAACATTGTAAGGATTTGGAAGTATCTCCCCATTTATTTCTTGTGAGACAAAACTTATTGTGCGAGTTGCAGTATTATCTATTTTCATTTCTCTAAGATGGCGCACTACTGTACCCTCTTCCAAATTCCTAAATAGGAGAGATAAAATATTTATACTGCATCTTTCGGACTTTTTAAGGTTTTTCAGGCAATTTATAAACTCCGTCAAATTATCATCTAAATAATCACTTAGAAAAGGCAGTGCCTTATTTAAAATCTTGCAGGGGATAAAATACTCACATTTCTCCACATATTCTGCCGTGAAAGATTTAATAAGCTCATCTCTTATGCGCTCCATTGAAATATGGGCTATAAGCTCACTGTTTTCACATAGGGCTGTAAAGGTTTCCCCTTCTATATCAAAGCCAAGCTGACAGGAAAAACGTATAGCCCTAAGCATCCTAAGGGCATCCTCGTTAAATCTTTTAGCCGGATTGCCAACTCCCCTGATAATTTTTGCTTCTATATCCTCTCTGCCGCCAAAAAAGTCAATATACCCCTCCTGGGGATGATAAGCAATGGCATTTACAGTAAAATCACGGCGCACAAGGTCTTCTTTCAAATCGCTTGTAAATATAACCTCATCCGGATGGCGGAAATCGGCGTATTTTCCATCCACCCTGTAAGTCGTAACCTCGTAAGCTTCGCCGGATATAAGTACTGTAACCGTGCCGTGTTTAATACCTGTATCTATAGTTTTTTTAAATAAGGATTTAATCTTATCAGGAGTTGCCGATGTAGTTATATCCCAGTCTTTAGGCTCTTTGCCCATAAGCATATCACGAACACAGCCCCCTACAAAATACGCCTCGTAAGAGACTTCGTTTAGTTTATCTATAATATTTAATGCCGGTTTTGGTATTTTCATAATTGCCTCCGCACTCATAAAAGTGTATACTATAGCTGATGTACTCCAAAACCGTGAATAGAAAACGTAGAATTTTTGCTGCAAGGCAAGTCCTTCATGAAAAATCAAAAACAGATTTTTCATGGGACCAACGGGAAGTGCCGACAGTGACCGAAAAAAATCGGCGGCACTTGCGCCGTTTTTGCCGCGAGGCAAAAATCATGAGACGCTTGCCAGAAGGCAAGCTAGGAAGAACTGACGATGCATTGCAGTAAAAAGGCAAGTTTGGATTCACGGTTTTGGAGTATGTCAGCTATAAACTAAAGTATAACTTAGACACTGGGAGGATTGCAATGAATTACAGAAAATTTGGAAAGTTAGATGAATCTGTTTCCCTCTTAGGCTTTGGTGCTATGCGCTTGCCTTGTCATAAAAAAGAGGATGGAAGCCCGGGTGAAATCAACGAAAAAGAAGCAATAGAAATTATAAGAGCCGCAATCGATAGCGGAGTAAACTATATTGACACTGCCTACCCTTACCATGATGGAAATTCGGAACCTTTAGTGGCAAAAGCCCTTAAAGATGGGTATCGGGAGAAGGTATACCTTGCCACCAAAAACCCTTCCTGGGAACTTAAAGAAAAAGGGGACTTTACCAAATATCTCGATGAGCAGCTTGGAAAACTAGAGGTTGATTATATCGATTTCTATCTCCAGCATGCTTTTAACCCCGCATCTTGGGAGACCTTGCAAAGTATTAATTTCTACGATGAGGCTATGAAAGCTAAAGCTGAGGGCAAAATTAAATATTTCGGCTTTTCGTTTCATGCTGAGTACGAGCTGTTTGAAGAAATAATAAACGCTTATGATTGGGATTTTACTATGATACAATATAATTACCTTGATGAGGAACATCAAGCGGGGCTTAAAGGTCTTAAGCTTGCCGCATCAAAAAACATGGGCGTAGTTGTTATGGAGCCTTTACGCGGCGGCAGTATGGGCGATAAAATGCCTGAGGATATTAAAGAGGAGTTTAAGAACACTGCCAAAAGCCCTGTAGAGCTTGCTCTTAGATGGCTTGCAAACCAACCTGAGGTATCTGTAATACTTTCCGGCATGAGCAATATAGAACAGGTCAAAGATAATCTTAAAATTCTCTCCAAAGAAGATATGCTTCCAGGCAAAGCTTTGACAAGTGAAGAAGCGGCACTTATAAAACATGTTGAACAATTGTGGAATAAGCGCATATTAGTAGGCTGTACATCCTGCAATTACTGTATCCCTTGCCCTACCGGGGTAAATATCCCTGAGTGTTTTGCCGCTTATAATATTTACGGCTCCTCGGTTTCCTGGCAGGAGCATAAAGCCAAAACCAAGTATAGCGAGCTTACGGAAGCCGGAACAAATGCTTCAAAGTGCATAAAATGCGGAATTTGTTCCCCAAAATGCCCACAAAGTATAGAAATACCGGAAAAATTAGAGGAATTGCATAAACTTTTAGGATAAATGTTAAAACCGTGGGGTTTATAAGCCTCACAGTTAGATTGTCGACAAATAGTTTTTTAGCATCACAGACTCTATTGCGCCGAAGGCGTGGTATCCGCAAGGCTGGCTTCGCCAGCCTGAGGAGAATCGACGCCCGCAAGCCTTGCGAAGCAAGGACTTGCAGTCGATTCATTCCAACCGTAAGCTCATTAAAAACTGTAAGTGCGAAGCGCGTCAGATTTTAATGAAAGGCTGGCGACTTGCTCGACAGCCTCACCGTGAGGTTTATAGGCCTCACGGTTTTTCATTCTGCTATAACATAACTATTCCTTTACCTCGGCACGGCGTATCAGCATAAAATTAAATGCTGCCGCCAAAACGCCTATTAAAAATACAAACAACGTTAAATTAGCCGGATTTACTAAGGCATTTGATACGGCTTCCATAAAAGCATCAAACCCATCACGAAGTACATGGCGAACAACAATATTAGGCACACCAAACAATATAATACCGCCTGCAGCAACACTAAATATAATTTGACCCATGCGATTTAAACGGTAGTAAATAAGACTAATCACCGTACCCAACTGCCAAGTAAAGAAAAATATACCTATGTTCAAAAACCAGCTCATAAAAAATCCTTCCACAGGGACAACGGATCCCCTGACAAAAAATGCCGGCCAATAATTAGGGATTAAATCTATCAACGAAAACATAAGCCCATAAACAACACCTGTAATTAAGCTGCCTAAAAGTGTACTAAAGTACGTAGTATAGCGTCCTATACCGTGTTGCAAAAACATCTTTATATCCTCTCTTATACCTGCTATGCCAACTATAAAAACCATAATGACCGTAGGGACGCCTACATTGAAGTTAATATTATTTAGAATAACCCCATCAATACTAACACCCACATTGACCCCTGCGAAGAAAGCAAGCAGCCTTAGCCCGATGATGATTAAGATTATGACTCCAAAAAAATCTACGGAAGCTTCTAACATATACTCCAACTGGTAACGCAATGCCGGTTTTAAGCGCATATTATTCATTACCCTTCACCTCTCCCTCTTTCATTAACTGTATAAAATACTCTTGCAGATTCATCTTGCCTGCTTCAAGTCCGACAGGGAGGTTCTCCGGATTTGGCATTGCTCCATTTAAACAGGCTGTCTTTAATCCGCCTAAATTACTGCTTGAAATAATATCTTTGCCTTTAATATAATCATCTATTAAAGCAGCCGGTCCGGAAATACTATAGCCTCTATTCAGCAAATCTTCACAGGGAGCATCTTTTATAATACGCCCGTCTTTTATAATCATACAATGCTCTACCAAACCCTCCACCTCAGCGATTAAATGAGTTGAAATTACAATGGTACATGGATTTTCGCTGTATCTTTCAATAAGAAGTTTATAAAACATATCTCTATGCCCTGCATCCAGCCCTAAAACAGGTTCATCAAGGAGCAAAAATGGTGTGTTAGCAGAAAGAGCAATTACTATTTTAAAAATCGACTTATACCCTGTGGAAAGGGAAGGGATTTTCTTTTTAACAGGCAGCCCAAACTTTTCCGTAAGCTTCAAGGCAAGCTTTTCATCAAAATCAGGATAGAAAACTGAAGCCCAGCGAATGGCGTCTTTAACTTTCATAGTTTCGGGATAATAATCTTTTTCGCTTAGCATATAAATTTGGTTAAGAGCTTTGTCATTGTCTTTAAGGGGCTCACCATCTAGTGTAAGTATGCCATCATCAGTTAAATAGCGACCGGTAATAATATTTAGCAAAGTGCTTTTCCCTGCGCCGTTATTACCAAGCAGACCGTAAATTTTTTTCTGGCCAAACTTAAGGCTAATATTATCAAGAGCCTGTGTTTGCCCAAAGCGTTTGCTTATGTTTTGAATATCAATTGTCATTGTCATACCCTCTTTCTATCATAGCCTGCAAATCTGCGGCAGTTATTTTAAGTCTTATCGCTTCGATTACAAGGGGCTTTATATAGTCTTCAAAAAATTGCTGCTGCCGCCTTTCTAAAAGTTTATCATACGCACCTTTAGCCACAAACATCCCCAAACCGCGTTTTTTATATAAAAAACCTGAATCCACCAACATATTAACGCCTTTTAGTGCCGTCGCCGGATTAATATTATATTGTATTGAGATTTCCGTGATAGAGGGTACTTGGCTCTCCTCTGTGTAGATGTCGGCTAAAATAGCATCCTCCAGCCACTGTGCAATAGTTATGAAAATTGGTTTATTAGTATCAAAACTTGGTTGCATAGCATCACCTCCTTTAGATTGTGTTAGTTAATTACTATAATGATTAACTATATAACTAATATACTATAAGATTAAATCATTGTCAACCCTTTTTTTTAAAAAAATAACCGCTGCACTTTTACAGCGGTTATCTAAAGCAGTATCCGCTTTATAGCAAGCTATACGCCGATACTGCTTTGGATGAATTTAAGTATAATTGGCAATTCTAGCCTCTTAATTTACCTCGTTTCCTTTACAGCCTCAATCACCGGATCACGTCCATTGATAATATCATCGATGGAAAGAGGAACAAATATATCCGGTCTTACAGCAACATCCTCACTGTCTGAGCCTACTAACAGCCTTTGGGCAATATTATATCTCATACGGCTGTTAGGAAGGATAGAGCCGTCACCTGCCATCATATTATCCATATCCCCCGCAGGCTCACCTACGACAGTTACATTCTCTAAATTACGCCTGATATTTGAAGTGGTAAGCACCCCTAAAGAAAACACACCTGCATCAATAAGAACATAGAAAGAATCCGCCGCTTCAGATAAAACGCCAAATTCGGAATCCGTCGGCCATTCAAAAAGACCTCCCGCGTTTTGTCTCAGGTCTATGACAAAACGCCCTATTCTTTCTCCCGACCAATTTTCAAGTTCAGTCATTAGCCTGCTCCTTGCGGCGGCTAAATCTCCGGCTACGGCATAATGAAACCCTGTGATACGTACATACATCAAATTTTCGTCAGGAAAATATTCATACCAAAGGATTTCTTCCGGATTTGTATGCATTAAAGTACTAAATTCATGGCGTACAAATTGGTTTTCACCCATAATCGTTTCTCTGCCCACTGCCTGAAGCCGTATATCGAATATTTCACCGTTTGTACCTCTGATGGTAAAATCCGCCATCCCTGAATCATCAATGACAGACAGATAATTTAGTGTTACAACTTCCCGAAGGAATGGTCTTGTAACATAATGTCTAAGCCTGATTGGATCATCTTCGACAGATGAGGTAATTATATGTCTAAGGTAATACTCATTTCCGTGAGCAACTATTGTCCCAAGTCTTTCTACAATTTCATCAGCTGCTATACCGTTAATGGCAACAAGCTCACCATACAAGGCGTGCTCTAACTCTATTGGCACGCCGATGAAATAAATCCCATCATGCAGGGAAATAAACTCAACAGGGAAAATATCACCGGTAGGCAGACCTACTCTTGTGTGAGCGTCATCCATAGAAACAGCAAGCGCGGCTAAGCCAAATAAAATCTCGTTATCGCTAAGGTTTGGAATGTCAAAAATTAACTCATTTACTCTTTGTATAAAAAACTCTCTAAAAGCTTCTCTCATCCCCTCTGTGCTGCCGTCTGCCAAAATCCCGTTTCTTGCAACAGCTTGCCGCAAAAGTATATTATAAACATTAGAGGCAGCGTCATAATCCTCTCTTCCTATCCCAAACAATCCGCTTTCCAGCCCAAATACCAGATTAGGGTTATTAAGGTCAAAATCAATTAACAAGGGATACTGCCTTAGGGCTTTCACCCCAAAATGCCTAATATCCGATTCCCAGTTCAGGTCACGTTCTTCTTGCCAAAAGAAATCGGTTCTGGGAATAGCTTCGCCGTTAAATGGCATTTGGGCAGCAGCTGAAATCAGTGCATTATCGTTATCATTTGCCGCTGTTTCCTCCGCTACCCTTTCATTAGCTTCCAAACTGCTTATATAATTATCCGTTTCTGTATCTACTCCAGCCGTACATGCCGTAAGCAAAATGAGAATGAGAGTATAGGGCATATAAGCAGCGATTTTTCTAAACATTTGCTCAGCCATACTATATTCACACCCTTCCGCCTTTTTAAAATGATAATCCTAGTCCTAGTGGGTATCAATATACTCTTTAAGCAGCTTATGCCATCTTACGGTATCATATACTCCCGGTTCCGTAGTCTCACCCATTAGTAAATCAACAAGGTGCCGCGGCTTTTTGCCGCCAATATACATTGACTTTATACAAGAGACACAGTATACACATACATCATCGCAAGGCATAGTACCGGCACGCTTTTTCATTCTTTCATTAACTTCCTCCACAGGAAGAGCCGGATAAAAACTATCCCCGCAGCAGACGGAGCGGGTGCCGTGAAGCGGTGTTTCTACAACATTTATATTCATTTTCCCAAGTAAACTGCGTACCGCTTTATGTATCTCAGGCTTTTCTCTTATTGGGCAAGGATCGTGGACTGTCATTTCTGCACCTTTATAGTCCGGGTAAGGGAAGCTGGCAAGGCTGTCCAGTACCTCCCATAAAGATATGGTGGTAACTCCTTCATATAGGCTTCTAAAGCGCCTGTCGCATCCCGCGCAAACATTAATTACTTTTGAACCTTCACTAAGCTTTGGGTCATGCCGGCAGCATATATTATGCATTTCAAGATTTGCGTAGTTTTCATTTAAAAATTTAATCAATTTATGTTCTATTTCGGGCTTATATATACTCAAAGCACAGCCCGGATTAAAATGTGTGGCTTTCATATGTTTTTATCTCCTTAATTAGGTCTAGGAGAGTCGAACAATGAGCGAGGTTCGACTCTCCTAGACCTAAGGCGTATCAACAGAGAATTTCCTATTGATACGCCTTGAAAAATTTATTTATCCTGATGAGGCACCGGCAATCCTTCCGGTATTGGACATTTATATTTCTTGCCCCCCATTGATTCTTCAAACTCTTTCCAAGCTTCTTTAAGTATTTCAGGCTTTTCAATCAAGTCCAAGCCCCATTTAGCCATAGCCTTCGCGCCGTAAATCATACCTTTTTCACCAATTGAGTGACCTGAGCATGAAGTATTTTGCCAGCTGTGACCGGGAGCGCCTATGTTATAGCAAGCCGTTGTAAAAAACACACCGGGAGCCATATGATGTACATCACCAACATCTGTCGAGCCGGAGTTGCCAATAGAGCCGATTGCGCCCACACCTGTGTGAAGCTCCGCATCCATTGATAATCCCATAAAGCTTACAGCTTTCTCTTTAAGATGAGGGGTTGTGTCGTTTAGCTTCTTCGCAAAAGCAATTTCCTCATCAGTCCATTTATCCTGAGGGGCTTCCTGCAAGTTTTGATGAATCAAATCAACAAGGGTAAGGTTGTTCATGGTCTCGTAGCAGCCACCCATAAACTCAACCTCTAACTTGGTTTCAGTCATATGTGCCGCCCCTTCAGCCACTTTTACAAGTCTCGCGTAAACTTCCTCAACAATTTCCCTCCTTGGAGCCCTTACATAATACCAAACACAAGCATAATCAGGTACTATATTAGGTGCCGTGCCGCCGCTTGTAATAACATAATGCATCCTAACATCAGTTGTAACATGCTCCCTAAGATAATTACAGCCTACATTTGTAATTTCCACTGCGTCAAGTGCTGAGCGGCCGTTGTGAGGGTCTCCTCCCGCGTGAGCGGTAACTCCTTTAAAGTGGAATTTGACTGAGTTTAAGGCAAGTGAATTACCTGTAGTAACCATATTAGTAGTCATTGGATGATGAGCGATAGAAGCGTCAAGCCCTTCAAAGGCACCCCCTCTTGCCATAAAACCTTTGCCTGTTAAAACTTCCTCCGCCGGACAGCCGTAATAAATTATAGTGCCGGGCAGCTTTCTTTCTTCCATTTCAGCTTTTAAGCCGATTACAGCCCCAACATGAGCCACCCCAAGAAGATTATGCCCGCAAGCATGACCGTAAACCTGTCCTTCTATAGGCTTCATCTCCGTTGCTACTTCCTGGCTCATACCGGGCAGTGCGTCATATTCCCCTAAAAAGCCAAGAACAGGCTTACCGGAACCCCAAGTTGCTTTAACAGCGGCTTTAACTCCACCGGCGCCAACTTCCACATTAAATCCGTGCTTTTTCAAAAGTTCCGCTGTTTTTTCGCAAGCAAAATGCTCAACATAAGGTCCTTCAGGGTTTTTCCAAATGGCAAGGCTTAAGTCATTAAGCTCATTGCGGTATTTCTCAATTGCTTCGTAAGCTGTTTTTACGCTCATTGTATTGCCTCCCGTTCTTTTAAATTAGTGCCCGCAGGGCACTTAGTATCCGCAAAGGTGGCTCGACCTGCACAAATGTCATTGAGACCTGACATTTGCTCTGTCCGAGTATATACTTTGCCGCCTTGAGGAGAATCGGCTGCTCGTGGGCTAAAAGCCCGCAAGCCGATTCATACCAACGGTAACCTCGTTGAAAGCCGTAAGCGCACAGCGCGAACGGATTTTAACGACTCTTTAGATATTTATCAAACCATCCTGTAATTTCTTCAAGCCTCTTAAGTCTGTTCTTGGGCTTGCCGCTTCTTGAAAGCTCATGGTTCTCCCCGTGGAACAGGCACATCCTCGTATCAACCCCAAACATTTTAAGTGCCGTAAACATTTGGAAAGCATCTGCCATATAACATCTGTAATCCTGATCCGAATGGATAAATAAAAGGGGCGTAGTAACTTTATCGGCGTATTTAAGTGGGGATTTATTCCAAAAAGCTTCATAATCAGTCCAAGGATCAGTGCCTATCTGGTCAAGATTGTGATAATAGCCGATATCTGTAGTCAGGCATTTACTTACAAAATTTGTTATAGAACGCTGGGTTGCCGCTGCTTTAAAACGTTTTGTATGCCCAACCATCCAATTAACCATAAGACCGCCGTAAGAGCCGCCGGTAACCCCAACATTATCCACATCAATCTGCGGGTATATTTCAAGGACTTTGTCCGTAAAGTCCATAAAATCGTTGTAATCCCAATTCACATACCGCTCACCGACTATATTAGCAAATTCCGTACCCTTGCCGTCGGAGCCTCGCGGGTTTGTGTAAAACACAAAATAACCGCCGCTTGCCCAAAGCTGCATTTCGTGATAAACAATATCGCCGTAAGTGGCTTTAGGTCCACCGTGAATATCAAGTATAGCTGGGTATTTTTTGCCTTCTTCATATCCTGCAGGCTTGATTATAAAGCCGTCAAGCTCCACTCCGTCTCTGTTTTTGAAAGTAAAATGTTCCGGATAGCTAACTGCGTAATTTTTAAGCCACTCACCGTTAAAGTCCGAAACTTTTTTCTCAGCTCCTGTAGACAAATCAAGCTCATACAGCTCCTGTAAGCCCTTATTTCTCGCAGCTACATACAGACATTTGCCATCAGCCAAGTCAAAGCAGTCAATCCCTCCTGTTACATCAGGAGAAAGCTGTGTTTCCTCACCTTTCTCGCTTTTAAAGAGGTGGCTTGAATAGCCTCTTGTGGATATATAGTAAAACTTATTTTCATGTATTTTGTATGCATCGCCGCCGCCGTATTTGCAGTCGCTGCCTACGGAATTTCCAATTGAAAAATCCCCTTCTTGGAAAATCTCAGGGACACCGCCTGATAAAGGCAAGGTATACAGCTTAGAGTTGGCATAAGAGTTGATAGTATCATAAGCCCTGGCTGAAAGTACCAGCTTATCTCCAAAAAACCTGACAAAACCTATTGCATAGTCCTTATCAAGCTCGATTTTAGTAAGTTTTTCAGTGTTCAAATCATATGTATAAAGTTGGGATTTTTGAACCATCATAGAGTCAAACTCTACACCAGTAAACACCACTTTAGAGCCTTCCAAAGCCCAGTCAATAACATTCATAAGAGGCGCGGATATTGCCTTAAGAGAATTGGTTTTTTCGTCAAATATATAAAGCCTGTTACGCTTTTTATTGGTAACTCCGGGACCATTTTGCCAAAATGGTATTTCATCAAAAATTTTGTAAGCCGAATTAGCTTCCCCAAGCTCTTTAAAATATTTTTCCTTGCCTGCATCATCCATTTCGCTTAAATCTTTCATATTATTGTCAAAACCTGCCAACACAACAAATTTATCATCACAAGCAGCCTTTAATTTTGAAGCTTTTGCAGGAACTTCAAAAATTTTCTCCGCCTCACCGCCTTTTATGCTGATTGAATAATAAAAGGTAATAGGCAGACCTTTTTTAATCTTTTCTTTTTCTTTTTCATCTCTCGAAGCAGGGAAAATTAAGTTTTCATTATCCAGCCACTCGATATTTTTCTCTTCCCCTGAGGCTGTAAGCTTGAAAATATGAGCAGTGGAAAAATTGTAAATCCAAATAAAGTTCTGATACTTATTGTCTTTAATACAGCCGTTTGACACAATGAAAGCCGCGTGTTCCCCGTCAGGAGAGAGCCTGACCTCGGACAGAAATTTAATATCAAATAAACTTTCTTTTGCTATTTTCTGCATATTTACCTCCTTATTATTCACAAAATGCCGTTTCCGTAGGTCTGGTGGTTAAAATCCACAGAGACGTATTTGCCGTCGCTGTGAGAAATAAAAATTTCAAGCAAAGCGATGGAACTTTTATTTCATACATACAGTAAAACTTCGTTAAAATGCAGCGGCGGCTTTCACCCCCTTTGCATTTTAACGACATAAAAGCAAGCCTATAAGCCGGGTTCTGTCGTGGATGACCATCTATCTTGGCTTGGTGTTGCCACACAAGCTCCAGCGACCTACCTAAAACGGGACGGGCAGCCCCTAATGTTTTATTGGTCTTGCTCCAAGCGGGGTTTACAGAGCCTTCTTTGTCGCCAAAGAAGCGGTGAGCTCTTACCTCACCTTTCCATCCTTACCAAATTTGGCTGACAGCCTATTGGCGGTTTATTTCTGTTGCACTTTCCTTAGAGTCGCCTCCACCGGGGGTTACCCGGCGCCCTTGCCCTGTGGAGCCCGGACTTTCCTCACAGCTAAAGCAGCGTCCGACTAGCCTAATGGCGGCTCATACTGTGCGGTCATCCAGCTTACTTGTTATGTACAAATTATAAGCCCTCATCATATTCACGTCAAGGTAACAATAAGATTTACCTATACCACCGGCTCCTTCGCCTCCCTGAGCCTCGCTCCCCAAAAACCATACCTGACCATGAAACCAGTATCAATAACCCAAAAGAAATAACAGATATCATCATTAAGTCAATTATAGGCGTCCGTAATAAAGTCAATACCTCAGTGACTATCCCCATAAAAGGAATAAAGAAAAACTGGCTGGAAAGCCCTACAATATTGCCCCAAAAGTGTCCAGCTATAATAGTTTGAATCGAAACAAGCACCATAGCAGCGAAAGGTGCCGCATTAAGCAGCATAAGTGCCTCACGTCCGGATGCAGCGGCCTTCGTAGAAAACATGCCCATTAAAAACCAAATTACAAACATCCCAAGACCCAGCCATATTAAAACACCGGCCGGATGGTCATAATACCAAACTGTCATAATCAGGTGGTTAAACAAAAATCCAATTAGCAGAGGTAATAACCCTGCTAAAATTAAAATTAAACGTTTCAATATAATACCTCCTATAGTTAGTTATAAACATTACGTCAATCTATATATCTTTACAATATCTAACCACAGACGCCTCCAATCTATCAGCAAATTCGCTCCTACCATCTATGTAATATCCTATTTTTTTCATAAAAGTCCCTTCAATATTTTCTCGAAAAGCCTTTTAAAAACATTCTTTAAAGTACTCCATACTTCTTTGGACAGACATTCAGCCACACGGACTATATCTGATAGTTCCATCACCCTAATGGCAACAGTGCATAACCTAAGTTGAAGCAAAAAGCAGTAAAAAAATTGTCTGAAACTAGTTATGCACCATTGCCCTAATCATCTGACCTACCCCCACCGGCTGAGTTTTTAAGTGTCAGCACCGCTACCTCCGGTCTGTTAAAGAGCCTTACAGGTATGCGGGATGCTCCAATGCCTCTAGATATATACAAATAGCAATTTTTAACCTTGTAAAACCCATCCCCAAACTTAGGGAAAAAGCCCTGACCGGGGGCAATGATAGTATCTACAAAAGGCAATCTTATCTGCCCGCCATGGGTATGCCCGCTTAAAACCAGTATATCCTTAAAATAGCTAAGCCCTTCTATTATCTGAGGCTGATGACTTAAAAGTATCCTAAAGCCGCATTTTACCTCATCTTCCATAAGATGCTTAAATGGTTTAAAACCTTGCCTCTTTTGATAATAATAATCCCTTATCCCAAGAATTTCCAAAGAGCCGCCATTTATGCCTAAAGTAATTTTCCTATCATCTAAAACCACAACGCCAAGAGACTCCATAAATTTCTTCATTTCCCTGAAATGGGCTTTTTCGTGATTCCCATCAACAAAAAAGGTTGGGACACGGCTTGCAAGCTCACTCAAAGGCTCTCTAAGAGGCAAAACCTGATCAAAAAAATCCTTTGTCATATCCCCTGTTATTACTGCTATGTCAAAATCCTCTTTAAACACTGTCTTCCATATGTTTACATTTACATAATATTTGGATTTATTGTGAATGTCGGAAACATGCAGTATTTTAAGCCCCCTGATATGTTCAGGGAGATTGTCAATAGGTAAATCAGCTTTAATAAGCCTAGGCAGCTTAAGGCTCATAGCTATATTGGCGCAAAGGACACCACCGGCAAACATTGCAGCAGAGCTAAACATCAAAAGAACGAACTCCCTCCAATAAATTCTCTAAGTATCGAATTTTTCGGCACTTCCTCAGGGGAAATGCTAAGGAAACTGTCCATAAATTTCAAAAGCCGCCTCGCCTCGGTAAATTCAGGCTGATCTTTTCCCACTCCAAAAAGCAAGGGTTCCACAAAAGTTTTCAGCACGCAAAGCTCGTAAACCAAAGCTGAGTTAAACATAGCATCTGCCCGCTCCTGATGTGGAAATATATGCTTAGCCTCGCCACGGGCAACCGACGGCCACATTGAAATAGTAGTTGCAGGCAGCACACCCCTGTGGCGTACATCTCTCACAAGCCTCCTTATAAGCCTTGTGTCGGAAGTTGGTATTCTATTATGATCGTCAATATTAAGCTGGGTTAAGGCTGATATAAATATACTAAATTTCAAATCATCGCTAATGCTGGAACCTACGGCTTTGTTTAGCCCATGTATCCCTTCAACAACCAATACATCATCGCTACCCATTGTAAGAGGATGCCTTCTATACTCCCGCTTACCTGATATAAAATTAAATTTAGGCAAATTAACAGCCTCGCCATTCATTAGCATGGATATATCCTTATTAAACTGGGCTATATCTAAAGCTTTCAGTGCCTCAAAGTCCGGCTGCCCAAACTCATCTAAAGGCACAAAAGACCGCTCCAAATAATAATCATCCAAAGAAATAATATGAGGATGAAGCCCTCCTGCCGCAAGCTGAATACTTAAGCGGTTTGCAAATGTAGTCTTCCCTGAGGAAGACGGTCCCGCTATAAGGACTACTTTCTTATTTTTCTCATGAACCGTATCAGCTATATTTGATATTTTCTTTTCATGGAGAGCCTCGTTAACACGGATTATATTCATTACCGATTGAGTGCATATAACGTCATTCAACGCTGACACCGTATCAACACTCATAATTTTTGCCCATTTTGATGACTCAGAAAATATCTTGAAAAGTTTATCATGAGGCTTAATTTCGTTTAAAACATTAGGGTTTGAAGAATTAGGAAACACCAAAAGAAACCCTTCAGAGCTTTTAACAAGCTTAAATATCTTTAAATAGCCGGTGGATGGCGCAATTTTCCCATAAAAATAATTGTAGAACCAGCCCATACGATAAAAATTCACATTGGCGGTTCTCCTGTATTTAAGGAGTGCTTCCTTATCATGCAGCCCCATTTCGACCGCTATCCTTATACCCTCTTCAGTAGGGATGCTTATGCGCTCAATAATTATATCCTTATTTACAAGCTCCCACATCCGCTGCTCAATGGATGTGATAATTTCTTCCGTAAGAATAAACCCTTCTTTTTCCACAATACAGTAATAATTCTTATTTATGGAATGCTCCACAATAACCCTTGTATCTTGACCTAAAATTTCCTTGGCGGCACATATCATAAGAAAAGACGTGGTCCTTTGATATGTTCTGTACCCATTGGCGTCTGTAATATCCAAAAACTCCACATAGCAATCTGAAACCAGTTTTTTATTAAGCTCCTCCAGCTGATTGTCAACTTTCGCAAGTAAAATCGGATATTTGCAAACATGAGAATACCGCCCAGCCAAGTCAATAAGCCGTGTACCTTTCTCTATTTTAGCCTCATAGGCCCCTACGGTAACATTGATATATTCTTGCAAATTTTGCATAATATTACCTCCTTCGTATCAACTTAAAAAGCCTTTTATAAATTTGTTAACCTCTAAAATCTCTGTTTTTCTTACCTCTGTTAAAGAATTGTTATTTATTATATTTTCATTTCTAATCCATAGTTCTTCTAAAAACTCGCGAAAATCCTCATTAGGATTTTCAAGGGTTATTTTGCCAAATTCATAGTTAAACTGTGAGTATGTACAGTCTTCTCCCTGCTGTGCCATAATCAGAGGATAAAACTTGCCCCCATCCTTAACCATATTTTCATTGTAAATTTCAAATCCAAATTTATGCAGGCTTTTTCTAAGGCGATAAGCGTCTGATTGGGGAGATAAAATCAATTGCTTAAAAGAGAGAGCTGTACTTAGCCCTCCCTCTATAATCTTTGATATAAGCATACCACCCATACCTGATATAACCGCTGTATCGCACTCCCCCGCCTCTATCGGCTTAAATCCGTATCCTAAGCGAAGCTCAATTTTCTCTGCCAAACCTTCTTTAACCACATTTTCTCGTGCGGATTTTAAGGGTCCGGCGTTTACATCTACCCCTATAGCATAACTGGCTAGACCTGATTTAATGGCAAATATTGGTAAATGGCAATGATCCGTCCCGATATCGGCTAATTTATTACCTTCCAAGTATTTACATATGGAATAAATTCTTTTTGAGACATCCATAAATTCACCAAAATTCGACTTATCTATATGATAGAATATTATTAATCTAAATAGTCTTTCAGCTTCTTTGAGCGGCTGGGGTGACGAAGCTTCCTAAGAGCTTTTGCCTCAATTTGCCTGATACGCTCTCTGGTGACATTAAATTCTTTGCCCACTTCCTCTAAGGTACGGGCACGACCGTCGTCAAGTCCAAAACGAAGCCGAAGCACCTTCTCCTCACGCTCGGTTAAGGTGTCCAAAACATCCATAAGCTGCTCTTTAAGCAATGTAAACGCCGCCGCGTCAGAAGGAGCCGGAATATCATCATCAGGTATAAAATCACCTAAATGACTGTCTTCCTCCTCACCAATCGGAGTCTCTAGTGAAACGGGTTCCTGGGCTATTTTCATAATCTCTCTGACTTTTGTGACAGGCATTTGCATTTCTTTTGCAAGCTCATCAGGAGTCGGGTCACGACCAAGTTCCTGTAAAAGCTGGCGGGAAACCCTTATAAGTTTATTTATAGTCTCAACCATATGAACAGGTATTCTTATAGTCCTTGCTTGGTCTGCTATGGCCCTTGTTATGGCTTGCCTTATCCACCAAGTGGCATAGGTGCTGAATTTGAAACCTTTTTGGTAATCAAATTTTTCCACAGCTTTCATAAGCCCTAAGTTGCCTTCCTGAATTAAATCAAGAAAAAGCATACCACGGCCTACATATCTTTTGGCAATACTTACAACCAGGCGCAAATTAGCCTCAGAAAGCCTGCGCTTCGCCTCTTCGTCCCCTGTTGCCATACGCTTTGCAAGCTCAATCTCTTCTTCGGAACTAAGAAGAGGTACTTTGCCAATCTCTTTAAGATACATCCTAACATGATCATCAATATTAATACTACCCTCAACTACGGCAAGGTCTATATCTTTCTCAACCTCTTCCGGCGTATCCGAGTTGTCCATAATATCTATGCCTTGGCTTTCCAGATTTTCGTATACCTTTTCAATCTGATCCGCATCTATAACGTCACCAAGATGTTCTTCAACTTCTTTAGTTGCAAGCACGTTCTTTTTACTCTTGCCAAGATTGACAAGCTCTGCCGTTTTTGCAGCTAAAACTTTATCGTCAATGGATTTCAATGTATAATCTCCCTTTCGCCATATGTAGCTATCCCTATAATTAACTAAGTTACAAGCTAATATACAGTTTTTCCAGGTTATTTTTAGCTTCTATAAGCTTTAGTGCCTCATTATCATCTTCTATTTGAAATAATTGTTCTTCAATATATGCTTTTTTAACCGCTCTAACATGGTCGCTTAAAGCTTTAAACTTGCTTTTTTCATCCTCCGGCGTAATCGTGTTTATAAAAATATCCGAAGCTTCCCTCTGCTCCTCATGGCTTTCGAAACGGCTTACAAGCTCCGCCGGGTAAATATTACCTCCTTCGTCATATGTATTAAATATAATTTCCAAAAGCTTTACAAAAACATAATCTTTAAGCTCTTTAGGGTTTAACACTTCACGGATAGCCAAAGCAATTTTTTTATCCTCTGCCGCATAAAGTATTATACCCTTTTTAGCCTCTATCAAGCCTTTTTGGCGGCGTTTGTCCACAGCGGACAGTTCAAAATTACGCCTAAGCTTTGGAGTGCCTCCCACTAAATTTCTCGACTGCTTTAAAATTTCTGCACGTATTGCCTTGTCAGAAATCCCTGTAATCTTTGACGTTTCAGATATATATACGTCCTTTTCAATTTCCCCCGGCAATTTAGAAAGAAGTTTAGCTGCCGCTTCAGTAAAGTCAATTTTTCCCGTATCAGTTTGTATATCATACTCCTTTTCCATTTGTTTTATATTAAACGCCACATGACTCATAGCATTGCTTAGCTCTTGTAAAAACTTGTCTTTGCCAAATTTTGTTATATATTCATCCGGATCTTTAGCTTTGGTTGAGTCTAAATCCAAAACTCTTACCCTAAGCCCATTTTCTACAAGAATGGGTATAGCTCTTAACGCCGCCCGCTTCCCCGCATCATCGCCGTCGAAGGCAAGTACTGCCACACCGGCATATTTTTTCATAAGCTTTGCGTGATTTTGCCCAAAAGCAGTACCCAAAGAGGCAACAGCGTTTTTAAAGCCCGCCTGATAAAGCCCAATTACATCCATATAACCTTCCACAAGTATCAGCTCTTTAGGGCTTAAAGTTCTTGCGAAGTTTAATGAATATAAATTGCGGTTTTTCTCAAATATCATAGTTTCGGGAGAGTTTAAGTACTTCGGCTCCCCTTCACCAATAATCCTGCCGCCAAAACCTATTACATTCCCCATAATATCTAATATGGGAAACATAAGCCTATTTCTAAACCTGTCATAAAGCTTTCCTGCGTTATTTTTGCCAATTAAGCCGGTTTTTAGAAGTATCGGTTCTTTATAACCCTGCTCATCTAAGAATTTACAAAGCCCGTCCCAGCCCCCGGGAGCGTAGCCAAGTCCAAATTTCACTCTGACTTTTGGGTGTATGTCACGGGCATCCAAATACTTTCTAGCTCTCTCCCCTTCGTCCGAGTTAAGCTTATCATAATAGTATCTTGCAGATAGTTTATGTATCTCTATCAGTGTTTTCTTTGTTTTTGCGTCTTTTTTAGCGGCTTCCGTGTACCGCTCCTCCGGAAGTTCTATCCTAGCCCGCTCTGCCAAGGCTTTAATAGCTGTGGGAAAGTCATAATTTTCTTTTTGCATAACAAAGCTTATAACATTCCCCGAAGCACCGCAGCCAAAGCAGTAATACAGCTGCTTTAAACTGCTTACGGAAAATGACGGCGTATTCTCCGAGTGGAATGGGCATAGTCCAAACATAGAGCCGCCCTTTGGGCTTAGGCTCACATATTCGCCTATTAGGCTTACTATATCGTTTTCCATTCTTACTCTTTCAACTACATCATCAGGATAATACATATCAATATACCGCCCAACTGTCAGGCAAAAACAGCTTGTTATATTGATTCATAGCATATCTGTCAGTCATGCCGGCAACAGTGTCTAAGGCTGCCCGCTCAATAGATTCGCCCTTTGAAATAAGCTTACGGTATTCTTTTGGCAGGCGGCTTTCATCAGCACGGTAATAATTATACAACTCTTCCAATATCCTGGCGATTTTACGCCGCTCAATCATTTGAAGCTGGCTCATATACACAGTGTCGTACATATATTGACGCAAATCATACATAGCATTCTTAACATGAGGAGTCATAGAAATATCGTTTTTATCCATACTGTTTGAAATAACGTCTCTTATCAGGAAATCTATCCGGTCTTTATTAAAATTGCCAAGTATTTCAAGGCTTTCCTTAGGTAAATCCCCCTCGGACAAAAGCCCTGCACGTATGGCGTCATCAATATCATGATTAATATAGCCGATTTTATCAGAAATTTGTACAATCTTGCCTTCAAGAGTGCTTGGAGAACCGGCACCTCTGTGGTTTAATATGCCGTCTAAAACCTCAGCGGTTAAATTAAGCCCTTCGCAGTTACCCTCCAAAACCTCGCAAATACGAACACTATGCTCATTATGCTGAAACCCTTCATACCAAATCCGGTCAAATGCCTCCTCGCCGGTATGACCAAAAGGAGTATGACCCAAATCATGACCCAGTGCCACAGCCTCAGTCAAGTCCTCATTAAGCCTTAGGGCACGGGCAATCGTCCTGGATATCTGCGCGACTTCAAGGGTATGAGTAAGCCTTGTCCTATAATGATCCCCCTCAGGAGATATGAATACTTGGGTTTTGTGCATAAGCCGCCTAAGAGCCTTCGAGTGGATTATCCGATCTCTGTCCCTTTGATATTCCGTCCTCATGTCGCATTTATCTTTTGGCTTTTTACGCCCTTTGCTATGTATACTTTTAGCTGCATACGGGCTTAGGTTTTTAAGCTCAAGTTCTTCTTGTATTTCGCACAAACTCATTTATACAAACTCCCTCTCGACTTATATATACAACAGATATTTATTTAACCCTTTTTATATTGAAATTTCATCCAAATTTTTTTTACAGTTTAGAATTACATCGAAATTACTCAAAGAAATATCCGAAGCTTGCTTTAAATATTCTTTCGATAAAGTATCCAATTTATATGAAAAAACAGCCTTAATTTCTGAGTTTAATATGTAATTTATAGTATACAAAGCAGCATTGTTCACTTTTGCCGCTATAGGGTTTTTTACAGCGCATAAAGGGCATAATACCCCGCTTTTACCGTAATACAGCTCATTTTTATCAAGCTCACTGCTGCAATCCGCACAAATTTCCACAACCGGCTCATACCCGCATATTTGCAAATATTTAAATAAAAACCCTTGGCAAATACAAAAATCATCGGTTATACTCTGCTCTAAAGCCTTTAAGGAAGCAAGTAAAAGCTTTAATATTTCGGAATTAGACTCCCCTTGGAATGTTGTTTTATCAACCAGTTCTAAAAATAAATTGCCATAGCAAAACTTCTCATAATCTGACGAAATGGCGGGAAAAGCTGTAATTTTATCAATTTGCGTCGCAGAGTAAAAGTCTCTGCCGGAATATAGTACAAAATCCGAATAATCAAATTGAGAGCTTCCTGAAAAATAGCGGCTTTTAAGCTTTCTTGCCCCTTTACAATAAACGAATGTCTTACCCTCTTCTAAAGTAAAAAGGGTAAGCACTTTATCGGCCTCATTTTTCTTAATTTCATTAAGCACAAGACCCTTTAATTTTATTACACTCATAACAACTTACCTGCCCCATTTGTAGTTCATACACACAATACTTTCCGGCATTTGAATAGTCCGTAATAAGCCTCCAGCCACTTTCTAAGTATAACACGCTAAAGCCCGCAGGACAAGGGCAAGCTCCTTGAGTAGTTGTGTTAGAATGTATTATATGTTATTATAAATAAGCAATGGTGCATAGTCTCAATTTACAAAAGGAGAATATTAATGAAAAAATACACATTTGGTATATGTATTGCAATTATTGCCGTAGCGGCTATAGCTGCCGCTACATTTTTACTTAATCAGGCGGTCGAACCTACTGCCGCTTCTTTCACTGTTACTTTATCTGTACGGGCCGATGCTTTAGTTGATAATATTCACCTCCTTGATAGGGAAAAACATGAGCTTGTCCCTTATGATGGTGTAATATTTCCGGAAACAATAATAAGGATTTACGACGGTGACAGTGTTTTCGATGTAACCCAGCGCGAAATGAGAAATGCGGGTATACATATGGTCTCTTCCGCCTCATTTGTAGAGGGAATAGGCAATCTATTCATGTTTGATGCAGGTCCAATGTCCGGCTGGCTGTATCTTGTAAACGGCGAGAGTGGCGATGTAGGACCAGGGCAGTATATACTCAGCCCCGGAGATATAATAGAATGGGAATTCACCATTGATTTTAGTGAGGGCTGGTAGTTTTAATTTTAGGTACGAATTTAAACTATATCTTAAACTTACGGAAGTTTAAATTCGCACTCGGAGGGCCTAATGAAAATCTTTATACCTTTTATATTATTTACTTTTTTGTTTTTGGCAGCTTGCAGCCGCCAGTCTGTTTATCATCCTGAAATTGATGAAACACTTGAAAGTGATAACGATGCGCTGACAGTAATTCCCTCCATATCAGCCGCCAGCCGTCATACCTTAGCACTTAGGGCAGACGGCTCTTTATGGTCTTTTGGAGCAGCAATGGAGGATCGGGACGGAAACCGCCACAGTCTCATTGGAGACGGCACAACTGAAAGCCGCCCTTTGCCGGTTAAGATAATGGAAGATGTTATATTTGCCGTTGCCGGACACCATCATTCGTTTGCTATCACAAAAGACGGTGCCCTGTGGGCTTGGGGCAGTAATACTTACGGGCAGCTTGGAGACGGTACCACCGAAAACCGCCTATCCCCTGTAAAAATCATGGATGATGCGGTTTATGTCACTATGCCGCGCACTGTACCCAATAGCCATGTTGGAGATGGGGCACGCTCTTATGTTATCCGCTCAGACGGCAGCCTTTTCGCTTTTGGGCACAGCGGTATAAATGACGTCCCATGGGCTGTGGCACTTGGAGACGGCGGCTCAGAAAATCGTTACACACCGGTGCAGATATTAGAAAATGTTAAATCAGTTGTTCCAATATATAATGGCGGTTTTGCTTTAACCTATGACGGTGTGCTTTGGACTTGGCATGGGACTATTTTGATTTCAAACTTTGAAGATGGAGAGTGGGCACAAACAGAAATCGAAGCACAGCTTTATCCTGTGCCGATTATGGAAAATATAGCGTCAATATCCTCTCGCGGGGAATTTGCTATAACTAAAAATGGGGAATTATGGTCTCTTGGGCAAGAGCCTTCTTATATTATGGATAATATTATATATGCCAAGGGACTTAATGGGGCAAACTTTGCCATAACTACAGATAATACTCTATATGCCTGGGGCATAAACCGCTTGCCAAGCCACTGGCAGCCTTATGTTGTTCTTGGGGATGGCACCACTACAGACAGGGATGAGCCTGTTAAGATTATGGAAAACGTGGCGTCAATTACACTAATGGGTCACACAGCCTATGTCATAACTCTAGACGGCGAGTTATGGGGCTGGGGTAATGGGGGCAGTTTAATCCTTATTGGGGATGGGTCAATATTTACTATAAGCGAAGATACTGAGTATATGCATATGTGGGAATACGCTTATGAAAATGGCTTTCCAAATGGAATAAGGTGGCTTTTAGATGATGACGGAGGCACCGGTCTGCGACTGTCACCTGTTAAAATATTGGAGAATGTGGTATCTGTCACACCAACTTATTTTATGTTTGACCACGGCTGGATAAGAGGTTTTAGGACATTTGCATTAACTGCAGATGGCTGCGTTTATGCTTGGGGGGCAAACGATGTTTGGAGCCAAGGCTTTAGCCTTTTAGGCGACGGCACAACAGAGCTGCACTTATGCCCTGTACGTATTATTGAATAGCCTTAAATTCTTCTAAACCAGTAACAGATTATAGCTCGCTATAAATCTGTTACTGGTTTAGAAGGGAGCTGCGCCGCGCAAGCTGCGCTGCTTATCCACACAAAATAGTTGCTTTAGCCTTACTATTTTGTGTGGATTCCAGTATAGCCTTTATAGCCAATGCAGATAACTACAAAAAAAGCAAAGCAGTCTCCTTTCTTTTTTGTTACCATATATTCAGAGGTGAGAGAATGGATTGGCAAACTAGAATGAACCGAGCAATAAACTATATCGAGGAAAACCTTACCGAAAGTATAAACCTGGAAGCCGCTGCCCAATTAGCAGGCTTTTCGATATGGGAATTTCAGCGCATGTTCTCATTTGTCGCAGGTAATTCATTAGGTGAGTATATTCGTGGCAGAAGATTGGATTTTGCTGCAAATGATATCCAAACCGGCGATGTAAAAGTCATAGATATTGCATTAAGGTATGGCTATGATTCTCCTGCTGCTTTTTCTCGTGCTTTTAACCGTCAATTTGGCGTATCTCCATCACTTGCGCGCAGAGATGGGATTAAGCTAAAGCCATTTCCTAAAATCACCTTTCAAACTTACAGCGAAGAAGGGATTGATTCTGTGAAAACAAAAAATGATATGCACTTTTACAGTGAAAGGGGGTATTATGTAGTGGAGAATGCCCCAATTTACTACACACCGGATATGGAGAAAACCGTTGCTTGGTTTCGCGACATACTTGGGTGGTATGGCGATACAGTCGTTGAAAATGAAGGTGGGTATGGCTGCGTTTTCGATTATCCGGGGGAGCTGATTGTATCCGGACTCGTACCCTTTCGTGGAATCCACTTGTTTAAAGGCGAGCCTTCAAAGGATGTTGTCGGATTTATAAGGATTTCAGGGCTTGAAAAATTCCGTCAGTTTGTTTTAGAAAATGGCTGGCATCAGATTTCCGAAATAGAACTTAAGTCTTGGGGGGCAAGTGAGTGTCGTATCACCACCATTGATGGTTGTATTTTACGCTTCTTTGAAACTATTGCTGCACAGTAAATCAAAATACAGGTAAAGGGGATACTTCATAAAAAAGTATCCCCTTTTATAGTTAATCAACCCAAAAACAACACTGTGGTCTTAAATTATTATATCGCTTTTTGCTTCAACAATGACCCGCAATAGCGGACGAGCCGCAAGGCTCGGTTCCGGCTTTAGCCGGAAGTCTCCCTTTTCCAAAAACCATGGAAAAATCATAGTCACAAAACACTCGCTTGCCATCGTACCGTTTTAAAAAATCACTTCAACTTAGGTTATGCGCTGTTGCCCACTAGCTCTGCTCTAAACACTCTTCAAGCACAAAAGCAGAACTAATGTCAGCCTCTTCCACCGGCTTCTCTATCTGGCATTTTTTATAAGAAAGATAGCTTAATATACTGCCGGACATATAAAATTCGTCCCAATAATGATTCTCATTCATATATATGTACCTCCTAAAAATAGTTTTAGAATCTAACACTATTTTTAGGAGGTATAACTCATTGTATACTGGCTAATTTTTGCCCGAATAGCCAAAATTTTTCAAAAGAAAATCACTGTCCCGCCAATCTTTTTTCACTTTAACCCAAAGCTGCAGGTTAATATTTGAGCCAAGAAGCCTTTCAATATCATGACGGGCTTTTGTCCCTATATCTTTTAATACTTTGCCGCCTTTTCCTATGATTATGCCTTTGTGACTGTCTTTTTCACAGTATATTGTGGCTTCTATATCCACCATTTCTTTATCTTTCCTTGATTTAAGTGACATAATTTCCACCGCTATACCATGGGGAATTTCATCCTCTAAAACATGGAGGAGCTTTTCTCTTATAATTTCCGCGCAAATTTGCCTCTCCGGCTGGTCGGTCATCGTGTCTGCCGGAAAATACATAGGTCCTTCGGGAAGGGTTTTTTTAACAGCCCCCAAAAGAGTATCTGTGTTATCCCCTGATACCGCGCTTATAGGTATAATTTCGGCAAAGTCATAAAGATTTCTATAAGTGTCTATAACTTCCAATATAGTCTCTTTTTTGATTTTATCAATTTTGTTTATAATTAAAAACACAGGGGTTTTAACCTTTTTAAGCCGTTCGATTATACTTAAATCCCCCGGACCGCATTTTTTATCCGGCTCAATTAAAAACAGCACACAATCAACCTCATTAAGAGCCGACTCGGCAGAGCCTACCATAAACTCCCCCAGCTTGCTCTTAGGGATATGGATGCCCGGTGTATCTATAAAAATAATCTGATAATCCTCATCCGTCACAACAGACCTGATTTTATTTCTTGTTGTCTGAGGCTTGTCTGATACAATTGCAATCTTTTCTCCTGTAAAGCGGTTTAACAAGGTTGACTTGCCCACATTAGGCCTGCCTATTATCGAAACAAAACCTGAGTAGAATTTTTTATCCATATATCTTTTTATCCTTTCGCCAATTGTTCTATTTTATCCTTTATATAGTCGTTTAAGACCAAAATGGTCTTAAACGAGCCTCGGGAATTCGTACATTTTGCTGCATTTGGGCATCTACGATGCACTCAAAGAAATATACAAATTTCGGGGCGTTCATAAACTTTATAACAGCAAAATGAGCAAGCTCATTTGGGCTATTTTAAAGTTTATTCACTATACTCTTAAAATCCTCCCATGCCGGTCTTTTTTTCGTTTCATCACGTAAAAGAGCCGACGGGTGATATGTAGCCATTATTTGTATACCTTTACGCTCAAACCATATACCTCTGTGCTTTGTTATGCGAAATTCCTCGCCGTAAGGGTTTTCTCCCCCTGCAATTATGGCATTTGCCGCTATTCTTCCCAAAGCTACAATTATCTTAGGCCGCACCAACGTCAGCTGATAACGCAGATAATCCATACATTTAGCCTGCTCCTCAGGTTTCGGATCTCTGTTGCCCGGAGGGCGGCATTTGACTATATTGGCTATGTACACATTTTCTTCAGACATATTAATAGCTAAAAGCATTTTATCCAAAAGCTGACCTGCGGGACCAACAAAAGGCAGCCCCTGCTGATCCTCGTGAAATCCGGGTCCCTCACCTATAAACATAATGTCAGCTTCCTTATTGCCCCTACCTATTACTACATTTGTCCGTGTCTCCCAGAGAGGGCAGCGTGCACATTTTTTACATACATCGTACAAAGTATCCCAATTGTCCATAAAAGTCCTCGTATTTTATTGCTTCACCAACTAGGGTGTGTCGACAATAGATTTAGTTGAGGGAGCAATATTATCCTAACTCCCAGTAGTATATCAAGAGTTTGTGAAAATTGCTATATGGACTTTACAAATTTTTTCGATTATAATATTATCGGCGTAAAAAGCCGTAATTTATTTAATAAAAAAGGAGTTGTTTATTTTGAGAAGTTTCAAAGTATTATTAATAGTTGTTGCAGGGTTATTTATATTGTCAGGCTGTGCCCAGCTAGGCATTGGCGGCGGTTCTGACCGTTCCGGCACTTTAGTAGTATATACCCCAAACTCTGAAGGCTTAATAAGTGCGGTTGTCCCTGCTTTTGAAGAGCAATACGGCATTAGCGTTGAACTTATTCAAGCAGGTACAGGCGAACTTTTTGCAAGGCTTAGAAGTGAATCAGACGCTCCGATTGCTGATGTAGTATGGGGTGGTGCTTATAGTATTTACGCACAAAATTTAGACCTGTTTGAGCCTTATGTTTCACCAAACAATCAATATGTTGTTGAGGCTTTTAGAAATTCAAACGGCTATACTCAACCTTATGTTCTTGACGGCTCTGTTTTAGTTGTAAACCGCACTTTAACAGCAGGTATGAATATTAGAGGTTATATGGATTTACTTAACCCCGACCTTTTCGGGCGTATTGCTACTGCTGACCCGAGAAGCTCTTCAAGTGCATTTGCTCATTTAACTAATATGCTCCTTGCAATGGGCGGCTATGAGTCTGAAGCTGCTTGGCAATTTGTTGATGATTTATTTACAAATATCGACGGTAATATTAACCCAAGTTCTTCCGGCGTATTCAGGTCTGTTGCTGATGGTGAAATGATGGTCGGTCTTTCTTTCGAAGACCCAATAATCCAGCTTATTGCAGACGGTGCTGATGTTGACGTTGTTTATATGATGGAAGGCACAGTATTTTTAGGGGCGGAAGCTGCTATTATCAGAGGTGCCGGTAATATAGAATACGCTCAAAGATTTATCGATTTTATAATCTCTCATGAAATACAGGAAGTTTTCGGCACAACTACTACAAACCGTCCTGTTAGAGCTGATGTTCAAATGGGTGACAATATGATTCCTATCACCCAAATTCACACAATAATTGAAGATTATGAATTTGTAATGGCTAACAGAGAAGCTATTGTAGAGCGTTTTGACAATATCCACGTTGACATTTTATCAAGATAAAGGTGTGCTATGAGTAAAATTATAATCAAAAACGCAGTTAAAAGGTATGGGGATTTAACAATCATACCTGATTTAAGCGTAACTATTCCGGAAGGCTCCCTGTTTACTTTACTGGGACCTTCCGGCTGTGGGAAAACTACACTTCTTCGTATGATTGCAGGCTTTAACACAATCGAAGGCGGGGATTTCTATTTCGGCGAAACAAGGATAAATGAACTGGAACCCAGTAAAAGGGATATTGGTATGGTTTTTCAAAACTATGCTATTTTCCCTCATCTTTCTGTTGGGCAAAATGTTGAGTTTGGTCTTAAACAAAGAAAACTGCCTAAAGATGACATTAAATCACGTACCACCGAATACCTTAAGCTCATAAATATGGAAGAATACAGAGATAGAAAGCCCGACAAGCTATCCGGCGGGCAGCAGCAGCGTGTGGCTCTTGCAAGGGCTCTTGTTATCAACCCTAAAGTGCTTTTAATGGACGAGCCTTTGAGCAACTTGGACGCCAAGCTTAGGGTGGAAATGCGCCAAGCTATCCGCGATATACAAAGAAAAGTAGGTATTACCACTGTTTATGTAACTCATGACCAGGAAGAAGCCATGGCTATTTCCGACCTTATTGCTGTTATGAACAATGGGGTGATTTTACAAATCGGTCAGCCAAAAGAGCTTTATCATCGCCCTGCTACGGAGTTTGTGGCTGTTTTTATCGGCAAAACCAATATTCTGCCAGGTAAACTTGTAAAAAAAGACGGCGGCACTTGGATAAAATTTGATTTCGGTCATGAAATTCCTATGGATGGTTTTGATAATATTGCTGAACAGGATATAAGAGTAAGCATCCGTCCGGAAGAATTTGTAAGATGTGAAAATGGCATAAAAGCCACAATAGTGGACAGCCTTTACCTCGGTCTTAATACTGAGTATATTATGGAGCTTGGGTCAGGCGTTAAAGTCCAGGTTATTGAGGAATCCAGCTTTGTAGAAACCCTTCAAATAGGGGATGTAGTAGATTTAGAAATTAAAAGGCAAAAGATTAATGTTTTTGATAAAGACGGCTCTGTAAACCTGCTGGGGGTGAATTGATGAACCGTACTAAATTCAAATGGAACATTTGGTACACCTCAGCAGTTGTTATGCTGCTTTTCTATCTGCTTTTCTTAATCTACCCTTTAGGTGCTATATTTCAAGAAGCTGTTTATGTCCGCGGCGAGTTTTCACTAGCCCATTTTACAAGGTTTTTTTCCCACAGCTATTTTTTAGGGGCTTTGTCTAACAGTTTTCAAGTTTCAGCGGTTGTTACCCTTTATTCCGTGGCTTTAGGCACGTTTCTGGCGTATCTTTTTACCACTTTCAAGTTTAAAGGTAAAAAATACCTTCAAATACTCCTAATAATCGCATCTATGTCTGCCCCTTTTATAGGTGCTTATTCATGGATATTGTTATTAGGCAGAAATGGTGCTATAACTAATGTCCTGACAAATATTTTTGGTTTTCCGCCTTTTAATATCTACGGCTTTTTTGGCATCACCTTTGTTATGACATTACAGTTATTTCCCCTTATTTTTCTTTTTGTCAACGGGGCTTTTAGAAATATTGATAAATCAGTACTGGAAGCTTCAGAAAATTTAGGCTGTGTTGGCATAAAAAAATTCTTTCAAGTACTTTTGCCTTTGCTGACACCAACTATACTTGCCGGTGCCCTTCTTGTTTTTATGCGTACATTTTCAGACTTTGGTACGCCAATGCTGATAGGCGAAGGTTTTCGTACCTTCCCTGTGCTTATCTTCACCCAATTTGTTGGGGAAGTTATGGTTAATCAAGGCTTTGCCGCCGCATTATCCGTAATAGCGGTTGTAATTGCTTTGGTAGTTTTCTTAATTCAAAAAATAGTAGCTTTTAAGTTTGCTTTTTCTATGAGTTCCCTTAACCCTATCCAACCGAAAGAGGTAAAGGGTATTGGAAAAGTTTTGATTTATGTTTTTGTATACAGCAGCGTTTTTATTGCCATTTTACCCCAGGTTTATGTTGCTTATACCTCTTTTAGAAACACAAGAGGCATGGTATTTCATCCTGGATATTCCCTAGGCAGTTATATAGAAGCATTTAACCGGATGGGCAACGCAATTACCAACACAATAAGTCTGTCTTTCTACGCTACAGTTCTCATAGTTATAGTTTCTGTATTTGTTTCTTACCTTACGGTAAGAAGGCGTAATTTCCTTTCATCTACTATAGATACTTTTAGTATGATACCTTTTATAGTGCCTGGTACGGTTTTAGGTATTGCCCTAATATCTGCATTTAACACCGGTGTATTTGGAAGCGGATGGTTTCGTATAACAGGCACGGCTTTGATTATGGTAATATCTTTAGCTTTAAGGAGTCTGCCTTATACAATAAGGTCTTCTGTAGCTGCTTTGCAGCAAATGTCTGTTTCTGTAGAAGAAGCGGCAGAAAGCTTAGGCTCAAGCCGGCTCAATACCTTCTTTAAAATTACAATACCTATGATGGCATCAGGTATAATATCAGGAGCAATCTTAAGCTGGATTACAATTTTAGGGGAGTTATCAACTTCCATACTTCTCTACAATGTACGAACAAGGACAATGACAGTCGCTATTTACGTGGAAGTACTCCGAGGCAATTTTGGGATTGCCGCAGCTTTAGCAACTATATTAAATGTCCTTACGATAGTGCTGCTGTTTGCGTTTATGAAGGTGAGTAAGACGAAGACTGTGTCGATTTAATTGTATAGTAAAATAACCCCCAAACAGTAACAAAAGCTTGTTGTTTTTTTGCATCTTATCATCGTCAGTATAAACCAATAAAAAAAGTGGCAAAGCCACTTTTTTTATTGGTTTATGTTTACATCTTAATATCCACCGGACTAAGCTTCCAAATCTCCTTAGCATATTGTTTTATAGTCCGATCCGATGAGAATTTTCCACTTCTTGCAGTATTTAATATGGCTGATTTACCCCAGCGATCTATATCTCTATATGCTTCATCCGCTCTCATTTGCGCCTTTGCATAGCTTTCATAATCCTTCAAAATAAAATACTCGTCTGCCATAGAGCCGCCTGTGCCGTTTAAGAGCATTTCATAAATCTCTCTGAAAATATCAGGCTCTCTTGGGTTTAAGGAGCCGTCTATAAGACTTGTAAGGGCTTTTCGCAAATTATGATTCATATTGTAAATATCCCAAGGAGAATACTCCCCAGAGCGGTACAAGTCCTGAACCTGCTGGACACTCATACCGAATATAAAAATATTATCATCCCCAACTTCCTCAAATATCTCCACATTCGCACCGTCCATAGTGCCTATGGTAATTGCGCCGTTTAGCATAAACTTCATATTTCCGGTACCTGAGGCCTCTTTACCGGCGGTTGAAATCTGTTCCGAAAGGTCAGCGGCAGGAATCAGCTTTTCAGCAAGTGAAACACGATAATTTTTCATAAACAGAACTTTTATCTTCCCATCAATACTGGTATCGTTATTCACAAGCTCAGCAATATCGTTAATAAGCTTGATTATAAGTTTAGCACGCCTATAACTTGCGGCCGCCTTTGCAGAGAATATAAAAGTCCTTGGAACCATATCAAAATTGGGGTTAATCTTAAGCTGATAATACAAATCCAATATATGAAGGGCATTTAACAACTGACGCTTATACTCGTGTAATCTTTTAATCTGAATGTCAAATATAGAATCCGGATCAACGGATAAGCCGCATTCAGCCAAAATATGGTCAGATAGCTGGGCTTTATTTTTTCTCTTAACTTTCATAAATTCATCTCTAAAAGCCCTATCGTCAGCAAATGGTTCTAACTTCCTAAGCTCATCAAGATCAGTAGCAAAATCATCACCTATAGTATTTCTTATAAGAGACGAAAGACCCGGATTACAGTGCAAAAGCCATCTGCGCTGAGTAATGCCGTTGGTTTTATTGTTAAAGCGCTCAGGCCAAACATTGTAAAAGTCCTTAAAAATAGTATTTTTAACTATTTCCGTATGAATCGCCGCAACACCGTTTACACTATAGCTTCCAACTACCGCAAGATTAGCCATCCTAACCTGCCCATCGGCAATAATAGCCATAGACCTGATTTTCTCAGGGTCTTCACCATATTTATAAATAAGTTCCGCACAAAAACGGCGGTTAATCTCTTCGATTATCATATAAATCCTTGGCAAAAGCCTTGATAAAAGCTCCGCCGGCCACATTTCAAGAGCCTCCGGCATTATAGTGTGGTTGGTATATGCACAGGTTTTTTGGGTTATTTCCCAAGCCTCATTCCATTGGAGTCCATGCTCATCCATTAATATACGCATAAGCTCAGCCACCGTTACCGAAGGGTGCGTATCATTCATCTGAAAAACAACTTTTTCAGGCAAAAAATTTAAGTCATTATGCCGCTCCTTAAACTTTGCTATAGCAGTTTGAAGAGATGCCGATATAAAGAAATACTGCTGCTTAAGTCTAAGCTCTTTGCCGCTTATAAATTCATCAGCAGGGTATAAAACTTCACAAAGCTGACGTGCTAAGTTTTCATCCTCAACGGCCTTGGTATAATTACCTTGGTTAAAGCTTTGAAGGTCAAATGTGTTTTTAGCCTGAGCATCCCAAAGCCTTAAGGAGTTAACCGTATTATTACCATAGCCTAAAATTGGGTAGTCATAAGGTATGGCTACTACAGTTTGAGCATTTTCCAAAGTAAACTTAATAGTATCATCAGAGTTTTTATGGGCAGCTACATTGCCAAAAAAGCTTACCTCACATGAATACTCCGGTCTTTTTATACCCCATTTGTCACCAAATTCAAGCCAGTTATCAGGCCGCTCAACCTGATGCCCATCAATAATATCCTGCTCGAATATACCAAAGCGATAGCGTATACCACAGCCATAAGCCGGATAGCCTAAAGTTGAAAGGCTGTCCAAAAAACACGCCGCTAAGCGTCCAAGACCGCCGTTTCCAAGCCCCGGATCTCTTTCCGCTTCCTCTATTTCGTTATAGCTAAGCCCAAGTTCAGCAAAAATCTCCCTTACTTCTTCGTCTTCCCCAAGTGCCAGCAAAGTGTTGCCCAGAAACCGACCCATAAGAAATTCCATTGAAAGATAATAGAGAGTTTTAACATCCAGTCTATTATACTCGTCGTGAGTCGCTATCCATTTATCGGTAACCAAATTTCTGACAGTAAGGGCAAGCCCGTCATGAATTTCACGAGTGGTTGCCTTGTTTAGGGTTTTTCTTGAAAGACTTCTTACATTTGCAGCTAATTCTTCTTTAAACTCTTCTTTGGTTATAGAAGGAAATAGTTTCATATAAACACCTCTTCCGTTAGTAAAAACCTATATAGCTGATGTACTCTAAAAACGTGATTTGACTGACTATAAGACAACAAATGTGCCTAAAAAACCTAATGCTGCCATAAAAACATTTACTACTACTTTATTATAATCCCCCGAAAATATCATTGCCAAACAATAATAAAGTGCCATACCTAAACTTAAAGAGTTAATAATATAATTTTTTGAAAATACCTGTCCAAATAAAATAAAAGGCATTAGTACCCCTAATTTACCTTTATGCTCAATAAGCATTGAAAGAAAAACCCCGGCACTTAATGCCGTAAATAAAACCATACCTTTATCATATGGCAGTGGATTTCTCAGGGTTTCGTACATAAAGAAGCTTAGGACTACACCTGGCATAAAGCCGCAAATAAGACCATCTACAGCAGTTTTTATATTTAACATATTGCCCCGTAAAAGTTTTGTCGTACCTATAATATATTTTTGAGAGAGGCAATACATGATTCTTTCTTTAGAACCTGTATTCAATAAGCTCTTACACGTCTTTCCGGCTGATTTTAAGCCACTTTGTGTCAGCACTCACTTGCATTCGCACAATCACTTCGTGATTATGCTCAGAAGGATTATCTCCGCATATGCTGCGTTCGCTCTTGGCAACAGTGTATAACCTAAGTTGAAGCAAAAAGCGATAAAAAAATTATCTGAAACTAGTTATGCACCATTGCCGCTTCCTTAATTGGCATAAAATCAGACTCGGAAATACGCGTAATCCATTATTGAATACAGGTTCTTAATAAGTTTTAGGATTAGGTGTAAAAATATTCGTCAAAAAAATTTCTTTTACATTAAGGTCAACTCGTATTTGGGATATAGCCTTCTGAGCTTTTGGTTTATCCTCAAACATACCAAAAACAGTAGGCCCCGAGCCACTCATAGTAGCCCCTATAGCTCCGTTTAAAAGCATAAGCCGCTTAATGCGTTCTATTACTACAAATTCTTTAACTGTAACACTCTCTAAAACATTAACAAGCCCTGATGCGACTGATTTAATATCCCCATTTTCGATATCTTGAATCATTTTATTTATATCCGGGCGTTTATTTACATTTTCTTGCTTAAACTGGCGAAAAACTTCTTTCGTGGAAACTGAAACAGGAGGTTTAGCTATAACTATATGTGTATCAGGGCATGGCGGTAAAGGCGTCAACTCCTCACCGATACCTTCAGCAAGGGCTGTCCCTTTCATAAGGCAAAAAGGAACATCGGCACCTAGCTCCAAACCTATTTCCATAAGCTCGTCCATACTAACAGGCAGATTAAAAAGCTTCTTAATCCCAAGGAGGGTTGCCGCAGCATCAGCCGACCCGCCCCCAAGCCCGGCACAAATGGGTATTTTTTTATCGATTTCTATCAGTACCCCAAAATCAAGCTCAAACATATCAAGAAGTACCTTAGCAGCAGCATATGCAAGATTGCGCTCATCATTTGGCAGCCATTTTACATTCGAGTTTAACTTAATACGGTTAGTATAGAGCTTCCTTATAGTCAGCTTGTCCTTTAAGGCTATGGTTTGCATAATAGTAGAAAGCTCGTGATAACCATCCTCGCGCTTTCCCACCACATCCAGAGCTAAATTGATTTTTGCGTTAGCGTATACATTTACATAATCCATAATGTTCACCTAGTGGTTATTATAAATAAATCTCTTGTAAAAATCAACCATTACAATATTTTCGCATCATTGATATTAAGCTGGAATTCAGCATTTAAAAATTCGGCCGCGTTTTTACAAAGTATCATCCGCTCAAGAAAAATCTCAAAATAATCCATTACAGGACAGATTTTTTTATCTATTTTTAATATAAGCCTTACAATATTCTTCTTTTTTCTCGTATCTATTTTAAGATTAGCTTCCTCTACGGCATAATTAACTCTGTCATGTATATCAAATGTGTTTATATCTTTATTTCTTACTCTTGAGCGGCGCACATCGGTCTTATCCGCTATTATAAGAGCCGCGCTTATTGGACCTATGGCTTTACCGTGCTTTTCATCATGGTTGCCTACGGCAGATACAACCGTGGCAATTTCCTCCGGGTGCATACCCATATTGCTTAGCAGTTGAAAAGCTATAAGAGCCCCTGTTTGTGCGTGATCAACCCTATTAACCATATTGCCTATGTCATGGATAAAACCCGCTATCTGAGCAAGTTCCGCCTCCCTTTGAGAGTAGCCTAATTGTAACAGCATTTCATATGCCACATGAGCAACTTTCCCTGTATGCCCGGCTGAGTGGTCAGTAAATCCGAAAACCCCCAAAAGCTCATTGCTTTTTTTAATATATGTCTGAAATTCAAGATTGTTTTGGATATCTTCAAGTTTTATGGTTTTATACTCCATAGCATCCTCCTGCTGTCAATAATTCCTAAGTATCTCCTCCACTATTAAGCTGCTGTTTTTGGCAGCCATATGGACAAATTTCTCAAATGATATATCCGCATCACCGTCAGAATTATCGGATATAGAACGGATTACTACAAAAGGTACTTGGTTTAAATAGCAGGCATGAGCAATTGCCGCTCCCTCCATCTCAACACAAAGGGGGGAAAATAAGGATTTTATCCTATCCTTTCGATCTCTGTCAGCTATAAACTGATCTCCCGTGGCAATACGCCCTTTATGAAGTTTAAGACCCTTATCAGATGATAGATGCGCGGCTGTAACAAGAGCCTCGTCCGCTTCAAAAAATTTCATACCAAGACGTGGTATGGCACCTATTTCATCGCCAAATGTGGATGTATCGTAATCATGCTGAACAAGGTCGGTAGATATAACCACATCCCCTATGCCGACTTTTTCATCCATACTGCCTGCCGCTCCAGTATTTATAACGCAGTCAACTCCATAACCGTCTATAAGTGCTTGAGTACAAACCGCGGCATTAACCTTGCCTATACCGCATTTTACAAGGACTGTATCTTTACCGTGAAGTTGACCGCTAAAAAACTCACAGCCTGCAAATTTCTCGGTTTCCAAAATTTCCATTTTGGATTTTAAATGGGTAATTTCCTCATCCAGCGCGCCAATAATCCCAAAAATCATAAGTTTATCCCCTTATCCTAAGTGCTTTTCTATTAATTCCTTAATAGTATTAGCTTCCTCTTTCATTTTTACGATATTTTCACCTTCAATCATAACCCTTACCAAAGGTTCCGTCCCTGAAGCTCTGATAAGTACGCGCCCTCTGTCTTTATAAGCTTCTTCAAGGAGTGAAATAGCGTTTTTAATTTCTTCCACCTTATCAAAGTCATATTTTTTAGTGTTAGAAACTTTAGCACCCAAAAGGACTTGAGGCATAACTTTCATCCTTATGTTAATATCACTTAAAGCCTCACCCTTAAGCTTCATTACATTTAGGATGCTTAGAGCTGTTAATATCCCATCACCTGTCGTATTGTGCTTTAGAAAAATTACATGACCGGATTGTTCGCCTCCTAAAACAGCACCAACTTCAAGCATTTCCTCAAGTACGAATTTATCTCCAACTTGAGTCCTTTTTATATTAATATTATTATCTCTAGCCATTAGGGCAAGACCCATATTACTCATTGTTGTGATAACTAAAGTGTTTTTTGACAGTAACCCCTGCTCTTTCATAAAATGGGCACATACGGACATAATCTGGTCGCCGTCAAGTTCTCTGCCTTTTTCGTCCACCATAAGACAGCGGTCACCGTCACCATCAAAAGCTATGCCTATATCCATAGAATTTTCTATTACAAATTTTTTAATCGCCTCCATATGAGTAGAGCCGCAATTTTCATTAATATTCACACCGTTTGGTTCGTTATGTATCGTATGTAAATCAGCACCTAATCTCTTAAGTATAGCCGGGGCAGCACGGTAAGTTGCACCCTCGGCACAGTCTATGGCAATCTTCATACCGGATAGGTTTAAAGAGCCGTATATGCCTGCCATATAATCTACGTATAAATCCAATGCCTTATAATCTTCTATTATATTTCCAATGTCTTTGCCTGTAATGGATGGCAAACAATCCTTATCCGAAAATACAAAAACTTCAATCTCCTCTTCAAGTTCATCACGAAGCTTAAACCCTTCCGAGTTGAATATTTTAATGCCATTATATTCCATCGTATTGTGAGATGCCGTAATTACAATACCGGCATCACCCTTAAGCTCGCGAACAAGAAAAGCCAGTGCCGGAGTCGGCACGATGCCAATATTTATAATATCCCCTCCAGCCGAGCAAATCCCAGCAGAAAGTGCCGCACCTAACATAGCACCTGAACGCCTCGTATCCATCCCAAGGATTATTTTTGGCTTCACACTTTCTCTTTTTAGAATATTTGCCGTAATCCTGCCGATTTTATATGCCATAATAGGTGTAAGTTCGCTGTTTGCAACGCCTCTTACTCCATCAGTTCCGAATAATCTACCCATACCTATATCTGCCCCCTAAAAAGACGCTGTTAGTTTTGTCTATTATATATATGCAGCAATAATCCTTTTGTGTACGTCCATAAAATTAAGAACCTGTGTTTAATGATTGGGACTTGTTCTGAAATTGGCTTTCGTTGGCTTTTCGAGAACCCAGTCGGCAGTGTTGACAAAGCATGACAGAAAGTTTACCAAAACCACACCGGAGTGGGATACCAAACAGGCTCTAAGGAAACATCAAAGGCGAAATTGGAATTGGAATTGTAGGTAACATATTCTCTCCTGCATTATCGTCATCTTCTATATTATTATTTTCAAAAGGTACATTAATTGATAGATAAACCTCCAAATCTGCCTGCCTAATTCCGTTAGGAAGAGCAATCTCTACAATCAAATTATTTAACCCTTCTCTTAAATCTGTAATATCAACAGATGTATTAATCAAATCCAAATTAAGCCCATTAATCAAACGCCTGACTCCCACCACTCTTAAAACAAGATTTTCAGGAAATTCAGCCCTTAGCACATACTCAGATTCTCCTGTTATATCAATATTCTCAATAGGGATAACAAGCTCCAATATTTCTTCACGCTCTATTGTGATTGTAATGTCAATTTCATGAGGTCTTGCGTTTTGGACACTTAAAGGGGTTGCCCTAAGTGAGTCTCTGGCGTCCTGCTGCACTACTATGGTGCCGGTCATGCCGCTTATATCAATTGGGTCTAAGGTTATACCTCTAAAGTCGGCAAGGTCTTCCCGCCTGCCTACAATATCAATATAAGGAGGCTCAATCCCTATATTGGTAACTACATAGCCTGCCGGCAGCGCACCTGTCAGTGCCGGCGTAATAACAGGTATTTGGGCACGCAGGTTAACAGGTACAAATATTTCAACCTCAACAGGGTCAACACTAACCCTCTCGGTAATATCAATATTATTTTCGTTATACACTTCAATAACTCCCATTGCATAATGATCCAGAGAAATATCAGTAAGATCAACCTGTGCCCGGACATTTACTATAGAATCAAGTATAGTACGTGGACCTGTAATATTTACAACCTGAGGTGCTGCGGTAGGTGTCATTGAAACATAGCCTGTAGGCAGCTCGCCCACTTTCACAACAGACACGGAAAATTCCCTGGTATCAATCCGGTCAAGAAGCAGTGTTACACTGGCAGGCACCGTATTATGGTTTATAATATTTGCCGCAGCAAAATCCGGCAGCCTTAAATTCATAGGTGCCGTTATCCGCTCACCTACCAAATCCGCATAAGCAAAAATTGCCGAACCTAAGTCAACATATGCTCTAAGATCACTACTCTCCATTTGGGTCAAAAGCCTTCGGTTAGCCTGAAGCCTGGCTGTAACCAAGCTTCTTTCAATCTCCTCCTGATTAAGAAGCACAAGACCCAGTCTGTTAAGGGTCTCCATATTTTCAAATCCTACTCTTACTGATAAAAATTGCCGTGTTTCAATGGGATCTTCAATATTTACGGCAATTATCCATAATATTATAGCAAGAACCAGAGCAGTAATTTTCCATATTATATTAGTCATAAAGAACGAAATTATCTTATTCATTATTTCCGCCCCTTCCTAAATGGGAAGCGTCTAGGCTCTTTTTCTATTTCATTCTCCGGACTTCCCGCTCCCAGTCTATCTCTAAGCTCCTCAGGGGATATATCTTTATAAAGCTTGCCGCCATTTGCAACCGATACTTTGCCGCTCTCTTCCGATACTGCAATAGCAAAAGCATCCGATACCTCACTTGCGCCAACAGCAGCCCTATGTCTTGTACCAAGCTCCTTGCCTATTTCACTTGCAGTTAAGGGAAGTATGCACGATGCGGCAGCTATCCTATTATTTCTTATTATTACTGCACCATCGTGAAGCGGGGTTTTATCTTCAAATATATTTAAAAGAAGGGATGCGCTGACACTTGCATCTATTATAATCCCTGTCTGCTCTAAATCTCCAAGTTTAACATCTTTCTCCACGACAATTAAAGCACCCATCTTAACTTTTGACATTGCATAAGCCGCTTTTACTATTTCATCAAGTGTATTTGTAGACATGGCTTTACTTAAATCATTGCCAACCCCAAAAGGCATATTCAAATGACCTTTGCCAAGTTCCTCCAGCGCTTTTCTAAGCTCCGGCTGGAAAATAATAATCATGGCAAGTATCCCGGTTTGAACAGCACCTCTAACTATCCATGAGATAGTTGTAAGCCCAAATAAAAACGAAAGGCTGCTTATGGAGAGTACAAGAACAATACCCTTAAACAATGACCATGCCCGGGTTTCTTTAATCCATAATATTACTTTGTATAAAAAGTATGTGACAATCAATATGTCAATAATGTTTATTAAAGTTATGCGGTTTACCGTAGCATCGGCTAAATCGAAATACAAAAACGCTTCGCCAACGAATTGGTTTAAATTATTCCACATAGCGGTTAACAAAAAAATCACCTGTTTCTATCTTCGTCTTCCAGCTCGTCATACAGAGCCCCTTCATATTTATCATAATAGCTATCCTTTTGTTTGTCATAACTATCATAATCTTCCTCGTCATCATCGTCTTCGTAATAAGCCTCATAACTCTTTGTATTTCTTTTTTCATTTTCGCCGTAAAGGTATTCATCATAATCTAGAGAGGGGGGGGTTGTATGTATATTTTGCCGTCCTTCTCTCACTTTTTTAATAGTCCGCTCTTTTTTTGCTATTGTCATTTTAGGTATAACCCGTACAAAATAATAATTCTCATCATCCTCAAACTCTACCCGCTCAGCACGCTGATAGTTAAGGACTAAATCAAACATTTTTATAAAAAGAACCACTATCCCGCTTAATAGGCTTAGAAGAATCATTGCCAAAATATTTACATCAAGACCAATTGCAAGCCTTAAAAATATAAAGCTGACTATATTAATTACAACACCCATGCCTATAGCAATTTCTTTTGAGAAATCCACATCCATTTTAGAGGCCGCGTGTACAACTAAAGTAACAAGAGCAAAAACAAAAGCAATAGCTATCCAAGTATCATTTGCTGCAATGGCATCCATACAATAAGCAAAAACCTGACCAAAACTGTCGGGAATGTCTATTATAGTATCGGCTCTGGGTCTTTCAACATACATAAGGTTAAATGCTAAGGGATAAAACTCCCAAAGAAAAATGCTTATAATTATAGGAAAAATACTCTGTATACCAAAATAAAGCCCTGCTATTAAAGGCACTATATAGGGAATACGAAAATAAAAGCCAAGAAGCATAAAAAGCAAAAGCCAGCGTTCCATCCCTCCCAGCCGACCATAGAAAAACAGCACCAGAAGAAGTGCCGCAGCGACCATAACAGCGACCTCCATACTGGCACTGAATTGTATAATTATATTAAAAGCCATTAAGAAATATCCCATACTAATAGGCAGTATAGTAAACAAAAGCCCCATAAGCATTGCATAAGGCATACGCATTGACGGTCCTGTTATTACCTCCAACGCCTCCATACTATGCCCAATGGCACCTATTAGTGAAAACACATAAAAACCAAGGATAAACCTTAGCACGGGAAGTATAAACATTTCATATTTTTTATAGAATTTAACGCTTGCGTCTCTTGCGGTTAGTATTTGCTCCATAATAAGCAGGTAATTCTCCTTCGCCTTCCAGTTTTTCAGTAAGTTCTATATATTTTTCAATTCGCTTTTGTATCCTGGAATACTCTCTTGTGGCTTTTAGAGAGCTTATGCTAGAGCATATAAATAGCACAACTACTATAAAAAGCAGTATCCTTACCCCTTCAGCACTATAGTCTATTTCAAATAAATCTTCCTGATTTATTACAATGCGCTCAATTATGTAAAAGCTAATGATAATCAAACAGCCCAACAGCGCGTATAGCCGCGCCCAAAAATTTTGCCAATATATATAATCATGGCGAAAAAAAGTGTTTGCCTTTCTATCAGCCTCACCATGATTTTTATCATATACAGCAAGATTAGTCATAATTATAATTTTTTCTTTATCTACCATTTTGCAACCTGTTTTCACATAAATTAACTACTTGTAAACATCATAACATATTTTTTCATTTTATTCCAGTAAATATGCGCTAAATAGTTTTTAAGAATTGATTACATTCTTGGAGGCTTTGTTTTTTGCGATAAAGTGTCAATAAATTAATGAAAAACATATACTACATAAAATTTTTATGTGTATTGAAGGGAGAAAATACCATATGTATAAATCTGATTATGGACCTCATGCTTTTACCGTAGATATTATTAAAGCTACCCTAAACAACAATAATTTCAGAACTGCCCTTTGGACGGGTCAGCATTTGCAGCTTACTTTAATGACTATTCCCACAAATGAAGATATCGGTCTTGAAGTGCATCCTCATGTGGATCAATTTTTATTCGCGGCTGAGGGGCAAGGTATAGTTCAAATGGGCGAGCATAAGGAGAATCTAGCAACGCAATGTCCAATATTTTGCAATTACGCAATACTCGTACCTGCGGGTACATGGCATAATATCGTAAACACAGGCAATAGACCTTTGAAGCTCTTTTCATTGTACGCGCCGCCTAATCATGCTCATGGTACAATCCATAGAACAAAAGCAATTGCTGAACTTGAGGAGCATAATCATTAAGAGTCTGTTTAGTATCTTGCTTTTGATAGACTTTTGAGGAAATTTTCTGTTAGGAGGCATTGACAAATCATGACAGAAAATTTACCAAAATCACGAATAATAAAAACGCTAAACAGACTCTAAGAACCTATGTTCATAAATTCTAATTAGGAGGTAGTTATGGAAATGGGTTATTTAAAAGTTCAAACATTTATGGGGGAATATTTATTTCCTGTAGCCGGGGCTAAAATTATTGTAAAATGTGGTGAGGGTAATGTGCTGTATGAACTATATACTGACAAAAATGGTTTAAGCGAGCGCATTCCCCTTCCCGCGTCGGAGCATAGCCGAAGATATACAGTCGAAATCAGTCATGATGGCGGCTTTAGAAGAACTATTGTTCATGGTGTTGAAATATTTCCGGGTATAACAAGTACTCTCCCTGTTCAAATGCAGCCGGCGACAGATAATCTTATAAACGATAATGAAATTTTCATCCCTTATAAGCGCGGCGCGGATTTAGAAAATAGGTTTGCACCTGAAAAGCCCGAGGCAGTAAAATTAAATTTTGAAACGGCAGCCTTGCCTGATTATATTATCGTTCATATGGGCTGCCCTGACGAGTCTGCTGAAAATTTAAAATTATTATTTAAAGACTATATCAAGGAAACACATTGATAAGGAAGTATAAAATTTACATTCTAATATAAGCCGGCATACTTCCAATAAATCCTTGCTTCTTGCGTTTTAATGCCATCTATAACAGCTTTCTCACCAATCTCAATCTTCTCGATTAAACTTTCAAGTAAATCCCTATCTACTTCTGTAATAGCGGATTTTTCCTTTATCATCCCTATCCAACGACTGATATTATTTAGCCTTGCATCCGACTGCACTTCATTTTTGTTTATCAAAGCAAGTCTATCTTCAATTTCAATCCTCTTGGCTTCTGCGCTGTTAGCTAGAGTAACAAAGGTTTCGGCGGAAATAGCACCTACAACTTTATCCTCATAAAGCTGCTCCAGCCGAAAGTCTAAATTGTGTAATTGATGCTCTAAATTTCTACGCTCTTTAGTTATAGTGCCTTTTGAGTTGCCTGCACCACGATTGCCAAGCAATTTTTGTTTTAGAGCCTGAAATATTCTTTTTTCATCAAGGGCTATCATATGGGCTTGTTCTTTGATATGAGCTAAAACCAACTTTTTTAGAACCTTTTCAGAAATCCTATGCCATGAACATACAGTCCTGCCGCTTTGAGTGTGGGTTCGGCAATGGTAACTGCCGTACAAGGCAGTTACCATGACATGGCTTGTCTTTCTATCAAGATGATATGCCATATTAATTTGACAATCAGCGCAAATAATTAAACCGGAGAAAAGACTTTGTTCGAAACTGCGGCTATGAGAAAACCTATCCTTTGCCAATTGATTGATTGCCTGAACTTTATGCCAAAGCTCTAAATCCACTATGGCTTCATGGGTATTCTCTACTCTTATCCATTGGCTCTCATCTTTGATCCCGCTCTTGCCATTGCGATAAGAGCGTGGTTTGCGCTTAAAAGAAATGGTGTGACCTATGTAGGATTCATTAACCAGCATCCTTTTGATGGTGGTTATTTTCCATATCTTAGAAGAGTTCTTCCTAGAAGTTGGGGCAGCGGCTTCACTATTCAGTGCAGCAGTTATCTTGGCATAGCTTATCCCTGCGGCACGCAGCTCAAACATTTGCCTAACCACACAAGCAGCACTTTCATCTACAATGAGCCGTGTCCGCTCTTTAGGGTTACGTACATAGCCATAAGGCGCCGAGCCTGACAGCTTATGACCGTCTTTAGCCTTGATTCTTAAAGCAGATATAATCTTATCCCTTAGATTTTTGAGATAATAGTCATTCATCATATTGAGAAATGGCATAATATCATTTTCACCATCTTCTGTATCAATACCCTCAGACAAAGCCACAAAACGGCAGCCGAGAGAGGGAAGCTCCTCTTCAAGGTATCGCCCTGCTTCAAGATAGTTTCGTCCAAAGCGTGAGAGGTCTTGTACAAGAACAAGGGTTATAACTCCTTGCCGTACATCTTCCATCATATCCTGAAAACCCTTGCGGTTAAAATTGCCGCCGCTGGCACCATCATCTATATAGATACGTTTTTCAACCCATCCGGGCATCATGGTTATAAATTTTGACAGCATAGCCTGTTGGTTTTCTATGGACATAGATACAGTATCACGATAAGCAATGCTGTCTCTGGAAAGGCGAATATAAATACCCACATTATATAGCTTGCGGCTCACCCAGCAGTCACCGCCTCGCCGTCTGTCAATCCTAACCCCTCAACATCGCCTGCATAATTATAAACCACTTGAATATCTCTTGTTCGCTTACCATCAACTATCTGAGCTTCACCGACTGTAATTTTATCAATAAGCAGCAATAAAATCTCTGAATCTAAGACTTCTAAAGCTTTATATTGCTTTATCAACTCTTCCCAAGTATTACTATTGCTTTCCTCGTGTTTAATGGCTCCAATGCGCTCCTCTAAAGCTTCCACTGACTGCAGCCGTTCGCTTCTGCCCTGTTCATACTTCTCAATCTGCCGCCTGAATAGGCTATCCGGCACAACCCCTGCAACTTTATCCTCGTACAAGCTCTCTATAAGCAAATCCAACTTGGCAATCTGTTTTTTATGAGCTTCTAATTCGCTCAGGTAAGCAGCACGGTAAGATATAGTTTCACTGCTTTGTGCTGAGATGAGGGATTCTACTATATACTCCTCGTTATATGTGATTTTATGGGCATGATTACGGATATGATTAACAACCAACTCCACTAAGATGTTTTCAGAGATTATATGAGCAGCACAAGCGGATTTTCCGCTCCTGGCATAGTTTCCACATATGTAGGAAATGTATTTGTACTCACTGCCATTTTTGCGTTTACCTCGCTCTGTCTGTGCGCGCATTTTGGTACTGCAATCAGCACAATGCAATAAGCCTGCAAATAAACTTATTTCCCCGTCACTTCTGCGGCGGGGCTTATAGCCTCTTTGACTAAGAGCTTGTACTCTTTCCCATAACCCTCTGTTAATCAAAGGTTCGTGCTGCCCTTCAATCCTGACCCACTCTTCTTTAGGTTTACGTACAGCTTTACTGTTTTTGTAGGACACTGTGCCAAACTTACCTTGCACAACATTTCCTACATAAGCTTCATTGGCTATGATAAGCTTAACAGAACTGTCATTCCACAAACCGGTACTGACAAATGGGTTCTTTTGTCCTAAACTCTGATAGTAATAATCCTTCGGAGGCGTAATGCCGTCTTCATTAAGCTTAGAAGCTATGGCACGAAAACCCATTCCACTTGCCCGCATTTCAAATATAGATCGTGCCACAGGAGCAGCAATCTCATCAATTATAAGCCTGTGTCGGTTGTTAGGGTCTTTTTTGTAGCCATAAGGGGCATATGTTCCGATGTATTTGCCATGCTCAGCAGATATCCGCTTTGCGGCTCTAACCTTCTTACTGGTTGTTTTTGAATACTGCTCATTAAACCAATTACGAAAGACCATCATTTCATCTAACGGCTCGTTTAAAGATATCAATTCACAGCCATATTCCGGTAAAAACACCTCGGCAAGATTTCCGACTTCTAAATAATTTCTACCGAGCCTCGACAGGTCTTTAATCAAAATCACGTTGATAAATCCCTGCTTAACATCAGCCATCATCCGCTGAAAAGCCGGTCTGTTTTGATTTGTCCCTGAAAAACCGTCATCAACATAAATCTCTCGCAGCTTCCACCCCATCTCTTCAACATGCTTTGTAAGCATAAGCTTTTGATTTTCAACGGACACTGACTCCCCTGCTCTTGCATCTTCATTGCTTAAGCGGACGTAGACACCAACTTTGTAGTCTTTTTGTTTTGCCATAATTAGTCCTCCTGTATTTAGGGCTAGGAGAGTCGAACAATGAGCGGTTTTGCCTATATTTTAAAAATTATTTTCGTTATTTTCATGCCGCAATATGCGCCTGACAGTTAAATCTTCCAACGCTTTGGCAAGATTAATCTCTCCTTTGTAAATACTGGTTGTGCAGTATAAAGTTTTTCCGATTTTATGTTCTTTGTATGTGGTTAATTGTTCACACTGAGTTTTGGCTTCCAGCCCTGCTGAATCATGTTCATCCGAACGCATAGTCCTCACCTTTTGCGAAATCCCTTGTTAAATCCTATGAGAATCCCAAAATGTCCTATGCTAAAATCAAGCACTATTTATCACTTGCCATTTAAAATGCTTTCATCCTACCTTATTGGCAGTATATCAAAAATGTTGCATCAAGCGAAAATTATCCTACTTTAGAAGATGCGGCCCTTAAAGTCAATATATTATCTCAAATATCTTTTGCCCTAAACAGGGTATGTACAAAGTATTATAGAAACCTCGGCAATAATTTTGATATTACAAATAATTCACTGCATGACCAAACTTTTGTTAAATGCCGAAATGTTTTTAATAATATATCAAATATTGTAGATGAGTTATTTAACTGCTATATTGTATCATCAGATGGGAGTATCCCTATTTGCACCAGTTCTGCCCTTAGCAGCGGCTCAAGGAGGCTTGCACTGCGAGGCTATAATCCTTTGCAAATAATTAAATACTATCATCCTGACTATGAAATTGCGGAGTGTACAAATTTCAGCCTGCCTTTCACCGATACACTTAGAGAGGGCGCAGAAGGCGACAATGTATCTATCATGCAAGCTTATTTAAACCGAATCAGCGAAAATTGGCATATACCCTCTGTCGGTGAAGCCGATGGCTTATTCGGGCCTTGTACAAGAGCTGCTGTCGCTGCATTTCAAGATAATTTTAACCTATCTGCCGGAAATAAAGGTATGATAGATAAAAGTACATGGTACGAAATTACGCAAATATATGACAGTATAAAAAAATTCGACGAAGCTATGATGGATATAAGTCAAATAAAGACTAGTGCTGATATGGAAAATCCATCGTCAGCATCCCTTGCCCGTTTTGTTTCTCTGTTTTATCCGGAAATATACGCTTCAGAGGCTGTTTCGCGTAAGGAATTATATGAAAAATATAGGGCTATTAGGAATTGCGCGTCACTTTTTGATGTGGTAAATGCCGAAGCTGCGCCTTTGGCTGTAGAGTCTGAGGCGAGCAAAGAAGCAATTCTTGTAAATTCCGTTAATCCTGCTATGCTGATGGCTTTAGGTATGATGAGGAGAAGGTAGTTGGCGGCAAGAGAAAGAGGGGTGGGTCGCGGCGGGCGTACGCCCGCTAAACCTCGCGCCCAAAGGGCGCGAGGTCACCGCGCGAAGCGCGGCGCGACCCACCCCCGCACTTACACCATCTCAACAATTTCCTTAACGTCAAAAACCGGTGCCCTGCAAACATTCCCCTCGCATAAATAAAAAGCTTCATCCCTTCCGTCAGGCAGCTTGTATTCATCTGCCTCCTCCACACTCCTTAAAACCACCGTAAGAAACGGGTCAAACCTCCTGCTAAAAATTCTTTTAACGTTCTCTAAATCTCCTTGATTTCTAAATACACATACAAGTTTGCGAGAAGGATACACTGCCTCCATAACCCCTGTTAATGCTGCCGTATACCCGCTGGGATATAATTTTATCCTACTCATAAAAAACTCTATCTGATTTTCAAATTCGCAAAAATACTTATGCCTGCTTGAATACGCGGAAACTTTACTAAAACACAGTGCTAAAATTGAATTTCCCGATGGCATGGCACCGTCATATATTTCTTTCGGACGAAATAAAAGTTCCCCCTCTTTCCCTGCACTATACTGAGATAAGAAAAAACCACCATTTACCTTATCTTTAAATTTATAAATCACAGTATCTAAAAGCTTCCCGGCCTTGTCCATATACCTCTTATCAAAAGAGGCTTCGTAAAGGGCTATATAGGCATTGCACAAAAAAGCATAATCATCAAGCATGGCTTTCGAGCTTTTTTTACCTTCTCTAAAGCTTACATATATTTCGCCGCCTTCCATTAAGTTATTTTCTATAAAATCCATTGCCCTCTTTGCAGTTTCCAAATATATAGAGTCTCCTGTTGCCTGATACGCTCTCGCATATGCAATTATCATAAGCCCGTTCCAAGAGGTTAGTATTTTATCATCCTTGTGAAGATGATACCGTTCTAACCTATATTCATAAAGTTTTTGGCGCATATGATCTATTCCTGCTATTTCATCTAAATTAGGAGTCTCTATCATATTAGGAATATTAAGTCCTTCAAAGTTGCCTTGTCTTGTTATGCCATAGGTATTACAAAATCTATTTCCAGCCAAAATCCCCAAAACTCCCTTTATTTCCGATTTGGCCCATGTGTAATATTTGCCCTCCACACCACCCGAATCAGCATCTTGAGCAGAGTAAAAACCGCCTTCGGGAGAAGTCATCTCCCGCTCTACATATTTTAGGACTTTAAGGGCTATATCTTTATAAAACTCATTATTTGTAATCATAAAGCACTCTAAATACGCAATTGTAAGCAGTGCATTGTCATAGAGCATTTTTTCAAAATGGGGTGCAAGCCATTTATCATCAGTCGAATATCGGGAAAACCCAAACCCTATATGGTCGAACATCCCGCCTCTATACATCTGTTTTAGAGTTCTCTCTACCATTTGCAGGGCAAATTCTTCATTTTCCTTCAAATAATAGCGCATAAGAAAACTTAGTATATGAGGGCTTGGGAATTTAGGTGCCTCTCCAAAGCCGCCGTATTTCTTATCAAAAGACCATTTCAGCCCATTTGCAGCTTTTATTACAGGCTCTTTAATATCTGATACATCGCCGCCATATACTGTTTCTTTTCTTTTAACTATTGCGCCGCTAATTTCTTCAGAAACCCCAACAAGCCTAGCCTTATCAACTTTCCATTCCTTTGCTATATTTTCAAGAATCTCCACAAGCCCTAACCGACCGAACTTTCGGGTTTTCGGAAAATAGGTCCCTGCAAAAAAAGGCTTTTTATCAGGGGTCATTATAACAGTAAGGGGCCAGCCGCCGCTTCCGGTCATAGCCTGACAAAACTCCATATAAACCGCGTCAACATCCGGGCGTTCCTCCCTGTCTAATTTTACGGCAATATAGCTTTTATTAAGTATCCTTGCTATTTCATTGTCTTCAAAGGACTCACATGCCATTACATGACACCAATGACAAGTAGAATATCCGCTGGAAAGAAGTACAGGCTTATTTTCTGCCTTTGCCACCTCAAAGGCTTCGTCGCACCAGGGCCACCAATCCACAGGATTATTAGCATGCTGTAAAAGATAAGGAGAAGTTTCGTGGATTAACCTGTTTTTAACTGTTTTTATCTCTATCATACGCCCTCACTGCCTTTCGTTGTATGTTTCGCTTATGTTTTCCATTTATATGCCAAATTATTCCTGTCAGGTTTTTTCATGTAGCAACGGCGCAAACCTTGTATCACCATTACGAATAATCATATCCGGCGGATTATTCTGATTGCCCTGATATAAAAATGTCTACACAAGACAAATAGGGCGATTTTGCTTATTGGATTTATTAAGGGTTCCTGCAAAAACATCCTTAATATAGTTTTCCAACGCTTCGCCCATGCTGTTTGCTCTGTTTCTGCTTTAATAAAAAGACCGCACGCCCGCAATTAGTGCAGTAACAATATTTATTATTACAGTTAATGTGTTTACACTCGTGTCACTGCTCTCCTCGTCTTAGTTTTTATCAGGTGGCAATGGTGCATAACTAGTTACAGACAATTTTTTTGTCGCTTTTTGCTTCAACTTAGGTTATGCACTGTTGCCATTTGTATTAAGGGCTAGTTCAATTTCCTTAGCCATAAAATATGCAAGCCTAACAGGAACAGCGTTTCCAATCATTTTGTACGCGTCAGCTAAATCGTTATAATAAAACTTAAAGCTATCCGGGAAAGTCTGTATTCTTGCACATTCTCTTACAGATAAACGTCTATACAAATCTTCCTTGCCTTTCACAAACTCTCGCTTGTTTTGCTCAATAAAGGTCATTTTAGGAGCTTGCGGGTGAATTGGGGCGTGCCGACCACCTGCTTGAATGGTAAAAGACTGCTCATCCCAAGAGCGCACCCGATTTCTTGACATATATATGCTCGAAAACCCTCCTGTCATATATTCATGATTGATTATAATGCAGCTATCTCCATTTGTTTTGTTAGCTGCTGATGCCGCAATAGCATTGTCTTTCAAATCTCCAATAGCCTTAATTAGAGGTATTCTTTCTTCTGCAGGCTTTGGAAATTGAAATCCCAAATCTAAACCTTTTCGGATACCTACATAAAATACACGCTTCCGATCTTGAGGAACCTTGTAATCGGCAGCATTTAATAATTTTATATAAACATCATAGCCGGCTTCTTCAAACAAATTTACTATGTTCTGCACAGCTTCATTATGCCGCTTAGCCAGCATTCCTGATACATTTTCAGCAAGAAAAAATTTAGGCTTTTTATCCTTTATTAATCGTATATATTCATAAAAAAGTTGTCCCCGCGGATCATCAATGCCGCGCAAACTACCGGCCTCACTCCAAGATTGACAAGGGGGTCCGCCGATAATGCCGTCACATTCCGGAAATTCATCAGAAGCTATTTTTCTAATATCGCCTTTAATAAGCGGAGCTTTGTGGTTTTTCTCATATGTCTCCCAAATACTGCTGTCATATTCGTTTGCCGCTACAATATTAAACCCTGCCTGAACAAAGCCCAAATCAAGCCCGCCTGCGCCGGAAAACAGTGATATTAAATTTAGGGCTTTTTTTGTTGTCATATTTTTATACCGTACCTCCGGTTCATTGGGGCAATTAACAATAGCATCATTTTTAACTCGATTTTTAAAACAAAATCTCTCAGTGCTTTTGCTTGCAGCAAAAGCCACCCTTGCAGGCGTCCGGGCTTCTTCCCGGCACCTATTGAACCTGTATGTAGAAACCTTTCGCCAAAGCTCAACGTTTCTTTTATGTTCACATTATATCACATATTAACGCGGTAATGTAATAACAAAATAGTTTTCCAAGTGCAAATTTAAACTTCTGCATGGTTAGAATATAGTTTAAATTCGCACCTAAAACAAAAAAGCTTTGCGAATATAGTCCATTCACAAAGCTCTTTTTTAATATTTTCAACTTCTATTGTGCCCTATTCATTGGGCTAATTCTTATTTGTTCAGTCTCCATACCTGTTTTTGCTTTAATTATATCCTCAATTTGAGCCACTTCCGCATCTGAGAGAACTTCTTTGCTTACCACCACATCTACGGTGTCATCTCCTATTCTTACAAATACTTCTCTAAAACCTTTAGCCTCAATTAAAGCTTCCGTCGCCGATTCTTTTTCGATACGCCGCTGAATACTTAACATTGCGTCGGCAGTTGTAGATCTTGTAACTTGATCGATATTAGGATTATTTATTAAATCCATTAAAATCTCTTTTTGTCTTGAGCGAGACTGCTCCCTGTCTAATTTAGCCTGCACAAAAAAAGTTCCGCTGTCTATATTGGCACTTACAAACATTGCCTCACCCGGCTGGACTGTTTGCTCTCTATTTTCCTGCTGCTGATTTTCACCGGGCTGAGCTTCATCGGCAGCTGCAAGGTTATTTTCTAAAACCAAGGCTATTTCCATATTATCAGAAATAACTTCCGCATTGGTAAGCTCTCTTAAAGTCACAGCCGGGGCATGAACCATTACAGTCTGGTCAAAGGCACTGCCATCAGGTACAAGAGCTAAAATATCATCGTTTTCATTATAAACAAATCCCGATATGGGCTCATCTCTCGTATCGGTGTAGCTTAAATATCCGGCTACGGCTATCATAGCCACCAAAGCCGTTATTATAATTTGGTTTCTCTTTAAAGTGAACATTTTAAAATCCTCCTTATAACTTAAACCTGATAAAATAACCTCTCACCAGGTTGTAATTATAGTTAAGCAACCTAAAAAGCCGAACAGATAAACGCAGGGTTTATTTAGGGATACGAGGAGCTTATTTGCCGCAGTATCCACAGTGATACAAGGGGTAAATAAGTAACGAAGTATACCGTAATAAAACCAAGTTTAGCGTTTGGGGTTTTGGGTTGATTGACTACATATTTCAACTCTCCCGCAAACTAAGCTCAACGGTTACGATTCATTTGTAGCACCCTAACTCTATGTATGTCTACGCCAAGTACAGTACTTGTGGCGCGCATAAGAGCTTCTTTTACAAAAATATCGTCCCCTCCCTCTGCAACTATTATTACTCCCTCCACTTTAGGCACTATTTCTCTGAGTATTATAGGCTCTTGACCTCCCCTGGAACTTTGCACTAATATTGTCCTAATATCATTCGCCAGGGAACGATTTTCTCTTGTACCTCCCGCCGAATCAACCTCTATTACAGTTGACTCATTGGTTGTTACATCTTCTGCTAATATAATCTCCCGAGATCCTGAAAAGGTAAGCATAACTTCAACTTCACCGGCTCCGTTAATCAGCGCCAATACTTCTTGGAGCCGCTTTTCAAGCTCCCTTTCATAATTTGAGCCGCCGGTATGCTGCTCACGGATTATTTCCGCAAGCCCTGTACCCTCTGATTGTCTCTCTGCTTCTGATCCGTAGAAAAATGTTGAAGCAAGTAAAATAGCCGCTCCCAAACAAAAAAACAAAAGAAGCTTCTTTAAATGCGGACTTTCTTTATCTCTAAAAGGTTTTACAAAGGAATCCCACCAGCCCATACTGCACCGCCTTATCTTTTGAATTTAATGACCGTTGGATATATGTATATTCTCTACGGACAAATTATAGAAGTCTGACAGTAAATTTTTTATAGCATTTATCTCAGGATCATTGTCCGCAGCTTCATTTTCAAGTCCTCTCACCCCTATGGTCCCTACATTTACCCGCTCAACTCTGATAAGTCCTCTTTCTTCCTCAACCTCTTTTTTTGCAATTGTTAGCACAAGAGCTTCTATCATGCCAAAATTTTCATTGCCTTCGTTTATATATATGCTCGCTTCCCTCAGTTCATATCCTAGATTTGAAATTTTTAAGCTTATTTGAGTTTTAAGCCCTGCCCTATACTCATCCAAAACCGCTCTTCGCATAGTATCTTCAAAAGGGGTTCCTCCTGCTATAGCGTTAGTATTAGTGGCTATATCCATACCAATTTGACGCTGTGCCTCTCTAAAAAAGTCATCCAAAGACCTATGGTCAAAAAAAACTGCAACAGGGGAAATAACCGCTAAAATCACTACAAGCCCTGTTATTAATTTAATATAATCCTTGTACTTCCCACGTGGGAGTACAAACCCTAAAAAACTTGTAAATATAACCACCATGGCAATATTTTGAACATAATCTCTAAGCATTTAGCCTCCCCCGCATTTCTAAGAACTCTACCATACTGATTTTTAGCGTCACAGACTCTACTGTGCCAAAGACATGGTGTCCGCAGGCTTGGCTTTGCCAAGCCGATTCATTCCTTTAGTGATTAAAACGAAAGCATTATTATTATAGATATTGAAAACATAAAACTTACAATAGCCGCCGCCGATAAAAGCAATGCCGTATAATCAGCCGCCGCCTCTATACACTCCACTATCCGATCATCACATATAGGCTGTATAAGTGCTGCCGCAAGCTTGTAAGTAATAAGCAGCGCACCAAGTTTAAGCATGGGCATAAGACATATAGATACCATTGCGATAATCACCGCAATAAGTACGCCGCCTCTTACCGCTCTTGCCAGATACATAACGTTCTCTAAGGCACCCGTAAGTATGCCGCCAACTACAGGCACTGTGTTAACAGTTGACCTTGCCGCTCTCATAAGCAAATTATTTACAAGAGGAGTTGATATTCTTTGTATAGTAATTAAAGATACAAGTCCTAAAGCCAATATTTTCAACGTCCATGATATAATATCTTTAATAAGCTTGGATAAATTAGTAAGTATATCCCGCTCGTCTATAAAATTTATCATATGTATAGTTGCGGCTGCCATAATAGCGGGACCCACTGCCCATGAGACAAATCGCCCAACAAATCCTACGGCAAACATCAAGAGTGTGTTAAATACTGAGCCGCCTGCAAGATTGCCGCTCATTATTACCAAACTTATAAAAAGAGGTATACCTGCTTCAATAAATGTAGTAATTGTCACCATAAGCTCCGAAAATACCCCAGCCCCTATACGAAACGAGGAAAACAGCATAGTTACCATAGCAAGATAACTTACATAAAAGCCTATTTCCCCTATGGAGCTGTTTTGGAAAGAATTAGTAATATTATGAAGTATTGCTGATACTATGCCGACTATTAATAAATTCCGCAAAAGTGCTACATTTTGATAAATCTCTGTAAAAAACAGCCGCAAAAACCCATCTATTATACCGGAAGGAGATAAATCAAGCTCTCCTGATACTGCATCTCTAAAAATACTTGTCATATTTACATTAAAGGCTATGCCCGACCGCTCTATTACAGTTTCCATGCTGCCAAATTCCACATTATGAATATCCGCCACGGCATATACGGTTATCTGAGCGATTAATATATATATAATTATGATGCTGATTAAGAGCTTTTTCATCTTTTGTCCACTTCCTTTATACGAGTACTTGAGTAATCATATTTAATAAAGCCACTATAATAGGCGTAGAGGCTGCCATAATAAGCACCTTGCCTGCAAGCTCGATTTTAGCGGCTATTGCGCCTTCTCCTGCGTCTTTGCATATTTGTGCGCCAAACTCGGCTATATAGGCAATTCCTGTAATTTGAATAAGGGTACCTATAAAGCCTAAATCTCCTCGTATTCTTGCGGAAATACCATCTAAAACCCCAAATATCGCGGATATTTTAGGCAAAACCATAAAAAATATTAATACGGCTGCCGCAATAGAGATAAGCAAGGCTATCTCAGGCACCTGTTTTTTTATAGTGAGGGATAAGACTCCTGATATGATGCCTACAGCCACAATTTGCATAATATCCATATATCGCTCTCCCAACCCTAAAGCTGAAACAAAGTCTCAACTGTTCTAAATAAATCGCTTATGTAATGAATTACCCATAAAAGAACAATAACCACACCTGCAAGAGTCGTCATTGTAGCTTGCTCCGAACGCCCCGCACTGTTTAGAACCTGATTTAAAACAGCCACAAGTATGCCTACAGCTGCAATCTGGAATACTACGCTTATTTCCATGAAATCAACCTCTTTCACATTTTTAGATTAGTAAGATTACAGCCATAACCCCGCCGAGAGCCCCTAAGGACAAATACATTTTCCTCGATTTTTCCCAAGTTTTTTCAAGCTCGTCCGTTTTCTGGTTAATATAATCTATCTGCATTTCAATATTGCGAAGCTGCATTTCTCTATCCAGATAGCCAAGGGTTTTACCGAAACTTTTAAATACTTCCATATCCTCAGTTGAAAAATAGCTGTCTTTTTGGGAGTTTTCTATAGTTTCACTCCATAACTCCCATACATTCACTTTTCCTGACAGCCCTTTTGAAAAATTTTCAAATATACCTTTAATAGGAAGGCTGCATTTTATGGCAATATTTACAGCAGCTTCTTCAAGAGGGCTTTGAGCATAATCAATCTCTGAAATTAATATGCCAAAAGCCCTTTTCATCTCTCTTAGATCCCGTAATCTAAAATAGCTTTTAGCAGCCATATAAGCCCCCCACATTGTTGATGAGCCTATAATCAAAACTGCGCCTAAGGCTTGAATTAACATAATCTCACCACCTCGAAGTTCTTATTATATACCCCTTCTATGGTACCCGGTCCATTACTGGCGGATAGTACTATATAATTGTCGAAAAGCCCTTCGAGGCTTTTAAATACGCTGCGTCCTCTAATATCATCTATCCCATTGCCATGAACTGTGCATATGATTTTTACTCCGGCGTTTACCAGCTGCTCGATTGCTTCAATATCTTTCTTTGAGCCGATTTCATCAACTATTATAAACTGAGGTGACATACTTCTAAGAAGCATTATCATGCCTTTATCCTTCGGGCATCTGTCGAGAACATCCGTTCTCATCCCCACATCATTTTGAGGTACTCCCATGTAAGAGCCTGCTATTTCCGAACGCTCGTCCACTATGCCGACAGTCTTTCCTTTATTGGAAATTTGACCTGCTAAATCCCGTAAAAGTGTAGTTTTGCCGCATCCCGGAGGTGAAATTATCATCGTATGAGCGAGTGTGGGTATAAGCTTGAAAATCACATTCGCACAACCCTTTATCTCATGCTTTATCCTTATATTTATGCCTGAAATATGAGTAATTGTCTTAATTTTATCGTTTTCCACTACAGTTTTACCGCATATACCCACCCGGCACCCTCCGGGAAGGGTTATAAACCCGGTCCTAAGCTCGTCCTCCCAAGCATACAGAGAGTAGCCGCTTATAAGCTCTAAAGTCTTTTTTATAAGGATCTGAGAAACTTTGTGATTTAAGATTTTTTCATTATTGCTTGAATAGACTATAATAGGTTTTTCCACCCGCAAGCGTATTTCAGTGACTTTTTTTAAAAATGCCTCCCCTTCTTCTAAAAGAAGGCTGTAAATCTCATCAGGCAAATACTTAGAAAACAAGGATTTTTCCATAGCCATCCTCCTCATTAGTGTATGTCCATAAATATATGTATTCTGCCTAATGAGTGGATATGCATAAAAAAGCTGCCAAAACCATTTTAGATTGGTGCTGGCAGCTTTTTTTGCTATTCGCGATAAGTAAACGCTTTCATTGCAGTTTCTTCTAAGTTTGCAATTTGTTGATATATCCCATTTGAAATTACATTTTCAATGGATTGACCTGTTGTCTCCGCAATATGCTCAAGCCATCGGCAAACCATTTCGTCAAGTTCTATTTGAAACTGTTTCATAATATCTCCTCTCTTTTAGATTATAGACTATGCATAGCCCAATAGTAGCATGTATAGCCTATAATTGCAAGAGATTTTGTGTATCCTTAAACCAAAAGGTTATGGGGGTAATAAAATGACTACAATTTTAGTGGTTCGTAATCGTATCTTGCAACTATGTAATGAGCATAACTTAACAATCAATAAGCTAGCCACATTGTCAGCGTTACCACCTTCATCTGTCAAAAATATTTTGTACGGAAAAAGCAAAGACCCAAAACTAATGACTATTAAAAAGATTTGTGACGGGCTTGAAATTACTCTTGGCGAATTTTTCAGCACAACTGAATTTGACTCTCTTGAGCAAGATATAAAATAGCTTTTATATCTTGCTACACCAAACTATTCCAACTCATTCCTTCGGTTTTTTAAGCATAGTGTTATACTAAATACTAAAATCCACTATTGTGCAAAAAATCGCTTATTTCAGTTATCCTAACATTATCAGGCATATTTTGGAAACGATGTGATTGTAATATTTCCTGCCCCAAATCACCCATACGCATATCTTCTTCATATGAGAGCCTATCTCTATTTTCTACAATGCGCCCAAAAAAACCATCATTTGAAACCCACAAAACCGTTGAGCGACCCCATCTTTGATAAATATCATAAATAATATTAATCTGATACATTGGGGATGTTTGATCCTGTAGTATACTGAAGGCAAGAATTGTTGATTCCATTGCAAGTTCTTGAAGCTCGTACTTTAAATTTTCCGATTCGTGCAGCCTTACATTTATGAGTATGGCATGCTGATCGTGAAAAGCTTCACGGTCAGGGGATCTGGCTGCAGCCACTACACTTACTCTGCCTTCCCATCTTTCCGATAAATTTGCAATAATATGCTCTTTTACAACTGCCGCTTCTTGGTTAGTAAATTCCCAAGGTCTTGGGGTCGATTGAAAAATATTTACAAGGGCAATAAGTATTAAAATAATCAGCACAATAAAAATTACCGCTGAGATAATAAGAGCTATGTGCTTTTTCATTTCACAACACCCCTTGCTAAAGTATTTATAATCACTAATCGGAAGCTGCACCTTGCTCAGTGCAACTTCCGATTGAAAACAATCTATATTTTCTCATAGAAAGCTTTATAGCTTAATATAATTGATTATTTATAGTAAATGTCCAGATGCTAGATGTGCCTCTTCTCAATGTATAAGTTATACTTGAACCTATAGCAGATAACCCATCTGTAGTTCTGATAGCAACCCAGTTTGGAGTAAACCTATAGCTGGTACCTACCAAACGCTGATTTACAAGCTGGTTATTTACAGGCACTCCATTAGCATTTACACCATTGGCACCAAATCTCAAATTTTGCTCTATCACTTGCACCTGGTTGTCCAATATTGTATGATTTCCCGATACTTCTGTCAACCTCACAGTCGGCCAACCATTTGCTGTGCCTGCAGTCCAAAAAATTGTGTTAGTAGCTCTAACGCTTAGGGATGGATCCATGCCGCTTAAAGGTCTGTTCCAAAAAGACCGTACTAACATTGTTTGAGCCCCTTCATCTGAACCAAGGGCACCTCGCACTAAATTTGTAGTGTCAACTATGGCAATCTCTACTATAAATTCGTCAGAAATGTCATTGCCAAATTCATTATATATGCGAACAGCACGAGAATCGGCATTTGCATCCAATATTGCCCACTCTGCCGTTTCAAACAACATATCTAAATTAGCTTCAATTAGTGCATTGGCCATATAAAAGTCACTTTCAGTAACCTCTTCTAATGCACTAACTGGGCTTACAAACAAAAAAGATAGAGCTAACACTGTGCAAACGATTATCCTTAGTTTATTAAATTTCATATGTAATTCCTCCTAATAATCCCTATAAGGGTCATTTTTCAGCTGATGTAAAAGTTATACTGCGTCTATAAATATTCTTCTCTTGAAAACATTGTACTGCTTTTTTGCTTGTTTTTCAAACACAAATATCCGCTTCCATAAAACCACCACCAATCTTCAATCTCCAATCTCCAATTGCATATTCTTTCTCTAACAGCTTACAGTCGATTACACGCTGTCAAATCTATTTTACTACCCCCCCCCCTTGTTTGTCAATATCAAATTTCTACTTTTTGTCTCTTAGTCTTGAAAGTGCATCTTAAATTCATTCTTTCGGCTTTTTAAGCATGGAGTTTTCCTCCTTAAGCTTCCTATTTTCCTCTTTTAATTTCTCCGAGTGCTTAAGTGCGAATAAAAGCCTCTCTTCATAGTCTGAGCTTTCAGGTTCGTGCTGTGGCGGCGGGCTTGCCGGTTTTACCGGCTCCGGTGCTTTTGGGATGGGATAAAACTCCGGAAATACATCAGGCAAAATTTGTACATCCCATGGTGCTAAACTATCTACAAAAATATTTCTGATAAAATAATCTTCATCTCCAAAAGCAGTAATATACGAGGCTTTAAGGGGTTTTTTGCAGAATTTTTGGGTATAGATTTGTCCTTTTTCAAAGGATTTTCCTCCTATAGTTGACTTTGCACAATAAAGCCCTTCTCTCAAGTTCCAAAAGGCATGAATCTCGCCATTTATATTAGTAAGCAAGCAGTTTTCAATACGGGGGCCTTCCCATAAAGTTAAGGCCTCCGAGATTTTAGCCGACACTTTCCGGCGATATATCAATTTCTGTGAAAACAAATTGGCACTTATGTATAATAAATGAACCCCATCTTGCAAAGTGAGAAAACTAGCGTCCAAAACAAACTCTCCGGGGCGGGATATAGGCACAAATTCGCAAATTTTACCAGGCGCGATTTCTTTATACCCAATCACATTATTCTCTGAATTGTAGAGCGCAACACCATGCGCCGGATTTACCAACTGCAAATCAAAAAGCGAGTTACCATTGCCGGGCAAAGGAAAAATTTCCGCTATTTCCATAGGCTCATCCCAACCGCTTTCTTTTGTGTTTTGCATTATAAGCTTGTATTTATTACCCTCAATTGGAATATTATAAATCAGGCAAGAGTTTTTAAGCTGCCTCACTTGCATAGGATACCTATCCACTGAGCTGCCGTTTAGAAGCTGTCTTTTAGAAAACTGTGTGCCGTTAAAAACCATCAATATAATGTCATTTTTATTGTCTTGAACGAATATATGTAAATTTCCCCCTTGATCGAAATCCGCGCTAAAATTTAAATTTTTGCCTTCTAATAATGCTTGTTCATATTCCCAGCGACCATTTTTTAAGAATTTGATTACTATTTTGGACTCTTTTGAAAATACCGCAGCCAAAGAACCGTCTTTAAGCCTTGCTATATAATGGTTTCCCATGCTATCACCTCTATATAAGTATATTATTTAGGCTTTGAGCCTATAACTAATCAGGGCAAACCCATGAAAAAATAATTGCTAAAATTTGTAATTTGCATCGCAGATTTTAATCGATTTGACGGAATATAGATAATAAAAATCTATTGACAACTGTGGCTGTAATCGGTTATAATTTTATTAACCAAATGGTTAGTTAATAAAATTACGAGGTATCTATGGAAGTATTAAATAAATTAGATAGCATAAATACAAAACAGCGTATTTTAGATGTGGCAGCTGAAATGTTTTCACAAAAAGGCTTTGCTGCGACTCGCGTGGACAAAATCGCCCTTGAAGCCGGCATAAACAAAGCCCTTATCTATTACTACTTTCCAAGTAAAGAGGCCATCTTGGATCATCTTATAGAATCTTTTTTTGAAGAAGTTTCGGCAACAAGTATGGCTGTTATTAGAAACACGGTACTTAAATTCAAACAAGAGGGGCGTATGGATATTTTGCCTGATAGGTTTGAATTTGCCACAAAAAATGACTTGATTGAATTTCTGTCCGATTCAAAAAAATATTATGAAATAACCTTGGATAATTTAATAGTTAAGCGTCAGATATTGCGTATTATCACGCTCGAATCTCTTTCTGACGGCAAGCATAAGAGGGAGCTGTTCCGCTATTATGCTATGATGGAAAATGTGCCGGATAATCAGCTTTTTTCTGCTGTTTATGATGTGGACAATGATTTTTCATATAATGCCGCTATGATTTTCAACAAATTTTTCTTCTCCGTAATACCGCTTATTAATTTTGTAATATATTCTGACACCTATGCCCAAATGTCTGGTCAAAGCATGGAAGAGCTTAAAAAACTTTACTTAGACAGCCTGTTTGCAAGATTTGCAGGGCATATTGAAGAAAATAGTATTATCTTTCAATCATCCCCTATTTTATGATATAATGTGAGCATATATAGAAACGCTAAACGAAGTAAAGCGTTTTTACCTACAGGCTCAATGAGACTTTTCGAAGAAAGGTCGAGTCAAAAAAGTACAGCTATAGTATAATATGCACATAAAAAGAAACCCTTAGCAATGTGAAGGGTTTCAACAGACAGGTGCAACGAGACTTTTCAAAGAAAAGTCGAGTTAAAAATGCCGCTATGATATAATAAAAAATGAGGTGATATATTATGAAACATATGTATGAAGGTAAAACAAAAACCGTCTACTCACTTGATGATGGTAACTACCTGCTTAAATTTAAAGACGATATGACGGGAGAAGACGGTGTCTTTGACCCAGGCTCAAACTCCGTAGGGCTTTCTATTGAAGGAGCCGGCAAAGGGGGACTAAGTCTCAGCAAATTCTTTTTTGAAAAACTTGAAACTCTTGGTATCCCAACTCATTATATAAGTGCGGATATTGACAAGGCTGAAATGGTTGTACGCCCGGCGGTTACTTTCGGCAAAGGTCTTGAAGTAATTTGCCGCCTTAAGGCTGTTGGGAGCTTTTTTAGACGCTACGGCGACTATGTAAAAGAAGGCGCGCCCCTTGACTATTTTGTTGAAATAACTTTAAAAGATGACGAGCGCGGCGACCCGCCGATATCTAAAGACGCCCTTAATATGTTAGGTCTTTTATCGGAGTCTGAGTACGAAACCCTTAAATCTCTTACCAAAAAAATTGCTGAAGTTGTTAAAAACGAACTTAAAAACAAAGAGCTTGACCTTTACGATATAAAGTTTGAATTTGGCAAAAGTACTGACGGCAAAATTCTTTTAATTGATGAAATTTCCGGCGGCAATATGCGTGCCTTTAAGGACGATAAGCCTGTCGGTCCTCTTGAATTAGTATCTATAATGCTGGATTAGAACCTGTATTCAATAATGGGTTACGCGTATTTCCGAGTCTGATTTTCTGCCAATTAAGGAAGCGCGAACGCAGCATATTCAAAGATAATCTGCAAGTGAGTGCTGACACAAAGTGGCTTAAAATCAGCCGGAAAGATGCGTGACAGCTTATTGAATACAGGTTCTTAGTTTGGAGGGTGATGGGTTGGAAGCTATAATCACCGCTAAAGATTTAACAAAGGTATACATAATGGGCGAGGTCAAAGTTGAGGCTCTTCGTGGTGTTGATTTTGATATATACGGCGGTGAATTTGTGGTTATCCTTGGCCCTTCCGGTTCGGGTAAATCCACTATGCTAAATATGATTGGCGGCATTGATATCCCCACAAGGGGCAGTATAACTTACAAGGGTAAGGATTTAGCACAAGCTTCCGAAAAAGAGCTTACAAACTACAGACGGCTCGCAGTCGGTTTCGTATTCCAATTTTACAACCTTATCCCTAACCTTTCGGCAAAGGAAAATATTGAACTTGCGGCAGAATTGTCAAAAGACCCTAAATCCCCTCTTGAGCTCCTTGAAAAAGTGGGGCTTTTAGAGCGGGCTTCAAATTTTCCAAGCCAAATGTCCGGCGGGGAACAGCAGCGGGTGGCTATAGCCCGCGCCCTTTCCAAAAATCCTGATATATTACTATGTGACGAGCCTACAGGGGCACTTGATATTAAAACAGGCATCCATGTACTTAATGTGCTGAGGGATTTTAACAAAGATTACGGCAAAACTGTAATAATAATAACCCATAACGCTGGCATAGGTGCAATGGCTGATAGGGTTTTCCATATTAAAGACGGGCTTATAGACAAGGTAATAATAAATGATAACCCTATTTCACCGGAGGAGGTAGCTTGGTGATTTTACTTAAAAAAGCCCTCCGTGCAATGTGGAAAAATAAGAAAACCTATATTGCCTGCGCGCTCCTTATATCTGTGGGAATATTTATATATGTCAGTATGGGCATAACTTCCTTCGCCTTTGAGGATAGTATGCATATATACTACCGTGATTATAGGATGGCTGATGTTTTTTCCCGTATTTCAAGAGCACCTAGAAGCATAGAGGAGGATTTAGCGCAAACTCCCGGCATAAATACTGTCTCGGCACGTATTACCTACGACGCCAGGGCAGAGCTTAAAGGCGTAGATCGAAGGATGACCTTAAGGCTTATGTCTGCCCCTTATCGTGAGGACTCTCTTAATCTACCCCATATTACTTACGGCGACACCTTAGTAAACGATAACGATATTATACTTGGGGAGGATTTTTTTCTAGCCCATGAACTTCAAATCGGTAATTCTATTGACATTATAATAAGGGGCAGGCAGTTTAGCTTTAATATTGCGGCAGCGGCTCTAAGTCCTGAATTTGTGTATGCAATACAGGATATAACCCAGCTCTACCCTGATGATTTATCATTTGGTTATGCTTATATCAACTATGATGTACTCGCTTCCATGCTTGATATGCGGGGCATGGTAAACGATATATCTTTTCTTTTATCCCCCGGTTATGAATTTGATGATGTCAAGGTAGAGCTTGAGGATAGGCTTACGCGCTATGGTCTTATAAGCCTAATCTCCCGTGATGACCAGATAAGCCACAGTCTTTTGGAAATGCAGATACAATCAGTCCAGTCTATGTCACAGTCCCTTTCTATAGTATTTGTGGCAGGGTCTATGGTTATGCTGTATTTGATGCTTAAGCGAATTATTGAGCAGGATAGAGGGCAAATAGGGACTTTAAAGGCTTTTGGCTTTAAAAATTCTGAAATTTTACTCCATTATCTTACTTATGGCGCGGTTACAGGGCTTTTAGGAGGCATTATTGGCGTAATTTTAGGCTATTTAAGCACCGGATATATGATAGATATATACAGTGATTTTTTTAAAATGCCTGAAGTTGTAAGCTATCAGTCAGGGGCTATAATCATGCAGGCACTCCTTATAGCTCTTGCCGGAGGTGTGTTAGGCAGCTTTATGGGCGCATATTCGGCAGTAAATTTAAGTCCCGCTCAAGCAATGCGGCCTGAAGCACCCAAGCCTGTTAAATACGATATACTTTCATTATTCCCATTTATCAAAATCTTCTTAAACTCCAGAGGCTTTATTGCCGTAAGAAGTATTGACCGTAACCGGGTCCGCTCAGTCTTTATAATAGCCGGCGTTATGTTTTCCTTCGGCATAATAGCTTTTATGAACTCTATGACTGATATGGTTGATATGATGATGATTGACCAGTTTGAACGCTCCAGAATGTATGACGGAAGGATTAATTTTGTAAATCCTATCTCTGTGGTTCACGCGGTTTCAGCCCTTCATGGAATAGAAGGTGTGGAGCTTGCGGAAGCGGTGTTTGAAACTCCGGTTATGCTGATAAATAGGCATATAGAGGAAGGAGCCCTTATAACCGGCGTAAATCCTTACTCTGACTTGTTCCAAATATTCGATATGAATACGGGAACTCATATAGTACCCAGCCGCGGCGGTCTGGTTCTATCTCTTGCAACCGCTGAAAATCTTGCCGTAAGCAAAGGAGATAGGGTATATATTTCCTCCCCTCTTCTTGCCTACAACAGACCGATATATATAAGAGAAATTATATCCGAGATGGTTGGCGGAGGCTCTTATATGCCCCTTTATGATTTGGCTGATTTTCTTGACATACCCCCTATGGCATCCTCGGTTATACTTCGCACGGATAGTCTATCTCATGTAGTGGAGTATTTGCGGGAAGGGGAAAACATACTCTCTATTGACGATATTAACGACAGTCAAGCAGCGATGCTTGAAATGATGGCGACTTACGATGTACTTATGCGAACTATGTGGATTATGGGGATATTTGTTGCGTTTGCTATAATCTACAACACTTCCAGCATATCTCTAAACGAAAGAAAAAGAGAATACGCAACCCTTAGAGTTTTAGGGCTTGAAGTCGGGGAAGTGGCTGAAATTATGAGTTTTGAATACTGGCTTTTAGCCATTATAGGTATGCTTTTAGGAGTGCCTTTTACAAGGCTTTTACGTATGAGTATGGTTGAAGTGATAGATGTTGACTTGTTTGCCATACCTCTCCATACGGAGCCGGGGGCACTTATAGCCGCTTTATTCGGCTGTTCTGTTGCTGTTTTTATCTCAAATTATATTTCAAAGCGAGCTATTAGAAAATTTGACATAGTTGAAGTCTTAAAGGAGCGGGAATAATGAAAAAACAAGTTAAACTTGTAATCTTAGCCTTGGTAATTGTTTTTTTAATAGGCTACGGCGTATATGCCTCCACTAGACCTTTGGAAATAAGCACACTTATTATCGAGCCAAGGGATGCGGCTATGTATTTTATACAGCAGGGATATGGAACCAGGGGCAGCTCAATTACAGTATATCCTTTGGTAAGCGGCGAGATTCTTTCTATCGAAGTTTCCGAAGGGGATCTTATATCGGGCGGAGATATAATCAGCCGTGTGGATGTTTCTAATTTTGAACTTTTAATACTGCGAAGCGAAGCAAATATAGCCGCTTTGGAAGCTCAAATGAGAAATTTACACCTTAATGAAACCAGAGAACGAAACAGCCTGCAATCAAGCCGAAATGACCTTGTGGCACAGCTTGAGATTTTAAACGCCAGAAGTTATGCGGCTATACTGTCTGTTGGGGAGCAGGTAAATTTACAGGCAGCCATAAACAGGCAGCTTGAATCGGCACTTGACTGGGCTAGGAATAATTACCAAAATGTGGAAATACTTTTTGGCGTTTCAGCCATATCGCGAGATGAGTATGAGCTGGCCGCAAGATATGTAGAGGATGCTGAGGGGCAGTTAGAGCAAGGCATCCTGGCACTTTCTAACATCACAGCAGGTGCCGCCGGTACTATGGGCTCCGATGAATACTTTGAAGCAGCAAGAGCTGCGATAAATGTGCAAATAGCAGGCATTGACAGAAACCTTGCCACAAGCTATGTCGCCGCTATGGAAGATTACTATCTGGCTCTAATAGACAGTGAGCTGATAAATATTGCCCAGTTACAAAGAAATATTGAGGATGCCGTAATCAGAGCCCCTGCATCAGGGCGGGTCGAGCGGCTGTATGTTCAAGATATCAATATCGTATCCCCAAATATGCCTGTTGCTTATATTACAACTGATGAGGAGATTTCCGTGGAGGTTTTTGTCCGTACAAGAGATGTAGTTAATTTGAACTTAGGGGATTCGGTAGATGTTATATTTCGCGCAAGAGGCAATGATATAGTAATCCCCGGCAGCATACAAGAAATTGGGGATAGAGCTGAAGAGAGGCTATCCCCCTTGGGCGTTGCTGAGAGAAATGTTAAAGTAACTGTTGAAATACCGGAAAATAATATAATCAGAGACGGATATGACGTGGATGTGCGCTTTACATATTACAGCGCAAGGGGGCGAATGATTGTGCCAAGGACAGCATTATTCAATTACGGCGGCTCAGATATGCTTTGGGTGCTAAACAGCGGCAGAGTGGAAATGAGGGAAGTTGTACTAGGTGCCGAACTTCGTATTGACACTGTGGTGGAAGCAGGGCTAAACTTCGGCGATGTGGTAATAAGAGATGCCAATGATAATAGATTAAGAGAAGGGGTTGCCGTCAGATGACAAAGAACAACAGACTTCCCCTAGAGTTTTACAAGCAATCAGCGGTTTCTCTTGCGCCTCTTTTATTGGGCAAAGTTCTTTGCCGCAAAATTGGAGATGAGATAATCCGCCTTAAAATAACCGAAACGGAAGCCTACGCCGGAGAGCAGGACACAGCCTGTCACGCCCACAAAGGAAAAACAGCCCGAACCTCCGTTATGTACGAAAAAGGCGGTGTTACTTATATTTACCTATGCTATGGTATTCATTATCTGCTTAATGTAGTAGCGGCAGATGAAGACGAGCCGGAAGCGGTGCTTATCCGCGGACTTGAAGGCATATCAGGTCCGGGACGCTTAACAAAAGCCTTGCAAATTGATAAAACCTTAAACAAGGTAAGCTTGATTAATTCCAACGAACTATGGCTGGAAGACGGGGCACAATTAAGCTATACCACTACCCCGCGGATAGGCATTAATTACGCCAGCGAAGAATATAGGATAAAGCAGTGGCGGTTTGTGGCTGAGTGAAAAGCAATTGGCAATGGCGCATAACCATATATGTTGAGGCACCGTTGCTAATTATATAATCAAGCAGCCGGCACCTTTTTAACCGCACACATACGCTTATAATCCTCTATAATCAATCCATTATCCGCCTCAAACATAATCCAGCGCCCGTTTTTCATGAAGTCCTCCGCTTTTTGCACATGCTCAGCCATTTTCGAGGTCATTACAGGTATCAGCATCCGCATTTCATCATCAAATTTATAGCTCCATACAAACATAGCCTCAAACCCCTCAGGCTTTGGGTACCAAGTTCCAAAATTTGTATTGCTTTTTTGGAATTTCAAATTCCAGCCGGGCTTCATGCCGCAGCAGCTATAAGTCATTTTAGGTTTGCATTTGTAGGCTGTTTCAAAATACTCAATTAAATTAAGCCAATGGGGTTTAAATGTACCTGCGTATTCGGCAATATCATGCATCGCAGGCTGGTTCTCCTTAGGGAAAAGTTCATTCCAAGTCATGACGTGAGACCTCCTTATTATCAATAATTTACAGGTGATATTTTATGCCAAAGCTCAACTTTACAGGAAATATTATAGCTGATATACAGTCCTTACTTTACCTTAAAAACAAAGAAAGTACTTTTATCCATTCAAAAGCTGTCGCAGAGATGAATATAAAAATTGCCGCTAAATATGGGCTGGATGAAAGTATATGTGAATTGTGCGGCTATTTACATGATATTAGTGCGGTAATCCCTCCAAAGGATATGATGGTATACGCAATCAAAAATAGTTGGTATATAGACGAAGCCGAGAAAATGTATCCTTTTCTCCTTCATCAGCGTATATCAAAAGTCATTGCACAGGAGGACTTTGGTATTACAGATAAGCGTATTTTATCTGCCATCTCCCATCATACCACATTAAAAACTAAACCCTCAGCATACGATATGGCTTTATTTATAGCAGATAAACTTGCTTGGGACCAGGAGGGGGGGGCACCTTTTTACGCAACCGTAAGTAATGCCCTTAATCAGTCCCTGGAGGCAGCTTGCCTTGCGTATATGGATTATATAGTCGCTCACAAAATGATTTTATATCCCCATAAATGGTTTGAGGAGGGTATGGTTTTTTTACATGATATTGTATAGTGAATAAACTCTAAAACAGTTTACGAACTCTCGAGGCTCGTTTAAGACCATTTTGGTCTTAAACGATTATATAATGCTACTCTGTTGCACTCTTACCAAACCCTTCCCGTGCCGCTTCTCTGATAACCCAATCTCTATCTTCTGTATTGCCTTCCAAATCCAACACTTTATCAATCTCCCCATTTTTAACATAAATAAGCCTCTGAGCATTAAGCATAGAGCTTAAGCGGTGGGAAATCGATATACTCGTCATATCCTGCCCTGCGGCGTGGGTGGCTTTATGTATCCGCTCCTCGCTTATAGAATCCAGCTTCGAGCTCATTTCATCAAGGAGGAGTATTTTAGGCTCCATTACAATAGCTCTGGCAATATTTAAAAGCTGTTCCTGCCCACTGGATAAAAGCCCGCGGTGGTATATATTATCATACATCTCCTTGCAAGTCTCATGAAGCCCTACGGTTTCCATAGCCTGCACAAACCGCTCATGGGTAATTTTTTCATCCTTAAGGGTGACCTGCTCTTTTAGGGTGCCGATTATAGGCATAAAGGACTGGCTCACATAAGCAAAAAGCTGCCGCCTGCTGTCAGGGGGAATTTTAGCCGCGTCTACACCGCTTATTTGTATTGCGCCTGAACTTGGTTCATACAGCCCTGTAATTAGGTTAAACATAGTGGTTTTACCAACACCTGTCCGCCCTGCTATGGCAAGTTTTTCGTGAGGGTTTGCGCTAAAGCTTATGCCATTTAAAACAGGTGTATTTTCCACATATTCAAAATTAACATTAGCAAATTTAATTGAGTGTGCTTTGTTAAAAAATCCTTCGGGCAGCTCTGCACAATCCCTGTTTTCCTCATTTTCATTGTAAAGTTCATTAAGTCTCTTTATCCCTGAAAGAGACCGCTGTATCTGCTGTAACTCATTGCTTATAGCTTCTATCGGGTCGAAAAGATTGGTAATAAGCTCAATACTTGCCGCCAGCATACCTATACTAATGCCGATACCTCTTGGGCTTAGATACACCACAACACCAATTACAACGGCACGCAAAATCTGAGCCATTGGTGACGAGAGAGAGTCAGCCATATTAACCCGCTCAGCTGCTTTGTAATTTTGTGAAAGCAGCTCAGACCAGCGGTTCATCATAAAGCCTTCCCGCCCGCCAAGTTTTATCATATTAAATACTTCCTTGGTTTCAGCTATTGCGTTATTTACCCCTCCTGTGACTTGGCGGCTTTCCATTTGTGCCGCTAACATAGCCTTTTGTATAAGTCTCGTTATTATCACTATTACAGGCAGGAAAATACAAACAACTAAAGTCAAAACAGGGGAGAACATATAGAGTGCCACCAATATCCCTATAACCTTAAGACCATCAATAAACATCCCTATAAGCCCTGCGGTAAAGGCGTGGTTTATAGTATCCACATCGTTTACGAAGTATGAGGCTGTCTGCCCATCGTCATTACTTGTATAATAAAGGGTTTTTAGCCGTATAAACTTATCTGATAAAATCTCCTGCAAATGCTGATAAAGCCTTTGCCCAAACAAAACTAAGGTCAGCCTTCTTAAAAACTCGAAAAGATTATTTATAAATATAAGCAAAAGATAAAATAACGCTGCCCAAACTATATAGTTTAAATTACCGGGCACGATATAATCATCAATTATAATCCTAAGCATATAAGGAGGTGCTAAAGCCGATAAAACCACCCCCACAGTAACTGCCACTAACAGTAATACCAGCCAGGGGGCGTTTTTTATTGCCTTAAAAGTACCGTCTATTGCTATATTTTTTCGCTTCATTACTCTATCGCCCCTTTCTGCATATTATATATTTCAAGGTATAAAGGATTAGAAGCTAAAAGCTCATCATGAGAACCCAGCATATAGCTGCCTGCTCCATCAAGGAATATAATAGAGTCGGTGTATGGGAATATTGCGAAACGGTGAGAGTTAATAAGTATAAGATGATCTTTAAAATTCTCCCGCAAATACTTGATTATCTGTATTTCCGTTTTCATATCCAAGGCAGAAAACGGATCATCCAAAAGAATTATACTTTTATCCGCAAAAAGGGTTCTTGCAAGGCTCACCCTATCCTGCTGACCGCCGCTTAATACACTTACATTGCCCCCTATACGAGCCTCTATACCGCCGCTTATAGTATCTATATCACGCTCTAACGCAACCCCTGAAAGGACGTTATTTAAATTTTCCTCATTAGTTTCATCAAAGGCAATATTCTCTTTTATACTCCCTGAGAAAAGCTCACTCCCATGGGGCTTGTAAGCTACAATGCCGGATCTTTGGAATGTGTTAAGTTCACTAAAATCAAGCCCGTTTACCTCTATTTTGCCTGATGTTGGCATAAGTGTCGTAAGCAGCCTTAAAATAGTGGATTTACCTGAAGCTATAGGTCCCGCTATGCCTATTATCTGACCTGAGCCCCCTTCAAAAGATAAGTTGTGTATTAAAGTTTCTTCGCTATCGTCATATTTAAATCTCACATTTTCAAATTTTAATTTAACAGGCTGTAAAAGGGATACAGGTGCGCCCTTTTCCGCATAAACCGGCTCCAAATGCCCTTTAAGCCTATCCCAGGATACCACAGTTTTCTGCCAAAGAGTTATATAGGTTGAAATCATGCCGGATTTTCTCGCAACAAGGGCAAACATAACAAGATATGCCGAAAACTGCCCTATAGTCCAATAGCCGGACTCAATATTTGATGAGCCAATGACAATAACAAAAACAACACCTCCAAGAGAAATGGCGTTATATAAAGGCGTTAAACTGGTGTCAAAAAAGGAAGCCCTCACTGCCTTTTTACGAAGACCGGGCAATGCAGCCTTAAAAGCGTCCCCAAACTGCTCGGAAAGCCCCATAAGGCGAAACAGTACAGCATGAGTCACATTTTGATAAATAAGGTCGTTTATATCTCCTTTTGCTGCGCGAAACACGGAGTTGTACCTTGCCACCACCTTTTTCAAATAGGTTGAAATAAAAACCCCAACAGGAATCAGTAAAGCCACAAGTATTGTAATACGAAAATCGGCAATACTCATAAGTACAATATAACCTGAAAGCATTATAACCGTATCAAAAATCTCCGTTATAATCTTTCTAAGCCCTTCGGATACGATGTTAACATCCCCTATAATTTTGTTCATCAAAGAGCCGGCGGTGTTTTCATCCATGCTTTCTATAGTGTTTTCTAATATATTGTTGTAGATGGTTTTACGGATTTCCCTTACCGTCCTGTTTTCAAATTTCCTTACTAAATACCGCTTCCAAAACCTTAGGAACTGCACTAAAATAACAAAGCTTAGGAATATAAAAATTCGTGTTTCAAGACTTTGGCCGCCTTCAAACACAGAGTCAATAAGATTACCTTGAAGCGCAGGTATCCATATGATCAAAGTGCTTGTAAACAGCCCTGTCACTATAATCCAGAAGGTTAAAGGCTTCTCTTTGGCAAAATATTGGGATAGTTTTGGGGTGTTAGTCATTTTAGGCTCCTTAACTTGTGTTTTTTAGGTATTTATGTTATAGTCAAACACTACATTGTACAATGACATGCTTGACTATAACATAAATTATAGAAAGGAGGTGCTTAATATGGCAAGAAAAGGCGAAACTCCCGGTGAAGGTAAATATAGGTGCATGAAATGCGGTCTTAGGATTAAGCTCGAAAGTAATGATAACGCCCTTGAAAATTGCTCTAAATGCAATTATGGTGAATGGGCAAAAATTGGTACAACTACATTAGAACAGCTTGATTAGTATAAAATGTGGGAACTAATATTCCCACATTTTTACGCTTTAAAGGCATATTTATCTTACCTCAAATTCAACTCTAAGATTGTAGCCATCGCCGCTTACTACTAAATAATGAGTCTGAAGGGCAGTCCTGCTGCCTACGAGCCAGCTCCAGGACACTATACCGTCACTGTCCGAGATTTTATGTTCATTTTCTCCTGTAACACCGGCGGCAGTAGCTGGAGCAGAATACATAACAATTATTGAATATAATGTATAAGGCTGTCCTTGCAGCACAACCACAGCTTCCTCACTCCGCCCTATAGGGCTTGTTATGCTGAGAAGCTGCAAGCCTTCTTCCATTGCCTCTTGTAAAGTTGTAATAACCACTGTTCCGTCTACAAAATCAATATAGGCACCTAAGCTTTCAGTGATAAAACGCAGCGGTACCTTCGTCCTTGAGTTTATTAGCTGTGCCGGCACATCAAGCTCTATCGCCTCTTCGTTTATGTAAGCTATAGCACTGTCAAGGGTTAGGATAATATTAGTATATATATGTTCGATAATTACTTGGCGTAAGTCTCCGTCCCAGCTTACATTACCTCCAAGGATTTCCGCAATATCACGTGCCGAAACTAAAGTTCTTCCGTCAACTATAACCGGCTCAGCGTCAATATATTCTCCGTTGAGCATTATCCTAAGCTCACTTGCACCGACACCAGTGACCATGAAAATCGAAAATATAATTGATATAAAAACATATAAAAGCAATTTCCTCATTTGTGCAAACACCCCTCTTATAAATTTAGTGCTATAAAAACAAAAAACAGGCTGCACGCCTGTTTTCCAGTTATTTATATAATGGGCATTACAGGACTTGAACCTGTGACATCCTGCTTGTAAGGCAGGCGCTCTCCCAGCTGAGCTAAACGCCCCTTTAAAATCCTGCCTAGCGTGTGCAAGACAGGGCTTTAAAAGCGACCCAGAAGGGACTCGAACCCTCGACCTCCGGCGTGACAGGCCGGCGCTCTAACCAACTGAGCTACTGGGCCAAACTTTGCTGACTCGAATCATTATAATAGAATTTTTTTAATAAGTCAATGCCCTTTTTAAAAAAAATGTAAATCTATTAGATGCAATGATATTAGAATAAAATCCCATACATCAATTCATGCCATGAGACGCTTTCCTTTATGCTTATCCCTTCAGGGGTATCCGCAATAATACTCACTTTTTCCACACCTTCAATATTAAGGAGAGTTTTTAGTACCTGCCCTAAATAAATCCTCTCCAGCATAGATCCCCCGGAGAAATTACCAAACTCATCAGAAAAAGCCACAGTTAAATGACCGTGTTTATAATAAATATCAACTATTTCTATGCCTTTTGGGTATGGAAATATATTAGGCAGCTCAAGGGAAAAAAGGGCATTTAATGCAGTCTCTACTCTTGCAAATAAATGTCCGTGGACTCCTAACTCTACGTATTTTTCTAAAAACCAATGATTGCCGTATTCATCGTATTCTACAAAGCTTATTTTAACAGCACCAGCACAATAAGCCCTCTGTGGAAATAAAAGAAGTGCTGCTATCATTAAGAAGGTGGCTTGTGTTTGTCTAAATTTATTTAGACAAACACAAGCACCGGTTAAAATAGGCAGTATATATTTCAATTAGACGCCTCCTTATTAAAAGCTTGATACTCTTCCATATTATCCCATTTATATAAATACCGTAAAGAGAAACCGCATACCAAAAAAAATCAATAATGGCTAAAATCAGCCAAAGTTAGTACTTGTTTTTGACATTATGCTAAACAATGTGGTAAACTATCATTGCTTCACCAACTAAGCAGAAAAAAGGATACCCAAAAATGATTTTCAATTCATTTCAATTTATTGTATTTTTTATAGCAGTAATTTTTATGCACTATCTTTTGCCTCACAAATTGCGATGGATATTAATCCTTTGTGCAAGCTTAACTTTTTACGCGGCTTGGAATCCGCTGTTTCTTATTTTGCTTATTTTCTCCGTTTCAGTGGATTATTTTTTAGCTCTTGCAATATATGACTCCGAAAACAAAAGAAAGCGCAAACAATTTCTCGCACTGGATCTTTTTGTTGCTTTTGGGGTGCTTTTTGTTTTTAAGTATTTGCTGTTTTTCTCCAACATGGCTGTAGCTTTTTTAAATGCCCTTGGGCTTAATCTTTCCCCGCCGGAATTTTCTATTATACTGCCTTTGGGTATTTCATTTTACACATTCCAAGCGGCGGGATACCTTATAGATGTTTATAAGGGAAAGCAGGAGCCTCAGCGCAATTATTTTAAATTTATGCTCTTTATTACCTTCTTTCCGCCGCTTGTAGCCGGACCTATTGAGCGTGCTGCAAGCCTTATGCCTCAGCTTTTTTCTTACAAAAAATTTAATCTTGATAATATTATCGAAGGCTATAAATTTATGTGTTTTGGTTTTTTCAAAAAGGTGGTTATTGCCGATAGAATAGGTGCAGCCGTAAACACGGTATATGGCGCGCCCCTAAATTTTGACGGGCTGGCACTTATAATAGCCACATTTCTGTTCGCCCTCCAAATTTATTGTGATTTTAGCGGCTATTCCGATATTGCTGTTGGCTGCGGTAAAATGTTAGGCATCGATTTAACTCAAAACTTCAAACAGCCCTACCTGGCAAGGGGAACAAAAGCCTTTTGGCGCAGATGGCATATATCATTGTCCACATGGTTTAAAGATTATTTGTATTTCCCCCTTGGCGGCAGCCGTGTAGGATCTTTGCGACACGCTTTTAACACTATGGTAACCTTTGTTGTAAGCGGTCTGTGGCACGGCGCAAATTGGACTTTCCTTATTTGGGGTGGACTACATGGGATATATCAGGTTGCAGGCAATTTAATGCCTAAATCGGTAAAACTCCCCAATCTTTTTATAGTAAAGTTTGTGCAAACCTCAGCTACATTTTTGCTGGTAGGCTTTGCTTGGATTTTCTTTAGGGCTAATTCAACGGCTGATGCTTTTTATATAGCAGGTAATTTATTTTTAGGTCACGAAAATTGGTTTAGCAGCCAATATGTTTTTGCTGTCTTAAACAGTATGGGTATGTCGCTGTTTGAGCTGCTTATAGGCTTGGGGTGTATATTATTCCTCTTTATTTCGGAGCTGTTTTGCGGTGAAGAGTGCCTTCACGAAACTTTAATGAAAAAGCCCGCGGACTTGCGGTTCGCCTATTATCTCTTAGTAACTGTTTTAATACTTGCATTGGGGGTGTTTTATAATGCAGCTGAGTTCATTTATTTCCAATTTTAGGAAAATAGTTATAATTGCATTATTCGCCTACCTTATTTTTCAGGCAAATATACGCATAGGTGAAAGATATGCCTACGCTGCGGCACAAAACCGCATAAATGTATGGAGTCAGCAGCGTTTTGATGATTTTTACAATATGCCGCCAAATACGCTGGATTTGATATTTTTAGGCTCCTCCCATTCATACTGCACTTTTGATCCTGAAAAAATTGATGAAGTAATGGGTACAAACAGCTTCCAGCTTGGCATGCCCCTCCAGCACCCTGATGCCAGTTATTTTACTTTTAGGGAAGTTTTAAGGACACAAAGTCCGGATACAGTTGTTGTAACCCTGTCTTGGAGTCTTTTGCAGGATGATTTTAGTATGCAGCAAATAGACCATCTTTTTCCTGTTTTAGATGGCCGTGGGGAAGGGCTTAGGAATGATATACTTGAAAATATGTTCCCCTTAAATCAAAGGGTTAAATTTAACATAGCCCCTATCCGCTTTCAACACGCCTTTTTCGCTTACACTAATAACAGGCTGATGACTTATTTCAGGGAAGAGCATGACTTGCGTATAATACTTGACTTTGGTGAAGGGCGGGAGTACTACCGCTCCAGAGGCTATATTTTCGCATCTTATATTATGACTCCGGCGGAATATGAACGGATCGAAAACTCGCCCCCCAGAAATGTAAGGAATTGGCGGCCTTCCCCTGTACAAGTAAACTATGTGGAGCGGATAGCCCAACTTGCCTATGATGAGGGTATAAGTCTGGTTTTTGTGACAGCCCCTGTATCTAATGTATATCTTGCCACTTATATAAACTACGAGGCTATACACAACCAAGTCCGCAATCTTGCAGAAAGGCTGGATGTACCCTATTTAGATTTTAATATGCTAAATATTGATGGGCAAATGTTTTTAGACGAGCATTTTCGTGACGCCCGCCATTTAAACGACAACGGCGCACAAATTGCCGGCAACTTCTTCGCTGCTTGGTATAGGGCACAAACTAGATAGATAGTAACCAAATATGACTTCTTGTATACACTATAGTATGGCAATGGTGCATAACTAGTTTCAGATAATTTTTTTATCGCTTTTTGCTTCAACAATGACCCGCAATAGCGGACGAGACGCAAGGCTTGGTTCCGGCTTTAGCCGGAAGTCTCCCTTTTCCGAAAACCGCGGAAAAATCATAGTCGCAAAACACTCGCTTGCCCTCGTACCGCTTTAAAAAATTACTTCAACTTAGGTTATGCACTGTCGCCCTATAAATGTGTACAAGGAGTCTTTTTATGGAATCTATAGAGAAAATAATGGAGAGTGGCTATCTGCGCCCGGAATCGGCACCTTTAGTGACGCCCGCTATTGCGGCTCAACTTACCAAAGATTATTTTTGCGGCGGCTGAAACTGTTCTATGTGTGTGCTGCGGGCCGTATGCGAAAAATATAATGTGAAAGTTCCTGATAATAGTGATAAATTGTTAAAAGGCGTAAGCAAGGGCTTTGGAGCAGGGCATATTTGCGCTGCTTTAGTCTCTTCTATAATGGCATTGGGGCTTGTTTGTCCTTTGGAAGAAGTAAATTCGCTGCGGATTGAGTTTTTAGAACGCTTCTACGACGAATATAAGTCATTAGCGTGTATCGATCTAAGAAACACAGCCGAATGCGAGAACATAGTAGCAAAATGCGCTGAGATTTTGGAGGAAGTGATAGATAAAAGATTGGGGTTATAAATATAAAGAGGTCATTGTTTTTTTGTCAAGAGAAATTTTTTGAGATAATTCATAACCTTAATTCCATTATGCACGCTTAGAGAAAAATATGATTTTCATACCGATACAATAAAAAATCTGCGGCATAATAACAATATCACCACTAACACACTTAGTAAATTATGTGAAATATTGGATTGTCAATTAGAAGATATTGCCGAATACAAACAAGACTAAACCATCCATGGAAAAATCCGATGATTCAATATAGTCATCGGATTTTAATGTATAGTGAACAAACTTTAAAGCAGTCTAAATGAGCTTGTTCATTTTGCTGTTTTAAAGTTTGTTCACGCCCCGAAACTCGTACATTTTGTAAGCAAAATGTACGAGTTCTCGAGGCTCGTTTAAGACCATTTTGGTCTTAAACGACTATAAATACCTTAATACGCCTTGCCCCAATAAACCATTTTCTCCCCTTTTCGCTCACATACAACGCAGGTTTCCGAAAACTTCTCCCCTTCAAAAGGTATACAGCGGCTGGTTGCAGTAGTTCTGTCCTTTATTGCATCCTCACAAGCCCTATCCCCGCACCACATGGCTTTTATAAAGCCCGGATGCTCCTCTAACCTCTTTTCAAACTCTTCCATATTTTTGGCGCAGCCTGTAGTCTCTTCTATATGTTTAAGAGCGCGGCGATACATATTTTTATGGATTTCTTCAAGAAGGTTTGATACTTCCGCTTCAAGATTATCAAGGCTTACAGGCTTCTTCTCACCAGTGTCGCGTCGTGCCAAAACAGCCTGATTAGCTTCTATATCCTTAGGTCCTATTTCAAGGCGGATAGGTACACCTTTCATTTCATGCTCACTAAATTTCCAGCCCGGACTTTTGTCCGAATCATCTAATTTAATACGCACGGACTTTTTAAGTCTGTCCATTACCTCATTAGCCTTATCCAAAACCCCTTCTTTATGCTGAGCAACCGGTATTATCATCACCTGTACAGGGGCAATTTTTGGAGGCATAACAAGACCGTTATCATCCCCATGAACCATTATAATCCCCCCAATCATCCTTGTGGAAACCCCCCAGGACGATTGATGAACATAAGAAAGCTGGTTATTCTTATCCGTAAACTGTATACCAAAAGCTTTGGCAAACCCATCACCAAAATAATGGGTCGTACCCGCTTGAAGGGATTTACCATCGTGCATTAAAGCCTCTACGCTATAAGTCCTTACTGCTCCCGCAAATTTTTCTTTGTCGGTTTTTTGACCTTTTATTACAGGTATAGCCATTTTTTCAAGGAGTTCTTCATATAAATCGAGTATCATAAGGGCTTCGTTATCTGCCTCCTCTGCCGTGGCGTGTGCCGTGTGCCCTTCCTGCCACAAAAACTCCACCGTGCGAAGGAATGGTCTTGTGGTTTTTTCCCATCTCACTACGGAACACCACTGGTTGTATAATTTTGGCAAATCTCTATGGGATTGTATTACATTAGCATAATGCTCGCAAAACAAAGTCTCCGACGTTGGGCGAACACAAAGACGCTCACTAAGCTTTTCCTGCCCGCCATGAGTAACCCACGCGACCTCAGGGGCAAAGCCTTCCACATGGTCTTTTTCTCTTTCCAAAAGGCTTTCAGGTATAAACATCGGCAAATAAACATTTTCATGACCGGTTTCTTTCAACCTGTCATCCAAGCTCTTTTGTATATTTTCCCAAATTGCATAGCCATAAGGGCGAAAAATTGTACAGCCCCTCACCGAGGAATAATCAACAAGCTCGGCTTTTTTAACCACATCGGTATACCAGCGGGCAAAATCCACATCTCTGTTAGTTATAGCTTCCACATTTTTTTCGTTTTTGGACATAATACACATCTCCTATACTTAAATAATAAAAAAGCTCCCTAAAAAAGGAGCCAATAGCGGCGGTACCATCCTAATTAACGGCTAAAATTACTTAAGCCATTATCTTTTACCTTTAACACAGGAATACGCTTTAGGTTAATCCCTAAAGAGCTAGAGGGCGGGATTAATAAGCTTGCATAGAAGCTTGCACCAACCGCTTCTTCTCTGTATAGTTAAGTAACCTGAAAAGCCAAACGGATAAACGCAGAATTTATTCAGCGGTGCAAGGAGCTTATTTGCCACAGTACCCAATTGGTACGAAGGGTAAATAAGCGACGATGTAACACGTAATAAAACCAAGTTTAGCGTTTGGGGTCTCAGATTGATTGACTATAAATGCAATATCTTACCAAATTCCCTCATAATTGCTTTGATGATAGTATATTATAAAAACAGGATAAATGTCAAGTATAGTCACTATATTAACAAATTTATATAAAGATTATATTAAGAATATCCGATATAACTTGATATATTATATTAAATTGCGGCAAAAAATACTAAAACAAACGGAGATGAGTATTATTTATGTTTAAGTCAGAGTACGGGCTGGTATGTGCCGCCGCCCAGAAAAAGGTTGATTTTTTCAAAGTTGATAAGGTTGGTTATTTTGTATCTTCTATGCTGGCTGGTGTATTTGTAGGTCTTGGAGTTGTAGTTATTTTTGTTATAGCTGCGGCTATGGGCGATTTTGCCGGTCTTAAAATATTGCAGGGGTTCAGCTTTGCAGCAGCTTTAAGCCTGATAGTATTTGCCGGAGCTGAGCTTTTTACAGGCAATGTTTTTGTACTAACTGCCGGAATTATGCGAAAAAAAATTGAGCTAAAAGACGCTATACCCCTTTGGATATATTGCTATTTAGGCAATTTAGCAGGTTCTGTTTTAATTGCGGCACTTTTTGTGGGGACAGGGCTTTTCGAGGGTTATATAAATGCCCTTGTTAACGATTCGGTCATAGCAAAAACATCCCCTGATTTATCTAACCTTTTTATACGAGGTATTTTATGTAACCTATTAGTTTGTGCCGCTACTTGGTGTTCATATAAAATAAAAAGTGACACGGGAAAACTTATAATGATATTTTGGTGTATTTACATATTTGTTATCATAGGGTTTGAACATTCAATAGCCAATATGACTTTATTTAGCCTCAAAGGCTTTTTGTGGACTGACGGCGGTGCTACAGTTGGAGGTATCGCTAATAATCTTTTTGCCACAACCTTTGGAAATTTCTTTGGCGGAGCTATGCTTGCTATGGCCTATTGGTTAATGGGACGTAAAGAACAAGGGCAAGAGTAAATCAACGGCTATAATTCGCAGGTTAAATTTGGGAAACTTGGAACATTTGAATACAACGCATCGTCTATAGACCTATAAAGATATAGTCAAAACAAATATGGAGGTGCGTATATGAAAAAATTACTGTTAACTTTAATATTGGCTGTCACTGTACTTATACTTGCAGGGTGCCTTGCCAGCGAAGTCTCTATCGTCACAATTGACCCCCCTATAGAGCCTGTTCATCCCCATATACATGTAGATCCTATACAGGGAAATGACTCATTAAATCTCCAAATAACGAGTACTGTACCTGGTGGCGAAAGGGGTCTCACTTCCTCTGACCAGCTCTTAAAAATTGGGGTTACCCATGCACATCATGATAATGTAGGGCAAATATTGAGATTTTTTGGTGCAGGCGTAGATTTTTATGAGCTTAGTCATTCCGATTTAAGTAATCTTGAAAAGCTTAGTGAATTTTTTGCTGTTTTTATTAACTGCGGCAGCCATAACGGCTTAAATTCGCGAATACTCCGAGCTTATGTGGAGCAAGGCGGCATTGTATACGCCTCTGACCTTGCCGGTGAGCCTTTAGCTGCCGCATTTCCTGATATGTTTGAATATATGGCGGTTGAGCCTTCTTTAACTGTTCGAAATGCGGATATAGTGCACAGCAGCTTGGCTTCTCATATGCGAATAAATCAATTAGATGTTGTGTTTAATATGGGCGGTTGGTATGTTATCACTAACTTAGCGGAAGAAGCGACGACTTATATTAGCGGACATGTGCCTAACCACGGCACAGTGCCTCTTGCCATATCTTTTAATTATGGAGAGGGTACTGTTTTCTATACCTCTTTCCACAATAGTGCCCAAGTAACCTCAAATATGATTAATTTTATCGAATATCTCATATTTAGGATTAAATTTATCGAGGCGGATAGAAGCCAAACATATATAGCCGCAAGGGAAGGCTTTGATTTTCAAGGTCAAGTATTTGGATTTTTACGAGGAAGAGAAAGCGCAGCTGACCAAATGGCAGAAGCCGGCGTAATAGCCGCTGCACCGGCAGCCAGTGAGCCGGCACCTTCAAGTGAAGCGAGGGAGTCCTTCCAATATACTTTTAATAACGGTGAAAACTTTATGCTGATGATTGAATCGGGAGGAGAAAGCTTTACCCTTAGACTAAATGACCCTCTTGGCAATGTCTTTTATATAAGCGAACGGGGTGAGCTGATTTCACAAAACCTTATATCAGGCACTGCACCTGTTTTTGAAGGCATTGACGGTTTTGGAGTCAGGGTAAGAAATGTTACAGGCGGCGAATGGAGATTTAGAATTATAGCAGATGACGCACCGGATGACGCCACTTTCGCAGTAGGTATTGCCACACAAGCAAATTAATATTAAAGTTTATAAACGGCTATAAAAAGAGCTGACTATATAGTCAGCTCTTTTTATATACTTACTAAGCTTTATTTGCAGTCCAGCCAGGTCCCGCTCCGCCGGAACCTTCATAAGGCCCAAAAACACCTATATATACACAAAATTCATTATCCCCATCCACACCTAAAAGCTCGTCAATCTCTTGAAGATAAGCACCTATGGTGCAGCAGCCTATACCAAGAGCTTCCGCCCCAAGATAGGCATTTTGCCCTATATGCCCTACATCTATTGTAGATACCTTATGAGAGTGGGTAGTGTAGCGCCATTCACATCTGTAAGCGTTAAACACCCAAAAAATGGCAACAGCACAGCCAAACCATTGATTTTTAATACATTTTGTAAGCTCTTCCTTAAGCCCTTCTTTAAAAGAAACCGGGACAACAGCATTTTTCTGAGCTATGTAGCGGTAAAGCCCCGGCTTAAGCCCTTCAACCTTATCAGCGTAGAAAAAGCTCTCGAAAGGGTGACGGCTGCCTGCTGATGGTACTAATCTAAAAATCCGCCCTCCAGCTATTTCCCTCATCCCTGCACTTGCCCATAAAAGAAATGATAAATCATTGAGAGATATTGATCCTGCTCCTAATTTTCTACGGCTTACCCTCTCCTCTAAAACCTGCACTATATCCCTTTTCTTAAGATTTGCAGCTTTTGGGTCAGGGAGCGCAATTAGCGCGTTTTCGTCCCATTCATTTTCAAATGGCGGCATTGGCACGCCCTTAAGCTGGTCTGTATCAGCCATTTGCCCGCTTGGCCAATTGCTTTTCATAAATTGCCTTCCTTCTTGAATCATAAATACCTCCTTGATAAAATTTTACTTACATAGTAAATTTATTTTACTCTATATCTTGGTCTTATGCAATATTTGTTGTATACTATAGCAAACGACATTGAGAAACGTGATTGGGCAAGCGCGGTCCAAAAAGCAGTTGGGGTAGGTGCTTTTGGGTAAAACCGAAGATTTTATAGCAAACGACATTGAGAAACGTGATTGGGCAAGCGCGACCCAAAAGCAGTTGGGGTAGGTGCTTTTGGGCAAAACCGAAGGTTTTAGCGCGCCGCCCAATCACGATTTCGAAAGTCGTTTGCTATAGCGCGCCGCCGGGTCACGATTTCGAAAGTCGTTTGCTATATAGTGGATTTACTTCAAAGTCATAGCAAAATTTAGCTTGCTAAAAATTTTGCTATGATTTTGTAGAGAAGCCGCTATATAGTGGCTTGATATTTATAGCCATGCAGTAGGAGGAACCCATGACCAGTCGTAAACGAATGATACTGTTTTTTATAATACAAGGCGTTTTTGTAATGGGGGCAAATTTTGCCCACCCTGTAACCCCTGCATTTTTCTTAGATTTGGGGCTGCCGGATTATATGTTTGGCGTCGCTTTAGGCTCAATGCTTATTGTTAATTTTTGTATGTCTCCATTTTGGGGTAAAATGATAGATTATATATCCTCTAAAACTGCAATGCTTATAGGCAGCATGGGTTATGCCCTCGGTCAGTTTTTATTTATAAGTTCAAGAAATCAAACTGAAATCATAGCAAGCCGTATGTTTACAGGGGTTTTTACATCAGCCGCCTTTTTGGCCTTGCTTACTTACATAGTCAATACATTTGATGACGAAAGGGAACGAGGGCAATACCTTACCATATCAGCAACGATAATGTCGGTATGTTCAGCCTTTGGCTTTTTAATCGGAGGGCTCTTTGGCGAAATTTCAATAGGCACCGCTTTTGTGGCACAAGTTATAACCATTTTAGTGTGCGGAATTCTTTTCTTTTTTGTATGCAAATCCGACCAAAAGGTAAGTATTAAAGATGCGAAGGTTAAGGATGTAGCAAAAGCATCTAACCCTCTTGCGGCGTTTTTGGCAAGCCGGCATTTTATGAATTTTGTACTATTGGCTTTGTTTTTGGGGGTAATATCTCATGCCATAGGTCATACGGCTTTCGACCAGTCCTTTAACTACGCCTTAAGGGAGCGGTTTAATTTCTCCCCCGGCTACAACGGCATGATAAGAGGGGCTATGGGTATCACAACCCTTTTAGTCAACTCAACCATTACTCTTTGGATAATCAGACGCACTGATATGCGTAAAAGCTTAATATGGATTTTTGCGTCAGGCTCCGTCATGATGTTTATTGCCATTGTTACATTATCCTATCCGGCACCTTTTATAGGGGCAAATATTATTGTTTTCGCCTGTGCTTCCATGAGTATGCCCCTTATACAAAATATGGTGGCAAAAGTCGCCGCCGGGAAAAACAGCAATTTAATTATGGGTTTTTCTGAGTCCATGAGGTCTTTAGGAGGGATAATAGGCGCGTTTTTAGCCGGTTTTTTATATGATGTAATGCCGGTTTACCCATTTATATTCGGGCTTTTAGCTTTTATCTGCGCTTGTGTATTCGCGTCAATTTATTATAAACGGAGTAAAGCACTTCAAATTGAGGAGGACGATTAAAATGAAAAAAGCCAAAGTTTATTACACATCTATGAGAGCAAAACCGGGAGATAATCTCTTGCAAAAACTTGCGCGGCTTATGAATGAGGCAGGCTTTAGTACCATTGATTTGGAGGGAAAATATACGGCAATAAAACTCCACTTTGGTGAGCCGGGAAATTTAGCGTTCCTACGCCCAAACTTTGCAAAAGTAGTAGCTGATCAGGTTAAAAAACAAGGGGGCAAGCCATTTTTAACCGACTGCTCAACTTTATATGTAGGACGGCGAAAAGATGCCCTGGAACATATGGACGCCGCTTATGAAAACGGTTTTTCTCCCTTCTCCACAGGCTGTCAGATTATAATTGGGGATGGGCTTAAAGGCAGTGATGAAATTTTAATCCCTGTAAAAGGTGGCGAATTTATTAAGGATGCTAAAATAGGTCGCGCTGTTATGGATGCGGATGTTTTTATCTCTTTAAATCACTTTAAAGGCCATGAAGCCACGGGCTTTGGGGGTGCTTTGAAAAATATAGGTATGGGCTGCGGCTCACGTGCCGGTAAAATGGAAATGCATAATGCGGGCAAACCTTATGTGGATACGGCTAAATGTGTGGGCTGCAATATATGTCTTGGCATTTGCGCTTTTGACGCCATTAAGATTACGGCAGGCAAGGCTGCTATCGATGAATCAAGTTGCGTAGGCTGCGGCAGGTGTCTTGCCATGTGTCCAAAAGATGCCATCCGCACTAAATGGGACGAATCTAACTCTGTGCTAAACAAAAAAATTGCCGAGTATACTCTTGCCGTACTTGAAGGCAGACCTCATTTCCATATTAGCTTAGCAATGGATATTTCCCCAAATTGTGACTGCCGCTCGGAAAATGATATGGCTATTATCCCAAATGTTGGTATGTTTGCCTCTTTCGACCCTGTGGCACTTGATATGGCATGTGCCGATATGTGTAATAAAATGCCCGTTATGCCCGGCTCACTACTGGAGGAAGTTGCCTCCTGTGACCATAAACACGATGATCACTTTGATATAATCCACCCTGAAACCAGCTGGATAGACTGCGTTAATCATTCGGAGAAATTGGGTATAGGGACTAAAAATTATGAGCTTATAGAGGTTAAATGATAAAATATGTTCACAATCACTTATGCAACAATAGAAGATAAGACGTATGTACTGTATTATGGGAATCCTATGCCTGAATATGAATTTGAGGGAAAAATCAAAGATAAAAGGTGTTATATATTGCGATATAAGGATAAGCCTATCGGTCTTATGCGCTTTAACCTTATTTTTGACTTTATCCCTTTCCTTACATTGATTTATATCGATGAGCCTTACCGCAAAATGGGTTTTGGCTCTAAGGCTATGTCTTATTGGGAAGATGAAATGAGTCAATTAGGGCATAAAATGATTATGACCTCTACGCAAGTTGATGAAAATGCTCAACATTTTTATCGTAAGCTGGGATATAAGGATATGGGATCTATCGTCATGGACATTCCCCCTTACGAGCAGCCTTTGGAGATGTTTTTAGGGAAGAAGCTTTAAGAACCTGTTGTCAATAAGCTAAGGCGGTAAGTACGAACACACCATTATTGACCACAGGTTCTTAATAAAATCTCCCCGCAGCAGAGAGCTGCGGGGAGATTTCACTCAAAAGGATTAAATCTAAAATCTAAAATCTATATAGTTGCTTTTTTGTTATATGGCAGTTCGTGTTTTCTCTTTCTCATTGTTTGCCCTACCAACTACCAATACGCCGCAAAGGATAATCATAGGCACCATAATCGCCAGTGCTGCCGAAACAAACCCCGCCAAATACAAAACCAATGCAAGCACAAGCTCTATACGCAAAAGTAGTTTGGTAATTTTACCGTACACCCTAACCTCTATATCTTCAAGTGGTTTATTAGGGCTTTCAATTGGAGCGATACGGGCAATAGCAATAGCTGCTATTATACCTGCGGCAATGAAAAATAAACTGTATTCAAAAGCAATATGTTGCAATAAAAGCACACTAAGGAAAAGAGGAATGCCCAGAAGGTAACACACGACTGGAGACTTTGCGTGATACCCTCCGGCAAAAATCCTTACCGGCGAATAAGCCAAGATAAATATTATGCTTTCAAGTAGCATATTAAATACCAAGCCTATTATTATGTATGTCGAAATATTTAGCAAAAATATTAAAAACCTTTGAAAGCCAAATGCACATACTTCAACATTATCCCGGCTTATTACGCCTCTTTTGTAAAGTGCATAGAAATACTTATAGAAAAATTTATCTGTGCTGTTATCTTTTGTATGCATTTAATTAGAACCTTCTTAGCTTTTTGACGTTTTCAGGCAGTTCCGGCTGATGTAATGCCCCAAAACAGGCTGCATTTGCGCCTACAAAAGAAAAAACAAGTGCCAAACTTGCAACCATACTTCCAAATTTCAAATATAGCTTATCCATCTCATATCCCCCCTTATACAAAAACAAAATAAAATAATATCAAGTTATTTATGTAAGGGTAGCTTATCACATATCATTTAAAAAAGGGCATAAAATGTCAAAACCTGTATATACTGATGTCATAATTTGCAGTATTATAGCAAAACAACCTCAAAACAGTAACAAAACAGCAATTTGGTCGTCATTCGTCATTAAGGCTGTAGTGAAATTAGATTTTTGCTCATCGCAATGACGATATGGGAGATTGTTTTGCTACAACTCTAATGACGACAAATGCTGTGTTTTCGCGCTAAGATATAATTTAAGTTTGCATCAAGTGCGAATTTAAGCTATATTTGGAGATTAGAGTAGTTTTTTGTTATAAAGCATAATAGCCACTCGAAATTTATTTGACTCAGTTGAAATATCCATAATTCCGTCGTATCTTTTAAGCGAATTTCTAATACTTAATAAACCTATCCCATGTTCATTTTTATCATGTTTATTAGTTAAAATTCTATCCCCGTTAAATAATATACTGCCTAAAAACTTATTCTCTATAATCATGTGTAATAAGCCATTTTCATACGTTAATGAAAATTTTATTTCTCTATCATTTTCAATTTGTTTAAGAGCTTCAATGGCATTATCAAATAAATTGCCGATAATCGCTGTTAAATCAACGGCGGAAACATCGAGAGCATCCGGTATATTAATATCACGCTTTACATCTATATTAAATTTATACGCTTCTCCAATTTTATAATTTAAAATACTGCTTATTGCTGTATTATTTGTTTTAACATATTCTTCCTTGTTTAAGATTGTTTGATACATGCCTTCCAAATATGCTGCGGCACTTGCAGTCTCATCATTTTCAATAAAAATTCTCAACGCGCTTATATGGTTAATTATATCATGTTTAAAAGCTTTCATATTATTTGTTTGATTTTCCAAAAGATTAAATTGATTACTATATGCTTTAAGCTGCAGCTGATAAATTTCTTTTTCCATTTTACTTTGATAAAGTTTTATGACCTCCCCATAGAAATAAAAGATCAGAATATTTAAAAAAAGTACCATGACCACAGTTAAAAGCATAACAAAATCATTAGTTTGAGGGATAAAAAGGATGAGAAAAGAAGGAATCAATGTTGTCAAAGGGACAAAAATTGCCACAAACCAGAATATCGAAGGTACTTCCTCCTTATTTTTTGAAAGGCTGAGGCTTGAGTAGAGTAATACGAAAGGATATAATATTATCAATGATGTAATCCTACTTGCAATAAATTCACTATCCGTAAAAGGAAATGGCTCCCTCACTATGTTAAGCATACGAAGAGATGAGACAGTTATCGCCTCCGATAAAATAGACGCCACATAAATATAAACTACAGACAAAGCCTTCTTTTTTACTGTCCCTTCATGATTTAAGGTTAAGGCTATAAGTACAATTAGATTAGTTGAGATAATAGCAATATGCACTCTGACAAAAAGATAAATATAAGATATTACCAAATAATAGCCTATGTATAGAGAATATTTTATAACTCCGCCTTTTATTGCGCTGCCCAAAAATACATTGATAAACTTATAAACAAGCACTGTCTGGAAAACCATCGATACAAGATATACACTATCTCTTATATTCATTGACCCGCCCCTTACTATAAGTTTATCACTCTGTTTTTTAAAAGCCTCTCCCTGATAGATTTTCTATAAGTGCGGCTTATTGGTAAGCAAGCTCCCCCTGTGAGTGTAATAGATTCATACATATGCTCTCGAATATGGGTTGAATTTACAACTATAGACTTGTGGATTTGTAAAAAACTATCCATATTAATATTTTTAATCAAATTTTTAATAGTTCCATTAAATTCATAATTCTCATCAGATGTAAAAATATGTATTTTTCTACCTTTGCTTTCAAAATAGATTATATCTTTGTAAAACAGTGAAATTGCTTTATTATTGAAAGTGCAGCTAAATATTTTATTTGCTTTTTCCTGTAAGTATTCGACCTTTTGTAAAAGCGCAATTATTTTGTCCCTACAAAGGGGTTTTATAAGAAAATGAAGTGGTCTATTATCAAATAATTGCATTGCATAATTTTCTTTGGCAGAAATATAAATAATATGAATGATGTCATTTTTCAGCTCTTCCCGAATGATTCTACCTATCTCCACTCCATTTGAATCAGGAAACTCAATATCTAAAAAAACCAAATCAAAAATCTCACCGCTTTTTAAAGTATCTAAAAATTTCTCCGGCGAATAAAATATGCTTGTATTAGTTTGTATCTTATGATTATAGTCATTTAATATTTTTTCTATTTGAGAACAAACAGGGGCGTTATCATCACAAATCGCTGCTTTTAGCACATTATCACCCCTCCAGAAATTATTTGAGCGAACTAATAACTTCATAATATATTTAGCCTATTAAAAACTCAAGGCTAATATCAAAAATTTCACTTAAAGCTTTAAGCTCAATATCTGTAACATATCTCTCGCCATTTTCAATCCTTCTTATGGCAGTTTTATCCATATCAATACCTTTTAATTGCATTAGGGTAGCAAGCTGTCTTTGTGATACTTTAGGCAGTATCTCTTTTCTCAAATCAGAAACCTTTTTTCCACATAAATTACGTGTGCCATCTTGGGCTTTATGTTTAAACAAAAAATAACCCCCTGCAAATAAAATCAATATGAGTAGTTGAATAACTCATATTAATTTTAATGCTTGAGAGCTATTAAATCGAGTAATTGAAATACTCATTTTGTATTTTTTTGCTTAATATAACATAGAATTTATAGAAAACTTATTTAAATACTTCAAACCCACTTAAATCCACATCTCTGTTAGTCCCCATCTCCAGCCAGTTTTCAAGAACTTTCTTAAGAGATGTTTGCAGGTCATGCCGCTCTGCTTCTTCTTGGGCTATAAGGTTTATAGTTCTTAAGATATCTCCCTCAAGGCTTATAATGCCCTGCCCCATAATCTGCCCCATATAAATAGGCGCTTGAACCTCCTCCGGGTATTCAAATTGGATTTTTATATTACTTGCTTCCTCTGGATTTAATGGTAGCATAAGTCCTTCTTCAAGGGCTATATCAATCCTTGGGTTTCTTGTACGGGTCACATCAATATGCCCAGGAATGTCTCCTTCTTCCACCAGCTCCACATATTTGTAGTTTAAAAAACCATAATCTAATATGCGCTTTGTATCCACCCATTTTTGCTCGCGGCCTGCATCTCCCCAGCCTGAAGCAAAAACCACGGATATAAGCTTCATGCCATCCCGCTGGGCAGAGCCTACAAAACATTGCCCTGCCTTACCTGTAAAGCCTGTTTTAACTCCAAGTGCCCCTTCATACTCGCTTAGGAGGCGGTTTTTATTTCGCAAATCTATTGTTCTTTTATTTGTGCCAATGGTTATATAAGACGTATTGATTATTTCCATAAATTGCTGATTTTCAAGGGCATAGCGGGTGATTAACGCCATATCATATGCTGTTGAATGATGGTCTCCTGCGTCAAGTCCGCTTGGGGTCTCAAAAACTGTATTTATGGCACCAAGTTCGCGGGCTTTATCTGTCATAATCCGGCAAAATGTTTCCACATCGCCGCTTATATGCTCAGCAATCGCCACTGCCGTGTCGTTGTAGGACATAAGCATAAGAGCGTAGAGCAAATCCCGAAGTTTAAGCTCCTCACCGGCGGTTAAATTCATATTAACCTCGGGAGAGCGGGCGGCACGCTCTGACACTGTTACCATATCCTCTAAATTGCCATTTTCGAGGGCTATAATTGCCGTCATAATCTTTGTGGTGGATGCCATAGCCATTGGTGCTTCAGAGTTTTTCTCCCAAAGTACTCGGCCGGTTTTTGCATCCATTAAAATCGCGCCGTGGGCGGCTACAGTTGGGGGATTACTCAGGTTATCCGCAGCAGCTAAAGGCATAGAAATCATTGAAATTGCTAATATTAATATTATAGTGGATATAATAATTTTTTTCATATAGATATCTCCTTGGGGCTAAGTTTGTACATCTTAACACTTATTTTGCGCCCTATTCGAAAAATCTATTCAAAAGTTAATACAGTTTTACATTCATGGCTCCTGCCGCTTGTGCAACCCAGTCAACTTTTGAAGCAGTATCAGATTAATTGGAAGCAACAATCTGATACTGTTTCAAAAGAGTTTAATTATATTTTCAATTTTTTTGCGCGGGAAAATATATAAGCTGCCGCCCTGCAATGCCCACTGAGACCACCGTATCCAAGTCAATAAACCTGTTAAATCCAAATATATGGGTAAAATTACCATCATCATCTCTGGTAAAATAATTTAAAACCCCTCTGTGAATCCCATCAGTTGTATTAACCACAAGAGAAATTCTATCTCCTGTATAATACCCTGAAATATCCAGCCATAATGCCTGATTAGTCTCCATAGGAGAAATCGACGAAACACCCGTAACAATTGCGCGATTATTATCCAGTACCGACTCTTCCCTTGGGGATGTGTAAAAACCGGACAATCGTATACCCGAAGGGTTAACTATAACCTCATTTACAACAGAGCTGCCCACTGCAACCTCAAAACCATCTGCCTTGAGCTGCGCTTCATTTGCCTCTACCGTAAATATGGTATACCAGTCTAAATTCATATATTCAAAACCTGTAAATGTGCCATGAAAATCGTATTCCAAAAGAATTTCGGGAGTAATATCAAATACAATTTCAAAATAAAGTGGAAATGGCTGCCAAACCGCGAAAAAGGGATTGCCTGCCTCATCAAAATCAATGCCGTCAAAACGATAAATCAGATGATTAAAATGCTCATAGCCCTGTGCCCGCTCAAGAGGGCGCACAAAAGTCAGCCATGGGTTAGAGCGGCTTGGGTTATAAAGCTGTATATGGAGCTTACCATCCACCCATCCTATACTTGAAATTTGTTCAAACACGTTTCTGATACCAAAATCATAGTCTATCTGATGGGGCTTTAGCACCTTTTCACCGTCCAGTAAAAGTGCAGGAGGGTCAATAGGTATATCCATAGCAGCTAAATCAATTGGACGCACTATACGGCTGAAATTAGTACCATAATAAATCCGCCCGATTTCAAAATTAAGCTCCATTCCATTAACAGAAAAGGGAAAAACACCCCGTCCGTGAAGGGTAACAACACCGTTTTCATTGTGAATAACCTGAGGTGAAAAAATCGTTGCCGAATCCATAGCCTCAAACCCTACAGGATACATATTAAACTCCATGCCGGTAATTGCGGAAAGCATGAACCGGTTCCCGCTAAATCTATCTCCAACCATATCCTCAATAGTGATAAACACATCAACCACATTATCAAAAGCCCCTGTGGCAATAAATTCCGCCCTAACACCGTCTTCGGTTATTATTTCCCCCCGCGCAGGTTGTATCACGGCTGCAATATTCTCCCCAACTATCCCCCTAAGCCTGTCAAAACTGCCAACATAATATGCCGCAACCATAACAACACTCATCATAACAGAGGCTGCCATAAAAGCCACAACAAAGGCTCTTTTAAAGGGTCGTGCCGGCTTTTTATCCATTCTTGCCCTTATATCTTTAATTGCGTCAGCTTCCGGGATATTTATACTGTCAAAAGCGGCTTTAATCATAACTTCCTTATTGTCTTTTTCCATTATTGCCCGCTCCTTTCTTTTTCTAATGCTATTGCCAGCTTGTTCTTTGCACGCTCGTAACGTTTACGTAGTGCTGCAGCAGAGGCACCGTAAATCTGCGCTAATTCATTATAATCAAGTTCATCAATAACGCGGGAAAACACCAAGGCTCTATCTTTAAAACTCAAAACCATAAGAGCTTTTTTAAGCTCCTCACTCATATACTCCTCCTGCATTTCGCAGGAGGGTTCTGTAACTGCCTCACGCCCGCTCAGCAGGCTGTAAAACCGCTTTTTACGCATAATATCAATGCAGGTGTTGTATGCGATTTTATAAAGCCAAGGAGAGAGCGGCATCCCATCTTTAAAGGTGCTGCTCTTGTCATGAGCTTTGATAAAAGTCATTTGCATAGCATCCTGGGCTTCATGGTAGTCGCACAGTACACTGTAGCAGTATTTTAAGATTGGTTTTTGGTATGTAGTTACTATTTGTTCAAAATCAACCATGTCAGCCCTCCTTTCTGATAGCTATTACGTAAATCATTATAACATTGTGACACTCTTGACTCGACTTTTCTTCGAAAAGTCTCGTTGAGCCTGTATGTATAAACGTTTCCCTTTGTTCAACGTTTCTAATTATGCTCAAAATAAACATTGACAAAACCTACAACTTTGTAATATAATATCCCTTGTTTTAGACCACTTCAAACTCCGTTAGCCCCGGATTTGAATAAGGTGAGTTTCGGTCGCAATTGGCACTTATGTACCGCCTGCTGTGACGGCTCGCTGTTGTCTATGAAATTCTAGGAGGTTCGTAATGAGAACGACTTATACGGTTAAAGCCGGAGAGATCGAAAGAAGATGGTATGTGGTAGACGCCGAAGGACAGACTTTAGGCAGGATTTCGTCTGAAATAGCCAAAGTGCTTACAGGAAAACACAAGCCAATTTACACTCCCCATTTAGATACGGGAGATTATGTAATCGTTATAAATGCTGAAAAAATTCAAGTAACAGGTAAAAAACTTGACCAAAAACTTTACAGGAGGCATACGGGATATCCCGGCGGGCTTAGAGAGACTAATCTTAAAACCATGCTTGCTAAAAAACCTGAAGAGGTTATAAAGCATTCTGTAAAAGGTATGCTGCCTAAAAAAGCTTTAGGTGCTAAAATGCTTAAAAAGCTTAAAGTTTACAAAGGCACAGAGCATGGTCACGAAGCGCAGAAACCTGAAGTGTTAACATTTAGCCTATAGGGAGGGAGGAAAACCATATGTCACAAGCAGTTAGATATTACGGAACAGGCAGGCGTAAATCTTCAGTTGCCAGAGTTTATCTTATGCCCGGCAACGGTAAGGTTACTATAAATAAAAGAGATATTGATGATTATTTTGGTCTTGAGACTTTGAAGGTTATTTTGAAGCAGCCTCTCGAACTTACAGGCACAATAGGCAAATTTGACGTTAAAGTTAATGTATTCGGCGGCGGCTATACAGGTCAGGCAGGTGCTATCCGTCACGGCATTTCAAGGGCACTTTTGGAAGCGGATGCAGACCTTAGACCTGTCCTTAAAAAAGCAGGCTTTTTAACCCGTGACCCGCGTATGAAAGAGCGTAAAAAATACGGTCTTAAGGGTGCAAGGAGAGCGCCACAGTTCTCTAAGAGATAATGTTTTGATAAATATTTGCAAAAAGTGGCTGAGAGGTTTTTTCTCCGCCGCTTTTTTATATAGTCAACGCAGATAAGGGAGTGGTATCTATGAAATTTAGAGTTTATAAGGATGTAAAAGAATTTTACAAGGATACATATGATGTTTTAATGGAAGACGAATCGCAAAATTTAATACCCTTAGGCAATATTATAATCGGCAATGAGGGTAAAGATAAGCATGACTGGCGAGACCCTGTAAATTGGTTTATGGCAACGGTTTCGGATGAAAATGTAATCCTTTTGACTGCTGTTATGACACCCCCTTATAATTTAACCCTTTATGCCACAAATAATAATATTAATGATGCTGCATTAGAGTTTTTTATTAATGAAATAATAAAAGCCAATATCTTTGTTCCGGGGGCAATGTCGGAAAAATCTTTGGCTGATAATTTCGCAAATAAATACTCTAGTGCCAAAAACATTGAATATAGCATAAGTATGAGCCAAAGAATTTACGAATTATCACAAGTAAACCCTGAAATACCTAAAATCGGCACTTTGCGCCTTGCCAAAGACAGCGATATTGCCTTTTTACCTTATTGGCTGGAAATCTTTCGCCAAAATGAGCCTAACGCTCCTCCTACCGGCTTAAATTATGAAGATGCGCGTTATCATATCACTTCAAACCGGCTATATATTTTAGAAGATGAGGGCATCCCTGTTTCCATGGCGAGAATAGCAAGGGACATGGTAACTATCTGCGGCATTGGTCCTGTTTTCACTCCGCCGTATTTTCGCGGCAGGGGCTATGCCTCTTCCTGTGTGGCTGGGATTAGCTCCATTATTTTAGAACGGGGATATAAAAAATGCGTATTGTACACTGATTTAGCAAACCCAACTTCTAATAGTATCTACCAAAAGATAGGTTATGAGCCTGTTTGTGATTCTCTGGCAATAAAGTTTGAATAATCCCTATAATTATGTTTGGGAGTTTTGAGGGTCATTGCATTGAGGTTTACTCATTTTTCTATTCGATATATGCCATCCCCATAAATACAAAATAGGCCAAACAAATAATGTAAGATGAAAAATCCCCATTCCGAAGAACCCAATACCCACCACAATATCAAAAATAGTAGCTATTAACAGTAAAATACCTATAATCAAGATATTTTTCATCGACTTAGATAAAATACCAAAAAAGCCAGCAGTTATACACGCAACAGATGCCGTTATTGAACTAACATGCCTAAATCCTTGCTCTAAACTTGAAATGGCAAGTATCTCCACTGCAAAAGCATATACTCCCAATAAAATCATTGGTATAGATACTATTTTTAATAGACTAATTTTTCCTCTCATTGCGCCACTCCTTCAAAAATAAATTGCTTTAGTTGTTATTACTCCCCCAACTAAACCTTGCACAATCTTTGCAAATTTTTGCACAAGGTTTAATCGGTGGAGTAATAAATTATTTTATACCGATAAATGCCACATGATTACCGCTTAACATAATACTAACCTCCCGAAATCCAATTTCATACAATAGGGCGGCAAAATCATCATGGTTGCTGTACTCAGGAAGAAAGTGCAAGGTTGTATCTATCTCTGCGTATATCAAAAGAATACCTTCTTGCTTTAACGCTCTATGGCATTCTAAAAGCCCCTGCTCCAACACTTCGCCCCAATACATATGTGTTTGACCCGCAACAATGAGATTGAAAAATTCATCTTCAAAATCTAAGTATGCGACATTGCCTAAAGCCAGTATAACTCCACCTGTATCTATATGTCTTTGGTTAATTGCAGTTGCGCTATTAACCGCTTCTTGGGATATGTCAATTCCGTAGATAGTGATATTTTCGTTTAACCCTTTCATGTAGTCTATACCTGCACCACTGCCAAATCCGACAGATAAAATAATATCACCATCGTCTATGGTTATATGAGATAAACCCCATTCACGCAAGTCATTAAATGAAGTTGACCATATCCTTGTCATAATTCTACCTACAACTCCAGTAGGATTTGCCGCTTGTCGTCCGAGATAGTTTATTAAAGGCTGGTATAAAGCAATTCCTGCTACTATAACCGCCGCTATGGCTATCAATGCAATTTTCATTTTTTTACCCCTCATTCTCTTTCCTCCTGCCATCACTATGTTTGAAATACGAAGATCAACATTTCAAACTTATTATAGCATCTCACTTTTCTACTGTCAACAACTTTGAAATATTTAATTTCATGTTTCAAAGTTGTCATTTTTGTGCTATAATATGCACATAAAAAGAAACCCTGAGCAATGCGAAGGGTTTCAACAGACAGGTGCAACGAGACTTTTCAAAATGAAAAGTCGAGTCAGCTTAGGCTATGATATAGTATATCCAAAGCGAGGTGGCAATATGAACAAATACGAATTGACAACCGAAAAGAAAAAGAAAGCAATTATAAGTTCCGCAATGTCTCTATTTAATAATAAAGGGTTCACCAATACCAGTATTAAAGAAATTGCGTCACTCGCCAACGTATCGCAAGTATCCATTTATAATTACTTTGGAAGCAAAGAGGCTCTGGTGAGGGAGTGCGCCAATATTGTTATGGCTGACACCTTACAAAAAGCAAGAGAGATTTTGACAATGGATATTGATTTTTTAGAAAAAATTGAGTTGGCTCTTAGTCTTTCTACAGAAAATATAAACCTATCCATTTCAGAATATTTTACCAATAAAGCATTAAGCGATACTGCACTTGTTGATGTGCTTTTTAGAAATATAAATGATAGCAAAAGAAATATTTATCGTGAATATATTGAACTTGGCAAGCAAGAAAAGATTATTGACAGCACTATACCAACAAATACTTTGCTCGACTTTATAGACGCAATAAATCTTATGGGAAGTAAGTTAGAGTTTAATGACGATATAGTTGCAGCAATTAAGAATACTCATCATTTGCTCCTGTATGGAATTATTGGCAAGCCCTAGGCAATGCGTTTTGGTTTTGGTTTTTGCTGCTTGTAAAGGCAAGAGACTACATAAAAAAACTGCCCTAATAGGCTAAGACAGCTTTTTAATACCGATAATATTTTTTTAATAATTGTGTGACGAAAATGAATTTTTTACGTATACCTTAGTGAAAGAGCTCAATCAAATATATATCTAATAGACCTGCCCACTAACCTGCTTTTGTCAGATTTTCGAGCATATTTTTCATTATGCACGGAAAGGTTGACGACGCAAAGCCAAAGCTTTTGCTAGGTGACCTTGACACAGCAGAATGGAATATATGCCGAAAAGATGGTGGGATGAGGTTAGCGGACAGGTCTAATAGCTATAGAAAGGAGTCTCATATGAGTGTTCGTGAAGAAGTGGTGCCTTATAAAAAGCAAATACAATATGAAATGGACACCGTGTTTTTAGAATCAATATATACGCGATATTATGATAATGTGTACAACTATATTTGCTTTCGGATAAATAACCACTTCGATTCGGAGGAGCTTACGAGTGACGTTTTTGTAAGTGCCATAAGCCGCTTTCATACTTATAAGCCTGAAATTGCTCCAATCGAAGCATGGCTTATCGGTATAGCAAAAAATGTTATAACGGACTATTTGCGAAAGAAAAAACGCAAAATATTCATTCCCTTAGATGACATTGTGGAACTTATTTCCCCGGAGCGGCGTCCGGAAGAGATTATAGTCTTTAGCGAAAATAATAAAGCCTTAATTACAGCCATGGCAAAACTTAAAGACTTGGAGAGGCAAATACTATCCATGAAATTTGCAACTGATTTAAAAAATCCTGAAATAGCGCAGATAATGAACCTAAGTGAAACTAATGTGGGGACTATTTGTTATAGAGCAGTTAAAAAATTAAAGAAGATTATGGACAAGGAGGGGCTTTAATGCGCGAAGAAGAGTTTATAAAAAAAATCAGAGCTACAAATTTCGCTTCTGAAAGTAAAAACAAGGACGAAAACCTTGAAATATTAAAAGCCAAGCTCCCAACAATTAATCAAGAGAGGAATGTTTATATGAAAAGAGGATTTAAAAAACCTATTGCTTTTATAGCTTGTATGGCTGTTATATTATCTATGTCTATTGCGGTTTTCGGACAGGATTTAGTTAGGTATATGCGAACGGCGATGTTAGGTAATCACGCCGCCTTCACTGTTATGCCGGAGCGCAGTGAAGAGGAAATTGCCGCATTACAAGAGGAGCTGCAAGAGCTTATTGACGCCGGAGTTGTAATTGTATCCGACCAATGGGAAGAGCCTGAGTGGCTCACATTCACCGATGCAGCAGAAGGCTTAAGCCATTTTATAACTGATGCTAAACTGCCAACTTACGTGCCGGAAGGTTTTCATTTCAAGCATATATTCTATTTCGCTGAGTCCATAGAGGAATTTGAAGAATTTAGAGACCAAGGAGCAAATATGTACATGGGTGTTGTGTTTTTTAACGGCGAAGAAGAAATTAGAATGCAAATCCGCTATATGACTGAAGATACAGGCTTTGAAGCCTCCGCAAGCGAGCATATGCGGACAATGGAAATTAATGGATATACCGCTGTTGTTGATATTAGCACTGTAAACCTGTTAATTGGTGATGTTCTGTACACGTTTTTTGGGATGAATAATGTAGAAGTTGATGAATTAATTAAAATGGCAGAGTCCCTTGGTTAAACTAATTCTATAAATAATTAAAACGCTATCCCAATGAGGTAGCGTTTTTTATAATTTTACTTGACATTTACCAGATTATACCTTAATATAAATATAATATCAAAATGATATCAATTTTATATTTGCGGAGGTATTGCATATGTCAAAATCTACGAATAAAAACCAAGACCATCAATATGAAGAAATCAATTTAGCCACTAAAAGTGGTATGTCAATGCTTATCCTAAACACATTGCTTACTCTTGCGGCTCTGGGTATATTTGTTTTGGGTATAGTACGTATGGCGCAAGGTGAATTCAGTTCTATATTCGGGATGCCTTTAGGGGTAGTTATGATAGTTATAGGGTCAATTTATGCTTTTATCATCGGTCCTATATTGTACGGCGGGCTTAAAATTGTAAAGCCTAATGAAGCCCTTGTCCTCGCATTATTCGGAAAGTATATAGGTACTATCAAACACGAAGGGTTTTTCTTTGTAAATCCTTTTGCCACGCCGGTAAACCCTGCAAAAGGCACAACTACAGAAACCCTTGAGCAGGTTCAGACTATTGCTCCCGGCACTACTGCAAGTGTTAATCTAAGTTTAGCCCAGCATAACAAAAAAATCTCCTTAAAAGCCAGCACTCTCTCAAACAACCAGCAAAAAATAAATGATAAGCTGGGCAACCCTATCATAATCGGCATAGTTGTTATATGGAAGGTAACAAACACTGCAAAGGCCGTCTTTAATGTGGATAATTATAAGGAATTTTTGTCTATCCAGTGTGATTCTGCTTTGCGTAATATTGTAAGGCTCTACCCTTATGATTCTCATGAAAGTAACTCCGAATCCTCTTTAAGCGGCTCAAGCGGTGAAGTAGCGGAAAAACTTAAAGAAGAAATACAATCAAAAGTAAATGTAGCAGGGCTTGAAATATTGGAGGCTCGCATAACCCACCTTGCCTACGCCCCTGAAATCGCCGCCGTAATGCTTCAACGCCAGCAAGCATCCGCAATAATAGATGCAAAACAAATGATAGTTGAAGGTGCTGTAGGTATGGTTGAAATGGCTCTTAGCAGGCTTTCAGAGAAAAATGTGGTACATCTTGACGAGGAGCGCAAAGCTGCAATGGTAAGCAATCTCCTTGTAGTGTTATGCGGCAATAGAGATGCACAGCCTGTAGTTAACAGCGGCTCTATCTATAATGTCTAGTTATGAAATCCGGTGAAAAAAAGGATAGCGAAAAAAAGCAAATCCCCTTAAGGCTGTCAGCTTCCCTTTGGAGGGAGTTAGCGGCTTGGGCGGAAGATGACTTTCGCTCCTTAAACGGGCAAATTGAGTACCTTCTCAGCGAAAGCGTAAAAAAGCGCAAACAAGGCAGAAAATCTGACAGCGGCGAAGATGACGAGTGACTTTTTTGACAAAATAATAGTAATCCATTATACTGGGAGTGTGCTTGCATTAAGTACACTCCTTATTTATAGTCCATGCTGAGGTGTATTTATGTCAGAAAAAAACACTAAACTAAACACCGAACCCCCTCTCTATGATATATTGCTAAAAGAGCTGCAGGAAGCTGACAACCGCCTCCGTGCCATTTTTGACAGTATCCCTTTCCCATGCTATTTTAGAGATAGAACACATAATATCTTGGACTGTAATCAAGGATGCCCGGATTTTTTTGGGCTTAAAAGTAAGCAGGAATATATTGATAATTTTTTCGACCTTTCACCTAAATTTCAGCTTTGTGGGAAAGAATCCATAAAAAAATCAGAGGAGATGACACTAGAGGCTTTTAAAATAGGTCGGGTATGTTTTGAATGGCTGCATATACACAAAAACGGTGAATTTATACCTGCCGAAGTTACTTTAGTGCGAGTACACTGGCAAAATGATACTTATGTACTGGCTACTTTACGTGATTTGCGTGAAACTTATAAGCTGCGCGAAGCAGAACAAATAATAAAGGAACGGCTCCAGCTTATGTTGGATTCTTCCCCTATGGCTTGTGTTATATATGATGAAAATTTTACAATATTAGAAGTTAATCGTGAAGCTTTGCGCCTTTTCGAGCTTAAAAACAAACAGGAGTATATTGACCGCTTTTTTGAGCTTTCCCCCGAATACCAGCCGGATGGTCGTCTTTCAGTGGAAAAAATAAAGGAGTTAATAGAAGCTTCATTTGAAAACGGCCGTATGAATTTTGGGTGGCTGCATCAAACCCTGGGCGGTAAGCTTATCCATTGTGAGAAAACTTTTGAACCTGTTACCCTTGAAGGAAGAAAGATGATAATTAGCTACACTCGTGACCTTAGGGAGATTAATAATGCCCTTGAAATGGTTGATTATTTGAAAAAGTTAGCATATATGGACCCTCTTACAGGGGCTTATAATAGGCGTTATTTTATGGAAGAGGCAGACAAGGCACTGCACGCAACCATTGAAGCAGGACAAGAGCTTTCACTAATTATGGTAGATATTGATTTTTTTAAAGTTGTTAATGACACTTATGGGCATGATATTGGCGATGAAGTTTTAAAGATTTTGGTAAAGCGTATGCAAAGGGTTTTGCACAATATATTAATAGCAAGATACGGCGGAGAAGAGTTTGTGATTTTATTGCCTAATATTAGCAACAAAAATGCAATAGATATCGCTTGGCGAGTTCAAAAAAATATTACATCTACTAAGTTTTCAGTTTCAGGTGGGATTAAAATCCCTATTACTGCTTCTTTTGGCGTATCTTCCCTAATCGAAATTGATGGTATTTTAAGTCTCTCCGATATTCTTAAAAATGCCGATAAAGCCCTTTATCAGGCAAAAGCATCCGGAAGGAATACTGTTGTTTCCGGTTGTTGTTAAGATTGCTTGCGCTTTCGGTATAATATTTCATAACATTATAAAAGCCTGAAGGAGCGTATCCTTCAGGCTTTTAATTTAATTATAGTCAATTTAAAACCAAATAGGCCACATTGGCGTCATAACAATAATAGCTGCTATTACAGCTGCTATGCCAAGCATAGTGACTATACAAACTCCTATAGTCAATTTTTTTGCCGATTCCGACCTATCCAGAGCCTTGTCCATCTTTTCGACAGCTTCCTTAAGCCTGTCGTTTATCTGGGTTTCCGCAACACGCCGTTCTTCCTTGTGTTCCGCGATACAGCGGCGGACATATTCCTCCATACGCTGATGGGAGTCTATTAACTGACCCTCCGCAACACGCCGCTCCTCTTTATGCTCAGCAATATAGCGGCGAACATAATCTTCCATACGCTGATGGGAGTCTATTAACCGATGCTCAATCTGAAGCAGGTTTTCACCAAGCCTATGCTCTATAGCTCTGTCATTTTCAATAAGCCGCTCTTCCAATGCAACACGATCTTCACGCAGCCGGTTTTCCATATCACGACGGTCTTGGTCTAAGCGATCAATATATTTTTGCATATCCATAAAATCAATCCCTTTAGTGGCTTTGGCATTTTCGTGTACTTTAACAATTCGTGGGCTTTCAGTAACTTTAACAATTTCATCATGCTCAGTGCTTTCATCGTTTTCAGCACTTTCTCGTTCCTGAAGGAACTTAGCATATTCCTTATTAAACTCACGAACAGCTCTTTCTAAATCTTTTTTTCTAGCAACAGCTGCCGCATTGTATGAAGCATTATGTATAGGGGGAACACCATGACCCCCAAAAGCAACAGACCAATTCCAGCCCTTGTTCCAGCCTGGCTTTCTCTTATTTAATGATTTTGAATTGTTTTTATCTGAAGGATCACTCACATTCAAACACCCTCTTTGATAAATGCGTTGGATTGCATTTTTACTAGAGCAAGCCTATCTAAAATAACAATATATTTAGACAGGCTCACATGTTAATACAGCTTTACACCAGTTCAATTATAACCATAGGCGCACCATCGCCTTTTCTTGGACCTAATTTAATGATACGTGTATAACCACCGTTTCTATCGGCGTATTTTGGTGCTATTTCATCAAACATTTTATTTGCCATATCTACATTTACAGTGTTTTGGCGTTTTTTTCTGCCATCGGCAGGAACTTCCAGTACAGGGTAGAGATAGCTTAAAATTTTCCTTCTGGCATTAAGCCTTTCAGGATTATCTTTTTTGATACTTTTCGGAGCTTCGCTGTAAAGCGTCACTTTTTTGCCATTTTCCTCTTTCTTAATTCTTTTGCCGCTGCCATCCTTTTGAGGAACTTTCGCAGTTACAGTTACAGTTTCATAATTATCTTTTTGCTTCTTTGCCAAAGTAATAAGCTTCTCAGCTTGCTTTCTTATTTCTTTAGCTCTTGTTTCGGTTGTTTCAATTTTACCGTGGTATAATAAATTGGTCGTTAAATTCCTAAGCATAGCTTTACGCTGGCTGGATGTGCGACCAAGCTTTCTGTAGCCGGGCATGAAAATAACCTCCTCTGTTTGCTAATCAATAATCCATCTTAATCATCGCTAGGCTTTAAGGCAAGACCAAGATCAGTCATTTTGTTAAGCACTTCTTCAAGGGATTTACGTCCAAGATTACGTACTTTCATCATGTCTTCCTCGGTTTTGTTAGCTAAATCCTCAACTGTATTAATGCCTGCTCTTTTCAAACAATTATAACTTCTTACCGAAAGGTCAAGCTCCTCAATGGAAAGCTCAAGAACTTTCTCCTTCTTGCCTTCCTCTTTTTCAACCATAATCTCTGTATTTCTAACATTATCGGACAAATCCATGAAAAGCTTAAGATGCTCAATTAGTATTTTAGAGCCTAAACTTACAGCATCATCAGGCTTAACCGTACCATTTGTCCATACTTCCAAAGTTAATTTATCAAAGTCCGTAGTTTGACCTACACGAGTGTCTTCCACCATAAAATTAACGCGCCTAACAGGGGTATATAAAGAATCCACCGGGATAACCCCTACGAACTGTTCATTTTTCTTGCCTTTATCGGCACCTACATATCCTCTGCCTTTTGTAATGGTAAGCTCAATATGAAGCTTGGTGTTAGGACCGCCGCTTAAAGTTGCTATATGAGTATCCGGCGTCATTATTTCTATATCAGAGTCGACCTTTATATCTGACCCTTTAATTACACCTTCACCTTCAACATCAATATAAGCTACTTTAGGCTCATTGGACTCAGAGTTGTTTTGTATCGACAATTCCTTAAGGTTTAAGATAATTTCCGTCACATCTTCCTTAACCCCCGGAAGAGTGCTAAATTCATGTAAAACCCCGTCAACCTTTATACTTGATATAGCCGCACCCGGAAGAGAGGATAATAGTATTCTCCTTAGAGAATTGCCTAATGTGGTGCCATAACCCCTTTCCAAAGGTTCAACTACAAACTTTCCATAAGTGCCGTCCTGACTAAGCTCCGTTACTTCAATGCGAGGCTTTTCAAACTCAAACACGCACGCAACCTCCCTTCACGATGAGAACTACTTGGAATAAAGCTCTACTATAAGAGTTTCATTAACAGGCACATCTATCTGCTCCCTCGAAGGAACAGACAAAATAGTACCTGCAAGATTATCATGGTCAGCCGAAAGCCATTCAGGGACAATTCTTGTACCTGTTACATCAAGAATATCTTTAAACCGCTGAAGCTCCTTGCTCTTATCTCTTACGGTAATAACATCACCGGCTTTTACCCTGTATGAAGGAATGTTTACGCTTTTGCCATTTACAAGGATAAGTTTGTGACCTACCACTTGTCTTGCTTCACTTCTCGTCCTTCCATATCCAAGTCTGTATACTACATTGTCAAGCCTAGTTTCAAGAAGACGAAGAAGATTCTCCCCAGCTATACCGGACTGCTTGGAAGCTTTAGCAAAATAATTTCTAAATTGCTTTTCAAGTACACCATATATGAATTTGGCTTTTTGCTTTTCACGCATTTGAAGCCCGTATTCACTGATTTTTCTTTGTCTCTGAGCAACTTCTCTTTTAGATTTTTTGTTTATACCTAAAACCATAGGCTCAAGACCCAGTGCTTTACATCTTTTAAGGACAGGTTCTCTGTTTACTGCCATCTATTCACACCTCCATTAATCAAACTCTACGACGTTTTGGCGGTCTGCAGCCATTGTGCGGAACCGGAGTAACGTCTTTTATCATAGTAACATCAAGACCGGCCGCTTGAAGAGCACGAATTGCCGCTTCACGACCGGAGCCTGGACCTTTTACAAAAACTTCAACAACTTTAAGACCAAATTCTTTAGCTGCAAGGGCTGCTTTGTCAGCTGCCATTTGGGCGGCATATGGAGTCGATTTTCTTGAACCTCTAAAACCCATCTCCCCTGCGGAAGCCCAGCTTAGTGCATTACCTGCTGCGTCTGTAATCGTTACTATAGTATTATTAAAGCTCGACTGGATATGCGCCTGGCCGCGCTCAACATGCTTTTTTTCGCGGCGCCTTCTGGACGCCACTTTTTTGACTTGTTTTCTAGCCATTTATTTTACGCCTCCTATTTTCGCTTATTTCTTCTTATTAGCAACTGTCCTTCTGGGACCTTTCCTTGTGCGTGCATTAGTCTTAGTCTTTTGACCTCTGACGGGAAGCCCTCTTCTATGACGAATACCTCTGTAGCATCCGATTTCAACAAGACGCTTAATATTAAGCGCAACTTCACGGCGAAGCTCACCCTCTACCTTTGCCGTTTCAGCAATAGCGTCCCTTATTTTCATAACCTCAGCATCGGTTAAATCTCTTATTCTCGTATCCGGGTTAATACCGGATTTAGCTAAAATCTTATTAGATGTAGCGCGGCCTATTCCATAAATATAGGTAAGACCTATTTCTACACGTTTTTCCCTCGGTAAGTCAACACCTTCAATACGTGCCATTATTATATCGCACCTTTCGTATTTTTTTGTTTTTAATATCGTTATCACGGATTACCTATCACCTAAACCGATATGTGTTTTTCTTTCAAGGCTTTAAAGGACATTGACCCTTCGTATACCATAGTAATAACGGTTTAGATTGAAATTTTTACTAGCCTTGCCTTTGCTTGTGTTTTGGATTGCCGCAAATAATTCTTACAGCACCTTTTCTTCTGATTATTTTGCATTTTTCGCAAATCGGTTTAACTGAAGCTCTAACCTTCATTTTTTAGCTCTCCTTTCCTGGCCCGCAGTAGCGGACGGCTCGTTAGAGCCGGTTCCTGTCGAAGACAGGAAGCCTTCCTTTATTAGCCCGCAGTAGCGGACGGTTCACCATAGCCGGTTCCTGTCGAAGACAGGAAACTTTCATTTCCTATTTATCTCTCCAAATAATACGCCCTTTTGTCAAATCATACGGAGACATTTCAATCAGCACTTTATCACCGGGGATAATTCTGATAAAATTCATACGTAGTTTACCTGAGAGATGAGCCATTATTTTATGCCCATTTTCAAGCTCAACCTGAAAAACCGCGTTTGGAAGCTTTTCAATAACTACACCTTCAACTTCGATTACATCGTTTTTAGCCAAGGTTCTACCCCCTCATTACTGTCATTAAAAGCATATCGACCTTCAGACACTTTGCTTTTAATGAGTTGCCGTCGGAATGAATTAAAGTCTGCGACGCTAAAACCTAGATTCCCTTAAACTCCGCTATTGCTTTTCGTAAATCGGAATCACTAAACCCAGACACTAAAGCCGCCACATTTTCATTAACCGTATTTGTCGGCTGAACATGCTTTAGTTTTTTCTTTTTAGGTTTTGCAATTAACCGATATTTACCATCAGCCAAGTATAAATACTCGCCTTCCACGTTAAGAACAACAAATGGCATACCTTTATCCCTGCCACTTTTGGAAAAAACAATCTGGCCGATTTGAAAGTTTATCAAAGCTTTCCGCCTCCTTGTTTTTACCCTGTCAAAAAATTATTGCGCTTGTTAGTATACCATAAATAATTTAAATATGCTACAACATTGTTAAAATTTCCGGCTCACCGTCGGTTACTAAAACAGTATTTTCGTAATGGGCACTATTTTTGCCGTCCTTTGTTACAACTGTCCATAAATCGTCCAGTACTTTAACGGCATACACCCCTGTATTTACCATAGGTTCTATCGCAAGAGTCATACCAGGCACAAGCCTTACACCGCCGCCTTTATCCTTAGGGCGGTAATTTGGTATTTCAGGGGATTCATGAAGAGCTTTGCCTATGCCATGACCTACATAGTCTCTAACTACAGAAAATCCGTTGGACTGAATATAATCCTGTATTGCGCCAGAAACTTCGTACAGCCTTTTACCTGGCTTAACAAATTCAAGCCCTTTAAAAAAGCTTTCCTCAGTTACTCTTATAAGCTTTTTATCCTCTTCCAACACATCGCCTACAATATAGGTTCGCGCCGCATCACCATGGAAGCCGTTTTTATACGCCCCAACATCAATACTTACAATATCGCCACTTCTAAGCTTTCTTAAACCGGGCAGACCGTGAATTACCTCTTCATTTAAGGAAATACAAGCATTTCCAGGATAGGGGCCTGCCCCAAAAGAACCTTCATAACCAAAAAATGAAGATATGGCACCGTGTTCTTTCAAACACTGGGCACATATATCATCAAGCTCTTTGGTGGTTATGCCGGGTTTTATGGCTTTCTCTAACGCCTCATGAACGTGAAATACTACCTTACCCGCCTCACGCATACAATCCGCTTGAAATTTATTTTTTAATATTATTGACATAAATCCTCCGAGAAAAGCCAAAAACTTAATCCAAAAGGCGGGGGGTTATAACAATATCCCTCGCCTTTTGGAAGCGAATTTTAAGTTAATCCACTATAAAGCACTAGACTAAAGTGTCTAACTTTTGGATTATTGTGTTTGTAATAGTATCTGCGTCACCTTCACCGGAGACTGTGAACAGAACGCCCAATTCTTTATAATAACTAATCACCGAGTCTGTAAGCTCATGGAATATCCTAAGCCTATCCTTCACAGTTTCAGCTTTATCGTCTTCACGCTGTATAAGCCTGCACCCGCATTCATCACAAATACCTGGAGCTTTTGGCGGGAAGCTGTTTATATGATACATTTGAGCGCAGCAGTCACATACCCATCTTCCCGTCAGGCGTTCTATAACAACTTTATCATCAACTTGCACATAAACGGCAAGGTCAATCCGCTCAAACTCATCAAAAATCTGTGCCTGAGCCAAAGTTCTCGGAAAGCCATCCAAAATATAGCCATTTTCAAATTCAGGTCTGGTAACCACATCTTTAACAATGTCTATCATAAGCTCGTCATCAACAAGCTGCCCTGCGTCCATACCATCTTGAATTTTAAGACCAATGGCAGTACCATCCCGTATATGCCTGCGCAAAATATCTCCTGTGGATATATGCCCCAGATTATATCTTTTTATTATGTTTTTTGACTGTGTACCTTTACCGGCACCTGATACACCAAGCAATACGAGTTTCATAACATTGCTCCCCTAACTAGATAAAACTTAGCTTTTTTAGCTGCTAAGGAACCCTTTGTAATGCCTCATTAGAAGCTGTGATTCCAACTGTTTTACAGTTTCAAGTGCCACACCTACCATAATCAGAAGGGTTGTACCGCCAAAGCCTACTTCCAAGCCAGTTGCAACTTGGAAAACAATAGGAGCCATAGCAAGTATTACATAAAATCCTGCACCTATCCACGAAAGCCTGTGAACTGTCCTTGCAATATAATCACTCGTAGGCTTGCCCGTGCGAACTCCCGGTACTACGCCGCCGTTTTTCTTCAAATTCTCAGCCATTTCAACAGGATTAACTGCAAATGAGGTATAGAAGAATGTAAAGCAAACTATAAGTATAGCGTATAATATCGCACCTACAGGAGATGTTAGTGACAGTATTTCAGTAAGCCTAATAATATTAGGATGAGGATAAAACCCAGCCACTGTAGCCGGAAGCTGCAATAAGCTTATGGAGAAGATTATGGACATAACCCCTGCTATATTAACCTTAATAGGCATATAAGTGCTTTGACCGCCATGCATTTGCCTGCCTACCATTTTTTTGGAGTATTGAACAGGAATCCGCCGTTCTCCATCCTGTATAAGAGTTGCAAAAGCGACAAGACCAATAAACAGTATAATAAGAAGCACAAATGACAGTATCATCAAAGGCTCCAACGACTGCATAATAGCTATGCCCATCATAACCCCTGCGGGAGCTCCCGATATAATATTCGAGAATATTATAAAAGAGGAGCCGTTGCCTACGCCCTTTTCAGTTATAAGCTCACCCAGCCACATAACGAATATGGAGCCTGCTACAATTGCCGCTGTAGCAGTAAGCCATGTAAGCAGGTTTGGATGAAGGAAAAGTCCTTGCTGTTGTATGGCAAAAACCGTACCTCCCCCTTGAATAAGGGCAAGCCCAACAGCCACAAATCTTGTAATGCGCCCGATTTTTTTGCGACCTTCCTGGCCTTCCTTTTGTATCTGTTCGAGTTTAGGAATAGCCACGCATAAAAGCTGCATTATAATCGAAGCAGTAATGAAAGGTCCGATACCCATCTGGAATATAGTACCAAATTCACCGCCTACAATAGTGGCAAAAAGGGTCTGATTAGTACCTTGAGTTCTTACGAACTGCCAAGCTGTTAAATTGATGCCGGGCAAAGGTATAGCCGCTCCCAAACGATAAACTGCCACAAGCGCAATTACTGCTATAAGTTTTTCGCGAATTTCTTTTACTTTACACGCATTAATTAAAACGCTAAACAACTAAATCACCTCAGCTTTTCCACCGGCGGCCTCGATTTTTTCTTTAGCGACCTCACTAAAATGATTAACCTTTACGGTTAATTTCTTCTTAAGCTCGCCTTCACCAAGGATTTTTACCCCATCTCTCGGGTTTGAAAGCAAGCCTTTGGATTTAAGAGCCTCTATATCAACTACAGCACCGTCTTCAAAAACGTCCAGCTTAGATATATTAATAGCAACTATATCCTTAGAATTTCTGCATTTAAAGCCTCTATGGGGCAGCCTTCTGAAAAGCGGCATTTGACCGCCTTCGAAGCCCGGTCTTGGTGAACCTGAGCGCGCTTTTTGCCCTTTGTGCCCTTTGCCTGCTGTTTTACCGTTGCCGGAACCGTGCCCTCTGCCCACTCTGAATTTTTTTCTCTTTGAGCCGGGAGCCGGGCTTAATTCGCCTAATTTCATGCCGTTACTCCTTTCCGGTAAATGTGTGAACCACAGTTAAACAATTACTAAACCTCTTCTACTTTAACAAGATGAGTTACCTGCTTGCACATACCTCTTATGGCCGCGTTATCCTTTTGGATTACGGTTTTGTGTAATTTTCTAAGGCCTAAGGCTTGCACGGTTTTTTTATGTGCAGGTTTTGCGCCGATTGTGGATTTAACCAATGTAATTTTTAATTCAGCCACTAATAACCCTCCTAGCCCTTAATTTCTTCCACTGTTTTGCCGCGAAGTCTGGCAACTTGTTCAGGTGTTTTAATGTTTTTAAGCCCTTCAATTGTCGCATTTACAACATTACGCTTATTGTTGGAGCCTAAAGATTTTGTCCTAACATTTCTTATGCCTGCAAGTTCGCAAACAATACGAACAGGACCGCCGGCTATAATACCGGTACCTTCCGCTGCAGGTTTCAACAAAACCTTAGCAGCTGAGAAATGACCTAAAATCTCATGATACAAGCTGTCATTCTCTGTTTTTTCTATATAGATAAGATTTTTCTTAGCGTCTTCTTTGCCTTTTCTTATGGCTTCAGGTATTTCCGTAGCTTTGCCGAGACCAACGCCTACATGACCGGCCTCATCACCAACTACCACAAGGGCGGCGAAACGGAAAGTCCTACCACCTTTAACAACTTTTGTTACGCGCTTTATAGTAACAACTTTGTCTTTAAGGTCAAGAATACTTGGATCGATTTTTCCCAAAAGTGTTTACCTCCCTTGTTAGAATTTAAGTCCGGCTTCCCTGGCAGCGTCCGCTAAAGCTTGGACTTTACCATGATAAAGATAACCGCCTCTGTCAAATACTACCTGAGATATACCGGCAGCAACTGCTTTTTCGCCTAAAGCTTTACCTACGGCTTTTGCCGCGTCTGTGTTTGAACTAAACTTAAGCGCACCGGCAATAACCTTATCTTTAGTTGATGCGGAAACTAAAGTATGTCCTGCCACATCGTCTATAATTTGTGCATATATATGCTTATTGGAACGAAAAACCGCAAGCCTGGGCTTAGCCGGGGTGCCTGATATTTTGTTTCTGATTCTGTAATGGCGTTTTTCCCTAGCCGATTGCCTTGATGGTTTTTTAATCATTTATCTCACCCCTCCTTTACTTCTTGCCTGCTTTACCGGCTTTACGCCTTACATACTCGCCAACATACCTGATGCCTTTGCCTTTATATGGCTCAGGTTCGCGTTTTTGACGAATTTCAGCGGCGAATTGACCGACTTTTTCTTTATCTATACCTGTTACGGTGATTTTATTACCTTCAACTGCCGAGCTAACGCCTTCCGGGTCAGTCATTACAACCGGATGTGAGTAGCCAAGGGTTAAATTAAGTGTTTTACCATCTTTAGCTGCCCTATATCCAACCCCTTGTATTTCAAGGGTTTTAGTATATCCGTTAGTTACCCCTTCAACCATATTGGATATTAATGTCCTTGTTAAACCATGAAGAGATTTGTGCCTTTTAAGGTCACTCGGTCTTTTTACAACTACTTGACCCTCTTCGATTGCGATGTTCATGTCATCCACCAGCTTCCTGGACAATGTGCCTTTGGGTCCTTTTACTGTTACAAAATTACCCTCTCCTATGTCCACGGTTACGTCGGCGGGGATTGCCACAGGCATTTTCCCTATACGTGACACGTTCTGCACCCCTTTCAATATTTCTCTGGTTAATATTTTCTTACCAATTTTTAATCTTCAATTACCAAACGAATGCTATAACTTCACCGCCAACATTGCTTTTTCTGGCCTCTTTATCAGTGATTATACCTTTGTTTGTTGAGATGATTGCAGTACCAAGACCGTTTAAAACCTTCGGCAGCTCATCACAGTTAGCATAAATCCTAAGACCTGGTCTTGAAATCCGCTTAACCCCTGAGATAACCTTCTCATTTTTACTTGCACCATATTTGAGAGTTACTCTCATTGTCTTTTTAACGCCCATTTCAATTATTTCATAGCCTTTTATATAACCTTCTTGGACCAGTATATCGGCAATAGCAGCCTTTACTCTGGAAGAAGGGATATCCACTGTATCGTGTTTGGCAGAATTTGCATTTCTTATCCTTGTGAGCATATCAGCAATAGGATCTGACATTGACATTCATATTACCTCCTTCCATAATTACCAGCTGGCTTTTCTAACGCCCGGAATTTGCCCTTTGTAGGCAAGTTCCCTAAAGCAAATACGACATACTCCAAATTTACGCAAAACCGCATGAGGTCTGCCGCATAATTCACATCTGGTGTAGGCTCTGGTTGAAAACTTCGGCTTTCTCTTTTGCTTTAATCTCATAGCAACTTTTGCCATATGCTAAAACCTCCTCCCTTACTGCGCCTGCGCAAACGGCATTCCAAACAAGGCTAACAATTCACGTGCTTCCTCGTCTGTTTTTGCCGTAGTTACGAATACGATGTCCATGCCTCTTATTTTATCAATCTTATCGTACTGAATTTCAGGGAATATAAGCTGCTCACGGATACCTAATGTGTAATTACCGCGTCCGTCAAAGGAATCCGGTGAAATACCGCGAAAGTCCCTAACACGGGGAAGAGCCACATTTATAAGTCTGTCCGCAAATGAATACATTTTTGAAGCTCTTAAAGTAACTTTACAGCCAATAGACATTCCCGCACGGAGCTTAAAAGCTGCAACAGATTTTTTAGCCTTAGTAATTACAGGCTTTTGACCTGATATAATTGTCATATCATTTGTAGCCGATTCAAGGGCTTTGGGATTATCTTTAGCTTCGCCAAGACCCATATTTATAACAATTTTCTCTATTTTAGGAACTTCTAATTTGTTTTTATAGGGAAACTTTTTCATCATAGCATCTATGACTTCAGTTTCATAAAATTCTCTTAGTCTGCTCACTAAGCTTATCCTCCTTTCAGGTTAGGTGTGTTACAAAGCCAATGAAATTTTTACGAGCTTTCTCGGACGAAGACCGAAAAACGAGTAATACCAAGCTTTACCAGTAAAAATTGCTTCCTTAATCAACTCTCAACACACCGTTTTAGGATTAATTAATCAATAACATCGCCTGTAGTCTTAGCAAAACGCTTTTTTACATTTACGGTTTTACCATCTTTGGTAGCAGTCTCAACTTTAATGCCCAGTCTTGTAGGTTTGCCATTATGAACATACATAACATTTGAGGCGTGTATAGCAGCTTCACGTTTAAGGATACCGCCTTGATCCGCACCTCTTGGCTTTTTGTGTTTTGTTACCATATTAAGACCTTCAACCACTACTCTGTCATTTTCTCTGTCTACATTTAAGACTCTGCCCTGCTTGCCTTTTTCTTTACCGGCAATAACCTGAACGTTGTCGCCTCTTTTTATTTTAAGCTTACTCATTTTGCCTAACCTCCTAAAGTACTTCAGGGGCTAAAGAGAGTATTTTCATATACTGTCTTTCCCTCAGTTCCCTTGCCACAGGACCGAAAATACGAGTGCCTCTTGGGTTTTTGTCTTCTTTTATGATTACAGCAGCATTATCATCAAATTTTACATAACTGCCGTCAGACCTTGAAACGCCTTTTTTAGTGCGGACTATAACCGCCCTTACGACTTCGCCTTTTTTGACAACCCCACCGGGTGTTGCATCTTTAACAGCTGCAACTATAACATCACCTACGTGACCATAGCGTCTTTTAGAGCCGCCTAAAACGCGAATACACAGAAGCTCTTTCGCACCGGAATTATCAGCGGCGACGAGTCTCGATTCTTGTTGTATCATTGCTGTTTACCTCCTAGTCAGTGTGAGCCTTTTGCCGATGTTTCTATGGCGAAAGCTCGAACGGTTTTTTCGGCATGTTCTTTGCCGAAAAAAGACTTCCTTATTTCGCCTTCTCTAATATAGAAACCAGTCTCCATCTTTTCTCTTTAGAAAGAGGGCGCGTTTCCATAACTTTTACTGTATCGCCTATGCCGCATTCATTATTCTCATCATGGGCTTTAAGCTTATAAGTTCTTTTAATGATTTTTTTGTAGCGTGGATGCCTTATTCTGTTTTCAACGGCAACAACTACAGTTTTATCCATTTTATCGCTTACAACTTTACCTGTTCTAACTTTTCTCAGGTTTCTTTCCATTTCGCGCTACCTCCTTTCTTATGCCAGTCCCTTTTCTTTTTGGGTTATTACTGTTTGAATACGAGCTATATTTCTTTTAACTTCAGGAATCCGCGTAGTGTTTGAGAGCTGATTGGTAGCATGCTGGAATCTGAGGTTAAACAGTTCTTTCTTAGCCGATACAAGTTCAGCTTCAAGCTCTGTGGCGGATTTTTTATTAAGATCAGTCAATAATTCTTTACTCTTCACCGCTGCCAGCCTCCATTTCCGATTGTTCTTCAGCTTTGGATACCACTTTGCATTTTATAGGCAGTTTGTGAATGGCGCGGCGGAGTGCTTCTCTTTGGGTTTCCTCAGGTACGGCACCGCCTATTTCAAACATAATCCTGCCGGGCTTAACCACTGCAACCCAATACTCCAACGAACCTTTACCGCTACCCATACGAGTCTCTGCAGGTTTTGAAGTTATCGGTTTGTCAGGGAAAATTTTAATCCAAACCTTACCGCCCCTTTTAATATGCCTAGTCATAGCTATACGGGCAGCTTCTATCTGATTAGATGTAATCCAGCCGGGTTCCATTGCTCTTATACCGAAATCGCCGTAAGTAATGGTATTGCCTCTTAAGGCTCTGCCTTTCATGCGACCCCTGAACTGTTTACGTCTTTTTACTCTTTTAGGGCTTAACATTAATTATCTCTCCCTTCCAAGGCCCGCCTTAGCGGACGGCTCTTTAGAGCCGGTTCCCGTCGAAGATGGGAAACCTTCCTTACCTTTTTTCTCAGGAAGAATCTCACCTTTATATATCCAAACTTTAACGCCTGTTTTGCCGTAAGTTGTGTTAGCTTCCGCAAAACCGTAGTCTATATCGGCGCGAAGAGTCTGGAGAGGGATAGTGCCTTCGTGATAATGCTCTGTCCTTGCCATATCAGCACCGCCGAGACGACCTGAACACATGGTTTTAATGCCTTTTGCGCCCATTTTCATTGTACGAGACATTGACTGTTTCATAGCGCGCCTAAATGTTACACGGCTTTCAAGCTGCTTAGCAATATCTTCCGCAACGAGCTGTGCGTCAAGTTCCGGTCTTTTAATTTCCTCGATATTAATAAGGACTTTTTGCTCGGACATCTTTTGGAGATTATTCTGAAGTTCTTGTATTGCCTGACCGTTTCTACCGATTATTATACCCGGCTTAGCGGCGTAAATGGTTACTCTTACACGCTCAGATGTTCTTTGGATCACTATTCTTGAAACACCGGCTTGAAAGAGTTTTTCTTTGATATATTTTCTAAGCTTATTATCTTCAACCAAGAACTTGGAAAAATCTTTTTCAGCATACCAAACCGAATCCCATTCTTTAATAATGCCGACTCTAAGTCCATGGGGATTAACTTTTTGGCCCATCTTTTTCCTCCTTATTTTTCATTGTAAGTACTAATTGACCTGCTTTCGTTAGATTTACGAACAAATTTTTCGAAATTCGAGGAGTGTGCGAAATACAGTACTAAAACAAATTACGAGTGCTTCGCTCGCGACGATGGATTTCGGAAAACTTGAAGTAAAGATGACGTAATAAGGTTAATTAATGCTTACTATTAAGCACTATGGAAATATGGCTGGTTTTTTTCAAAATCCTGTAAGCCCTACCCTTAGATTCAGGGCGGATACGCTTCATTGTAGGACCTTGGTTGGCTACAGCTTCTTCCACAAACAATTGTGCGGGATCCATCCCCAAATTGTTTTCAGCGTTAGCAACCGCCGATTTAAGCACTTTAATTATGACATCTGATGCATATCTTGGTGAATATGATAAAATACCAAGTGCAGATGTAATATCTTTTCCTTTTATCTGGTCAAGCACTATTTTAGCTTTAGATGGGGAAACTCTTACAAATTTGGCGTGCGCTTTTGGGCGCATGTCTTTTTGCTCGTTTCTTTCTCTTTTTATCTGGCTTCTGTGCCCTCTTGCCATCTTTACTTTACACTCCTTTCTGTCGTAATCGCTAAAGCGATTACTTTTCGTTAAAATCTGCTGTCTTGCAGACACCAGCTTTTAACGATGTTACGGTTGGTATGAATTGGCTTTCAGACTCCGTCTGCGGATTTTAACCGCCTTTGGCGGTCGTCTTCCTCCATCATCCCCTCTTCTGTCATTGCGAGGAGTCTAACTCGCTGAAAGCGTGTTAGGACAAATCAATCTAAAACCCTTATTTCGTTCTGCTTCTCTTATCCGCATCTTTACCGTGACCCCTATAGGTTCTGGTCCCGGCAAATTCGCCTAATTTATGACCTACCATATCTTCGGTTATATATACAGGTACGTGTTTTCTGCCGTCATGGACAGCTATTGTGTGACCTATCATATCCGGAAAAATTGTAGAGCGGCGCGACCAAGTTTTAATAACGCTTTTCGTGCCAGCATCATTTTGTGCTGCTACTTTTTTAAGCAAATGATCGTCAGCAAATGGCCCTTTTTTAAGAGATCTGCTCATTAGCGTTCCTCCTGTCTATCTCTATTTCTTATTACGTGGACGTATAATCATTTTTTGAGAAGGCTTTCTCTTATTTCTTGTTTTGTAGCCAAGTGCCGGCTTACCCCAAGGAGTAGACGGTGCCGGGCGACCGATTGGAGCTTTACCTTCACCACCACCATGAGGGTGATCGTTAGGGTTCATAACGGAACCGCGCACTGTAGGTCTGATACCCATATTACGCTTTCTTCCCGCCTTACCTATGGTTATAAGTTCGTGGTCGATATTGCCCACTTGACCGATTGTAGCTCTGCAATCTATCGGCAGAAGCCTCATCTCACCGGATGGAAGGCGCACTGTGGCATATTTACCTTCTTTAGCCATAAGTTGTGCCGTATTTCCCGCACTTCTTACAAGCTGACCACCTGCACCCGGCTTCATTTCAAGATTATGAATTTGGGTACCCAGCGGAATATTTCTCATAGGCAATGTATTGCCCAGCTTAATTTCCGCATCGGGACCGTTCATAAGAGTTTCCCCTACTTTAAGTCCGTGAGGGGCAAGAATATATTTCTTCTCACCGTCTGCATAGGCTAAAAGTGCTATATTTGCCGTCCTGTTCGGATCGTATTCAATCCCTACAACTTTTGCCGGTATACCGTCTTTATTTCTTTTAAAATCAATTATTCTGTATTTTATCTTAGCTCCGCCGCCTCTGTGACGAACGGTTATTTTACCCTGATTATTCCGGCCGCTGTGCTTTTTAAGATGTACAACAAGACTTTTCTCAGGCTCTTTCCTAGTAATTTCCGAAAAGTCCGAAGATGTCATATGCCTTCTGGACGGAGTATAGGGTTTGTATCTTTTAACACCCATTTCATTAAACTCCTTTCTTTGCGTAACCGCATAAAGCAGTTACTTTTCGTGAAAATTTTCTTACAATCCTTGGAATAACTCAATCTCTTTAGAATCGGCTTTAAGCTGGACGATGGCTTTTTTCTTAGATGCCGTATAGCCTCCGGAATTTTGACCGCGCCTTCTGAATTTGCCTTTTAAATTCATTGTATTTACATATTCCACCTTGACACCGTCAAACATTTTCTCAACAGCATCTTTTACCATTGTTTTGTTGGCCTCTGTATGAACAAAGAAGGTGTATTTTTTATCCGCCATATCGCTCATGGTTTTTTCAGTAACCACCGGCTTTAGGATAACATCATAATATTGAATATTAGCCATTATGCGTACACCTCCTGCATTTTTTCTACCGCTTCTTTAGTCACTACAAAATTATCAAATTTTAAAATATCATATACATTGATGGTGCCAACTCCTGCGGTTTTAACATTAGGCATGTTTTTAGCGGACAAAACAACATTTTTAGAGTCCCCTTCAGTCACCACAAGTGCTTTTTCAAGCTTTAAGTTATTAACCACATTCACCATCTGCTTTGTTTTAATTTCAGAGAAGCTAAGCTCATCAAGCACAATAAGTTTTTCTTCTAAAACTTTTTGACTGAGTACGGATTTAAGTGCCAGCCGCTTAACTTTTTTGTTAAGTTTGAATGAATAATCCCTTGGCTTAGGAGCGAATACAACACCGCCTCCTGTCCATTGAGGGCTTCTTATGGAGCCTTGACGAGCACGCCCTGTGCCTTTTTGCCTCCAAGGCTTACGACCGCCGCCTCTAACTTCCGCACGGGTTTTTGCCGATTGTGTGCCTTGGCGCTTGTTAGCTAAATACTGAACAACAGCCATATGCACAACATCTTTATTAGGCTCAATGCCGAATATAGCATCGGAAATCTCTATATCATCAACTTTAGAACCGTCTACGTTAAATACGGGTACTTTTGCCATTTCTAATCCTCCTTTCCTTCTACTTCACACTGTCTTTAATGCATACGAGAGAGCCTTTAGGACCTGGAATCGCGCCTTTTACTAATAAAAGATTTCTCTCTGCATCGGTTTTTACTATTTCAAGGTTTTGAACCGTTACATTCTTATTACCGGTTTTACCTGCCATTTTCTTGCCCTTGAAAACCCTGCCAGGGCTTGTAGCGGCACCCATGGAGCCTACACCCCTGTGATATTTAGAACCATGGGTCATTGGACCTCTGCTTTGACCATGTCTCTGGATAGGCCCTCTGGTACCTTTACCTTTGGAAACCCCCGAAACATCAACCTTATCTCCGGCTGCGAAAATGTCAGCCTTAATTTCATTGCCTACTTCATAGGCAGAGATATCTTCAAACCTAAACTCACGGAGGACTTTCCTAATCTCCACACTAACTTTTGCAAAATGACCTTTTACCGGTTTTGTTAAGCGTTTTTCTTTAACCTTGCCAAAACCTACTTGAATGGCTTCATAGCCGTCATTTTCCATCGTTTTTTTCTGAACTATCGTACAAGGCCCCGCTTCAACTACCGTAACAGGAACTACGGTACCATCTTCAGCAAACACTTGTGTCATGCCAATTTTCCTGCCTAATATGGCTTTTTTCATTCTCGCACCTCCAAAACTCTACAGCGGATTATCAGCATTCATGCTGTCGAAAAAACGGCAAAGCCCGCCTTGCGGATTCCATTCAGGAAACTCTTTGTTTCCCGAACCCTTACGCCACGTGGCAAGGTTTGTTCAACAGGCTAAACACTAAATAATCGTCCTAGGTATATATTTTTATTTTTACTACATAATTTTAAGTGTAATATCCACGCCATCCGGAAGATCGAGTCTTTGAAGCGCATCGATAGTCTTTGGCGTAGGCATTAAAATATCAATCAATCTCTTATGTGTCCTCATTTCAAACTGTTCGCGGCTGTCTTTATATTTGTGTACCGCACGAAGTATTGTTACAATTTCCTTCTTAGTTGGAAGAGGTATAGGTCCTGAAATTTCAGCCCCTGTTTTCTTCGCCGTTTCAATAATTTGAGCTACGGATTTGTCCACCAATTTGTGGTCATAAGCCTTAAGATTAATCCTGATTTTTTGACTTGCCATTAAAAAAGCCCCTCCTTTTTCGTACTTTAGATTCATTCAGCACGACAGTCAAGACTGTTACACTTTGCCGGGTGTGTCATAATTTGAAAGCCTAGAAAAAAGACCTGCCCAACCGTATAAGCAGTGACCTCGTCGCCCGGTTTCGTGAACTGGACTATGCCCTGTTGAAGCATCGGCTCATGCGAACTACCTAACTTTTGTCAGCAACCTCACAATCTTAGCCGTAGATTTGGAAATGGGCATAACCTACCCATCTACAAAATCGTCACGGAGGCAATTTTAACACATAAAAAACCCTTTGGCAAGGGTTTTTTTCACATTTATTGAAATTTTTATGCATAAGTTTCTAGATTGATACACATATTACTGTTAAACCTACTTAACAAGGAGAATTTCCATGCCAAAAGACAGCCAAATAGACCCTAAAGAAGTCCGCGCCAAAAAAGCAAAAGGCGGTCCCACTTTAGCCAATGACGCCCTTGACGGCGAAGGTAAGAATAATAAGAAACAGTCTGGCAATCGTCATAAGCCTGGTAATGATAAATAATACTTTTAACAATATCTCTATAAGAACGGTTGACAGTCCATACAATAAATTTCGTTAAAAGCCGTAGTACTACGCACTACGGCTTTTAACAAAATTATCTACTTCCTCTTAGGCATAACCTCAAGCCAATACCCATCAGGGTCGTTTATAAAGTAAATACCCATTTTCTCATTTTCATAACATATACAGCCCATTTCTTTATGGAGTGCGTGTGCCTCTTCAAAATCCTCTGTTACAAATGCTATATGCAATTCATTATCCCCTAAATTATAAGAACCTTCTTTGTCCCTAAGCCATGTAAGCTCAAGTTTGTGGGCATTATCCTCATCTGTAAGGTAGACAATTTCAAAGCTCTTATCTTCCGGCATAAACCTTCTAAAAACCTCAAGCCCAAGGGCTTTTTTGTAAAACTCGATAGACCTTTCCATATTCGTAATATTGATATTGGTATGTACAATTGAAAATTTCATATTCATTCTCCTTTTTTTTTAATTTTTTTAGTATTCTATCCCTGCATTTGCAGGAAAGTGCATCGGTATTATCCTTTTAGGCATTACAATTTTCTCAAAATACTCTATGCCGCGGCGGGCGTGAACACCAAGACGCGGATCTTCCGGCATAAAGGCTATGTCTATATGAACTCCTGCAAGCTTTCTTATAATACGAAGATAATTTTCCTCCCATTCCGCAAGCTCCTCGGGACTTAGTTCATCTTCCCAATACCAATCATTTAAATCCCCTGCGTGAAAAATCGTAGCGCTGCCCACTTTCACTAAAAAAGATACTCCCTCATCAGTAGAGCCGTAAGTCTTAATATTAACCGTCCCGTCAAGGACACTAATTTCTTCACCTTCGGCAATTTTAATAATGTCATTATCCGCTTTACAATCCTTTTCCAGGATATATACAATCTCGCCTAAATTTTCCCAATCGAAAATCTTCTTATTATAATGATCTCCGTGATTATGAGATACGAAAACACAAGTTTTCTTACCTTCAAATATTTCAGGCTTTATAATATTTTTTTCATCTGTGAAATAGTCAAAAATTAGATTATATTCATCAAGCCGGATCAAAAATCCGCTATGTCCTGTACAAATAATTTTCAATACCCTCACCCCATACCTATTATTTCATAAAGCCGTCATAAATTCAATGTTTTTTTAGATACCAAAAGGACAAACCCATGGAAGGGTTTGCCCTTCGCCGAAATCAGGATTTCGGCGAGGAACTTAAGGTAAGTTTACAAAGTCCCTACGAAACTTTGCAAACTTTTGCGATTTGACGGAAGTGAACTTTCGTCAAATCGATTAAAATCTGCGATGCAAGGATTACAAATCTTAACAATTATTTTTTCATGAGTTTGCCTTGATGATACCAAAAGCCGCACCTAAAGCAGTAGCGTACACTGCATTTTCGCAAAATATAAAATTAACTCCATATAAACCACCAACAAGAGGGAGCACTTGTTTAGCCTGTACAAGCTCCGCTAAAGCCCCTGTAACTATAATAGTTTTACACCCCTTGCCTAAAGCCGCAAAAGCAGCCATAACCCCTAAAATCTGATATATTGTACTTAAAAGCCCCTGCGCCATATCTTCTTTAGTGGCATCAGTTTTAAAATTCCCAAAATTAGCCGCGGTCGCCTCAGGAGGCAGAAACGAAAAGTCCATATTATAAACATCCCCCATCATAAGGTCGATATTTTTCAAATTCCCTTTTTGAGCTAATTGGGATATTTTTTGTACACCACTTTCGCCAATCAGCCTTTTAGAAAGACCTACAAGAGTTGCACCCCCAACACCGCTGCCTCCTACATGGGAGAATTTTTTCGCGTTTGCATATACAAAAACAGTCCCCGTACCTATATTCATAATAATCCCCTCAAAAAGCCCTGAAAGGGCGAGTGCCCCTAAGCCTACAGCATCCGTCTCACTTATTTTTACAGTTTTAATCCCATAAATAGCACTGCCCTCTTCTATCCATGAGGCTCCGGCTCCTGTTAAAGCAATTCTTTCTATATTATCAAGGGACAACCCTTTTTCATGTAAAAGCTTGCCCAGACTTCCATACATAGAAATAAGCCGGTCAGAGGTGGCAGCCTGACATTTTGCGGCTATCTCCCCTTTAGGGTTTAACCCAATAATTTTAGTAGATGTGGACCCAATGTCTATACCTAATGTAATTTTCAAAATTTACACTTCCATTCATTAAAAATGTGGTAAACTATATAGTAGCGGTGCATAATTATGTGCTGAAGCAAAAAGCGATAGAAAAATTGGCTGAAACAAATTATGCACCATTGCTATATCCTAGACCTAATTACATTATATTCAACAATGGAGGGATTTTCAAATGAAATATAGAACAAATCCAAAAAACAATGACAGTCTTTCAGCACTTGGTTTCGGCTGTATGCGCTTTCCTAAAGATGAAAAAGAGACTGAAAAGATAATTTTACACGCAATTGAAAAAGGCGTTAATTATTTTGATACAGCATATTTATACGGAAACTCTGAGGCGACTTTAGGCAAAGTGCTAAACCGTAATAATAAGCGTACAGAGGTTAAAATAGCCACAAAAATCCCCCCTGCTTTAATTAAAAAGCACGAGGATTTGGACAAGTACCTCACCAAGCAGCTTGAAAGGCTTCAAACTGATTATATAGACTATTATTTCATACACATGATGACAGATGTTAATGTTTGGAAACGGCTTTCAGGTCTTGGCATAGAAAAATGGATAGATGAAAAGAAAAAAGAGGGCAAAATCCGAAACATAGGCTTTTCTTACCACGGCGGCAAAGACGAGTTTGTAAAAATTTGTGACGCTTATTCATGGGAATTTTGTATGATTTATTATAATTACTTAGATGAAAACAATCAGGCAGGCAAAAGCGGGCTTATATACGCGGCATCTAAGGGGCTGCCTGTAATGATAATGGGTCCTGTAAGAGGCGGTATGCTTGCTAATAATCTGCCTAAGAGTGCTTTAAAAATTTTTGAAGAGGCGCATATTAGAAGAAGCCCTACAGAGTGGGCTCTTAGATGGCTATGGAATCAGCCGGAAATAACCTCTGTTGTGTCAGGAATGGGTTCTATTGAAATGGTTGAAGAAAACTTAAAGACAGCAAACGATGCCAGCGAATCTTTCACCGAGGCTGATTCTTTAGTAATACAAAAAGTACGGCAAGCTCTTACCGAGACTATAAAAGTCCCTTGTACAGGCTGTAACTATTGTATGCCCTGCCCTCAGGGAGTGGATATACCTACGTGTTTGTCCTGCTACAACGATACTGCCCTTGTACGCAAAATGTCCGCTATTTCAAAATACGCCTCACAAACAGCTCTTAAAACCAAGCCTCAAATCGCTTCTTTGTGCAATAACTGCGGTAAATGTGAAAAGCTTTGCCCTCAACACATTAAAATAAGTGATGAGCTTGCAAATACGGCAAAATCTCTCGAACCTTTTTACTTTAAACCATTGATATTTATTGCAAAAAAGTTTATGAGACTGTAGACTTTACAGGGCTTTTTAGTTATGGTATAAATAATTATAGCCATTCAACTTAAGAAAAACACTTAAGGGGGTGTGAGTCAGCTTGAAAGTACTGCACTCAAACGTGTATATTTTCAAGTTGATTCACTAATATGCTAAAAAAACACAAAACTTTCCATAGCTATGGTGAAATTGAAATAATACAGAAAAAATCAAAATTTATAGGTCATGCTTTTTATGCCTCTACAGAAGAAGAGGTACAGGAGATACTCCAGGCACTTCGCAAAAAGCACAATGGCGCAAATCATAATTGCTACGCCTTCCGTATAGAAGGGCAAAGCATCATAGAGCGTCACTCTGATGATGGTGAGCCTGACCGCACCGCCGGTATGCCTATACTTGACATACTGCGAGGCTTAGAAATTGTAAATGGGCTTATAGTAGTAACTCGCTATTTTGGCGGCACTCTGCTGGGTACAGGTGGTCTTGTAAAAGCATACTCCCAAGCGGCAAAGGATGCTGCCGCCGCCGCAGGTGTAATTGAGAAGGAAATTTATATGTCTGTCTCCATACTTTGTGATTATACCCTTTCAGGTAAAATAGAACACGAGCTTAAAAAGTCAGTTACACCAATTGATGAAATTATTTATACCGATCGTGTTGAATTTAGGGTTTTTGCCCTTTTAGACGAAGTTGACCGTTTTTCTGAGAGAATGATTGATTTAACTAATGCTAATATACAGTTAATAAGGAGCGAGTTGATTTATGGCAGTATTACAAAGGGTAAGTTTGTTCGGTTTTAAATGATGTTTATATAGTTTTTCATTAATAATATGTCGATAAATGTTTTATAAGGAGTATACTATGGCAGGTCATTCTAAATTTGCAAATATAAAGCACAAAAAAGAGAAAAACGACTCTCAGAGAGGTAAAATTTTCACAAGACTTGGCAGGGAAATTGCTGTTGCCGTAAAATCAGAAGGTGCAGACCCTGCGATAAATGCACGCCTTAGAGACGCTATCGCCAAAGCCAAGTCCAATAATATGCCAAATGATACTATCGAGCGCTCTATAAAAAAAGCTTCCGGCGACCTTTCTTCCTCCGATTATGAAAATATTGTTTACGAAGGTTACGGTCCAAACGGCGTAGCGATAATAGTTGAGGCTTTAACTGATAATAGAAACCGTGCGGCAGCCAATGTACGCAGCGCTTTTACAAAAGGCAGCGGAAATATGGGTACAACGGGATGTGTCTCTTTCATGTTTGAAAAGAAAGGGCTTATAATGATTGAGCGAGAGGATAGTATAGACGAAGACAAGCTTATGATGCTTGCGCTTGACTCCGGTGCTTCTGATTTTGAGGCTTCTGATGAGGGTTTTGAAATTTTGACTGAACCTGACGATTTTTCAGCAGTCCGTGAGGCTATTGAAAAATTAGGGATTGAAATGGCTTCCGCTGAAATTACTATGATTCCAAGTACTTATGCCGAACTTACAGATAGTGATGATATAAAGAAAATGAAAAAACTCCTTACCCTTTTGGACGAAGAAGATGATGTGCAAAATGTATATCACAACTGGAGTAATGAGGAATAGCCCTTTTCTATATAATAAATGTATATTAATCTTAGTTAAAAGGGTGTTTGCAATGAAAAAGCAGCTCGAAAATAAAATATCCCAATTTTTTTACAAACCCACTAAAAATTTAGGAGACAGCAGAATATCCACCAGCTTAGATAAATTTGATAAGGAAATAGGCAAGGCTATAGATGATGTTTTTAGAACAGAGAAAAAGAAAAAATAATGAACAGATACATTGCAATCATAACAGCAAAAGATGGCGTTATTATCTGAAGATTTTGAGCTTTTAAATCCTCGGATATTATTAACCTGCCTTTGTTGTCGTCTATAAATTTTCTAAGTAAAATTACAAAAATAATAGTAGGAATTATAAGAAAATTTAAGCTCAAATGTGCATATTCAGAGATTATTGGAGATAAATAGAATAACATTAGCCCCAGGGAATTAATAATAAGGTGAGAAATTATCGGTGCCCATATACTGCCTCCTAAAATCAGCATATAATACAGCAAAACCCCAAGAGCAAAAACATAGAAAAATTGATGAGGATTTAAATGTATCAGCCCAAAGTATAAACCGTTTAAAAGAGCGCCTTTAAACCCCAGATGTTTTAGAGGTTTGCCTAAAAATCCGCGGAAAAATATCTCCTCAAAAAACGCAGGGGACATGCAGATAGCCATAAACATTATTATAGGGTTGGCACCATCAGCCATAGTCCCTAAAACCTCAGGAATATGGTCTGTGAAAAATAAAGAGGCAATAGCTGATACAAACAGTGCTGCCGGGTATACTGATATAGACAGGCACACTATATACAATATATTTTTAGGGCTTAATTTTTTAAACTCCATTCTTTCTTGAAATTTTTGCCCTGAAAGTTTAACATATAAGCAGGCAGGCAGTCCAAAAAAAATGGCACTCCCTAATATAAGCTGAAAAGGCATAGGGATAGATAAGCCAAGTAAGGTCAAACCGCTGCCAATAATTATTTGAAAAATCATAATTAGCGTTACAAAACTGTGATAAAAACCTATATTAAACATATTTTAGCCTCTATAATATAGTCGTTCACTATAAAAATAATTATAACTATATAATATTATAATACATATTTAACTAGCAGCATACCCAAAGTTTTAAGGAGTTGATAATATGAGCAGAGAAGGAACGGTTCGTCATCAAGTAAGTGTTAAGCGGGTTCATATTGAAGATATTAAGCCGGGGATGGTTATAGCACGAGATGTAATCACCAGCGAAGGCTTTGTTTTACTTGCAAAAGATACTCTCATAAACCCTGCCATTCTTGAGCGGCTTATGGGAAAAGGCATAAGCAGTGTATATATAAAAGAAGCTGTAATAACTGTTGCCCAGGCTAAAGATATTGAGCCTGAGGAAGTGCTGGAGGATTTATTGGAGCAGCCTCAAAAGGATAAACCTGAAATGGTATCCGTAGCCAAGCGTCGGAACTTTGGCGAATTTGCAGGTGAATACGATACAAAAATCATGTCTGCGGAAATTCTTTTAAGGTCAATCAGTGAGGGTGCCGCCGTAAATATTGATGAATTGTATGAAATAACCAACGCCACCTTTTCAAAGTTAAAAGCTAAATCCGATGTTTTAACTTATATGTCGTTTCTTAACGCTCATAGTGAATATATTATAAGTCATTCGTACAATGTGTCTCTTTTGTGCAATTTATTTGCCAACTGGATGAAAATGAACGAACGCGATATGATTAATCTGACAGTAGCGGGACTACTTCATGATATCGGTAAATTTAAAATACCTTCGGAAGTGCTGTATAAAGAGGGCAAGCTCTCAAATGATGAATTTGCGGCTATAAAAAGTCATGCCCAGCTGGGATACGATATTTTGAAAGAGCAAAATATTCCTGATGACATAAAACTTGGTGCATTTATGCATCATGAACGATTTGACGGCTCCGGCTACCCTGCCGGGATAAAAGGCAGTCAAATTAATGATTTTGCAAGGATTATAGCTATTTGTGACACTTATGACGCTATGACTGCAAACAGAGCTTACCGCTCAAAAATTTGCCCCTTTGATGTTATAAAGCAGTTTGAGGTGGATGGCTATAATAAATACGATACCTCCTACCTTCTCACTTTTCTTAGAAATATTGCTTATATATATTTCGGAAGCTGGGTTAAGCTTTCAAACGGCATAGAAGGCGAAGTTGTTTATATCCATCAAAACAATTTATCAAGACCTGTTGTAAGAGTTGGCGAAACTTTAATAGATCTGCAAAAAACAACTGATTTGAGTATTTCTAATGTTCTTTAAACACAATTCCTGCTGTACAAGAATTGTATTTAAAGAAAGTGGTAGAGTCTGCGACGCTCAAAAAATTTGCAGGGAGGTGCTTTTATGTTTCACAAAAAGACATATGAAAGATGTATATACTGCCGAAAATTTCTTTCTCCCACACAGATTAGTACAGGTATATGCTCAGATTGCGTGCTAAGGGCAGTTAGCGGCATAAGGCAAAGCCTAATAATCCGGTCTGTAATTGGTGTTTTTTGTGTTATTGCACTTTTTGCACTGATTTATTACTTAAGGATTAATTCATTTGAATACGGCACACCGCCTTTATCTGTCATGCGTGCGCCTGCTTTTGGAGGCTATTTTACCTATAATATGCGAACTTATAATGCAATAATAAATGTGCCCTTGGCTGAACAAATACACCTTGGAGTTCTATTTTTCCTTATTCCCTTTGCAAAACGTGTTCGTTTTGGGGTTGGAATTTCTTACTCATTAGCCACTAATTTTAACGATGTCAAAGAAAGAGATAAAAGCCATGCGTCGGATCATCCTTACGTAATCGCAGCTCGCTCATCCAGAGGTGGTGCCGACAGAGCCGGGCTATTATTTTGCGAGCTTTTTATAAGTGCTATATCTGGACCGGTTTTCTTTATACATAGGATATATACTCTCATACGTTTATCGGCTTATATAAAAACCCAACGTTAAAAATAGGAGCAGGCATATTGAAAACAAATATACTCAACTTATTCAATCTATGGCGTTACTACAAACTAAAGCATACCGATTACCACAGATATATGGAAAAGCAATTTGTTCAAAACCTTCGCAGTCTATGGTTTATGGGGCTTTGTCTTGCTGCTTTTTTATTCATTTTTGCAATTATGACCGCTGTACCTTTTATATATAATGTTCACATTGTGATGGCGCGTAGAGGCATATACATTGCCGCAATTACTTTTGTTATAGCTATAGGTATTATGTTTTTTGCTTTCTTTTCGCGGCATAAATACAATCAATACCGACAAGGAAGGCATATAAGTAATAAGTTAATCTATTCCCTTATTATTATCTTATACACAATTATTATGCTTAGCGGGATATATCTGAGTGTATGGTCAAATCCTAACGGGCATGCCGTAATTTTTATGGTCTTTTTAATTTGTGCACTTTTTCCTATAACATCTTCCCCCGGCTTTAATCTGAGCCTCATAGCAAGTGCTGCAATTGCTTTTAGTATATCTGCTGTTTTATATAAAAACCCAAGTGAATGGATTATGGATTTATTGAATTTATTGACTGTTGTACCAGTTGCTGTTGCATCTAATTGGTATATCAGCCTGTACAAAATGTCAGCAACAGTAAATGAAATCCGGCTGGAGGAGGAACGGGGCAATTACAGAGATGAAAGTACCATAGATGAATTAACGCAACTTAAAAACCGACAAAACTTTATGCAAACACTCCAAAGATGCCTTGTCACTACCCGATTTGACGACAAATTCTTATGCCTTGCCATCATAGATATCGATTATTTTAAACAATATAATGATTACTATGGTCACCTGCAGGGTGATGAATGTCTGCGTTCTATTGGGGAAGCTTTGTCCAATTTACAAAAAACAGGGATATATGCCGCCCGTATTGGCGGAGAAGAATTTGCACTGCTTTGGTTTGAAAAAGATAAGAATAGGGCAAAAGATACGGCTTTAATAGCACAACAAAATATATGGTCCTTGAAAATACCTCATAAAACATCAGAAATATCGTCGTATATTACCGTCAGCATTGGGGTTCAAGTAACCCTTTGTGATGCACACAACAATACCCTAATGATATATAATGCCGCCGATAAAGCATTATACGAAGCTAAGGAAAGAGGCCGCAATGGTATTGTTGTTTATGGCGGAGATGAAAAAACATATATACCGGGAAAACCAAAGATATAATAGCTAACCTTTCTCATTAAAGGCATATTTCTTGGCTTTCCTTATATCTGAGCCTGAAAAACGGCAATAATCATAATGTTCCAAAAGCCTTGAGCCAAGCCTGTCCGAATACTGATCATCTATCTCTTTTGGTGATAAATTAGAGGATATTATTGTGGAGCGGCCGTCTAAAATACGGCTATTTACAATATCAAACAATGCCGATTGAGTTGCCATGGTAGAAAACTCAGTACCTAAATCATCTATTATCAAAAGCTCAACCGAATAAAAGAATTCTATTTGCTCAGAAGGTGCCACCATCTCGTCACGGCGAAAGCGGGCATCTTCAACAATTTTAAATAGCTTTGTAGCAGGGGCATAAAGTACGGTGTACCCTTTATCGAGTATTTCCTTCGCAATACAATTACATAAAAAGGTCTTACCTAAACCTACCTTTCCGTGGAAAAATAAATTAGTGGATTTTTGTCCAAAATTCTCTACAAATTCCAGTGCTTTATCATATATGAGTTTCATCATATTTCTTGGAGCTACCCCAGTATTTTCATCTTTTGAAGATGAGTAGTATTTCAAATCAAAACTGTCAAAATTTTCATTTATAAAAGTTTTAGAAAGATTCGACATTTGATAATATTTAGAAATTAACTTTTGATTGAAACAGCTGCATTTTCCGCTCTCTCCATTATCCATAAAGCCCGTATCCAGGCATTTAGGGCATTTGTATACATTCTCTAAATAGTCTTTAGGAAGTCCTGATTTTTTTAACAAAGCCTCTTTTTTTGCTTGTTTTTGTTGGTTTTCCTTGGCTATATATTCCACTACAGACTTTTGCCCTGATAATATAGCCTTGGATATTTCCAAGCTCTGATTTTTTAAAGCCTCATCCATTGCCTCAATTTCCGGAATTTTTTTATAAACCTCTGTCATGCGAGCTGATTTAAGCCTTAAAGCTGATTGCCTGTCCCCATCATATTCACGCATTATTTCGTTTATCAAATTAGCTCTGTTCATACCTGACCCCAGTCTATTACTTTATAGTCAACACAGATAAAAGACATCAAATAAAACACGCCTTTTTTCACAATACATCATCAGCTCCGCCTAGCTTGCCTTATGAAAAAAAACTCTTCCCTATTCTTTTGATATTTTTCAACTGCGTTGGCTATAGTTTATTTTTCAAGCGTTCATATTCAAGTCTGTCTATCTCGTCATAATCTCTAACATGCTGCTCATAATTTGTAAACCGGCTTTTTCTTTTTGGCATTTCTTTTTTTGCCTCGGCAGCAGTTTCCTTGGATGCTGCTTTTTCTTTATGTGCCGCTTCAAGATTTTTTACATCATCAAGGGTTTTTGCACCGGCATTATACCAGCTTTCCAAAATTTTATCCGCATAGCCAAATTGAGCCTTACCAACGGCAATCACCGTTTTGGCACAGCCTTCCGTAATAAGCTCTAAAGGCAAAGTCCATTCCTTATACCACTTATCCATAAACTCCAGCTCTTTTGTAGCCGGATTGCGCCCTGAAAGACCCATAGCATTCATAATCTCTCTATAATCTTTATTAAATATATTAATATAATCTTTAGCCGCTTCCACGGATTTTATCTTATTTTCAGCCCAGTCAATGGCTACGGCTTCTATGTATTTAATGCGCCTGTGACGTTTATCGGCGCAATATTCCAGCAAAAACTTTATAACATCTATGGGAAGTCTAAGCCAATCGTAAAAACTGTAAAGAGTGCTTAACTCCGTATCTGACAAGGTCTTCCCTAAAGTATGCTCGCAAAATTCAAACAAATCGCCAATCTCTTTATAATCATTTTTATACATTTCAAGTTCAATAGGGTTATACTTAGGTTTTGCTGAGGGAATTATCTCCCTGGCAGCCTCAAGTGCCTCCGCTTTTTTTGCTTTTGTTTTTTTAAGTACCCCACCAAGTGAAATGCTTATGCCGCCGCTTTCATTCTGCTCATATTTAATAAGACCTGCCTTGTCCCAGTATTTAAAAGCCTTTAAAACATCGGACTCAAGGATAGAAAAGTTTTCGGCAATAACACTTGTATCCAACCCATTATTTTTATTGCGTATCAGATATATATAAATGAGAGCGAAAACTGGATTTGCACCGGGCATAAAATTATCAATAAAGTCATTTGAGATTAAGGTATATGCCCGCTCTTCATTAGTTTCTATCATTATTTTTGCCATAGTATACCCTCACCAAGCTTGTATATATCCCCTGCACCCATTGTTATTATCATATCACCTTCACTGCACCTGCCCTTAAGAAAACAGCCGGCAGCCTCGAAACTTTCAAAATAATACGCTTCTATTCCAAGTGCTGTGATTTTCTCTGCCAAATCCCTGGAGTGAACAGAACCGTCGTCACTTTCCCTAGCCGAATAAATGTCCAATAACAATACTACATCCGCATCACAAAAAGAATCGGCAAATTTATCCATAAAAGCCTTAGTCCGGCTAAATGTGTGAGGCTGGAAAGCCGCATACATTTTTTTATGCTCACATTTTTTTGCCGCGGCTAATGTAGCAGCTATTTCTGTGGGGTGATGGGCATAATCGTCTATAATTTTAACTCCATTCCACTCACCTTTTGTCTCAAACCGCCTTTTTGCGCCGGAAAACTGCCCCATAGCCTTGCCAATATCTTTTGACGAGACGCCTAAATAATATGCTACGGCAAAAGCGGCTAAAGCATTTTCTACATTGTGTTTACCCGGTAGATTAAGTTTTACACCCTCTGCTACACAATCTCCTTTGTAATAAATATCAAAACTACTGGTGCCTTCAGTCGAAAATTTAATATTTACCGCTGTATAGTCACCTTTCTCACCATAGGTTATTACCTTGCACGAAAGCCCTTCTATAAACTCGTCTAAATCATGTATATCGCTATTTACTACCAAAAGACCGCTTTCAGACACATTTTCCGCAAATCTATGAAAAGAACCCCTAAGCTGATTGGTATTTTTAAAATAATCCGTATGGTCGTGTTCAATATTTAGTATAACACCTATAAAAGGATAAAATTTGGAAAAGCTGTCGAAATACTCACAAGCCTCCGCCACAAAATACCCGGAGCCCCCTATCCTAAAATTCGAACCAATACCTTTAAATATACCCCCTACATTAAGGGTTGGGTCATATCCTGCTAAAAGAAGAATCTCAGATATCAGGGATGTGGTGGTAGTTTTTCCGTGAGTGCCTGAAACACCTATAGAGCGTTCGTATGCACCCATAATAAGACCTAAAAGCTCGGCACGGTCAATAAAGGGTATTTTAAGTTCATTTGCCGCCAAAACCTCAGGATTATCCGGCTTTACCGCCGCAGTGTGTATAACAAGCCCGCAGTCTGGCGGCAAATTTTCACTGCTGTGACCGATATTTATATCAATGCCAAGCTCTCTCAGGAGCAGCGTAAGGTCGGTCTCAGATATGTCAGAGCCTGTAACTTTAACCCCCTTCGAGTGAAGTATTTGAGCAAGACCGCTCATACTTATGCCGCCTATACCTATAAAATGGGCTTTTTTTATATTGCTAAAGGTTATTTTGTTCATATATTATCTCCCTGCATAAATTATGGAATATTGGAGTTATTAAAGTCATATAAATAAAAGGTTGATATAGTCGTTCTAAACTATATACTGTATTCTATTTTATACCATATAAATGGTGTTTGTACCAGAGGTGCGTGTTAAAAAGTTAAAGAAATTCTAACAAGATTTTTTAGTATGACCAAAAAATGGGCATAAATGCAAGTTTTACCAGTGAGAACTTCTACGCTAATCAACACACGCCAGAGGGATTTAATAATTACTACCCATGCGGCATATTGTATAAAAAATCTAATTATTCAAATTAAAAATCTGTGTAATTTTTACAAACAAATTTTATATTTTGCGGTTTTTTGTTGTAAAAACAGTAAATTATATGTTATTATACAGGCATCTTTATTATTACTCATCATGTTAGACGAAGTGAAAGTCGAGAAGAAGGTGGGTGTTGCATATGGTAAAAAAAGAAATGGTCGCTATGCTTTTAGCCGGCGGGCAGGGTTCGAGGCTTGGCATACTGACTAAGAATAACGCTAAACCCGCAGTTAGTTTTGGTGGTAAATACAGGATAATTGATTTCCCCATGAGCAATTGTATAAACTCCGGCGTTGATACTGTAGGTGTTTTAACCCAATATATGCCTTTGTTTCTTAATAGGCATATAGGTATTGGCATACCTTGGGATTTAGACCGCCAATCCGGTGGTGTTACAGTCCTTGCCCCTCATATAAAAGGGGAAAAAGGCGAATGGTATTCGGGTACGGCTAATGCAATCTACCAAAATATGCCTTATCTTGAAGAGTATAGCCCTGAATACGTACTTATACTCGCAGGGGATCATATTTACAAAATGGATTATTCTAATATGCTCAAATTCCACAAGAAAAATGGCTGTGACGCTACTATTGCCGTTTTGGAGGTGGATATTTCCGAAGCGTCTCGTTTTGGCATAATGAATACTGATGAAAACGATTGTATCTACGAGTTCGAAGAAAAACCTGAACATCCTAAAAACAATTTAGCCTCTATGGGTATTTATATTTTTAACTGGAAGGAGCTTAAGGCTGCTCTTATCGAAGATCACGACGAACATAGCGACAGCGACTTCGGTAAACATATTATACCAAAAATGCTGGGGGAAGGCAAAACCCTTTATGCCTACCGTTTTAATGATTATTGGAAAGATGTAGGGACTATAGAAAGCTACTGGCAAGCCAATATGGAGCTTATTAAAAGCTTGCCGGAGTTTAATCTTTATGAGGATTTATGGCCGATTTACACGGACACGGTTAAAACCCAGCCTCAATACTGCTCGGAGTCAAGTCATGTAAAAACAAGCCTTATATCCGCCGGATGTGAAATATATGGTACCGTTATAAACTCCGTATTAAGCCCGGGGGTTATTGTCCATGCCGGTGCTCATGTAAGGGACTCCATAATAATGGATGACTGTATTATACATGAAAATGTCACCATTGAGCGCTGTATAGTAGATAGAAATTCGGAAATAGGCTCAGGCACCGTTATTGGTGTTGGAGATAATATCCCAAATGAAAAATATCCCCATATTTATGATACAGGTATTACGGTAATCGGCGAAAACAGCACAGTGCCTGCGGACATCACCATCGGTAAAAATTGTGTCATATACGGCGAAGCTCTTCTTTCGGATTTTGTGGGTAACGCTCTCCCGTCAGGAGCTGGCATCGTAAAGGATGGTGACAAAATATGAAAATAGACGTAGCAGGTATTATTCTTGCGGGAGGCGGCAGTGACAGGCTTGGTGTGCTAACATCGGAACGTGCCGCGTCCGCCATGCCTATAGCCGGATGTTACAGGGCTATTGACTTTACCCTTAGCAATATGACTAATTCAGGCATAAAAAAAGCTGCTGTTATTACTCAATATAACTCAAGGTCTTTAAGAGATCATCTGTCCAGCTCCAAATGGTGGGATTTTGGGCGTAAACAAGGCGGGCTTTTTGTATTTAGCCCCTTTACATCTAAAGACGGCAATTTATGGTTTAGAGGTACATCTGATTCAATATACCAAAATATGCCTTTTTTACACCGCTCCAGTGAGGAATATGTCCTTATAGTAAACGGAAATGGCATATATAAGATGGATTATTCTAATTTTCTGGATTATCATATTGAAACTGGCGCAGATATTACCATAGCATATCAAAAATCAAATGACCGTGACCCTTCCAAAGCCGGTATGCTTGAACTGGACCATGAAGGGGTAATAACAAACTTTGAAGAAAAGCCTGTGGTAAGTGACTATAATAAAATGTCCCTTGGTATTTATATCCTTAAGCGGGAGCTTTTGATCCAGCTTTTAGAGGAAACTGTGCCTAATAATTTTTATGATATTACAAGAGATATAATAATCCGATACCTTAAAAAACTTAAAATTTGCGGATATGAATTTAGCGGATATTGGAGTGCCGTTAACGATATTGAGAGTTATCTTAATCTTAATATGGATTTTCTTAACAAAGAAGTTAGGGCTGAGATTTTGGATACTTATCCCTATATTTATACTAAGCCAAAGGATGAACCTCCTGCAAAATACAACCCTGGTGCAGATGTAAAAAAAGCTATAATAGGTGACGGTGCCATCTTAAACGGACTGGTGGAAAACTCGGTCTTATTTAGAAAAGTATATGTAGGTGACCATTCGGTTATTAAAAATTCCGTAATTATGGAAGACTCTCATATAGGCAACAACTGTCATATCGAAAACGCTATAATAGACAAAGAAGCAACAATCTCTGATAATAAACATATTATAGGAACCCTTGAGGAGCCTTATATTGTCCCAAAAGGCACAAGAATATAAGTAAAAAACCGAAACCAGCCTTGGAAGTCACTCCAAAGGCTGGTTTTAACTTAATCTATACTTATAAGCTATAACTTTTTTCCACAGTATAAATATGACCTTCCAATGTGTTATAGTGAATTGAATTCAAAACAGTCTGAATGAGCTTGCTCATTTAATGCTATAAAATTTATTCACTATAGCAAAATTTGAGGACAACGGTGGGCACCCAGCCCACCGGGATGCTTGGGCGAGCAGTTCCAAATATGAACCCCAAGGGGTTCGTATTTGGAACGACCAGCCCTATGACGAAAATGAAGATTAATCAATTTTTTTGCAGCTATTGGCGCACAAGGTTCGACTCTCCTTGACCTATAGCGAAATTACTATGACGCAGTAACCTCTTATTAATACTGCCTATTAAAATCAACAATATTTCTCATAGGCTTATCATTGGTATAATATCCGTAATTCTCAATTGCTATTTCAATAAGTCTCCTGTAAGTCTCCGGCAAATTATGATTGCCTGATGAATGAGGAGTTATAAGTACATTTGGCAAAGTCCAAAGTTTATGATCTGATGGCAGTGGCTCCGGGTCTGTTACGTCAAGTGCCGCACCGCCTATTTGCCCTTCTTCCAAGGCTTCGCTCAAGGCTTCCGTATCAATTGCGCCGCCGCGCCCTACGTTTATGATAACCGCATTTTCCTTGAGCATCCCTAAGCGTTTCTTATCCAAAAGGTGCCTTGTAGCGTCCGTATCAGGGACGGATACTGTTATCACATCAGCCTGTGGCAGCAGCTCGTCCAGTTTATCAACCGTATACACCTCATCAACAAATTCCGGTGCGGGTTTTTGAGACCTTCTTACGCCAATTATATAGGCACCCATAGCTTTAGCCTTCTTAGCAAACTCCGTGCCTAAATCCCCAAGTCCGATTATGAGTATTTTTGAGCCGTAAATAGATGAAATTTCACCAACTCCATTCCCCCATTTGCCCTCAAGCTGGTCTAAATAATGTAGATGCAGCTTGCGCTTTAGCATTATAATCATTGCGATAGTATGCTCGGATATGGTGAGACCGTAGCCTCCTGTACCATTTGTAAGTATAGCCCCTTCAGGAAATTTACCAAATTGCTGGAAGCGGTCAGACCCGGCACTCCATAATTGAAGCCATTTAAGATTTTTGGAACCGGCAACAGCGGCAGGCGCAACACTTCCGAGTATAACGTCGGACTCGTCTATCTTCTCCTTAGTAACTGTGTCAGGGTTTTCGTAAATGTAATTAGCATTAGGATTAATTGCCTCTAGTCTTTTCTTTTGATCCTCATTCATATTAAAGAGTACTAAAACTTTATTTGCTTTTGGCATATAAATACCTCCCGGCTCTTTTTATTGTATATATTACATGCAAGCATGCGTATTTTCAAGTTGATTCACTATATATTTATGATATACTATAATCGGAAAACTAACAAGGGGGTGTTTTATGCTTATTAAACAAGTAATAGATGTATATGACTTGATAGACCGCTCGGATATTGACGGCGCAAAGGTTTCTTCCTATTTTGAGTCCCTTGGGGCGAAGTATATTGACGTAACCAAATTTAGTGGTGAAAAAGGTTCCACTGACTTTATCAAGATAATTATTCCAGGTAAAAAAGGTAAACATGGAGGTGGAAGTGCCCCTACTTTAGGCATTTTAGGCAGATTAGGGGGCATTGGCGCAAGACCTGAAATGATTGGCTTTGTATCCGATGGGGATGGAGCTTTATCGGCACTTGCTGTGGCTGCTAAGCTTCTTGATATGCAGGCAAAAGGAGATTTTCTCGACGGTGATGTAATAATATGCACACATATCTGCCCGGACGCCCCTACACAGCCCCATGACCCTGTGCCTTTTATGGGTTCCCCTGTGGATATGGCTACAGTTAATGAAGCCGAGGTTTCCGGCGATTTAGACGCTATACTTTCCATTGACACCACTAAGGGAAACCGTATTATAAATGTATCAGGCTTTGCTATTTCACCTACGGTTAAAGAGGGTTATATTCTAAGAATTTCAAATGATTTACTCACTATAATGCAAGATGTTACAGGGGGTTTGCCTAATGTTTTTGCCTTAACCACTCAAGATATTACCCCTTACGGCAATGACCTTTATCATTTAAACAGTATATTGCAGCCTGCAACGGCAACAGATGCGCCGGTTGTAGGGGTTGCTATAACTACCCAAACAGCTGTTCCGGGCTGCGCTACGGGCGCAAGCCATTTTGTACATATTGAGGCGGCGTCCCGTTTTGCGGTTGAGGTGGCAAAGTATTTCGGACAAAACAAATGCAGATTTTATGACGCAGCTGAGTTCGCCTTAATACAGGAAAAATACGGCAGTATGAAACATTTACAAGGATTTGGGAAAGGAGGATTATAATAGTGAAAATTGAAATTGATATATACAATTCTTATTTAGAAGTGGATTTAGGCCAAATTAAGCGAAATGTTGAAAAAATCAAGGCTGGAATCGGAGCGGATACGGATATTATTGGAGTTGTAAAAGGCAATGCCAATGGTATGGGACTCGTTGAAGTGGGGAAACATTTAGTAGAGAATTGCGGCATAAAAATTCTCGGCTGTGCTTCGGTTTTTGAAGGTGTAACTTTAAGAGACGCTGGTGTAGATGGGGAAATTTTGGTTATGGGCGGCATCCCTTGCCATATTGCCGCCGCAGTGGTTAAATATGGCTTACAGACTCCCGCTTATGATATGGAATATCTTAAGCTTTTGGATATTGAGGCAGAAAAAGCCGGTAAAAAAGCCCTTGTTCATATAAAAGTCGAAACAGGTCTTAACCGTATCGGAGTTAAACCGGGAGATGATATGGAGGCTTTATGCTCCTTTCTTAAGAGCTTGAATCATATTAAAGTTTGCGGTATTTTTACCCATTTTATCCAATCAGGCAACCCTGATAAAACCGTAACTTATGAGCAGATGGATAAGTTTAGCAAAGCTGTGTCCCAAGTTAAAGCCCACGGATTCGAGCTTTCTTATATACATGTAGCAAACTCTGCCGCGTCCACTTGGCTTAAGGATCCGATTGTAACTCATATCCGCCCGGGGGCTTTGCTTTACGGCTTTGATGATAATTTTGATGAGAATATGGATACGAAAAACCTTTTCGGGCTTTCGGAGGCACTTTCATGGCGGGCTTATATTACAAATGTTAAGACCATACAGGCAGGGGAAAGTGCAGGCTACGACAGATATTTTAAAGCAACAAAGCCCACGGATATTGCCACTGTAAGTATTGGTTACGGTGACGGTTACACCCGCACTCTTGGTACATCCGGCAAAGGTGAAATGCTTGTAAACGGCAAAAGAGCAAAAGTTGTGGCTATTTGTATGGATCAGCTCTTTTTAGATGTAACGGGCATACCTGCTAAAACAAATGATATCGTAACTGTGCTTGGTAAAGACGGTGAGGACTGCATATCCGTCCTTGGACTGCAAAAGAGGATGAATCAAACCCATTTAGCTCTTATTTCGGTTATTACGAATAGGGTTGGGAGAAAATATATAAGAACCAGCGATCAATAAGCAGCAAACCTGCTTTTCGGCTTATTTTAAGCCACTTGTCGTTGGCCATGCACTTTTGTTTCACTAAGAAACAAAAGTTGCCAGCCGTAGCAGATTAGCTTTGCATATGCGTCGTCAGTGCCGCCTAAATTGGCTTAAAATAAGACCAGAAATTCAGGTTCGCCCATTATTGACCGCTGGTTCTAAATTAAGGAGGAGAATTGAATGAAAGTATTTATCAGTGCGGATATTGAAGGTATTACAACCACAACAGCATGGGAGGAGACGGATCCTAACCATCAGTCTTACCCACTCCACGCCAAGCAAATGACAGAGGAAGTTTTAGCCGCAATTGCAGGGGCTAAAGCCGCGGGAGCTAAAGAAATTATAGTAAAAGACGCTCACGGTCCCGGCAAAAATATCGACCCTACCAGAATGCCCTCCGGCGTCACTCTAATAAGAGGCTGGAAAGGTCATCCTTATTCAATGGTAAGCGGTATTGATAAAAGTTTTGACGCGGCTATGTTTGTAGGTTATCACTCACCGTCAGGGCGAATGGGCAATCCTATGTCCCACACTTTAACAGGCACTCATGTTTATTTAAAAATCAACACCGAATTAGCCAGCGAATTTACATTATACAGCTATGCCGCAGCACTTGAAGGGGTACCTACGGTATTTTTATCAGGGGATAAAATGCTTTGTGATGATTATAAAGACTTGCATCCTAAACTTATTACCTGTGCCGTTAAAGACGGTCTTGGCAATATGACCATGAACTATTCAACAGAGGATACGCTAAAAAGTATACAGGAGCTTTCTAAAAAAGCCCTTAAGCAAAATTTAAAAGATGCTTTAATTAAACTTCCCAAATCCTTTGAGGCGGAACTTTATTTCAAAGACCACCATAGAGCGGAGCGGGCTTCTCACTTCCCTGGAGTTACTAAAAAATCCGATAATATCGTTACATATTCCTCAGAAAATTTCTTTGAAATTTTAAGGGCAACAAGCTGGATAATACACTAAATTATACGTAGTTGAAATGTGCACCACGCTGTGCGAGTTCCGCATTTTGATGAGGTGTGGATGCTTAGGTCAAGGAGAGTCGAACCTTGACCTAAAGCTAAAATTTTAATACCAAGGTGCGTTGTCAATAGATTTCCAAAAAGGCTTTCGATCTTGATTTTCCGTTAATTAGGGAAATGGCGACGACGCATACTGGAAGGATTAAGTTAGGAGCTATTGACGAAAAATGGCTGAAAATCAACCAAAAGCACTTTGGTAAAATCTATTAACGACACACATTAGGAGTCACATATGCACAAAGAGCCAATTTATCGTAAAATAATGACAGATATTGAAAGTATGATTGAGTCCGGCGAGTTTTCTTATGGTGCAAAGCTGCCTACGGAGCGTGAAATAGCTGCTAAATTTAGTGTTGCAAGAGGTACGGTTAAGAAAGCTTTTTCTGAGCTTGAGAAGGCCTCTGTTATAAATATTGTCTGGGGTTCAGGCGCATATGTGATTAAAAAATCTTCTGATAAGAGTGAAAGCCCTGAAAGCAAGCTTGGGGAGGCTTTCTTTGCCGCCCTTGCAGAGCGGGGCTTTTCACCTAAAGAGGCATGGGAGTATACTGAGATAAGCTATTCAAAAGCTTTTAGAACCGGCAATGTGCTTTTAGCCTTAGTTGATGAGTGTCATGAATGCCTTAGGATATTTTCTCACCAGCTTGAGAGCCTTAAAGGGGTTAAAGTCAGCCATTTTCTCATGGAGGATTTAGCCAAATCTAAGTATAATGCTCTTATATTCAAGGAGTTTGATATAATTTTAGCTAACAAAGATGTTTCTCAGGCTCTTTGTAATATACTCCCAAAATTTAAAGATAAGATTCAGGAAATCAGCTCGGCTCCCACTCAAGAGACTCAGATAGACCTATTAAAAATCATGAATTTTGAAAAAACCGGCTTATTTTCCGAAAGCCGTGCCTTTCGGGATATAGTAAATGCCCATCTGGAGTCTAAAGGCTGGCGTTACGGTGAAAAAGATCATATTTTTGCCAAATGGACAGGAAGAGATGAGTTTGACGAGTTTATAGCTGACAAACGCCACTTAATAATTCCACCGTTTTACAGTATGGACATCCAGCCGGAGGTATATGAAAGCCTTTTTGAGTTTTTGCGCCGCGGAGGAGATATAATAGTATTTAACCATACAATCGAGCGCAGTTCTATCCTTTATATAGAAGAGCGGCTTATTAAGGCTTTGTATAACCCTGACAGCTAATATAGTGGATTTACTACAAAACCACTATAAATCTTGATAATTAATCACTCACATGATATGATTGTACCAAATGCGTAATTGTTTAAGGAGGTATAATTAATGCTTTCAAACAAAGAAATAAATAAAGCCATGGAGATTAAGCTTGATAATTTCCTGCCTGATTATCCAAAGTTTCAGGAAGGGATAAGGAGGGCGCCCTCAAGAGGCTTTAGGCTCACAAAGGAACAGACCAAAACAGCACTTAAAAACGCCCTTAGGTATTTGCCGGAGGAGCTTCATGAAAAGCTTGCCCCTGAATTTCTTGATGAGCTTAAAACCTATGGCAGGATTTATGCTTACAGATTTAGACCAACGGAGCGTATTTATGCCAAACCCATTGAGCAGTACAAAGGCAAATGTGTAGAAGGCAAGGCTTTCCAGCTTATGATTGACAATAATCTGGACTTTAATGTGGCACTTTACCCTTACGAGCTTGTTACATATGGGGAAACAGGCTGTCCGTGCCAAAACTGGCTGCAATACCTGCTCATTAAAAAATACCTTGAAGTTATGAGCGATGAGCAGACTTTGGTTATACAAAGTGGTCATCCCATTGGTCTTTTCCCCTCAAGGCAAAACTCGCCGAGAGTTATTATAACCAATGCCCTGATGGTAGGTGCCTTTGATAATATGAAAGATTGGGAAATTGCCCAGCAAATGGGTGTTGCTAACTACGGACAAATGACTGCCGGAGGCTGGATGTACATAGGCCCCCAGGGTATAGTCCACGGTACATTTAACACTCTTTTAAACGCTGCACGCCTGTTTTTAGGTGCTGGTGAAAAAGAAGATATGAAAGGCAAGCTTTTTGTTTCCTCCGGTCTTGGGGGTATGAGCGGTGCTCAGCCTAAAGCGGTGGAGATTTCAGGAGGGGTCGGCATTATTGCCGAGGTGGACTATTCAAGGATTGAAACCCGCCATAGCCAAGGCTGGGTGTCCAAAGTAACAGCATGCCCGAAAGAAGCTTTCCAAATCGCCTATGAATATATGGAAAAAGGCGAACCTATGAGCATAGCCTTCCACGGCAATATTGTGGATTTATTAGTATATGCTGTTGAGGCAAGTATAAAAATCGACCTTATGAGCGACCAAACCAGCTGTCACAATGTTTATGACGGAGGCTACTGCCCTGTGGGCATAAGCTTTGATGAGCGTACGGAAATGCTTAAAAACGAGCGGGACAATTTTGTCAAGCTTGTCGATAAAACCCTTAAAAAGCATTTTGAGCTGGTAAAAATTTTACATGAGCGCGGTACATACTTTTTTGATTACGGCAATGCTTTCCTTAAATCCGTTTATGACGCGGGGGTTAAAGAGATTTCCAAAAATGGCTATGACGATAAGGACGGCTTTATCTTCCCATCTTATGTTGAGGATATTATGGGACCGCTGCTGTTTGATTATGGTTACGGACCTTTTAGATGGATTTGCCTTTCAGGCAAGCCGGAAGATTTGGATAAAACCGACGCCACGGCAATGAGCCTTATTGACCCTGAACGCCGCGGACAGGATCGGGACAATTATATTTGGGTAAGAGATGCTAAGAAAAATAAACTTGTAGTAGGCTCTCAGGCACGTATACTTTATCAGGACGCCGAAGGGCGGGTACGTATCGCCCTTAAGTTTAACGAAATGGTAAGAAACGGCGAGGTTGGTCCTATTATGCTTGGCCGCGACCACCATGACGTATCCGGTACGGATTCACCTTTTAGAGAGACTGCAAATATTAAAGACGGTTCTAATATTATGGCTGATATGGCAACCCAATGCTTTGCCGGCAACGCCGCAAGGGGCATGAGCCTTATAGCTCTCCATAACGGCGGCGGTGTTGGTATTTCCAAGTCTATAAACGGCGGCTTTGGTCTTGTCCTTGACGGTTCCGAGCGGGTGGATGAGATTATACGCCTCTCCCTTATGTGGGATGTTATGGGTGGTGTTGCGCGCCGCTCCTGGGCAAGAAATGAAAACTCCATCTCAACCGCCGCCGAGTATAACGAAAATTATAAAGGCAAGGGACATATTACAATTCCTTTTATCGCCTGTGATGAACTTGTTAATAAAGAAATTGATAAAATATTTTAAGAGTCTAGCTAACAATAACAACGAAGTGAATTTTAAGATTTTTTTGCAGTAAGAGGAAGCACCGACGACGCATATGCAAAGCTAATCTGCTACGGCTGGCAACTTTTGTTTCTTATGAAACAAAAGTGCATGGCTGACGAAGTAATGCGAGAAAAATTCCAAAAATTCACAAGATTGCTTATTGTTCGATAGACTCTAGAAGAGGAGTAGAGTTAGATGCCTAAATTAGTAGATTGTATACCAAATTTCAGTGAAGGGCGCGACCAAAAAGTAGTTGAAGCTTTAGCCGACTGTGCAAGATCAGTCCCTGGAGTATCGCTTTTAGACTATTCAATGGATGCAAGTCATAACAGATCTGTATTTACTTTAGTTGGAAGCCCTGAAGGCATGGAAGAAGCCGCTTTTTTGCTTTGTAAAAAAGCTTCTGAGCTTATTGACATGACAAAACATACAGGGGAGCATCCACGTATGGGCGCAACTGATGTTATACCATTTGTGCCTGTTAAGGATATGACTATGGATGAATGTGTGGAAATTTCCAAACGAGTTGGAGAGCGGATTGCCAAAGAGCTTAACATCCCTGTAATTTTATACGAAGCCTCCGCTTCAAGCTCTGATAGGTCAAATTTAGCCGCCGTCAGAAAAGGGCAGTTTGAAGGTATGCCTGAAAAACTTACAAAAGCTAAATGGAAACCGGATTTTGGCGAGTGCAAAATCCACCCGACAGCGGGAGTCGTGGCTGTGGGTGCCAGGATGCCTTTGGTAGCATTTAACGTAAACCTTTCCACAAGTGATGTAGCTATTGCGGATAAAATAGCTAAAAAAGTCCGTGGCTCATCCGGCGGCTTGCAATTTGTAAAAGGCATGGGAGTTTATTTGGAAGAGCGTAAAATTGCACAAGTATCTATGAACCTTGTAAATTATGAAAAAACCTCTATCTACACTGTTTTTGAGCTGATAAAAGCCGAGGCTAAAAGATGGGGCGTTAATATAATAGGCAGTGAGCTGATAGGGCTTGCCCCTTCAAAAGCCCTTATAGACTGCGCTGAGTATTATTTACAGATTGAAGATTTTGATTTTAATAAACAAGTTTTGGAGAATCATTTGCTATAGGAGGAAAAAATGAAAGAAATATTTAAAAAACTACAAATTAAAGGCTTTGTGGCGGGTTTTTTACTATGCGCTTTATTATCTACAACTGTTTTAGCAGCAGCTAATACGACACTCACTCGTGAAATTGCTTATGGTATAAACGTTATATTTAATGGGCAGCAAGTGGATTTTGACTATAACAGCCGCCCCTTTGTAATGGATGGACGGACGTTTTTGCCACTCCGAACTATTGCTGAACTCCTTGACATCCCTGTGGATTTTGACGCGGTCACAAATACGGCTGTTTTAGGGCAGTCAGCAGCAGGGACCGGCACATCGGATAACCAACTCCAACTTCCCATAGCAACCATAACAATGGAGGACGGTGCTGTAATACGGCTTGAGCTTTATCCTGAAATAGCACCTAATACAGTAAATAATTTTATATACCTTGCAAATTCAGGTTTTTACAATGGGCTTATATTTCACAGGGTTATACCGGACTTTATGATACAAGGAGGCTGCCCTGAAGGTACCGGCATGGGCGACCCTGGATATACTATCAGAGGTGAATTTGCCTCAAACGGCTTTGAAAATAACTTATCCCACGAAAGAGGGGTTATTTCCATGGCACGCCGTGCTATGCCCCTTGATTCAGCCGGATCACAGTTTTTTATTATGCATGGCGATTCGGATTTCCTAGACGGTGAATATGCAGGCTTTGGCAGAGTAATTGAAGGTATGGATGTAGTGGATGGGATTGCGCTTACCCAAGTAGGGGCACTAGATAGACCTGTTATTGACCAAGTAATAAGAGAAATTACTGTTGAGACTTTTGGGGTCTCGTTTTCGGAGCCTGAGCGGTTAGGCATGTAAATATTAAATATGCTTTTGGGGAGGTGAAATACATGAAAGCAAAATGCAGCGGATTTGTAAATGCAGCACTCCATACAAAGTTGTAGGGAAGGCGTAATCCTTTGCATGGAGTATAGTATATATAGTGATTATTCTTCCCTCCGGCTTTGCACCTTATTGAAATACTAATAAGGAGTGGAGCGGATGAAATATATTAAAGCACAGCAAGTATTCCCCAAACATCTTTTAGATGAGATTCAGAAATATGTTCAAGGGGAATTGATTTATATCCCAAAGCCTCCGGTAAATTATAAGAAATGGGGCGAAAGTACAGGGAAGCCTTAATTGTACAAAGAAATAAGAATATAGTACAGGCATTTAGAGAGAGTATCTCCATTTCGGAGCTTGCGAAGCTATATTCTTTAGCCGAAGATACTATTAAGAAAATTGTTTATTGCAATCATTAATATTAATATTTAAAAGCCATGCCTCAATGGTATGGCTTTTTTATTTATAAATTAAACTATGCTTATAATTACCTTGTTAAATTCGATATACTTATCCATGAGGTGATTGTATAAATCCTAAATTTTCATTTTATACCCCTAATGATTTCGGGAGGGTATATCAACTTCTTAAAATGGTAGGGGCGAATGGGGCTTAGGTCAAGGAGAGTCGAACAATGAGCGGTTTTGCGGTGGAATTATATAGTAAAATAACCTCAAAACAGTAACAAAAACTTGTTATTTTTTGGTATCTTATCGTCAAAGGGAGAGCGACCG
>Ga0136643_10000012_pt1 | contig 165844 bp, 145 predicted proteins | sample TergutLab28metaG_FD_96883 | JGI IMG/M metagenome (GOLD analysis project Ga0136643, IMG submission 96883) | Labiotermes labralis P1 segment gut microbial communities from Petit-Saut dam, French Guiana - Lab288 P1 (version 3) (version 3) | ecosystem: Host-associated > Arthropoda: Insects >... | reverse complement strand
CGCGCAGGGCTATGACGTTTCTTCTATTACCAAAATCGCTGGGTAACTTCTTTTTTGGCTATGTCTGATAGCTTTTTTTGTATGCGCATTTATACTGTTAGGCTTTCACACTTTGCCTCCTTGGTGTGTTTACTTGAGTTTACAGTACACCGCACATACAACAAAGTCAAGCATTTGACGAATAGGATGAATGTGTTATAATATTACAGTCGTAAGATAAATGGAGGGGTTCAACTTGGATACAAGACCAGAAATTTCGGAAGCAGAATATCAAGTAATGAAAACTATTTGGTCTGCCAGCGCGCCAATCAGCACAAATGAAGTAGTTGAAAAGCTGGAAGTGTCCACTGCATGGAAGCCAAAAACAATACATACGCTACTTTCCAGGTTAGTGAAAAAAGGTGCATTAACGTATGAAAAATCTGGCCGAGTTTTTGTATATACTCCGCTTGTAAAAGAGTCCGAAATTTTGGCTATGGAAAATGATAGCTTTCTTAATAGATTTTATAACGGAGCAATAAACACAATGGTTGTAAACTTACTAGAGCAAGATAAACTTTCTGCCGATGATATTGCCATACTTAAGCGCATATTGGACGAAAAATTACCAAGAAGCAGGTAAGTTTATGATCGCATTTTTTGATTATTTTATCTTAGCCAATTTTCTAGCATCCATTTGTATATTACTTACCTTGCTTGTTAAAAAAGCACTAAAGAAACATATATCTGCAAGATGGCAATACAATTTAGGATTATTATCATTCGCGCTACTGGTTCTGCCGCTTCTCTCACGTGGCTTTTTTTCATTCTTTGATGCCACCAGATTGGATAATTGACTGCCCACCACCGGTTGATTGCCCAGAAGACTGCCAAGGCGAAGATGACGACGAACAGTAAGAACGTAGCATAGCCCCGTCACCCCGGACTTGATCCGGGGTCTAGCCATTTCTAATTAAATAACGACTAGATTCCGGGTCAAGCTTAGCCTGACCCGGGGGAATAACGAATTTTTCTATCACTCTGAAATGCGAAACACTCTTGCAAGTTAATTCGCATTGCATATGCTGGCCTGGCCTCCAGCTTAACAGCCACCTCGTTTAAAGATTTAGCGGGGTGGCTGTTTTAGTAATAACACACTAAGCCATAGCACCAATTTTGCCAACTTGGCACAACTCGCATATAATGTCTTTGCATTGGCATTATAATTTATCTTGGTGAATGGGTGGAAATATGAACATTGAAGTTGTACCGGCTAAAAAATCACAAAAGCTTATACTTAGCCAGCTGATGGAACTATACAATCATGATTTTTCGGAATACACAAAAGAGGATATCGATGAACATGGCTTTTTCGGCTATCCATATTTAGACCTTTATTGGATAGAGGAAGAAAGACATCCATTCTTTATAAAAGTCAATGGTTGCTTTGCCGGGTTTATTTTGGTTAGAATATGTAAAGATATTGCAAATGAAAAAACCCATAGAATTGCAGAGTTTTTTGTTATGAGAAAATACCGCGGAATGAGCGTGGGAAGTTTTGCGGCAAAACATGTGTTTAACTTATTTAAGGGCGAGTGGGAAGTAAAAGTTTTAAATGCAAACAAACCCGCACTCGTATTTTGGGATAAAGTGATAAGCGAATATACAAATGGGCGTTATATATTTAATCCAGTGCCCTCTGCCGATTGGGATGGCATTGGATATACTTTTAGCAGTTGATAATAAGCATATACTCACAGCCGCCTTTGCAGGGGCTGTTTTTTTATCCCTGCAATTTTGTCAATAGGACAATGTCTAAGATTTTGACAAAACCTAACTTTTCCTTTATAATTCTATGGTTGTAGAAAAACTACACACATGGCTCATCCTTCTAGGGTGCTTGGGAAACCACAGTAACGGGCCATGGAGGTAAAAACCCATTATACGGAGGTGCCACAATGGCAGTAATTTCAATGAAACAATTGCTTGAAGCCGGCGTACACTTTGGTCACCAGACCAGACGCTGGAACCCAAAAATGGCAGAGTTCATCTTTGCCGAGCGTAACGGTATCTACATTATCGACTTACAAAAAACCGTACGCAAAGTAGACGAAGCTTACCGTGCGGTAGGCGAAGCAATTGCCGCAGGCAGCGAAATCTTGTTTGTAGGTACAAAAAAGCAAGCGCAAGAATCTATTAAAGAGGAAGCAATCCGCTGCGGTATGCACTATGTAAACGAGCGTTGGCTTGGCGGTATGTTAACCAACTTTAAAACCATGCAAACACGCGTTGCACGCCTTAAAGATTTAGAAAAAATGACCACCGACGGCCGCATGGACGCATTGCCTAAAAAAGAAGTTGCAAAACTTCAACACGAGCTTGAAAAACTAGAGCGTAACTTGGGCGGCGTAAAAAACATGAAGCGCGTACCCGACATTATGTTTATCGTAGACTCCCGTAAAGAACATTTGGCTATTCAAGAAGCACGTTCTATGGGTATTACAATTGTTGCTATTGTAGACACCAACTGCGACCCAGACGAAGTTGATTACGTTATCCCTGGTAACGACGATGCTATCCGCGCAATTAAACTAATTGCAGGCAGGCTTGCAGATGCTGTGCTTGAAGCACGCCAAGGCGAAGAAACTGCCGAAGCACCTGTAGCAGAAGTACCGGTTGTTGAAGCAGCACCTGCAGAAGAATTTTAGGAGGAGCGGTATATATGGCAATTACAGCAGCAATGGTAAAAGAGCTTAGGGAAATTAGCGGCGCAGGTATGTCTGCTTGCAAAGATGCCCTTGTAGAATCTAACGGCGATATCAAACGCGCAGTAGAACTTTTGCGCGAAAAAGGTCTTGCAACCGCAGCTAAAAAAGCTGGCCGCGTTGCAGCAGAAGGCCTTGTATTTACTGCCCTTTCTGCCGACAGCAAAAAAGGCGCAATTGTTGAAGTAAACAGCGAAACCGACTTTGTTGCAAAGAACGAAGACTTTGTTACCTTTGTACAAAACATGGCGCAACAAGCTTTAAATTCTACGGCAGAAACTGTAGAGCAACTTTTGGCAGAAAAATGGGTTGCAGACCCAAGCCAAACCGCACAAGAAGTGCTAACGCACAAAATTGCAACCATTGGCGAAAACTTGGGGCTACGCCGCTTTGCACGTTTTGAAGCTGATGCAAACAGCACCCTAGTTGACTATATTCACGGCGGTGGCCGCGTAGGTGTTATAGTAAAACTTACAGCACCGGTATTTAATGACGCAGTACTCGAAGTTGGCCGCAACGTATGTATGCAAATTGCAGCCATGTCACCTCAGTTTGTTTCCAGCGCAGACATGTCACAAGAATATATCGAAAACGAAAAGAAAATTTTGCTGCAAACCGCACTGAACGAAAACGAGCAAGAAGCAAAACCAAAGCCTCCTGCTGTTATCGAAAAAATGGTAGAAGGCCGTTTGAAAAAACAGCTTAAAGAAATTTGTCTTGTAGAGTCGGAATACGTACGTGACGACAGCATGGCTGTTGGACAGTATCTGGCCACCGTAAACGCACAAGTGTTAAGCTTTGTTCGCTTCGAAAAAGGCGAAGGCGTAGAGAAAAAAGAAGAAAACTTTGCAGAAGAAGTTGCAAAGGCAATGCAAGGTTAATCAATAAATTAGCAAATTGCAGCCTTACGGCTGCTTACATATGGAGGATTTTTATGACAAAAGTTTTTAAATATGCCTTGATTTGCGTGTTTACCATGGGTGTGTTTGCGTTTGCAGGGTGTATTGGCACACCAAATACAGGCGAAGTAGCACCGCATCTTGTTGGTACGTGGATATTTGCAGATTACGAAGGCGTTAGATATGTTCTTAACGATGACGGCACTGGCATACGTGGGCTACAGGGTGAAGAAGAACCAATTACATGGGGCGTTGTTGACGATAATGAATTCCGCGTCCGCCGCGAAGGTAGCGTACCCTCGCGCGAGATACGAAACGAACGCTGGGGCTACACCCTGCGTGACGGGGTATTGCGCTTGGAAAGTTTGCAAGTTAATAATATGGTAGAAACTTTTCACCAGCTTGGTTTTGTGGGTACGCCCAACACTGCGCTTGTTGGTAGATGGAACTGGAATGATGAGCCTGCTTGGCACTATGAATTAAATAGCGATGGTACAGGTACGCGCGGATCATTTACAGATATGGTAGAGTTTTTATGGGGAACCGTTGGCAACGTGTTGCACATACAACTCCAAGGCAATATCCCTGCCGACTATATACGCAACGAACGATGGAATTTTAACCTTAGTGGCGATGCATTGACGCTTGACGCTATTAATTTTGACGCTACATGGAGCTACACCCGCTGCATTGGCCCGGGCGAAATATATGCCAACCTTGTAGGCGCATGGGTATGGAACAACGACAGCACTTGGGCATATGTATTTCACGAAGATGGCACAGGCACCATGGGTTCGCCTGGCGAAATATTTGTAATACGCTGGGGCGTAGTTGGCGAGCAGATACTTCTTTTCTTCCAAGGCAGCCTAGTTGACACCATGACATTCCAAATCACTGGCAACAGCCTTATTACAGAAAGCATCCACTCCCCGGGTATCATTTATGGCTACACCCGCGCAGGCGAAGGCGACTTTGATGACTTGGACTTTTATATGAATCCTGCCCTATTCGGCCGGTGGACATGGGATGACAACACGGACTGGGCATATATGTTTGACCCAGACGGCCTAGGCACACGCGGTTTCCCAGGCACTACAATTACATTTGAATGGGCAACATTGGACAACGAGCTTTGGTTATTATTGCCCGGCGACCTGTTAGAGGCCTGGGAGTTTACCATTACGGGCAACTCTATGCGCTTGTATAGTTTAACCCACGATGATACATGGTTCTACTACACAAGAGATTAATCAGAACTTTCCCAGCCCTATGATTTAGGGCTGGTTTTACATATGTATGTACACACATTGGAGGCGGTAAAATGCCACGCAAGAAAATTAAAAAAATAATTAAAGGGTCGGACGCGGTGCTAAAGCTTGCCGCGCCCAAAGTGGTTACTGCCGGTGTAAACGTTATGCGCATGGGGCCGCGCATTATTTTGCGTTCTACTGTAGAGCTTATGCGTGCCAATTTGCTCACGCGTATTTTATCGTGTGTCACTATCCTTGTGTTTGATATTTTTGATCTTTCGCGCAAGCGTATTTCTAAGTCGCAATTTACAGTCAATGTGATACTCTCGCTTTTACTGGTTGTGGGTGGCACCATTGGCTGGAACTTTGGCGGCAGGTGGATTGTACTAGAGATTATGGGTGGTATGGCCGATATTATCGGTGGTATGATTGGTGGCGGGTATTGTTGTTTTCCTATCTAGTTTTGCTTTTGGCAAGGCCTGTAATAAACTCATCGAAAGTGATGCACAAAAAATGTGGAAGATTATTGACCCGTTTATAGAGCAACTACCAGAAGAAGAACGCGCACCTGTACGTGCCAGCATTTCGCCGTCTTGCCTAAAAAAAATGTTTGCGTGTGAAACGCGCGAAGTTTTTGCGCAAGATTTGGTTAATACGTTGCACGAGATGTATATCCAAGAAAAATCCGGTTTAGAAACTGCGTTGGGAGGGCAACCATGCTAGAGATAGTCGTAATAGTCTTACTCATTTTGTTAATAGCGTTGTTGGCCGTTGTTTTGGTAAAACTTTCTGCCAATGCCCGTGCCACAGAAGATGCCATGCATCGCATGGAAGAAAAAATTCACAAGCATGTGCAGGCAGAACTGCGCCATTCCCGTACAGAACTGGACGCAAGCTTCGACCGTTTACGCAACAGCACACAAGAGGGGTTGCACAGCTTTTTACGCCATACGTCCGACGGCATGGAAAAAATACGCGGTAGTGTTGACGCAAAACTCACAGGCATACAAACGTCCAATGAAAAAAAGCTGGACGAAATGCGGCATGTCGTTGACGAAAAACTTGCCAAAACGCTAGAATCACGGCTAAAAATGTCGTTCGAAACTGTTAGTACACAGCTGGAAAACGTAAACAAAGGGCTTGGCGAGATGAAAGCTGTCGCGCAATCCGTAGGGTCGCTTAGCCGCATACTTTCCGGCTCTAAATCGCGTGGGATACTGGGCGAGGTTCAACTTGGGCAAATTATAGAGGACATGCTGCCTTCCCAACTTTATGACAAGGAAGTGCCAACCATACGCGACTCACGCAACCGCGTAGAGTACGCTGTTAAACTGCCCGGCGTAGAAGAAGGACAACATGTGTACCTGCCAATAGACTCCAAGTTCCCACTAGACCCATACGAGCGTCTGCTAGACGCCTACGACACTGGCGACGCGACGGAAATTGATACCGCACGTAAGGCACTGCTTACCCGCGTTAAGGCGTTTGCAAAAGACATAACGGACAAGTATGTCTCCCCACCAGACACCACGCATTTTGCGGTAATGTTCTTACCTACCGAGGGATTGTATGCAGAAATTGCACGCGAAGCAGCATTTTTTGAAAGCTTGCGCCAAGGCGGCATTGTTATAGCCGGGCCTACTACTTTTTCTGCCATGTTAAACTCGCTGCAGCTCGGCTTTAAAACATTACAGCTACAAAAAGGTACAGCCAGCATAGAAAAAACCCTGGGTGCGGTCAAAAAAGAATTTGGCACTTTTGAAACTGTTCTAACAAAGGCACACCAACGCATAACCCAAGCAGGCAACGAAATTGAAACCCTAGTTGGCACACGCACGCGCGCGATAAACCGCAGCCTGCGCGAAGTGCAAATTTATACAGGTGAAGACGCCGGGGAGTTGTTGGGGATCGAGGAAAATACAGAAGCGTCAAGCGCGGAATGACAAAAATTTTTTAGAAGGAGCCAAGCAAATGCTTTTACCAATTATACTTATCAGTATCTTAGTCGCATGGAACATTGTCACATTTGCCACATACGGCATAGACAAGCTAAAAGCCAAACGCAGCAAACGGCGCATTAGCGAAGCCACGCTTATAAAAATAGCGTTTTTACTCGGTGGGTTTGGTGCATTTTGTGGTATGTATGTGTTCCGCCACAAAACAGACCATCGCAAATTTTTCTTACTGGTGCCGCTTGCATGCTTTATTAATGCTATAATTATTGCCGGGGCAATATGGGCATATTTTATATTTTAAAGGAGCGACTTACATGAAAGTTATTCTATTAGCCGATGTTAAAGGCACGGGTAAAAAAGGGCAAACCATCGAAGCTTCCGACGGGCACGCCCGCAATTTTCTTATCCCACGCAAACTTGCAGTAGAGGCAACAAAGACTAACGTTGCACAATTGGAAGGCCAACAAAAAAAAGCCGCAGATAAATTACAACAAGACATAGAAGCTGCTCAAGTAATTGCCGCAAAAATACGGGAAACAAATGTTAAAATTCCCGTTAAAGTTGGCGAAGGCGGCAAAATGTTTGGTTCAATTTCCAACAAAGAAATTGCAGAAGCGTTGCAAAAGCAGGCAAATATTTCTGTCGACAAGAAAAAGATTGTGGTACAGGCGATTAAAACCGTGGGCGAACACACTGCAACCATTAAACTGCACCCGCAGGTTAGTGCGCCGCTAAAATTTACCACCACGGCGGAATAAACCATGCAAGAACCATATGAAATGCAACCACCCTCCCCTGCCCTATTAAATATACCGCGCATACCGCCCAACGACCAGGAGGCGGAACTTGCGGTGCTTTCCAGTATGCTTTTTGACAGGGAGGCCATTGCTGCCGCACAAGAAATTCTACGTGGCGAGGATTTTTACCGCCCAGACAACCAAGCAATTTACGAAACCATGGTGGAGTTGTTTGCGCGCAGTGTGCCGGTTGATATTGTCACCCTAAGCGATAAATTGACGGAAAAAGGACTGCTGGGGCAAATTGGCGGGCGCGAAAGAATTAACGACCTGGCCGCTGCGTACTATACATCTGCGAATATAAAACGCCATGCAGAAATTGTTGCAGAAAAATCTATGCTGCGGCAATTGATAAAGTCGGCAAATTTTATATTAAACGCGGGTTATGACGCGCGGGAAGATGTTGTCGCCATACTGGAACGTGCAGAAAAAAGCGTCTTTGACCTGTCGCAGCGCAGTACCAGCCGCGATTTTGCTCATATTGGGGAAGTTATTGTTACCGCAACCCAAAAGCTAGAGGAATTGTTCGAGAGCCAGGGCAGCATCACCGGCGTACCCACAGGCTTTACAGACCTGGACAGGAAAACCGCCGGCCTGCAACCGGCAGAGATGATACTTGTCGGCGCGCGCCCTTCTATGGGTAAGACGGCTTTTATATTAAACATTGCCGGACATGCCGCAATTAAGCAAAAAGTGCCAACTGCTTTTTTCAGCCTAGAAATGTCTAAAGAACAGCTTGCCAACCGCCTTTTGAGTGCAGAAGCATCTATCGACGCGTCACGGATGCGTACCGGCGCACTGATAGACGACGACTGGACTCGCCTTGCAGAAAACATCACCGCAATATCCTCTGCGCCGCTTTATATAGACGACACACCAGGGCTTTCCATTACCGAATTGCGTGCAAAATGCCGCCGCCTTAAAATGGAAAAAGGGCTGGGGCTGATTGTAATCGACTATTTGCAGCTCATGTCTGCCTCTGCCGGCAGCCGCCCAGAATCGCGCCAGTTAGAAATTTCGGAGATTTCGCGCTCGCTAAAAGCAATAGCAAAGGAGCTTAGCGTGCCTGTGCTTGTGGCTGCACAGTTAAGCCGCGCGGTAGAAAGCCGCAGCGACAAACGCCCAATGCTAAGCGACCTGCGTGAGTCTGGTGCAATAGAACAAGATGCCGACGTCGTAACTTTCCTATACCGTGACGCATATTACAACAAGGATTCGCTAAATCAAGACAAGGCGGAAGTAATTATTGCAAAGCAGCGTAACGGCCCCACCGGCACAGTAGAACTTGCGTACAGAAACAGCCTAACAAAATTTGTGAATCTCGAAAGGGACAGACAAAGTGGAATATAGACCAATTGGTGCAACCGGGCTCAAATGCAGTGCCATTGGCCTTGGCTGCGAGTATTTTGATGTGGCAAAAGTACCATACGACAAAATAAAAGAAACAATCGACCTTGCGCTAAACGGTGGTATAAATATTTTTGACGTTTTTATGCCAGGCCAGGAAATACGTGAACAAATTGCAAAAGCCCTTAGCAGCCGCCGTAAGGATGTTATTATCCAAGGGCATATCGGCTCTACAGACATCAATAAGCAATACGACATCAGCCGCGACTTACCCACTGTCAAAAAATACTTCGAGGATATGTTGCGCATCTTTGGACGTATAGAGCTGGGTATGATGTTTTTTATCGACTCGGAAGCAGACTACAAAGGCGTGTTTGAAACTGGCTTTGCAGAATATGTGCAACAACTAAAGCAACAGGGTGACATTGGGCATATCGGCTTTAGCTCACACAATCCAAAAACAGCAATACGCGTTATAGAAACCGGCTTGCCGGAAATGATGATGTTTAGTATAAACCCCGCCTTCGACATGCTGCCACCGGACGAATATGTATTTGACCACTTCGACAAAGGTTTTGGCAAGGATATGTTCCGCGGCATAGACCCTACCCGCGCAGCACTATATTCCCTTTGTCAGCAAAAGCAAATTGGCATCACCGTTATGAAGGCACTAGGCGCAGGCAAACTTATGTCACCCCAGCATACCCCATTCCAGCAACCAATGACATTGGCGCAATGCCTACACTACGCACTCACACGCCCAGCGGTGTGCAGCGTGCTTCCAGGTTGCAAATCTGTACAAGAACTTAGCGAAGTTTTAAACTACAACAATTTAACCGATGCACAAAAAGACTACGCACAGGTGATAAGCACCAAACGTAACGACTTTAGGGGCGCGTGTGTATACTGTAGCCATTGCCAACCTTGCCCCACCGGTATAGACATTGCAACCGTAAACAAATATTTAGACATTGCGAAATTAAACCCAAATAATGTGCCGCCATCGATAAAGTCGCACTATAACGGCCTGGCGCACAAAGGCGACGAATGTATAGCCTGTGGCCATTGCGAGAGAAGATGCCCGTTTGGTGTGCCAGTGATTAAAAACATGACAGACGTAGAAAAATTAATGAATTAATTATAAAAAAGGACGCATACGCGTCCTTTTTTTATATCGTGCAATTTGTTGTGTGAGGTATTAGTTACCGTTTGCTCTGTTAATATAGTCGTTCCACACTGGTTGTGCTTCTTCAACAATAACACCAGGGTCGTTGTTGTTCCAAATTCTCCAACCAAATTGTGGACCCCATGGCAAGCCAGGGATAAAGCCGTTGAAGTTAGGCTGCATTAGGTCACCATTACGGGTGAACATTGCCATTGTTTCTTCAACCGAGCGTGGGTGGTAATGCGCAGCAAATGCGCCTGCCATCCATGCGTCAGGATCGTCAAAACCTTCAAGTGGGCGGTACCATTGGTGGAAAGCAAACATAATATTGTCAACTTCTTCTGCGCTAAAGTTTACAGGAATAGCAGAGAAGTTGTGGTTACCTTCAAAACGATGTGTGTTTGCTCTTGGACCCATTGGGAAAGATACAAAACCCCATGGATCTTCAAGGTTAGGGTTAACTTGTGCGCCAGCTACGTAGTTACCTGCTGCACGCATTGCTGCCATACCGTTGTTAAACGCAGCAACAAAGAAGTCCCAACCTGTGCCTTCTGGCTCAAACATAAGAACGCCTTCGTCTGCCAAGGCATTTGCCCATGTCAAAGCTTCAAGGAATTCTGGTGTTGTTGTAGCATTTACAAAGTTACCATCAGCGTCAATGTCTACAGCTCTTGCATGGTTAGAAACTAAAGCCCTACCCAAGAAGTCTTGACCAAATGTTACAAGACCAAATGTGTCTGGTGTACCGTCACCTGTAAGGTCACGCGTTGTTGCACGCGCTATGTCCATAAATGCATCCCATGTCCACTCGCCGCGTAGTTGCAGGTCAAATGGAAGTTCTGGATCAATGCCGGCTTCTTCAAGCAAGCGCATGTTAAAGTAGATACCGCCGCCTGCAATTGGCCCAAGTGCCCAACCGTAAGCTATGCCGTTTCTTCTGCTCGCGTCAACTGTGCTTCTGTGCCAATCAAGACTTGAGTCAAAGAAAGAATCTTGAAGCGGTGCAAACAAACCTTGAGATACCATAGCTGCAAACCAAGCTGGTTCCATTTGCCAGATACTTACTTCTGTACTACCTGCCATAATTTCAACTGGAATCATGTCGCGTACGCCGCCCCAGTCGCCCATACGGCGAACTTCCATAGTAAAGTTGTACTCGTCAAATGCGTCGATGCGGTCAAACAGACGAGCTTCTGCTTCTGCCGTTTGAGGGTCTGCATCGTTTACGTTCCAGTCGCTCCACCAGTTACCAATGGTGATGTGCATACCACCAAGGTCACGTGATGGTGTTGGGTCTGGCGTTGGTGTCGGGGTTGGTGTTGGCGTCGGTGTTGGCGTCGGGGTTGGTGCGCCAGGTTGTTGGTTACCTTGGCTTGTGTCATCTGATGTGTCCTCTTCGTCGCCGCCACATGCTGCAAAAGCTAATACAACCACTAGCAGCATAGCTGTGATTAGAAATTTCCAATTACGGGTCATTTCTTTTTCTCCTTTCGGTTTTTCCGATTTTTTTATTATAATTTGCTGCATACGCCTCCTCACAAGGCGCATCTACAAAATATAACCACTAATATTACAATTATATTACACTTTTATGTCGCTATTATTACATTTTTAGTCCCGATTGTCCAATACTTTCTACAAACATACGCTGGGCAAAAATGTAAATGATGATAATAGGGATAATACCCAGCAACATTCCAATAGAAATCATTTGCCCTACTTCCGCAACAGGAGGGAAAAACCCATGCCCACCCTGCTCTGCCATAATCAACGAAACAAAGAAGTCCCTAAACAATTCCGCAAGCGAACTCATTTGTATAGACATAACCCTAAGATTACCTAAGAACATGTTGGCATAAAAACCGTCTGTCCACTGCCATACAAATGCAAATAGGAAGCAGGAAACTAGCATTGGCACCGCATCTGGCAATATAATTTGCACAAATGTCCTAAGCTTGCCGCAACCGTCTACATAAGCAGCTTCTTCCAACTCTTTGGGCATACCGCGCATATATTGGCGCAGCATAAAAATGTATAAACCACTACGCAGCCCCATACCTGTTGCAACCATTAACATATAACCGGTCAAATTAAGCATATTAATTGGTTCGCCTCTTACAAGGTTTATAATACCAAAAACATCAAAGAAACGGAAATTCATGAACATCGGTACCATAATGACTTGTGGCGGTACTAAAATTGTAAGTAAAACACAAGCAAACCAAAACTTTTTAAACGGGAAATTAAAACGTGCAAAACCATAAGCAGCAAGCGCACAAGCGACTACTTGCAGAATCGCTGTTGCAAAAGTAACACCAAGTGTCACCCACAATGTACGCCAGTAATCCATCAAATCTATTGCCAAGCGGTATGCTGCAAGCGTTGGCTCACGCGGAATAGAAACTACGGTGTAGTCCAGCAAATCCCGCGGAGACATAAAACTGTTGGAAATTTGGAAAAGTATCGGCTGTAAAATAAGGAAACATAACCCAAACAACAGAACCGTACGGCAAAAACCGCCAACAACCCTGCCAAAATCGCGCTTAATCAAATATCCGTCACTGGCACGGTTACGCTCCATATATCTTGCTATCCTGCCTTGGCGCTTCTCCTTTGGTCGTTTGGCAACAATTTTATTCATAGTAGTACACCATCCTTGATATTATTAAACTTACAACACCCAGAATAGCAGCTATGATTAAAAAGTATGCCCAAGCCATAGCAGAACCCCTACCATACTCTAGCAAGCGGAACACGGCAATGTCGACCCTATCCATAACCTCGCTATCTGTACGCACAAGGAAGTCTATTACCGAATACACAACAACAACTAAAATCATTGGCGACATCATTGGGAATGTAATTTTCCAAAAATTTTCCCACGATGTTGCGCCTTCGATGCTGGAAGCCTCAAAAATGCTTGGACTAATTGCCTGCAAGCCAGAAAGGAATATTAAAATCTGGATACCGCTTGCCATTGCAATAACGTAAAGCTGGTTGATTATCATAAAGATATAATCCATAAAGTCGCCCATTACGCCTGCACCTGTTACCGAAGCCAAAATATTTTCTAAAACACCAGTCACATTGGCACGCATTGCATTGGCATCTTGAATTTGTTGCGAAACCATGTCCAAAAGCGAGTTATTCGTTTCAAGGTTTACAAGTACACCACTTGCAAGTATTACAGGCAAGAAAAACACCGCACGCACAAATGTACGTCCTTTAAACTTGCCGTTTAGCAGTACTGCAATAAAAAATGCAAAAATTACAATCGCTGGGACAAGCAACAACATTTGAATTATTTCCTCTACCATATAGCGCGAAAAATCTGGGTCTACAGTAAAGATATGGCGTAAATTGTTAAGCCCTGTCCATTCCAGTTCAAACCTATTCTCTAGTGGCAGCATGTGTACAGTAGAAAACGCCATGCGAATAGACTGGTATATCGGGTACGCCATAAATGCCACAAACCCGATGATAAACGGTAATATGAACAAATACCCCGTTATCGCATTACGCCCCGCCATAGACAACCCTTTTTTGCCTCGGCTCTTTAGCTTACCCACATTAACGCCCTCCTCTTACAACAGTATAGCGGCGTGCGGGTACTGAAACACTGCCATTATCAAAATCAACCATTGTTGTGTTTACATATACTCGTGTACCGTCTTCATATACGGTCACTGTCACACCTTGCCCAAGTAATTGATGGTCAACAATAAGCTGGTTATACAAATGTCCAAAGTTACTTACATGGTTGTGATACAAATCATTTGCAACATCTATCCAACGACCAAATTCGTTTGCAAAATAACGTCTGTAACGTGTAACTTCCAAATCCGCGGTACTCACATCCATAAAGCTAAAGAATAAAGAAGAACCGGACTCGATAGAACGCAGCAAGTGGTACGAATGATCTTCTGCCAGGTTAATTGGCCTACCTGCAAACGGTATCAAACCATGCAACGCAATTTGATAAAACGGTACAACCGTATCTGTTATGCCAAAACCTTGGTCCGTAATAGGCATACCTGTTATAACGCTTGCAAATGGCATGGCGTAAGAAAACCCATGATTCAGCCATATCCCGGTACCTTGCGCACGTAAATCGTACAACAGCTCCGCACGCATATGCATAGAAGCTTCGCGGGTTACATGCCTGTCTTCGTTAAAGTCACCTGCTAGATTATTAGCAATAGAACGGAATGCAATATTATTCACATTTATCCTGCTTGCCTGGTCTACAAAATTCGTAATCAAGTCTATTGTAAATGCAGGTCGTGCCAATATCACAGGGTCTGCCAAAACATTAGCAGAGCCAAGTTCCCCAAAGTATACCGTACTAAAACCATTCCACTGAACACGCTGCCTATTTACCTGCCGCGCCGCATCTCTATTTCCGCTAAAACCATTAAACATAGAGTTACCACGCATGTTTACAAAATCGCCCTCTAGGTAAAACTCAAACCCAAAGCTTGATGCAGCGTTTACCATGCTATCAAAAGCTCTGCGATTGCCAAGTTGCGAAACCAAGCTAAGGCTTGTTGGCACAGAATGATCTATAGAGTCATTATGCGCCCCTCGCATCATTATATGCAAGTTTTCCCAACCCAAGTCATTAAACTGTGTCATCATGTCTTCTGCTTGGGAAAATGAGGTTAGCGCAACCGGACGGTCTACCGGGAATCCAAGAATATGCTGGCGCGTTTCTGCTGCGCCCAAAAATTCTACCATTGCATTAACAGGCTCACTAACACGGTTATTGAGCCATGGGTAACGCGCTTGCAAAAACTCCCTGTAAGCAACAGCCATACCAACATAACCCGGCGTTGTTGGGAACACATAACGGATTACAATAGACTCACCCTCTGCCAAGCCATATTCATGTATAAAGAACGGCCTGTCGCTTCTGCCAATAACGTCCATTGGCGCGCCGTGGATAAGCCGAAACACAGGATGAACCGCACTAAACGGCGAGGTCGCGCCGCCCATACCAACATGCGGTCCGCCTGCCTCTGCCCTTATAGATGCATAAGACGCACCCTGTTCAATAATACCTACAAATGTAGCACCATTTACATATGAACCAAAAACCGGATATGTGGCAACATTATCGTGAATAAGATGGTCACGCAGTATTGCATAGTCCCAACCAAATACACGGTTAAAATAAACACCCTGCCCAAAACGCCCACTATCAAAATGAATTAATGCACCCGGTCCGTCAGGCACAAACAAGTAACCTTCGTCCTCTACATGCCCTGCACCAAAGAAAGGCATGATTGTTAACCCTGTCGGCAAAAATGACGGAGAGTGATTTATCTCGTCAAAAGGCACACTTACAATCATATTGTTACCTTCAAGTTCAAAGCGCATGGTTAAATTAAACGCCGGGCGGTTTAGGTCAACTTCTTGCCCAAAGTATTGCATGTCTGCAATCCATTCGTAGGTATCGTAACCTACATTTTGCAAGTAGCCCTGCATGCGGCTTTGCAAGTGTGGGCGGATATTGTCACGTAACACATAAATATGCCTACCATCTTCCAAAGTTGGAAACTCTTCGACAAGTTCCGACCTGTTGTCTGTTGGACGCAAGCGGTCAAGCCTAATCACACGGTATGCTTCCAACATTTGACGCCTTTGTGCAGGCTCCATTTGGTCTATAAACTCATAAAAACGTTCAGAATAAATTGCAAGCGGAATATAAAATGTGTCCGGAATATCACCAATGGTAAAATACAATTCCAAACCGCCGTCAACAATTGCATGTTCGTATCTGCCTGTCCTGCGGGCAAAACGATAACCATCAAGAGGAACTGAATTACCACGCTCATTCTCATATGTTAGTAAGAACATACTTTGCATATGGAACCTTGCTATAGGTGCTGCAACGTCTAAAGGTAAGTCTGCCGCACCTTCCGGGGTAGAGCGCCACTGGTCACCCGTAATTCTGCAGGTAACAACAATTTCTGCCGTGGCTGTTAAAAAATCAAGCCTTAAGTATTCATTTTCAATAGAAACAATAGGAGGTACATCGTCGTCATAGGAATATCCAAACATAATAATATCCCTACCTGCCCGCTCTACTTGTGTACACGCTGCCAAAACCAGTGACGCAATTAGCAGTAAAACCACAAACCCTAATGTTTTACGTTTTTTCATTTCGGTCACCTCTCTAGAGTCTAAACAAGATTTCTTGAACAAGTGCAATGACATATGCAACACCGTCACTTATTACCGCAAAAAACATGATGAAAATAAACACTATAATACCAATTGCCAAAATTGTCAGTAATGACGATAATATCGCTTTTGTAAAACTATAGTCGTGTATTTCTTTCATCGCACATAATAGCAACAATACAAACCAACCCATGCCAAGTGACGTAAACATCCAATATAACGCACCCTCGTCGGCTGTTATAACATGGCTCACAGGGATAAGCAGCGCGTCAATTAATGTCATTGGTACAAGCGCATACGCTACACCCATATAAATATGCGATAATTTACCTTTGCCATCCATTAGCGTTGTCAAACTCCAGTTTGCAACACACCATAGTAGCAACGGTACTAACACGTTTAACATAACTATCAAAACGTTAAACGTTTCCATATTGATGTTTATAAACTGGAAATTTGTCGTCGTAAGGCGCAACATCTGTACAATCATTGTTACAACTACAATAGTATGTGCAGCAGCCATACTGCCATACCCTTCGTGTATCAAATCCCAGAAACCTGCCAAAGGTTTACGCATGCAATACAACGAATATCGTAAACTTTTAAAATATGCACCAAAGTCGAAACGCCCACCTGCTCTTAAACTCATCATGACGCAAGTATCTCCTTCCGCACTTTGATAACTTTTTTAACCGTCGGCGGTACAATAATCAATACACCAATTGCGACAACAAACATCCAAAAATTTTCTTCCATCCATATCCTACGATAAAAGCCAAACGCACGGCCATAACCGCCTGGCTCATCTGCTATTCTAAAGTAACGCATCGCTTGGCGATAATTGCCTTGACGCAACATTGCCCTACCTAGCCCAACATATGCAAGATAAAAGTTACCATTCATACGCAATACTTCGTGCCAGTAGTAAGAAGACTCTTGATACAATCCACGGCGGTAGTAATATAATCCGCGGTTAATTGCGCGACCATACTCCGTAAGATCAAACCGAGTAATCGCACCTGTCCGAACATCTAGTGCAAACAACGTTGTACCCATTGCGACAAGGTCTACAGGTTCTACAAAAAATCCTTGACGGTTACCTACCCCGCCAAATGCATACAATAGGTTGCCTTGGAAGTCGTAAGCAAAAATCCTGCCACGGGTAAAGTCAAATGCCATAAATGTATTATTATATATAGGTGCAACAGCTATAAACTGAGAAGGACCAGTTATCATTGGCACATCACCGTAGCTTATATCACCTTCAATAGCAAATCTACCATTACGAATGAGTACATCGTTACCCATAGCATTTAGCCTGCGTACAGAATGCACATCATCACTTGTATTAGTCACAAAAAGGAAGCCTTCGTGGTCTAGTACAACATTATTATATTCTGTCGGGATAAAAGGCGATGTACGATCTCGCTGTTCTTGCGTTTGTATTCTGCGCCAAAGCTGATCCCAAAGGCTAACCGTAACAGGCGCAGCACCCATGTACACTGCAAAATTTCCATACCTGTCAAACTCCATCAAACCACGATTTACATGCCTAACTTGCACAAATATTCTACGCGTAAAATCTACTACCAAATTTTCTGGAAGGAAATCCGCATCACCTGCCTGCAAACTTTCTTCCGGCTGAGTAATTTCGTTTATAACATTCCAATCTGCATCCATGTGCAAAATACGTTGATTGTCTGTATCTGCAAGATATATTTCGCCCCAGTCAGATACAAAAATACCGTGTGGGTTTCTAAACGACGAGGGTACACCATTTAGCATTGCATAGTCTCTTACATCATATAAATCGTGAGTGCCGTCTTCGTTAACTTGAATAACAACAATACGGTTGTTGCCCGAATCTACAACATAAAGTAAGTTTTCAAATACAAACAAACCGCGTGGTGTTAGGAAATGTCCAACACCAAAGTCGTTACCCAGCATAAACGCGCTAACCGTGTACGCATCTGGCGAAGGTGTAGGCACACCGCGTTGATTGTACGTGTAAGTAAAATGAGTTGGTGTAGATGCAATAACAGGCATTACAAGCCCTAACGACATTACAACAACCATGATTGCGCAGAGTAAACGCTTCATCATCACGCCCCCTACTCTTTTATGCCAGAGTTGGCCATTGTACGCATAATGTTGCTTTGCGCAATTAGAAATAGTGTTATTGGTACAATCATCATTATCATGGTAACAGCCGCACCAACACCAGCGCGGGCTATACCACCGGCTAATATCTGCGATAGCGCAAATGGCAGGGTTTTTAGCTGCTCGGTATAGATAAGTGTTGCCGCGTGGTTATTCCATAACCCTTGCACAGAGAAAATCATACCCGTAAGCAGTGCAGGTTTAACAAGCGGCATAACAATTTGCGAATAAATACGAAACTCACTTGCACCGTCAATTTTTGCAGCTTCTATAAGGGTCATTGGTATTGTGTCCATAAATTGCTTCAATAGGAAGAAACCCATTGGGAACGCGAACGCTGGGATAATTACCGCAAAATATGTGTCTATCCAGCCAAGACGCGCAAGTACTAAAAAGTTTGGTATTGCAGTAACAAAACCTGTAAACATAAGACATGTAACTACCAGGTTAAAGAATGCCTTACTTCCGGGGAATACATATTTACTTACCGCATATGCACCCATAGACGCCAGCATCAAATGCCCAACTGTACCAACAAATGTAATGAATACCGTGTTAAACAAGTGACGTGTAAATGTAACATGGGAACGCGATAGCAAAATAAACAAATCTTGAACATTGGCCATTGTAGGGTTTACAGGCAGTAACAGCGGCGGAAACAAGAACAGCTCAGTAAGTGGTTTAAACGCATTACCTACTGTAAACACTAGCGGGAAGGCGAAAAATGCACCAAAGAAAAGAAGTATCACCCAAATGAATATATCGCCACCCAAAGAACGGTTTGGCCTGCGTACATTTTTAGCAACTTTATAGCGTTTCCTGACAACGCCAGCTTTGTTACCTTGCTTGATTGCTTTTACCATTTATGTGTCCTCCTCCTATCAAGTGCCAATTCTACTGATGAATTTTGACACTACTTTTTTTGTATATATCATCGCCAAGAACAAAATAGTCGCAATGGCAGATGCATAACCCATTTCAAAACGCATGGCACCATAGTCTACAAGGTGGTTTACAACCGTATGCACCGCATAGTCTGTTGAAGGGAACCCTGCCAAACCTTGCGTTACCTCACCTACAGCAAAGCTTGCCATAATGGCCATAACCGCGCCAAACATAAGCATACCTTGCATGTTTGGCAGTGTAATAAACCATAATTCTTGCCAGCGATTTTTGACGCCATCTACAAGACCAGCTTCATACAAAGCTTCATCAATAGTACTAAGACCCGCAATAAACGCCAAGAACCCAGCACCCATGGACATCCACAATACCACTATGATAATTACCGGCATCATGTAATCCGTATTGGTAAGCCACAAAACAGGCTCGTTTATTATGCCAAATCGCATGAGATACGCATTTAACCAACCGTATGCATCACCGGCAAAAATTAGCGACCAAATCATAAACGCGGCACCGGCAATAGTTGGGGCATAAAACACCAGTGTCATTACCACACGCCAAAATCGTGATAATTCGTGTATAAACCAAGCGAATAAGAACGCCAGAATATAACCAACCGGGCCGGTTATCACCGCAAGCATCAACGTGTTACGTATTGCGATTAAGAAAACATCATCTGCAAGGAATAGATTAAGATAATTTTGGAAACCGATAAAACGCGCAGGTTCTAAAACGTTAAAATATGTGAAGCTAAAAAATATGGAGATTACTACAGGCGCAACGGTAAATGTACCAAACAATATGGCATACGGCGCAAGGAACAGATACAACCACTTGTTCTGCTTCATCATATACCATGTATATGACAACCTACCGCGCTGCTTTGACAGATAACGTTGAAACGGGGTAGCACCCGATTTAGGTAATGCAGCCACAGATCATACCTCCCTATTCTAAACCGAACTCGCGGCGTTTATTTATTAGTTCTTGATTAATTACGATGTTAAAGTCCAGCAATGTTTCACGGGTATCTACGTTACTATTGATTACACGACGCATTGCGTTTACAAGGTGACGACCTACATAGTAACCACCAGGAACTTCTGGCGTACCAAGTGTCCACTCGCGTTGCTCGTTAAGAATTGCAAGTTCATGCGTGCTCCATGGCAGGCTTTGGAACGCATCCAAGTTTGCGGTTGGGAAACGTGCCGCAGCACCCATAACAGCTTCGAGCTCGCGCCCGAAACGCAACTGTGTCGGCGCAGACGTCCACCAGTCTAGGAACTGCCATGCATCATCCTGCGCTTCAGCAGCAGCAAACATTACCGCAGCAGAACCCCATGCAGGCACTGTATGGTCAATTGTGCCATCAGAGTGCATGTAACCTGGCATTAACCCAAAGTTCCACAAACCTGCTATTTCCGGTGCAAATACAGAAAGCGTGTTGAAAGTTGTAAAATCCACAAAACCAATTGGCATTTCGCCACTACGGAAACGATTGTTAAAGTCAAATTGCGTTGGCGAGCCAAAATGAGTAAAAAATCTTGTAAATGCTTCAAATGCAGCAATTGCTTCCTCGCTGTCCAAAATCGCACGAGAATGTTCGTCGTTGTAGATGAAGCCACCGCGTTGGTACAGTTGCGTTAAGAAACCACTCAAATCTGGTGCCATTGGGTTACCAACAGGAGGGATACCAATAGACATGTTATTGCGTTGCAAAATTGGCATCATGGCAAGTACATCGTCCCATGTTTCCGGCGGTAAAAGATCTAGGCTGTTTAAAATATCTGTACGGTAAAACATAACACTAAAGTTTTGCGTTTCCGGCAAGGCAAAATACGCACCCTCTAGCTCAAACGGCACCATTGCACTTGGTGCAAAACGCTGTGCAACTTCGCTAAAATTATCAAACTGCGTTAAGTCTACAACTGCATTACGCAGTGCGTAGTTAATAGGGTCTGGTAATGGCAACGACAGCGCGAGATCCGGCCCAATGCCGGCAACAACTGCTGGCAAAATAGCCGCATGGGCAACCAGGCGTAAGTTTACGCCGATACCTGTATCTGGTGTAAAGCTATCATCTATCATAGATTTTACAACTTGAGCCTGGTCGCGGCCTGTAGGCAACCAAACTTCAATTACTCTGTCACCCTCGGCAACATCACCAATGGTATCAAAATCGTGTGTAAAACTTGCGATAAACGCACGCACTTCGTGAGATAAACGGTTAAAGAATGTTTCACGAACTACCGGGAGTTCTGTATCAACGCCTGTAACAACTAAGAAGTCGATATCCAAATGACCTTCCATTAGCTGACGGGCAGTATCACCCATGCCGGAAATATTTTGCCTCCAGTTTGTAAGCTGGACAGGTATGCGGTCTGGACGGGAATAAAACAAGTCTAGCTGGCGCACCATGGTAGCAATCATACCTGTATGCTGGTTGCGTTCACCAGAAAACTCTGTAAGGTCATTTAAGATTTCATACAAAATATAAATTTCTTGATAGATACCTTCCATTACATGCGGAAACCAATATTGAATACGATAGTCACGCAATACATCTGGGTTAGGGCCTGTAAGTACCAAAATATCACGGTAAATTGCATTTAAGCGGTAAACGCTTGCCATAATCCGTTCTACAATTTCACCAAGCTCGCCAAGCGTAACTTCCATGCGGATTGTGTTTACCCCTGCGTCAAGCGGGAACAACAAATACTCGCCATTGTCGTCATGGAAAGTCGTGAGTTGCCAGCTATTATTAAAATGGAACGGCACAAATGCAACTTCCTCAAAAGGAATTTCGCCATTTACCATAATAGTACGACTGGAAACAAAGCCACGGTTATAATTTTGACGTGCGGAAACCGATATGCGATAAAGCCCGGCTGTAGGCACTTCTACTTCCCACTCTATCCATTGGCCAGGTATGCGCCATGGAAAGCCGCCAATCATGTTTAACACAACTGTGGCAACGCTTGGTGGGTTTGTAACACCGGAAGAATTATCGAAAATTGGGAATAATGACGGCGAAGAACGCACTGTAGAATATTGCCCTTGTATCCTGGCATAAAAATCGCGTTGGCCATATGGCAATGTATTGGTTGCCATAAACTCTGCAAAAGTTGGTAAATCCCGAACAGGAATAACTGTAAGGCCTGCGATAACCATAGGCTCACTGATACCAACCAACGTTATTGTGTTAACACCTGCTTCAAAGAAAAATTGGTATGGGTCGGTAAAGAAACCAAGCCTATTACTAAAATAAGACCTCTCCCAACGTGGCAACTCCACTTGCGGCGGTCTAATTTGGTTTCTTCTATTATCTGCGCGTACAGGACCGCCATCGCCCCACACCCGGCTAAATGTCATCATTTCTGCGCTGCTAAATGGTATTTCACCGTTAATGCGCAATGCACGCGCCATGTCTATACCACGCGCCGCAACTGGGAAATATTCGATATTAAGGCTATAAAGCCCCGCTGTGGGTATATTCACAGTAAATGTTACATACGAATTTTCTTCTGTTCTAAGTACACGAGAAACGCCTTGAAAGTTCGTTAAAATTGAATAATTCTGTCCGGCAATAACATTGAAGATGTCTACTTCAACAGCTACAGTTCCTCTTGGCGTTCGGGAATGGTTATGCAAAAATTCTGCATAACTTCCCTCTTGGAAAACGATAGGTGCAACTATTTGCTCACCATCGCGGGCAATATTAAGGTTTAAGTCTGCGCTTCTTGTAACAAAAAACACCACAGCCGCCGCAATAACAAGAACTGTGATAATTACCCTAAACTTATTATCTAGCAAATAATCTATCATACAACAACCCTCCCAGATTTTTGCGCATGAACAACTTGTGAAATGTACTGACATTAAATCATGCACATTGTGTGTTTTCACAAAAGATATCTCAGCTGTAATCAACATGAAACAATCATTTGTAATTTGCACCAACACTTGCACATATATAACCATAAAATATAGGTAATCGTATATGGATTGACTAGCGATTTTTTGCACAAAGTAAAGATTATGTAAAAAATAAGCCCCTGGAACCTGTCAACCCGGAGCCTTTTATAAATAAACTATAATTTTTTAAAAATATCCAAAATTCTTTCTAAATCTGCATTAGAGTAATACTCGATTTCTATCTTGCTGCTTTTTTTACCCGGGCGGATATGCACGTTAGAACCTAAAATACGTTGTAGCTCATTTTCTGCACTACGGTACGCAGTTGCCATGCTATGACGCAAATTATCACGAGTTTGTGCATTTGTACCTTCAGCCTCTTCTGTTTCTTGTTTTGCGGCAATTTTTAAAACTTGAGAAATCATAGCTTCTGACGCGCGCACACTAAGTCCGTCCTGCACAATTTTTTCTGCACAAGATGCTTGTAAACCTGGATCCTCTACGCTAAGCAAAATTTTTGCATGGCTTGCTGTTAGCTTGCCTTCTGCGGCGAGTTCTTGTACACGGGGGGCAAGCTCTAGCAAATGTAATGCACTAATTATAGAATGCTTGTTTTTGCCAAGCTTTGCGGCAATGTCATCTGCCGAGAAAAAAAAGTCATCCATGAGACGTTTAAAGCAATTTGCCTCTTCTATTGGTGTTAAATCCTGCCGTTGAATATTTTCGATAAGAGCAACCTGTAAGCTTTCAATTTCCGTATATTCTTTTATTATTACAGGAATTTGCGAAAGCTTTGCCAAACGCGCGGCACGATAACGGCGTTCGCCTGCGATAATTATATAATGTCCGCCGCCGTTGTCTTTTACAAGCAATGGCTGCACAATACCAAACGTTTTTATAGATTCTGCAAGTTCTACAAGCGCGTCGTCGTCAAAAAATTGTCGTGGTTGTGTTGGATTTGGCTCTACATTACGAATATCTACTAAAATAGAATTTCCCGAAACAATAGCTGACGCGGTGGTAGGTTCTGCTGCCAATGATTGCGCTTGAGCATCTCTGACCTGCCCGGCGGACGTTACCCCATCCAACAGCGCATTTAACCCTCGTCCCAATCCCTTTTTCACAAATATCACTCCTTGCTTGCTAATGCACTTTGTTTTTTCATTACCTCTTGCGCTAAACTAATATATGCTTCTGCCCCTTTAGAACTTGGGGCGTATAACGTAATTGGCAACCCATGGCTTGGTGCTTCGCTAAGTCTTACATTTCTGGGGATGATGCTATTGTAGGTATATGCAGATAAATGCTGCCTAACCTCGTCCACAACCTGCGCACTCAAGTTTGTTCTCGTGTCGTACATTGTAAATACAACACCCTCGATAACAAGCCTCGGGTTAAGTTTGCGTTTGACCAAATCTATTGTATGCATGAGCTGAGTAAGCCCTTCTAGTGCATAGTATTCGCATTGAATAGGTACAAGGATAGAATCTGCCGCACACAACGCATTAAGCGTCAACAAATTAAGTGACGGAGGACAGTCTATAAGTATGTAGTCAAATAAATATTTAGCATGACTAAAAATATCACGCAACTTATATTCACGTTTTGGTTGATCTATCAGTTCAATTTCCGCACCGCTAAGCTCAATATTAGCAGGCAACAATTGTAGCCCCTCTATACCAACATCTAAAGCCACTTGCTCTAAATATGCATCCCCCAACAGCAGCGAGTATATAGAATTTTTGACGTTATATTTGTCTACACCAAACCCGCTTGTAGTATTACCCTGCGGATCCATATCTGCTACTAGTACACGCTTACCCGCTTGTGCCAAGCATGTTGCAAGGTTTACATTAGTCGTGGTTTTTCCCACTCCACCTTTTTGATTTGCTATCGCAATTACCCTTTTCATGGAAGCACTCCTCACAATTTGTAAGCATGTTCTTTATTATAGCATTTTACTAAAATAAAATAAAGCACGCCCAACTCACTTTAATATCGCTTTAGTGCAAGATAATTTTGCCAATCTCCTTTCTATTAGTAAAACTGCACTAATAAATAGGCATCTGCAACACCTAATTATGTACATATGAGGCCTGATATCAGGTGCAAAAATTTATCTATAACATGTAATAATAAACAAAACGGCCAATTTTTTAAATTGAGCATTGCCAAACCATTAATCCCTCTGTTAAACTCATTGGAAAATTTCCTAAGGCTTTGTCGTAGCGAAATAAAAACATATCAGGAGGAGGAGTATTTTGTTAGACAAACAGCTAGTGTACGACGTACTAACTGTTGCCATGTCCACAGGTGGCGACCTTGCAGAAATTTTTGTGGAAAACACTGCCCGTGACACTATTCAGATGCTTAATGGGCAAGTAGAAAAGGCCAATTGGGGTATAGATGCTGGCCTGGGGCTTCGTATCATTTTTGGTACAAGCGCAGTGTATGCCTATACCAACAACACCAGCCGCGAAAGCCTGCTAAAACTTGCAAAAGATGCATCACAAGCGGTGAAAGCAAGCATCAAAAGTGGTTCGCCAATTCATGCGGTTATCAACAACAGTGTCGCACAAAAATTTGCCGATGCCGGGGTAATCCCGCCAGAAAAAGTTGGCAAAAAAGCTATTGTTGACGCACTTCGCTCCGCCTCGCAAGCAGCGTACGATTACGACGCGCTGGTAACACAAACGTCCTGCATATACGGCCATGTATCTCAAGATATTCTTATTGCAAACTCTGCCGGTATTTGGGCAGAAGATAAACGCGTGCGCACAAGGGTATTTATTCAAGCCGTTGCGTCCGAGGGTAACGAAAAACAAACCGGTAGCCGTTCACCAGGGGCAAAGGGCGGCTACGACTTTATCGAAACGCTCAACTTCCCAGAGCTTGGCAAAAAAGCAGCGACAACAGCGGTTACTATGTTAAAAGCAGACCTTTGCCCAAGTGGCAAGATGCCAGTTATTATCGACAATGCTTTTGGCGGCGTTATTTTCCACGAAGCTTGTGCACACAGCCTAGAAGCTACATCTGTAGCAAAAGGTGCGTCTACGTTTGCAGACAAACTTGGGCAGGAAATTGCCCAGCCATGTGTCACCGCAGTTGACGACGGTACGCTACCTGGCCAATGGGGTACATTAAACGTAGACGACGAAGGCACACCAACCCGCCGCAACGTTCTAATCGAAAATGGTGTATTGAAATCGTTCCTTGTAGACAATTTGAATGGGCTAAAAATGGGGATGCCATCTACAGGCAGTGGGCGTCGTGAATCTTACCGCTTTGCTCCAACTTCCCGCATGACCAACACCTATATCCTGCCTGGGCAAGATAAACCCGAAGACATCATTGCCGCAACCGAAGAAGGCCTTTATGCTAAACAAATGGGCGGCGGCTCTGTAAACCCGTCTTCTGGTGACTTTAACTTTGCCGTGCTAGAAGGTTATATGATCCGCAACGGCAAAATTGCAGAACCTGTACGTGGCGCAACATTAATTGGCAAAGGCAACGAGGTTCTTGCAAATATCGATCGCGTTGCGGACAACTTTGACTATGCACAAGGCATGTGCGGCAGTATAAGCGGCTCGATACCAACCAATGTTGGGCAGCCAATGGTACGTGTTAAAGAACTTACAGTGGGGGGTAGAAAATAATGGCTCAATTATCGTACGAAGCTTTCCGTGACGAACTTTTTGCACAAGCCCAAGCAAAGAATTTTGCCGATTATGAACTCTACTATTCTGCAGGTTCTAGCTTTTCTGTTAGGGTTTTAAAGGGCGAAATTTCCGAATACAAAAACACAGCATCCGAAGGTGTTGGCTTCCGTGGAACATACAACGGCAAGATGGGCTATGCCTATACCGAAAGCCTAGACTCCAACACCATTCCAGTTCTTTTAAACAATGCGATTGCAAACGCAAGCATAATCGAAGACAAAACAATTGAAAAATTATACCCTGGCGACAAAGCTTACCCGCAGGTCGAAAATTTTAACCCTGCGCTCGATTCTATAGATGCGTACCAAAAAATTGAATGGGCATTGGGACTGGAGAAATACCTACTAAGCCTAGATCCTCGTGTTAAAATGGCAGACTATTGCACCGTGTATTCTGGCGAAAATGTAAAAGCAATTGCTAACTCTTATGGGCTAAATCTTTTCCAAAAAGATAACATGGCGGGTTCTTATGTAACTGCCCGCGTAGAAGAAAACGGATGTAACAAAAGTGCCTACGAATACTGGATTGGGCGCGACTTTGCAGACTTCGACTATAAAAAAATGGCAGATAAAGCGGTTAAAACCGCACTTAGCTACCTTGGTGCAGAGTCTATCCCAAGCGGACAATATCCAGTTATTTTCAACGATGACACCGCACGCGATATCTTTGACGTTTTTAGTCCTATATTTATCGCTGAACGTGGGCAAAAAGGCTTCTCTATGTTCAACAAGGGTAAAATTGGTGAAACCGTTGCCGCACCACATATCACCCTGCGCGACGACGGCGTTACAGACCTTAGCCTTGGCAGCATCGCATTCGATGCAGAAGGCGTTGCAACGCAAAATAAAGCTGTTATCGAAAACGGTGTGCTAAAAACACTATTGTACAATACAAAATCTGCCGAAGAGGATGGTGTAGTGTCTACAGGTAATGCAAGCAAAGAAGGCATTGCAGGTGCAATTGAAACGGCCGTTACCAACTTCTATATTGTGCCCGGCAAAAAAAGCTACGATGAATTAGTAAAAGGCTTGGACAAGGGCGTTGTTATAGTTGATATGGCAGGACTACATTCTGGCGTAAACCCAATTAGTGGCGACTTTTCGGTTTCTGCCGATGGCTTCCTAGTTGAAGGCGGTAAAATTGTTAAACCTGTAGAGCAAATTACTTTGGCAGGCAACTTTTACGAACTCCTTAAAAACATTGAAGAAGTAGGGTCTGATCTTAAATTTTACTCGCATGGTGCTGGCGGTTTTGGTATGCCATCGCTGCTTGTAAACGGCCTTAGCATCGCAGGCTTATAACATGATAACAATCAAATACACATCCTCCATTGGCGATATTTTGATATCCGCCAGTGGAGGATTTATTACACAGCTTTATTTTGTGAATGGCAGGACAACACCCCCTACCCTACAGCCAAATGCCGGGTTTGCTCCCGTGCTGAGCGAAGCAGTAAAACAACTTGATGCTTACTTCGCAGGGGCTTTGCGCGACTTTACGCTTCCGCTGTTGCCACAAGGCACGCCCTTTCGTATGAATGTGTGGGAAGCGTTGCAAAAAATCCCGTATGGCGAAACAATTAGCTACAAAGCACTTGCCCAAAACATTGGCAACCCAGCTGCAATACGTGCAGTAGGTGGTGCAAACCACAACAACCCAATCAGTATATTCATACCATGCCACCGCGTTATTGGCGCAAATGGGAAGTTGGTTGGATACGGCGGGGGACTAGACGTAAAAGAATTTTTATTACGGCATGAAAAAAACATTTGAATAGCAAAACCAAGGCACCCTCCATATGATAAAAATGGAGGGTGATTTTATGCCAATTAGCAATAGTTTTGAAGTAGGAAAAGTAATTGTCGCTTTAAATAAAAACCATGTTACTCCTGGCTGCGAAGTTTCCCGTGACGGCGTTTTTAGCGAAATAGATTATAGTAAAATTGAAACGATATTCCCGGCCAAAGAAACTGAATGCGACACGGGAGATATTGTCTTGCTTTGTTTAATATGCCAGAAAAAAGAAACTGTGACCAATGTTGTTGACCAGCTTTTAGACCACCCATATGTAGTTCACGCAGAACCTAACTATTTTTTTAATCGGCATATTATCCCAAACGACCAATACTTTAGATACCTTTGGGGACTGGAAACTATCGAAACACCGTTGGCATGGGACTATACAACAGGTAGCGCCAATATTGTTGTGGGCGTTACAGACAGCGGAATAGATCATAATCACCCAGATATTAGGGAAAACATGTGGGTTTCTAGCGATGGATATCATGGGTGGAATTTTATCAACGATGACAGCGAGTCTATGGATACATCTGGGCATGGTACACATGTGGCTGGGACGATTGGCGCGGTAGGAAATAATTTTTTAGGCATTACAGGTGTTTGCTGGCGTGTCAAATTGGCTGCCTTACGTATAGGCAATAACGTTATGAGTTTAGCTGCGGCTATATCTGCCATTCATTATTCAAACGAAAACTATATTTCTATATTAAACAATAGCTGGGGTGGGCGCGAGTACTCGCCAATTTTAGAACATGCGGTCACGCATTATAATGGGCTTTTTATAGCCTCGGCAGGGAACGACGGCGTAAACAATGATTTCCTTCCCGATTATCCGGCCTCTTTTGATAGCGAAAACGTTATTTCGGTGGCGGCGACTAAGCAAGACAACACTTTGGCTGCATTTTCGAATTACGGTGTAAAAAGTGTTCATATTGCCGCACCCGGGGCAGATATTTTTAGCTTGGCATTAAACAGCAAATACAGCTACCAAAGTGGGACATCCATGGCGGCACCCCATGTGGCCGGGGCGGCAGCACTATTAAAATCATACAGGCCAAACCTAACGGCGTTAGATATTAAGCATATTATCTTATCAAGTGCGGATAAACATCCACATCTTAGCGGAAAAATATTAACAAGCGGCATACTCAATGTGAAGGCAATGTTTGAAATGGCAAACTAAGATATTTCTCCTGCTATATTTCCCCTAAAACTTGGCGATACTCTGCATAAACTACTTTTTACAGACAGGGGAAATATATGACAGAAAAATTTATAATTACGCCAGCTGCGCCACTTAAAGGTGAAATTGAAATTGGCGGCGCAAAAAATGCAGTACTGCCGGTTATCGCTGCAACCATTTTGACAGGGCAAAGTTGTACTATTGCAAATGTGCCAAAGCTTAGCGATGTAGAATATATGTGTAACCTCACGGATTCGCTAGGGGGGCAGCATACATGGTGTGGCAATGCGTTGCAAATTGATACAACCGACATAAACTCACAAGAAGCGGCTTACGAATGGGTAGGTAAATTACGCGCGTCGTTCTTGGTAATGGGGCCATTGCTTGCAAGGTTTGGAACCGCAAAGGTGTCGCTGCCCGGCGGGTGCGCTATTGGTTCGCGCCCTATCGACTTACACCTTAAAGGCATGGCGGCACTGGGTGCGGAAGTTGACCATTCTCATGGGTATGTAACCGTTACCGCACAAAAATTAACGGGCGCAAAAATATATTTAGACTTCCCCAGCGTTGGCGCAACCGAAAATATTATGATGGCTGCAACCCTGGCAAGTGGGCAAACAATTTTAGAAAACTGCGCCGTAGAGCCTGAAATTGTAGACCTTGCCAACTTTTTAAACGCTGCAGGGGCAGAAATACGCGGCGCGGGTACAGACACGATAAAAATAAATGGTGTAAAGACGTTACACGGCACAAGTCATACCATTATCCCAGACCGTATAGAAGCCGGTACTTTTATGGTGGCGGCGGCGATAACCCGCGGCGATATATTGCTGACCAATGTTGTGTCTGACCATTTGAAACCGATCATTGCAAAATTGAAAGAAGCAAATGTCTGTGTAGAAGAAAACGAAACCGGCATACGCGTATGGTGCGAACCGGGGCAGCAACTGATTGCTGCAGACATAAAGACACTACCCTACCCCGGTTTCCCAACAGATATGCAGGCACAGTTTATGGCACTCATGTCTATTGCCCATGGCACAAGCATAATTACGGAAACCGTGTTTGAAAACCGCTTTATGCAGGTGGGCGAGCTAAAACGCATGGGCGCGGATATTAAAATAGAAAGCCGCAGTGCCGTGGTGGAAGGCATACCGCAACTTGCAGGCGCACAAGTAACCGCCAGCGACCTACGTGCAGGCGCAGCACTTGTATTGGCCGCGCTATGCGCTACCGGCGAAACAGAAATACATGGCATCCACCATATAGACCGCGGATATTACGGGTTAGAAAAGCAGCTTAATAAACTTGGGGCAAAAATTAGGCGAGAAGAATGTTTAGATATGTAAATTTAAGGGCTTAAGCCCTTTTTTTATGCTTTTTTAAGTTGTGGACAAAAATATGGCATTAATTTAAAATGGCGACAATTAAGCAGATAGGGAGAATTTATTATGACAGAAAAGGAAAAAATGCTGGCCGGCATGATTTATGATGCCAATTACAACGAAGAACTCATAAAAGAGCGAGCATACTGCAAGGATTTGTGCTTCAGGCTTAATTCCACTAGCCCCACGGACGTGGAAGCGCAACGGAAAATAATAAAAGAACTGTTTGGTAAAACAAAGGATGTTTTTACCATCACCACGCCGTTTTGGTGCGACTATGGCTACAATATCGAAATAGGTGAAAATTTTTATACAAATTTCAATTGTGTTATTTTGGACGGTGCAAAAGTTACATTTGGCGACAATGTCTTTATCGCCCCCAATTGTGGGTTTTATACCGCCGGGCACCCCATTGATACAAAACGCAGAAACCAAGGACTAGAATTTGCTTACCCAATTACAGTAGGAGACAATGTATGGTTTGGCGGCGGTGTCCAAGTAATGCCTGGCGTAACAATTGGGAATGATGTAGTCATTGGCGCAGGCAGCGTAGTTACAAAAGATATCCCTAGCGGTGTTGTTGCCGTAGGCAACCCATGCAAAATACTTAGAAATATCACCGACGCCGACAAAAGAAATTATTAATGTTTAAACCTCACCTCCACGGGCAACAATGTAGCAGCATTAAATTTCTCAGGAGGTGAACGCATGAAAAATAATTCACGCACGGGAGGCCACGTCTTCCGTAGGAAAGGATTTTTCATCGCACTTTACGCGTGCCTTGGTGTAGTTGCAGTTTTAGCACTGGTGGTTACCATTGCTAACCGCACACCCACACCCACACAAAACTATGCTTACGAGCAAGAAGAAACACAACCTGTTGGCGCAGACCAAGTAGAGAGTTATCGCGCTGCATGGGACGAAGAAGCTTGGTTTAGGCCAAGACAACCGGAGCCGGCTCCAACACCAACGCCGCCTCCTACGCCACCGCCCACACCACCTACGCCACCGCCACCTACGCCGCCACCTGCACCACCCACCCCGACACCAGAACCCCCAGCTCCACCACCACCGACGCCAACCGTACAGCACGAACCAGCAGTGCAAGTTGCGACTTTCGCTCCGTTCTCGGAAGACGACCGCATGGTATGGCCTGTGTATGGTGAAACTGTAATGCCGTTTAGCGGTGCACAAATGGTCTACGACCCAACGCTAGACCAATTTCGTACAAATGATAACTTGCGTATTGCCGCCAACGAGGGCGACCCTGTGCGCGCGGGCGCAGATGGTAGAGTTATCGCAATTGGACGCAATGTAAGGCAGGGCAACTATGTAACCATCGACCACGGTAATGGCTGGGTATCTACCTTTGGGCAGCTAATGCCTAACATGCTGGTAGAAGAAGGCGAAGTTGTACGTGCCGGGCAAATTATTGGCGGTGTCGGCCAGCCGTCTATTATGAGCTACGAGAATGGCACACATGTGCATTTGCGGATAAAGCATGATGACGTGGCCATTAACCCGTATTATGTACTGGCAGAACGAAGTCAATATTAATTTCACACATGACAAAGCCCCAAACATTGTGCTTGGGGTTTTTTGTTATAAGGCTATTTTTTATAGTCCCACAACGTAGCATTCACTTCATTACCCACCAGCAACACAGCACAAATTATATTGAGCCACAAAATAAGTATAAAAACACCTGCAATACTGCCATACACCGCAGGATATTGCGTAAAATTAGGAATTACAAAACCAAACACTGCACTGATAACCGCCCAAGCAACAACAGTTAGCACCGCGCCGGGCAGCACATTTCTAAAGCGCATTTTTGCCGCACACGAAAGCTTATATATTGTCATTGTCACAAGCACAAGGATAACAAGCGCACCGCCGCCACTTGCAATTGTATAAAACAGCTCTGGCCCGCCCGGGAAGAAAAACCCCCAAATCTGCCGCCCAAAAACCAAAAGCCCCAACATTACAATTAATGTAAATGCAAAAAGCAGCATCAATAAAAAGCTGACACCTACTTGAAAAACTATCCCGCGGTTTTCTTCAACGCCATATGAATGGTTTGTAATGCGCACAATTGCCCTAAACCCATTGGACGTATTGTACACGCTAAAAAATAGTGCTGTAGAAAGCAGCCCTGCACTCCTGATATCGCCAAGTTCGTACACAAAATTTGCCACCAACACAGCAACTTCGCCTGGCAGCACAAAATATAACCCTTCTAAAATGGCGGTTTCGTCTATATCCATAAAACCCATAAGCGTCATAAGGAAAATGAGAAAAGGGAAAAACGCCAACAATATACGATATGTTAACCCCGCCGCACGTTCAAAAATTTGCCCCCGCACGCAGCGCAGTGTGATATTCAAAATAAAGATAAAAAATTTTGGCATTTGCTAACCGCTCCTTTACATTACACCTTGTTATACCTTGCACTTTTAGCAAAAAAAGTATACCCTCATATATAATCCATTTTACGAAAGGAAAATAAAATTGAGAAATCTAACACTTCTAACAGACTTTTACGAACTTACAATGATGCAAGCTTATCACCATGCAGAAATTACCACCGGACGCAAGCAACAAGCAGCGTTTGATATGTTTTATCGCGAAAACCCGTGCGGCAACGGTTATGCGGTGGCAGCCGGGCTGGCGCAAGTTATAGATTACATCAACGAACTTGCATTTACCGACGAGGATATAAAATATCTTAGGTCTACCAACACTTTTGGGGAAGAATTTTTGCAGTACCTAAAAAACTTCCGCTTTTCCGGCAATATTTACGCCGTGCCGGAGGGTACAGTTATTTTCCCGGGTGAGCCACTGCTGCAAGTTGTCGCGCCTATTATGGAAGCCCAGCTTATAGAAACTGCAATTTTAAACATTATAAACCACCAAAGCCTAATTGCAACCAAAGCAGCGCGCGTTTGCTGGGCGGCACAAGGCGACCGCGTGCTAGAATTTGGCTTACGGCGCGCGCAAGGGCCAGACGCCGGCTTATACGGCGCGCGTGCAGCAATGATAGGCGGCTGCCATGGCACAAGCAATGTGTTGGCAGGGCAGATGTTTGGCGTACCTGTGCGCGGCACGCATGCTCATAGCTGGATAATGAGTTTTGATACAGAACTGGAAGCATTCCAATGCTATGCCGACCTTTACCCACAGGCATGTATCCTGCTGGTAGATACGTACGACACGCTCAAATCCGGCGTACCCAATGCAATAAAAGTATTCCAAAACATGCGCGCGCAGGGAATCGCCCTTACAAATTACGGTATCCGCCTAGACAGCGGTGACCTTGCGTACCTTTCCAAACAAGCGCGCAAAATGCTGGACGCAGCAGGTTTTGCAGACGCGTTTATCAGTGCGTCCAACGACTTAGACGAGCATTTAATATCCGAACTTAAAAACCAGGGGGCAAAAATTTCCCTTTGGGGGGTTGGCACGCATCTTATCACATCGAAGGAATATCCAGCATTTGGTGGCGTATACAAGATTGCAGCAATTTCTGACGACGGCAAGCACTGGCAACACAAGATTAAACTTTCGGAAGACCCTGTAAAAGTAACCAACCCGGGAATTAAAAAAATATTCCGTCTTTACGACGCGGCAACCGGAAAAATGAAAGCCGACCTTATCACTTTAGCAGACGAAACTTTAGACACAAACCAAGACTTAACCATTTTTGACCCTATTGCCACATGGAAGCGCATGACGCTAAAAGCAGGCACATATACTGCGAGAGAACTATTGCAACCTGTTTTCAAAAACGGTAAATGTGTTTATCCGCAACTAAGTGTTGCTGAGATATGCAAATACGCAGCCGCCGAACGCGATACACTGTGGGACGAACACAAGCGGCTAGTGCGCCCACACACCATGCCGGTTGACCTTTCGCAAAAGTTGTACGATTTGAAACAGCAGATGATTGCGGAGTTGAGAGCGTAAGCTCTCTTTTTTTGTATATATCTTGAAACTGGAGAACTAAAGGCGTACAATATAAGAAATAAATTTTCACCCTACAATATAAGGAGCGAACAACATGCAAAATGTGCAGGCTTTACCCGAGAAATTGCGTGCAAAAAAAAGTTTCAATCTTAACATGATAATTGGGTTGGACGGTTTTGTAGACGAAATTATCCACCTAGTAGACAAACGGCAGGACTTTCAAAATTTTACGCGTATCCGCACGATAGCCGAGTTTGGGCAGCGCATGTCAAATGCTGCAGGGCTTAGCACCAACGTAGAAATGGTGCCAGTACAAACAAAACTTGGCGGCAATGGGCCAATTTTATCCAACGCATTGTTGGAATACGGCGTTTCATTAACATATGTGGGAGCTTTAGGAAAAGACGCTATCCACCCTGTTTTCCAAAGTATGGCGGCAAAAGCAAAGGCCGTGTATAGCCTTGGTGACCCCGGTCATACAGACGCTTGCGAGTTTGAAGACGGCAAAATAATGATGGGCAAACTTACCCCACTAAACGAACTGACATGGGATAATTTTAAAGCAAAGCTTGGCGGAATAGAAAACATTGCGAAACTCATTGCCGACGCGCACCTGTTTGGTATGGAAAACTGGACAATGATCCCGTACATGAGCGATATATGGGAGGGGCTTGTAAACGAAGTTTTCCCGCTATTACCGGACAAGGAAGAAAAACCACTGGCATTCTTCGACCTTGCCGACCCGGAGAAGCGCACAAAAGAAGATATCCTCCGCGCAATGTCGCTAATCAGTAAATTTGAGGGCAAGTTCCGCACCGTGCTTGGGTTAAACGAAAAAGAAGTTTACGAAATTGCAAACGTGCTGGGCGCGCCAATAGACGAAAATGACAAACTAAAAAGTGCAGTAATGGCAACATACGAAAAATTGGGTATTTATTGCCTGGTGGTTCATCCGGTACGCAGTGCATGTTGCGCAATTGGCGGCCAATACTATTATACGGAAGGCCCTTATTGCCAAAAGCCCAAATTAACCACAGGCGCGGGCGACAATTTTAACGCAGGCTTCTGCCTTGGACAATCACTTGGGTTAGATCCACTTTCGTCATTAACATTAGGTGTTTGCACATCTGGTTTTTATGTACGCAATGCACAAAGTCCCACATTTGACCAAGTGATAGACTTTGCGGAAAAATGGGCAGCAGGGCAAATCGAAAATTAAAGGAGAAGAACATGAACAGCGAAAAATTATTTATTCCGGCAACAAGCAATGGTAAACTTTCTGACACTACACATTTATGTATCGCCGCCCACCAAGACGACATCGAACTTATGGCAGCAGGTGCAATTTTGGAATGCTATGGTAAAAAAGGCAAGGCATTTACCGGCGTGGTTGTAACCAACGGTTCAGGCTCGCCGCGTTCTGGTGTATATGCAAATTATACCGACGATGATATGCAAAAAATCCGCGCGATAGAGCAAAACGATGCTGCGACCATCGGTAGATACAATGCACAAATGCATCTGCATTACCCAAGCGGCGCGGTAAAAGACAACAACAATGCCGCCCTTATAGACGAACTTGTAGAAATTATCCTTACCACCAAGCCGGATGTTTTGCTTACCCACAACTTTGCAGACAAACATGACACCCACTGTGCCGTTGCAATGCAAGTATTAAGGGCATTGCGCAAAATCCCGGCAAGCCAACGCCCCGGCAAAATCTATTCCATGGAAGTTTGGCGATCGCTAGACTGGGTATGTGACGAAGATAAGGTTCTATTCGACACATCCAACGACGAATTTATGCAAGCGGCAATGCTTGGTGCGTTCCATTCGCAAATAGCAGGGGGTAAACGTTACGACCTTGCCGGCCTTGGACGCAAACGCGCAAACGCCACATACTTTGCAAGCCACGCCACAGACGACTACACATCTGCCGAATACGCACTGGATATCACCGAGCTTGTAAACAATCCCGATCTTACGCCAACAGAGTTTATCAACAAACACATCGAAAACTTTAAAGCGGACGTAAACACCCGTCTTGCACAGTTCCAGTAGGAGGATATTCTAATGAAATTACATGGCATAGAATTTGACGTTAAAAACACACCAATTTTGGATGAAACCTTTGTCCCGCTATACAAGTTTAATCAAGCGTTTTTGCAAGGGGCAACCAAACCGCTAAAAATCGCAGTAGAGCGCAACAATGGCTATGTTTATGTATACGACACCTTTGTGCGCGAAGGCGCAGAATACACCGCTGCCAATGAATACTACGTAGACCGTATGGTAAAAGCAATTTTGTACTGCGTTGGTGGTTACAAAGTTACCATTTGCGGCTGCAAACAGCTTGCAGATTACATTAAAGCAAGCTACAGCAAAACCGGCGCACGCGAGTTTGACTACACAATTATGAGTCGCGTTTACGAAAGCGAATTTGTTGTAAACTACGCAGAATACGCAAGCGCGCCAAAAGCAAACGAATCGTCCAGGCCAATTGGGCGCAACTTGGACGGGTACCGCATTGGTTTCGATGCAGGTGGCAGCGACAGGAAAGTTTCTGCCGTGGTAAATGGCGAGAGCATTTTTAGCGAAGAAGTCGTGTGGTTCCCAAAAATTACAGAAGACCCAAGCTATCATTACAACGAAATTGTAGACGCATTCAGGACCGCCGCCTCCAAAATGCCACGTGTAGACGCAATTGGCATAAGTTCAGCAGGTATATATGTAGACAACCGCACTATGATCGCTTCCCTATTTCTAAAAGTGCCGCAAGGCGACTTTGATAAACACGTCAAAGATATCTATATCCGCGCAGCAAAGGAAATTGGCGATATTCCAATAGAGGTATGCAACGACGGCGACGTTACCGCCCTTGCAGGTGCTATGAGCTTAGAAGACACCAATATTCTTGGTATTGCCATGGGTACAAGTGAGGCAGGCGGTTATGTAGACGGTGACGGCAATGTAAAAGGCTGGCTAAACGAGCTTGCGTTTGCCCCTTGCGACGGGCAACCAAACGGCAGCCACGACGAATGGTCTGGCGATATTGGCTGCGGTGTAAAATATTTCTCGCAAGACTCGGTGATAAAACTCGCACCTAAACTTGGTATTAAGCTAGAAGAAAGCCTATCGCCCGGCGAGAAACTAAAAATTGTCCAAGAAATGCGTGATGCAAGCGGATACACCCACGGCGTGGAAAAAATCTACCAAACAATTGGCACGTATCTTGGGCATACACTTGCGTATTACAGCACATTCTATGACATGAAACATGTATTGCTTATGGGAAGGGTTGTGTCTGGCGAGGGCGGCGACATTATTTTAGACGTTGCTAAAAATGTGTTAAAGGACGAATATCCGCAACTTGCGGCCGAGTTAAACCTGCAATTGCCAGACGAAAAAAGCCGCCGTGTAGGGCAGTCTGTTGCAGCAGCAAGTTTGCCAAAAATAAAATAAAAGGGGTTTATCAACAATGGAAATTAAAGCAAAGAAACGCAGCGAGATACCCACCCAGCACAAATGGAAACTTGAGGACATGTATCCGTCCCAAGCAGACTGGCAAAAAGATGTTGATGCCCTTTCAAAAAAATGTGAGGAACTTTTGAGCTTCCAGGGCAAGTTGACTTCGGGTCAAGCATTGGCAGACTGCCTAGATAAACTTTTTGAAGCAAGCACAATTGTTGGGCGCGTATACGTATATGCGAATATGAAATTGCACGAAGACGCAACTATTTCTGAATCGCAAGGTTTGGCTGGTTTGGCACAAACTGCGTATGTAAAGTACAGTGCGGCATTCTCGTTCATTCAACCGGAAATTTTGACCCACAGCGAGGAAACTATAAATAATTTTATCGACTCTACGCCAGGGCTGGGGCTTTACAAACATTATCTAAATGATATTATGCGCGAGAAAGCACATGTCCTTAGTGCAGAAATTGAAGCCATTCTTGCAAACGCGGGGGAAGTTACAGGCGCACCAAAAAATATTTTTGATATGCTGGATAATGCCGACTTAAAATTCGGCAACATCGTAGACGCCGACGGCAACACAGTAGAACTTACCCACGGTAGGTACCACTCACTTATGCAATCGCAAGACCGCCGTGTACGTAAAGAAACATTTACGGCGTATTACGGTTCTTACAGCAAGCTTATAAACACCATTGCCGCCACACTTATTTCCAGTGTCAAAAAAGACAACTTCCTTGCAAAAACACGCAATTACAACTCTGCGTTGGAGGCATCACTTTCTGGCAGCAATATCCCAGGCAAGGTTTACACACAGCTAATTGATAGTGTCCACTGCTTCCTGCCTGCAATGCACCGTTACATGGCAATCCGTAAGAGGGCATTAAAACTTGACGAGTTGCATTTGTACGACATGGCAGTGCCGCTTGTTAGTGAGGTTGATGTACAGATTTTGTACGAGGACGCAAAGAAAAAGCTGTCAGAAGGTCTTGCCCCGCTTGGTGAGGCATATCTTTCCGCCATGAACAAAGGCATGGAGTCTGGCTGGATAGACGTTTATGAAAATGAGGGCAAGCAAAGCGGCGGGTATTGCTGGGGGACTTTTTCTTCGCACCCGTACGTATTGCTAAACTACGACAACAAACTAAGCGACCTTTTCACGCTGGCACACGAAATGGGTCATGCCATGCACAGCTATTACACATGGGAAACCCAACCAAAACCATATGCTGGGTATACGACATTCCTTGCAGAAGTGGCATCTACCGTGAACGAAACCTTGCTTATGGACTACATGCTAAAAACCACTACTTGCCCTAAAACCCGTGCATATTTAATTGTGGAGTATATCGACCAATTCCGCGGCACTATCTTCCGCCAAACCATGTTTGCCGAGTTTGAAAAAATAGTACACGAAATGGCCGACAACGGACAGCCGCTTACCGTGGATTCATTGGGTGCAACATATCGCGGCTTAGTAGAAAAATATTTTGGCACAGGCGTGGTTATAGACGACCAAATTGCTATGGAATGGGCAAGAATTCCGCATTTTTATACCGCGTATTATGTATTCCAATATGCTACGGGGTATTCTGCCGCTGTTGCGTTTAACAAACGCTTGCAAACAGGCAACCCACGAGCCCTGGAAGCGTACCTTGGCTTCTTAAAAGCCGGCAGTAGTGAATATTCCATTGACATATTAAAAAAGGCTGGCGTAGACATGAGTACGTCAACCCCTGTGAATGAGGCGTTGAAAGTGTTTGAAAGCTTGGTTGAAGAACTGGATAAATTGGTGTAACAGATTTTTTGCTTAAAACAGAGGAAAACTGCCACATAGTATGGCAGTTTTTTTTGTTACCCCTTGACATTGACCCTGCGTCAACTTGTACAATAGGTTTATGGAGGTGATTTATTTGGCACTGCTTAGAATAAACGAAGTGGTGGAAACTTTTGGTGTTTCCAGCAGGACACTAAGATATTACGAAGAAAAAGGGCTGCTATGGAGCAAACATCCTGAAAATAAAGCGCAGAGATATTACGATGTACCCGCTTTAGAAAGGTTAAAGCAAATTATTGTACTACGTAAGCTACAAATCCCTATAAAAGATATCGTTGCAATATTTGAAAGCGAAAGCACAGCCACATTAATACAGGCTTTTGTAAATAAACTAGACGCGCTGGATGTCGAAATTACCGCGTTGTCCGAACTACGGAAAATCGTAGACGACTTCCTGCACAAAATGCTGATAAACGGAGTGAAGAAAATATCAGCCATAACCCTGCTTTATGAAGAAACAGAAAAACGCCTTGCTGTAGCACGCCTTGCTGTAGCGGAAGAAAGCGAAACCATTTCGTTTGAAAGATTGTCCGAGATAAGCCGCAAAGCATTAAAGCTACACGATATACGCATTATTCGTTTACCTGCTATGCGTATGCTCACTTCCCGTTTAAAAACAGGACAAGTAGAAACGCTGGACTTGGACAAAATGCAAAACCTATTTGCTTGCTACAATTTTAACCCCAACCCCGGGTTTCGCGATTGTTTCTACAAAAAAGAAAATAACAGCGAATGGGTAATGATGATAAAAATCCCCCTCGATTACGAAAATCAAACCCCATATGTGGATGCGCATTTTCAAGGCGGCTTATACGCCGTGGCAAGCTCATTTATGGAAGATATGGACGATACCTTTGTCCTTTTGAAAGATTGGATTGAAACAAATGGCGATTTTGAACGCGAGACAGGCAATGATATGATTGAAGAAATTTTGCCATGGGATATTGCCATAAAGCTAAACCAATACCAACAAGATGTGTATGTCCCAATAAAAATACGAGGAGAATGACAATGGATAGACCAACCAAAGCTTACAACGAGGTTAAAGCAATGCTGGGTGCAGCAAGCAACGCTTGGGAGCAATTAGTCGGGCATATTCGTTTTGATTACGAAATAGACGAAATATGGGCAGAGGGCAACCCCGCGCACAAGTATTACAATACTTTAACATTTAAGCGCGGTGGCAAGTCGCTGATAACACTTTGTTTACGCAAGGGATTTTTTATAGTCTGCGTTGTGCTGGGCGCAAAAGAACGGGATAAATTTGAAGAACAAAGGGAATCGTTTAGTGAGGTAGCCTGCGAAACATACGATGCCGCAAAAACATACCACGACGGCAAATGGCTTGGGTTTGATGTATACGACAGCTCGCTTGTTGACGATTTTATCCGTTTTATTCACATTAAACGCAAGCCCAACCGTAAGGTTTTGCCACAAAGTATAGAAAAGTGTGGCTGCCTGGATATAGGGCTATCACACCAGGAAATTACAAAGGAGTTGATAATATGAACCTAAAATTTGAAAAAAGAAACACATTTTATGTTTCCGGTTATTCTATGGAAACCAGCGAGGAATCACTTGAAAAAGATTGTTTAATGCTTAGGGAAAAATATGAAGACAGGCTAAGGTCTGTTTCGCACAATTTATATTTTCTTTCGTGGGCAACAAAAGAGGGCGTTATGGTTTATCACTTTGGTGTCGAAACCACAAGCAAAGCCCCCGTTACCGAGGGGGCAAATTGTATAGAAGTACCCGCCACTTGTTTTGCAGTAGCAACAGTACCAGAGGGCGCGCCTATTTTAACCACATGGCACGAGTTTTTTGAAAAAGGACTATCGTCACTGGGGGCTGACATTGATATGGATTACCGTTTTTTTTTTGAATCGTTTGACGAAAATGGTGTTTGTAGGCTGTGGATTCCTGTGCGGCAAAAATAAATGTTCTGTTAAACCCTGTTGACTCGACCGTTACGTACGGCTTTATAATGATCACATCAAACATTATGGAGGTATAAAAAATGGGTGATCTCATTAAAATCCGTGAAATGACATCGCAATATGGTATTTCCGCACGAGCCTTGAAGTATTACGAGGAGATGGGACTGATATCCAGTACCCGAAATGACGACTATGCGTACAGACTATATGACGCCGCCGCCGTACAACGACTTGAACAAATCTTAGTCTTACGCAAACTGAACATCAGCATCAAGGACATTCAACGGATATTTAACACCGCTGGCTCTGAGGTTGTTTTAGAAGTGCTTGGAAAAAAGGTTGATGCTATTGACGAGGAAGTCTCTCTCTTGCACGAATTGAAAGATATTGTGCTGGAGTTTATACGTCAAATTGAACACTCCAATTTCGGTAAGGAATCCGATATTAAGCTGCTCTATAAAAAAGCAAGAGAAATCGAAACGCAGATTATCAATGTGGATTATGATGGCAATGCGGCGAATGTGAATCGACTGATTGATGTAACGGAGAAGTTAGCAAAAACGCCGGAAATAATCCAAAAACATTCTTACTGTTATTTGATATTTAACCTAAAAGATAAAAACAGTGTCATTGAAGCCTGTGAACTGTATTGCGATGCGTTCGGCGCAGAAAAAACATCAGAAGATACATCTGCGAGTGATTGGATTGCTGACTGGATTGGAATAAATATAAGAGTATTCAATTTTGGAATATTTTTGCAATCAGTCGATATGCCTAACAATAGAGGTGCTTGTTGTATCAGCTTTTCAACAGAGCAGGGTCTACGAAAAGCATATGATTTATTATCAAAGGAAGCGGAAGCATCCAATCTTCACTTGGATTGGCATTGGACACCTTTAGCTGCGGTTGTAAGAGACAAATTCGGTGTTGATTGGTTGTTTTGTATTTCATCAAGATGAAATGAGCCAAGAAGTGATTACCAGAGCAACAAAACTTATCAACTCGATGGCAGAGTATAAATTAGGCGGTATGGAGGGCTACGCCGCGCTTTCGCTTATCGACGATAACGGCTACCCCTCTGCCACTACGTTTTGCATTACAAGAGCCGACGGCATAAATTGGCTAACATTTAACACGGCTACCGATAGAGGGTACGCCGAACGGATAAGCAAAAACAATAAAGCCTGTGTATGTATCAACTCCAGCGGGTACACAATAAACCTTGTTGGTACAGCCGAGGCACTAACCGATATGGAAACAAAAAAAGAAAACTGGCTGCCAATGTTTGAGGACGGCGTGCATTGGAGCGGCGTAGACGACCCTACGTTATTGATTATCCGTTTTACAACAGAACGTTACACCATCACTTTTGCAGATGATGGCAAATACGCAACAGGCAATAATTCTAAAAATCCGAGTTAATAACCACCGACGCGAAATTTGGGTTATGTGGAAATTCATCCATGCTTAGGCCGTCTATAATGCACACACGAGAGTAGTCGTTGGAACCGTACAGTGTGAATGGTATGCCATTTTCGTATACGGCTTCGGTACCAGCACGGCGAAATAGCTGTAGGCGTTGGGGGTCTAGTGGTTCGCTTATGTGTGAGCATACGATTTTTGTTGGGGCAAGTGAAATAAAGGTATCCAAAGTGGCTATATACGCGGCGCGACCGCAGGCTTCTTCCATCCACAGCCAGCAGTAGGGATTGGTTGCGTCGCCTACATATAGCCATTTTTCTTCTTCATAAAAGAATGCGGTGCTACCAGGCGTATGTCCTTGAGCGGCAATTGCACGCACCGTCATGCCACCTAAATCAAATACCGTATCAGCGGCTAAGGAGGATATGTTTCCCGTTCCGCGTGCAATATATGTTGCAAAGTTAAAATCAGTAGGCAATGTCGCGCCGCCTGCGGCATTTTTTCGCATTTCTTCGCTGGTGTGTTTTTTGCACAGTGCAAAATCCTTTTCGTTGACAAAAACTTGTTCATCGAATTGCGCATTACCGCTGGTGTGGTCGAGATGACCGTGTGTGTTTACAATTATCAACGGCTTGCCCTGCGTAATGTTTTTAATAAAACCGCGCAAATCGCCAAAACCGTGACCGGTATCAATAAGTAATGCCTTCTTGCTACCAACCAGTAAATCCATAAAAACATATTCGCTGCTTGTGATACGATACACATTTTCCTTTAATAATGTGGCTTGATAATAATCTGCCATAATCATGCCTCCGTTGAATTTGATATATTGTTTTCATTTTGATCAACTATACATCATATGGAGAAAACTTGCAAAAAGGCAAATATTGAAGTATACTCAGCAAAAATTTGATTGGAGTTGGGAAGATGAAATAAACTTTCTTGCTAATTTTTGGGCACAGTACAAACCACGCGCGGATAACCGCCTGTTTTGTTGTACCTATGCAAGAGAGTTATTAATCTTCCAGCTTTGTATAATATAAATTTTGACTTGCCTTTTTTGGGCTTTTCATTATGTATATTTGTGAGCCGCGAGAATTAACTTTCTTGCGGCTCTTATATTTTTTAAGGAGGACACCATATGTCATTAATAAACATTTCAGACCTAACCTTTGCCTACGAGGGTAGTTACGACAATATCTTCGAAAACGTAAATTTCCAAATAGACACCAATTGGAAACTGGGCTTCACAGGGCGCAACGGCAGGGGCAAAACAACTTTTTTGAACCTGCTCATAGGCAAATACGAATACAGCGGAACCATATCTGCAAATGTAAATTTTCAATATTTCCCGCAACATGTACTAGATAAAACCGCCACAACCGGCACAATTGCTCGCCAAATAGCCCCACTACATCAAGACTGGCAACTGATGCGCGAATTATCACTTTTGGGCATTGCAGAAGATGTCCTTTCTCGCCCATTTGCAACATTGTCGAACGGCGAGCAAACAAAAGTGTTGCTTGCAATGCTGTTCCTAAACGACAATCATTTCTTGCTTATAGACGAGCCAACAAACCACCTGGACATTGCAGGACGTGAGGTTGTAAGCCACTATCTTAATAGTAAAACAGGTTTTATCTTGGTATCGCACGACAGGGCGTTTTTGGACGGTTGCATAGACCATACACTTTCGATAAACAAAACAAATATCGATGTACAAAGCGGTAATTTTTCTTCGTGGCTTGCAAACAAACAACGGCAAGACAACTTTGAAATTGCCGAAAACGAAAAGCTAAAAAAGGATATCAAGCGGCTGCAAAAAACCGCCCGCGAAAAAGCGGAATGGTCGGACAAAGTGGAAGCAAGCAAAATTGGTCAAGGCATTTATGACCGCGGATATGTAGGACACAAAGCTGCAAAAATGATGAAACATAGCAAGTCCCTGGAAAACCGCATGAACCAAGCGGTAGAAGAAAAATCCAAGTTGCTAAAAAACATCGACCATGCCAGCGCGTTAAAAATTGCGCAAATGCCGTATCACAAACAACGGTATTTATCCCTGCGCGATGTAAGCATTTTTTATGGTGATAAAAAAGTGTGCGATAACATCGGCTTTGATATCAACCGCGGCGACAGGGTTGCCCTGCGCGGCAGCAATGGCAGCGGCAAATCCAGCATTTTAAAGCTAATTTGCGGGCAGCCGATTGCACACACCGGCGAACTCAGCATTGGCAGCGGGCTGCAAATTTCATATGTACAGCAAGATACGTCATTTTTAAGCGGCAACCTTACAGATTTTGCCCGCCAAAGCAACATCGACGAAAGCCTATTTAAGGCCATACTGCGCAAGTTGGACTTTTCGCGCATTCAATTGGAAAAAGACATGTGCGATTTTAGCGGCGGCCAAAAGAAAAAGGTGCTTATCGCAAGAAGCCTTTGCGAAAAATCTCACTTGTTAATCTGGGACGAACCGCTCAACTTCATAGACGTACTGTCGCGTATGCAAATAGAAGAACTCTTACTGCAGTACAAACCAACAATCCTTTTTGTAGAGCATGACAACGTCTTTTGCAAAAAAATTGCAACAAAATTTTCGCGTTTCCTTTCTGGCATATTCCCACCGCCACAGACATAAACATAGCAGTATATAAATGCATTTGAAAGGAACGACATAATGTTTGGAACAAGGTTTTTGGTTCTACAAATGAAGGATTTAATCAAAATTGGCGCAATTGTGCTATTGGGTATTTTGCTTATTATCTTGGCATTAGTATTTTTAACACCAAATCGCGGCGGCAACCAGCAAGAGGATCAAGGCGTGCAGGGTATTTTTGTCCCTGGCACCTATGCGTCTACAATTATACTAAACAATAAACCTGTAGAGGTGCGAGTGACCGTTAGCGAAGACGAAATTCTTTCTATTTATATGACAGACATGGAAGAAATACAGCGCGTTTTCTTCCCGCTTTTTGAGCCACGTATGTACGACCTTGCCGCAGAAATACTGCGCCACCAGTCTGCGTATATAGACCCCGCGACGGATTACCCGGTTACGACGGATATTTTGCAACGCGCTGTAAAAGCCGCGCTGGATATGGCACGGTTGGAGCATTGAGGTTGATTGGATAGTTTACAACTTGGAATAAACGTCGTATAATAGCGGTATAATAAAAACGGGAAACGATAGTAGCGTCAACTACTAAAGTTTCCCTGGCACAACCGCTACAAAGGCGGTGGGCTTGCTTAGTTTAGTTTGTTATGATGTTAACCGGCTATACCCTTTTGCAGAAGGGGCCGGTTATTTTTTTCTTTTAAGGTGCCTAACCAGTAAGACAACTAGAGTAATCAGCGCAACTATCAGAAGTCCGAAAGTCAGCATAATCATAATAGCTTCAAACGTAGTCATGGCGTCACCTCCTTTCGGTTAGAGTACAACTACCCCTCCTCCCGTGGAAGCAAGCCCAAAATAGAAAAATCCGTACCGTCTTCATGCTTATGTGTTGATGATATTATAGCGCGTTTGTGCTGGTTGGACAAGTTTTTTTCGCACATATGTTCCATTGGGGTTGAATACAGAACTCCCCTAAACACGATTGCATGAGATTCGTGTTTAGGGGAGTTTTTTTCTTCTGAAGAAATGCTTATTTTCGACGGCAAGATAAAAATAAGCTAAGATAATATACCAGTAACATACATATACCTATGCCATATATTCCAACTGGTACGAAACCATTAAGCAATGTCACATAGCGTTCTAATGGTGACAGTATAATCGCCATTCCTGCCGTTACTATCATAAAAATAATACAACATAATCTGTTGATTCTTTTTTCCAAAAAAACAGCATCTGCATAAAATGAAGCTGAATATAACCATAGCATGAGAACAATTAGCGCGTGAGAGCTTCTTTCGTCAAAACGCCCTGTAAGTACCGTTGAAAATAAAACTGCAAATACGGCTGCGGCACATATGGGCGCAATAAAAAAGAAAATTTCTGCATATCGCTGTGTCTTTGCTCCTATCGAAGTAGTGATAGGGGTGTTTCGGTTTATCCATTTTTGCACTGAAAATACGATAACTATTAACCAAATAACTCCATAAATCATTTTCCAAACTCCCTAATTCAGATGCGATAAGTTTTTCTCAAAATACAAATTTTATCGTACATGGTATAACATCACTCAACTGTGGCAAATATAAATTCCCCACACAATTTTACACAGCACTCCCTACCCTAGTTCCCCTACCAAAAACTTCCCAGTATACGACCTCTCACACTTCGCAACTTCTTCCGGCGTACCACAAGCAACAATTTCCCCGCCATTGTCGCCGCCGTCCGGCCCCAAGTCTATTACATAGTCCGCAGATTTTATCACGTCCAAGTTATGCTCGATAACCAAAACCGTATGCCCAGAATCCACAAGCTTGTTTATACTCACAAGCAGTTTTTCGATGTCGGCGATATGCAAGCCCGTTGTAGGCTCGTCCAAGATATATAAATTGTGGCTACCGCGTTTTATTTTGGCAAGTTCCCATGCAAGCTTGACACGCTGCGCTTCCCCACCGGAAAGCGTTGTAGAACTTTGCCCAAGCGTCATGTATCCCAGCCCCAAGTCATCCATGATACTAAGCTTATGGCTGATGTACTTATTATCCTCAAAAAAGTCGCGCGCTTCTTCCACAGTCAAGTTCAAAACATCGCCGATGCTCTTACCGTTCCATTTAACTTCCAGCCCCTCTTCAGAAAAACGCGCCCCTTTACAAACCGGGCAAGTCATTTCGATATCCGCCATAAACTGTAAACTGGTGGTGATAATCCCATCACCTGTGCAATGTTCGCAGCGCGTACCGCCTGCATGGGTTAGGCTAAAGTCTATCAGTTCGTAACCCTTTGCAGCGGCCTCGTCTGTGCTGGCAAAAAGCTTTCTTATTTGGTCGAAAATGCCCACATAAGTTGCGGGGTTGGACTTGCTGCTGCGCCCAATCGCCGACTGGTCTATGTTAATCACATGCGTTATTTCGTCGTAGCCAAGCAGCATATCATGTTCGCCGGGTACAATGCGCGCCTGGCGTTTCAAAACTTCTATTTGCTTAAACAGTGTTTCGTATACAAGCGTAGACTTGCCAGAGCCGCTAACCCCCGTCACGCACAAGAAAACTCCAAGCGGTATGTCAATGGTGATGTTTTTTAGATTATTTTCGCGCGCACCCATGATTGTAATAAAATTATCCCCACAACCACGGCGGTGCTCCGGCAATTTAATTTCTTTTGCGCCAGATAAATACGCGCCTGTAAGAGATTTTTTATTTTTCACAATTTCGCGACTTGTTCCGCTTGCCATAATATTGCCGCCGTGGATACCCGGACCGGGACCAACTTCTACAAGGAAGTCCGCGTTTTTCATAGTTTCAAGGTCGTGCTCGATTACAATGACGGTATTGCCAATGTCGCGCAGTTTTTTCATTATGTCAATAACCCTCACAGAATCCCGTGGGTGTAGCCCAATACTAGGCTCGTCCATGATGTACAACATACCCATCAGTTCGCTACTAATTTGTGTAGACATTTTAATACGCTGCATTTCCCCGCCGGAAATGGAATCGCTACGGCGTCCAAGGCTTAAATAGTACAGCCCAACATCAATAAGAAGCTGCAGCCTTTTTACAAGTTCTCGTGCAATGCTTTCGGCAACTTCTGCATTGTGACCTGTGAATTTTACTTCCGTCAAAAATTCGATTAACTTCCCAAACTGCATTGAGGCTAATTCATGTATGTTTTTGCCGCCTACCTTTACGGCAAGCCGCTGCCTTTTTAGCCGCCCGCCACCACAGTCTGGGCATGTGGTTTCTACCATAACATCTTTAATAAAATCCGGATTCCAGCCGCCTTGGTTGTGGCGCACCCAGTGCTTGTACTGCCAGTTTATATCCCCTACCATACCGCCCCAAACTTGTTTGCGCCCCACCATCCAGTTGCGTTTTTTCATGCCCGGGGGTTCTATCATTTCTATCCTTTCGCCTCTTGTCCCGTATAACAAAACGTCGCGGTGTGCCTCGCTTAGCTTATTAAAAGGTGTGTGTAGGTTTACGCCATGATACTCTGCCGCGCTGTAAATCATTACCCAGCGGTAAGACTGGGTAAACGGTTTTTTTAGCACGCTTTGACGGAAGCAGCCTTCCATTAGGCTTTTGTCGGGGTTGTCTATCAAAAAGCGCGGCTCGATAACATGCGATTTACCTATGCCAAAACAGGTATTACACGAACTGCTCTCATTATTAAACGAAAAATGGAACGCCTGCAACTCGCAAAGTACATAGTGATGTTCCGGACAGGCGTATTTCTTGTAAAAAGCCTTGGATACGTCCTTAGGCGAGCTCAAAATTTCCACACGCATTGTAATTTCTTCGCTAAGTGAAATTAGCGCGGCTTCAATTGTTTTAGAAATATGTGCGTGCATGCCGGGTTTTAGCGTAAGGGTTTCGATTATAATTTCCATTTCGTAATCGGTGTCCTCGTCCAACTCGCGTTTTTCAGAAAGGTCGAACGGTTCGCCGTCTACTAGCAGGCGTTTGTAGCCTTTTTTTCTTATCGCATCAAAGAGATATGCGAAATCCGTACCTGGGATTTTTGCTGTTGGCACACGAAGTTCAACAACCGTGCCGGATGGCAAAGAAGAAATATGCTCTGCTAAGCGCGAAGCGTTTACCTGCTTTAGGGCATGTCCGCAAACAGGGCATTCCCCTACCCCTACTGTCGCAAACATCAACCGCAAATAATCCTGTATGTCCGTCACCGTGCCAACTGTGGAGCGTGGGTTAAAGTTCCCTTTTTTCTGCTCGATTGAAACAACCGGAGAAAGCCCACGCACATATTTTACATCGGGTTTTTTAACCTGATTAATACGCCCCTTGGCAAAGTTAGAGATAGACTCCAAAAAACGGCGTTGCCCTTCGCCGTAAATGACATCAAAAACCAGCGACGATTTGCCCGAACCCGATACCCCTGTGACAACAGTCAGTTTATCGCGTGGGATTTCGATGTCCACGTTTTTTAGATTGTTTTGGTTTGCGCCAATGACTTCAATGGTTTTCCTAATCATTTACAACCTCCAAGTTATCTATATAAACGAATGCCACTTCTTCCACTGTGCTACGGCTTTTTGGTGTGATGCGCACGGTTTCGGTAACGCGAGCCACCACGCCCATTTCTTCTAAAAAGTCAAAGATATGATAAATGTAATGAGAATCCGTGCCAAAATGTTTTACAAGAGCCGTTACCGTTCGCGCTTCTCCGTCAGACATATATTTTTCTACAGGCCGCTTTAGTAAATCTACATTATCTGCTAAAAATTGATGGTAAAATTTTAGTACATCCCAAAGTTCTTCACGGGTCATTGCGCCAAGCATTGGGCGTTCGTACAGGTGTTTTAGTTTTTCGGGCGCGTATTCCATAACCTTTAGAACAGATTCGCGGCTTGGCGGCTTTTTGTCCAGCACCAAAAGCATGTTGGCGTAGTGCTCTACGGCTTTTAGTGTCCATAGCTGCGTGTATAGCGGGTCATCCTTTACGGTTAGCCATTTTTCGATTTTTTCCATGTAATATATAAGTCCGGATGAGCTTTGCAAGAATGCCAAGGCTCTATCATCCATGCCCATTTGCTGGAAATCTTCCAAAAAGCCTTTTAGGCTGTCATCCTTAGAGTAAATAACCCGCGCTTGGGAAAACATCGAGAACATCATGCCGCCGCCCAAGCTGCGCTCCAGCCCACGTTTAAAGTCAAACTCGGTTTGCAGCCCAACGTTAATAATAAGCCCATCCTCCTCTATGCAAAAGCTCTTGGTGGTAAACTTCATTTCGCGTACAAGGACATATGTGTCCATGTCGCTTTTTTCCCATACCGTGTCATTAGCAAGGCTACCGCAAAGGATTACCGCACGGATATTGGGGTCGTTTTTTATTTTATTCACGAACGATTCTAGGGCGGCTTCAAAGCGGGCTTTAATGTTGGTGTTCATGGTAAAACTCCTTTCGGAAATATGTAAGTTTGTCCATTATAACATAGATTTGGTTAATAGAACATATTATCGACACAGAAAATTTTTTGTTAATTATCACAGTCCATCAATCATTTTTAATACCTGATAGCAGTCTTATATTGTACACTTTCGGCACAGCAAACACACATTTGTTTGTGCAATTTTTCCAATAAAAAATGCTACTCATCATTTGATGGATAGCATTTTTACTAAACTGCGAAAAGCACTTGGTATTGCTAAACTGCTTATTTCTTCGGTTGGGACAAAGGTATAATCTGTGATAGTTAACGGCTCTTCAACTCGACATGCATAGCCAACCATATTCCATTTCAGATGCGTAAAAAGATGTGTCCATTCTCCCAAAGGCTTTAATTGCGTACAAGTATACCCTAAATTTTTAAGATGCACAGAAACGCCCTCTGCGTCTAATACTTCATCTATATAATAAAATTCCCACAAGCCATGAAGCAGCTTTTCATCGCGCTTACGCATTAAAATGCCATAGCGCGGGTGACATATAAGCAAAATAGTTTTATTGACCGCTTTCACCGGTTTTTTAGATGGCTTGACAGGCAAGTGCTGATAAATATCCCGTCCTTTGCAAAAATTAAATACAGGACACCGGTTACAAAGGGGGTTCTTCGGTTTGCATATTAGCGCACCAAGCTCCATCAAAGCTTGATTAAAAATGCCGGGACAGTCTGGCATTATTTCTTCCAGGTATTTTGTCAGCGCTCTTTTTGTAGCCGCTTTTGAAATATCACCTTCATTTCTTTCCAAACGAGCCATCACGCGAAAAACATTGCCATCTATAGCAGGTACTTTTTTATTGTAAGCGATACTGCAAATAGCACCGGCAACATATGCGCCAATACCAGGTAATTTTTGTAATGTACGCGGTTCTTGCGGCATTTGTCCGGCAAAATCTTTTATAATAATTTCGGCAGTTTTTTTCATATTGTGAAAACGATTGTAATACCCCATTCCGGCACAAATTTTTAATATCTGATCTATAGGTGCAAAGGCTAACGCTTCAATGGTCGGAAAGGCCTCTACAAATTTAATATAATATGGTAGCAGCGTGTTGATTTGCGTTTGCTGTGCCATAATTTCTGAAACCCAAATATGGTAAGGATTTTTTGTTACCCGCCAAGGCAAATTACGTTTGTTCTCGGCATACCATTGCAATAGTTGTACCTGCATAAAACCCTCCTAAATAAAAAGACGCTTGAATGGTGTGATTATATCACCTCTACATTCAAACGTCTTTATTATTCTAAAATAGCTCCGTCAACAGCGGGGTTATTTTTTCTTCTATGTGACTATCCAACTCGTCTAAGAATAAAAGCGGATTACCAAGCAAAATACGGCTGCGTCTTGGACGGTACATTGCCTGCAAAAGGCGGTTGCGTAAGCGTGTACGGTAAAGCATACCGGGCACCCCCTATGCTTTATTACATACTATGCACCTTTGGCAGTTTTGCTTCCAAGTTCTACACTTCCTGCGGAAGCACTCTGCGTGCTGTAACAAACCTTGGGCGATAATAACTATGATCCATTCTATCAATTGTTACACCCGTGGACGTTGCAGAATGTATAAATTCCCCACCGCCAATATACATACCAACATGCGTTATTCGGCTCCCACCTGGTGTGGCAGAGAAGAACACCAAATCACCAGGTTCAAGTGCATTGCGCGTAACTTGCACCCCGTTACGTGCCATATCAACCGAACGGCGATGTACACTAATGCCAAACGGGCGCAAAATATATACCATAAAACCAGAACAGTCAAAAGAGTGAGGACCATTGCCCGCCCACCTATACGGCACACCAAGATATTGCATAGCAAGTTCAATTATTTTGCATGCTAACGTAATACTACCTGGCAGTTGCCTAGGCTGCATAATTACAAAGCTTGGAATATCCACAGCGGCCTTCTCTACAAATACAATATCTCCAAAAAAGTAAATACCGTACCATTCTTCAAAACTGGATACGACCGTAAGCACTGCGCCGTCAAATAACCTTACCATGGGTTCCCCACCCTCTTGCCTAGGCAGGTCATAAAGAAACACATCTGCATTATTTACCATACCTTGTGTTTCTGTTATGCGGATAAATTCGCTAGCGATATACGCATATTCGTTTTCGTTAATAATTATACGAAAGAAATCGCCATATTCGTAAACAATTTCTACAACTTGCCCTCGCGTTAGTTGTGTTAGCCGGTTTGTGCCATTAACTTCTGCATAGGCACGCACATTAACCCGTTCCCCAGTAACAACACCTCTAGTTGTTGCATGTACAGTATCTGCAATAAATAGTAAAAATACTATAGCAAGACACAGCGTAATAATGTATTTCATAAAACCCCTCCGTAAACGTTTCCTAAAACTTTGAATCAACTTATTAACAATATATTAACAAATTATTAAGTTGGTGTCAACAAAATTGTAAGAAAATTGTCGCAAATTGAAAAATCACGAGGTGTATGTTAATATTTGTGACAAACGGATTAAACAAGGAGGACTCTCTATGAAATTATCCAACCAGCAAGTACGACAATTTTTACTACGCCGCCAAGGGCTTTTAGGGACACATATTTTTACCGGGAAAGAAGGCGTCATGCAATTTATCAGCCTGGTAGGTAGCCTGCAATACGACCCTGTTAACGTGTGCGCCAGGACAGCAGACATTACATTGCATTCTCGCGTGGAAGCGTACAACAAATCACATCTGGACGAACTTCTATATATAGACCGCAAGCTGGTAGATTATTTTGACAAATGTCTTAACATTGTACTACTCCGGCTTTATCCTATTTTGTTAAACGAGCAAACAGGCGGCGGCTATGCGGCGGTCTATCACGCGCAGGGGGGCGAAGCTGTGCAACGCGCACTTCCCATTGTACGTGCGCTAATACGCGAACGCGGTTTTGTTGCGCCAAAAGACATCAAGTTTGACGAGAATATCCAATGGTTTTGGGGGCACTCAACATCGGTTGCGCGTGCAACCTTGGAGTCTATGTATTATGCTGGCGAGGTGATAATCCACCATCGCCGCGGCACAAATAAAAGCTACGCCTTTACAAAGGATTACATCCCACAGGAAATTTTGGACATGCCTATGCCATACGACACACCGGAAGAACGCGATATATGGCACATGAAACGCCGCATTGCCTCTGTTGGAGTGATGTGGGATAAATCCAGCGACGCTTTCCTTGGGCTTGGGTTAAACGCCGCCAGGCGCGCTGCGGCTTTTAAAACACTCATTAAAACAGGGGATATTTTTGAAATTACAGTTGAGGGCATGTCCACACCGCTGTATATATTAGAAAGCGAACGCGCACTGCTGGAAACTATTTTAGCAGAAGCAAGCAATTACGCCCCACGTACAGAATTTATTGCCCCCCTAGACAGCTTTATTTGGGATAGGAAGCTTATCCATGCGCTGTTTGGGTTCGAGTACCGTTGGGAAATTTATACGCCTCAAGTTAAACGAAAATATGGCGCGTACACGCTGCCAATTTTACATGGTACCAGTCTTATTGGCCGTATAGACATGGCACGTAAAGGCAGTGAGCTCATTATAAATGGCCTTTGGATGGAAGATGGCAAGAAACCGACGAGTGCAGTAAAAAAGGCCATCGATAAATGTGTGAGCAGGTTCGAGAAATTGGCACTTCATTAAATATATTCGCACAAAAAAACCTCCTACCGGAGGTTTTTTCATTATATCCATTTTACGAAAATATCACTACAACCAAAAACACCAAACCTAGAAGCCCAAAGACCTTTTGCCACAAGCCATATTTTGTAAGATGTATCCCAGAAACCATTAAACACCCAACCATGCCAAAAGTAGCAACTGCTACCCATGCAGGCGCGTTGTAAGCCACTACGCACCATATGGCAAATGTTACAAGGGACATGGAGGCGGGTACGGGTAACCCTTTAAAATGTTCGCCGCCGCCAACAAGGTTATAGTTTGCCAGGCGCCATAATCCACACGCACAATAAAACACTAATGCCGCATTAATTGCAATACCATTTGGCAGCAGGTCAAAAACCATCCAAATCGGCATTATAACGCATGTAAAGAAATCTACCAATGTATCTAAATGCTTGCCAAATTCCGACTGCTGTTTAAGCTTAGTGGCCACAAACCCATCAAAAAGATCCATTAGCCCGGCAAAAAACAAAAAAATTATTGCCATGCGCAAATCTTGCCGAGTAAGGTAATATGCAGCAGTTATACCAAACACCAACCCAAAAGTAGTTATAAGATTGGGGATATTCAAATGTTTTAAAGGGGGGGAAAACTTTGCAAGTTTCATTATATATTCCCTTCCTGTTGTTTAATGCCCAAAGGTTCGCCAATGGAAATTTTTGTTTCATAACCACTTGCAGTACGCTCTACGAGTTCTTGGCCTGGGGTAAAGCACCCTTTTTTCAAAAACATGAGTATAAGTGAGCCACCGGGTTTAAAATAGCTGGCAACTTGGCTACGTTCCATCGCTTGACCATTGTCAAAGCAATGTACAATACTGCCCACAAACGTTGCCCCCACTTCTACCAGTGCTACTTCACCAAAGTTTTGCGACTCGTACATAATAACTGCACGCTTATTACGGCAGTACAACCGCACCACACGATTGAGCGCAAGCGGACTTACGGAATATAAATCGCCTTTTATCATGCGAGTATTCGATACCACACCATCGTCAAAAAAGTGCATACGGTGATAGTGTGCAGGCGTTAGGCGAATACTTACCATCGTACCACCCTCGTATTCCCGGGCAAGTTGATTATCTGCAAAAAGCTCCCCCAGCGAGAATGATGCCCCCTTTGCCGCAACGACCTGATCGTGCTTGATATTTGGGAATACAGACACAAAACCTTCGCATGGTGAACCAAGGACATTGGATTCTTCCGGGAAAACAACATCAACCCTTTCGCGAGAGAAAAATTGCGCAAAGTTCTTATACGTGCCTTTGCAACCGGACATATCGATATTATATTTTTCGATAAATTTAGGGATTACCTTAGCAGAAAGTGGAGTACGACAGTACAGCCCATATATGCGGCTTACAGCCTTGCGTTTTACAAGCCATAATAATGACGCCCCTCCCACAGGGTTTTCGTAAATGAGGCGCATCCAACGCTCTGGACAAATGCGTTCTTCCTCCAAATTGCCATCGTTGTATATCCAAATTTGCTGCTTACGCTTAGATTGCTTGCGTAATGTCAGCTTGCGCCGTGGTAGCTTTGGCAGTTTATGTCTTAGCTGTATTCGTGCCATATTTCATCTCCCAAACTTATGTAATTGTTGCGTATAGAAATGATTATAATGCAATTGTAACAGAAAAGCCATGACATTGTAACATAAGGAAAAATATGTTACTGTTTTGCAGAGGTGAGGAATTTGGATAGAACCCGACGGCGGTTGTTTTACATAGTTGTATCTTTTTTTTGGTTTTCTTTATATGCATATGTTCCATATGTAGTACCGTATGCAAATTATTTGGGCGCAGGATTACGCCTTACAGGACTTATTGCAGGGGCTTACGGTTTTACACAAATGATTATCCGCTTCCCGCTTGGCATATTGTCAGATAAATTGCGCCGGCGCAAAATTTTTGTACAGATTGGTTTAAGTATTGCCGCACTGGCTAGTTTTTTGGCATTCCTTTTCCCAAGTCCACACATGCTTTTAATAGTGCGCGGGCTTGGTGGCGTTGCCGCCAGTGTTTGGGTAACTTTTACAGTGCTGGGTGCAAGTTATTACAAAACTGACGAATCGCCCAAGGCAATGGGGCGTATGAGCTCTGCCAATGCATTTGGGCGTATGACTGCACTACTAACAGGCGGGCTTATTGCCCAGCGGCTGGGCGTATCATATGCATTTTTGCTTGCTGGGTTTGGCGGGGTGGCTGGGCTGGCAGTAAGTTTTAGCGTTACAGAAAACCGCCCCATTGTAAGTAAAGTAAGCAAAACACAAACCCTGGCCGAGTTTGCCGATGTCATAAAAAACAAGCAACTGGTTGTATGCTCTATATTAGGAATATTGGCTATGTACATTAGCTTTGCCACAACTTTTGGTTTTACGCCTTTAGCCGCCGCAAACCTAGACGCTTCGCAATTGCAGCTTGGGATTTTGGGTGTACTCTCCACCGCACCTGCAATATTTATTTCGCCACTTGCAGGCACTATCATGCCACGTAGACTTGGCATTCCTGCGACTTTAGTAGTCGGGTTTCTTGTGGCAGGCGCGGGTAGCGCGCTTATTGCATTTTCACATGCGTTATGGATGTTATTTGTGGTGCAAATTGCAGGAAGCCTTGGTGGTGCAATTGTTGGCACCCTGCTTTTAGGGTTATGTATCCAAGACATTTCTGCAGAAAAACGTGCCACGGCAATGGGATTTTTCCAAGCGGTTTACGGGTTTGGAATGTTTCTGGGGCCATTTGTAACAGGGCAAATGAGCCATCACTTTGGACTAATGGCGGCGTTTGTTGCGACAGGCGGCGTTGGGGTTGTAGGTGCGGTTGTGTCTATTATATGTAAAAAAGTTTGGCGACCTGTCACAAATTAGTTCCCTTGTTCGTTATACAGGTGTTACTTTGCAAAGTGAACTATTTTTACAAAGGAGGCCAAATGGATATTCCTATGGTATTACAAATCGAAGAAGATGCCGATTTAGAACAGATGATAGCCATTCATGGTAAAGCTATTTTGCGATACTGTCATCTTTTGCTAAGGGATTATCACGAAGCACAAGATGTTGTTCAAACGACATTTATACGCGCTTTTTATAGTAACGTAAGCATAGGCTACGCAAGGGGCAATATGGCTCCGTTACTATATAAAATCGCATATAATTGCAGCATGGACATTTTACGTAAGCGCAAGCGTCTTTTCAGTTTTTTAGATAAAGAGAAGCATACCGCAAATCATGCTTATTATATGGAGGACGCTATTGATGGCATGAGCGAAGAAGTCAGCGCGGCGTTAGGAATCTTATCGCCACAGGATAGGGCATTGGTTATAAGCCGGCTGGTAGATGGAATGGATTATGACGAGCTTAGCCATATCTACAATACCTCAACAGCTACCCTGCGTAAACGGTATGAACGTGCAAAAAAGAGATTGGCAGATGCATTAAGAAATCAAGGTTTGGAGGGTGCGTATGGAAAAAAACAGAATACATGACCAAGACGAAATCCTTATTATTCGCGCACTTCACAGCGTACACACACAGGATTTTGATATTTTGAAAGGGATTGAAGATAGAATGAAACCACGAAAAACAAAAAAAATAAGCCTTTTAGTGGCACTTGTAGCAATATTTTTGCTGGGTACTACCGCATTTGCGGCGCAACACTTTGGCTCGTTTGACAGACTACGAGGCATTGTTGGTAACGAACACGCAGGTACACTTACACCCATTGAGATAGCAAGCACAGATTTAGGCCAAGATGTTGTATACGACGGTATAAGGGTTGAACTTGTAGCGGCAAGTATATCCGGGAATGTAGTAAATGTGTATTTTACATTGGAAGATACCACCGCCAACCGCTTAAATGGAGATTTTGAACTAATGAACGGTGTATTTCCTGCCGACAGGGACTTCCCACTCGAAGCTTTATTTGGTTCTTTTGCTACTACAGAAATTATAGACCGCGACGAGAATGGCATATTAACTGTGCATTCTCGTCACGAATTTGGCCAATGTGTAGAAGGGTTTGAGCTTAATTTTGTATTAAGTGCAATCTATCTGGATACGCAAGACGAGCAACATGCACCGGTCGCTGTAAATTTGGCAGACTTTTTTAATAACAATGCCTATATGCTATATCAATATCCAAATCCTAATCCCTGGGGTTCATCTATACAAGTAACAACAAGTGCCGTAGGTGAGAGGTTCGATTGGGAGTATCACGAACTTGTTCGCAACAGATATGTAGACAAAATTCGTTACGAAGGCATACAAGTGCTTGCACCCAATAATGCAGACATAAATTTGTCTCCTTATTTCGCGCGGGCAAACGCAAGAGCCTCTATTTCCAGCATTGGTATAGTAGACGGAAGGCTTCATGTACAAGTTGCGCACCCTCAAGGCAGGGCTATGAGCGAGGTTGGCTGGGACGGCTTTACCCGAGTCGCTTTGTTTAGAGGATCTTTAGCAGAACTTGAAAGTCTGCGAGCAGAAAGACAGCGTCTATTCGATTTAGGTTACATGCCTTGGGAGATTGAAACACCTGAACTATGGAATAATTCAGTAAGTCCATATTTAGCAATTATGTTCTACATGGACGATATGGGCAATCTATTTCACCCCAACACTAGCGGCATAGATGCCGATGGCAACTGGTATGAAATTTATGATCCTCGCTTAGCCACCGCACACATGATTAATGAGCATATTTTTGATATCGACTTGGAGAATATTCACGAATATGTGTTAATAGCACATACCTTTAGCCAACAAACACTGCCTGTTGGCTGGGTAGTTGCATTTAATCAATAAGCTAGGCAACTTAAAGAGCCGTTGCAAAAACTGTGAAAGCAGTAGCAACGGCTCTTGTTTTTTTCTGGAAATTTAATATAATCGTGACAGCTACTTGTCTAAGAAATACTATGCTAGAAATGGAGATTAATATGAAAATTTCAATCATTAGTTCCGGCAGTTGGGGAACAGCCATTGCAATTATGCTTGCAGAAAATGGCCACGACGTAAACCTATGGTCTTATTCGGAAAAAGAATGTGAGGAGCTTAAAAAGCACAAAGAAAATCGCCCGTTTTTGCCGGGTTTTACTATCCCTGCGAATGTACACCACACAACAAACTTACAAGCTTGTGCCAACGCCGATGTAATTGTTTGTGCCCTGCCTTCGTTTGCGGTTAGGGAACAAATGAGCAAACTTGCACCGTTTGTAAAAGACGGACAAATTATTTTGAATATATCTAAAGGTCTAGAAAATGACACGCTTAAAACATTATCGGCTGTACTGCGCGAAGTTCTGCCAACTTGCGATATTGCGGTAATGTCTGGTCCTAGCCATGCAGAAGAAGTTGCCAATAAAATACCAACCACTAATGTTGTTGCTGCAAGTAAAATAGAAACCGCAAAATTTATCCAAGACGTTTTTATGAACCCATTCTTTAGAATATACACCCACAGCGATATTTTGGGCGTAGAACTTGGCGGGTCACTCAAAAATGTCATTGCCCTATGTGCAGGAATTTCTGACGGACTTGGTTTTGGCGACAACACAAAAGCCGCACTTATGACACGCGGCATATGCGAAATTACACGCCTTGGCGTTGCTATGGGCGCAAATGCAGAAACTTTTGGCGGCCTTTCCGGTATTGGCGATTTAATTGTTACATGTACCAGTATGCATAGCCGTAACCGTCGTGCCGGTATTTTAATTGGTCAAGGAAAAACGCTTGACCAGGTTCATGACGAAATTAAAATGACAATAGAGGGCGTAAATACATGCCGTGCCGCAAAAATACTTGCAGATAAAATGCAAATAGAGATGCCAATAATTTCTCAGGCACATGCAGTTCTATTTGAAGGAATGCATCCCAAGGAAGCAACACTTTCACTGATGAACAGAAATAAAAGACACGAAAGTGAAGAAGGGTTTCTGATGGTATAAACATAAGGCAAATAGGCGAGTTTATACTTGATTTAATTCCAACAAATTACAATTGACAACGGTAATTTGCGGTACTAGAATAACTGGGTTGTATTATGGAATTTTTTGTATCGACACGCAATGAGAGAGGTGAGAACGGAATGGAAAGTGGTAGTAATCACAACCCCGAACCTGGGGGGCGTAGGCAAAATTTAAATTACGGTTCTATTCCGTCTATGCTGACACTCTAGCTTGGGGTTGTGCATCCAGAAACATATTTTGAATGGAGGCACAACAATGCTGTTGGAACAAATCCTATCCAGTCTTAAAGAAAAAGACATGGGAACCCTAAAAAACCTGCTTTCTGAAGCAGAGGTTGTTGAAATTCTCAACATTTTTCACGATTTACCACCAAACGAACAAGTCATTGTTTTTCGTCTGTTATCAAAAAGTGATGCATTAGACCTTTTTGAAGAATTGGACACAGAAGACCAGCAAAACTTAATGGACTCTTTCACAGACGCACAGGCAATCGAACTTGTAAATGAGCTTGCACCCGACGACCGTGTGCGCCTACTAGACGAATTGCCTGCAACAGTCGCAAAAAAAATGTTAGCCGCTCTTTCCCCTAACGAGCGGGAAATGACGAACCTGCTTATGGGTTACGAAGCCCAAACCGCAGGGCGCATAATGACACCAGAGTATGTGCGCTTACGTAAGGAACTTACGGCGGACGAAGCTCTGGCAAAAATTAAAACATTTGCAGTAGAAAAGGAAACAATCTATACAATTTACATCACCGACGAGGAACGCAAACTTAAAGGCGTTTTATCTTTGCGTGACCTTTTGATTGCATCACCAGATACCAAACTCGAAGACATAATGGAAAATATAAGCGTGACCGTTTCCACCGATACAGACCAAGAAGAAGTTGCCCGCATTGTACAAAAGCTAGACTGGCTTGCCGTTCCCGTCGTGGATAAAGAAGGCCGGCTTGTTGGTATTGTAACAATGGATGACGCCATGGATATCTTGGAGGACGAGGCAACAGAGGACTTGATGACACAAGCAGGTCTTTTGCCGGGTAAGGAAGCCAACCGTAGCGAATTACTAATTCGGGGCAATTTGTGGACTATCTGGAAAGTGCGCCTGCCGTTTTTGTTTATTGCAATTGTTGGCGGTATGCTTGCGGCAGTACTCATGTCTGGATTTGAGGATGTGCTAGAGGCATCTTTTGCCGTGGCGTTTTTTATCCCGCTAATTATGGACTTGGGCGGCAGCGTAGGCACACAGTCATCTACAGTGTTTGCACGCGGTGTGGCACTTGGGCATATCAATATGGGGCAGTTTGCAAAGCACTTTGTTAAAGAAGTTGGTGTTGGACTTAGCCTAGGTATAGTAACAGGTGCCATTGCCGGTGGCATTGCTACTATTTGGCAAGGCAGTGAGGCTCCGCTTATTGGGCTTGCCGTTGGGCTTTCTGTTATGGTAACGGCCACTATTGCCGCGATTTTGGGCTTCCTTGTACCGTTTGTGCTTGTGAAGCGTAATATCGACCCTGCTGCTGGTTCGTCACCTATTATTACGACTATAAAAGATATTTCTGGCTTGCTGGTGTACTTTGTTTTTGCAAGTATATTTTTAAGCCAGTTGATGTAAAAGGTAGGATAGAATGACGTTATTACACGCGATAATCTTAGGATTTATACAAGGTATATCGGAGTTTTTGCCCGTGTCAAGCTCTGGGCATTTGCTAATGTTCACACATGTTTTTGGTATAAGCGGCGAAGATAATTTGACATTTGTTATTGTGCTTAACATGGGTAGCCTTGTGCCGCTTTTATGGGTTTTCCGCAAAGATGTTTGGGCTCTTATACGTAACCCGTTTCAAAAAATGACATTGTTTTTGGTCATTAGTGTCTTGCCGGTTACTATTGTAACGATACTTTTTGCGGATCGTATAGAGGAAATGTTCCACATTGTGCGGCTACTTCCCATTGGTTTTATCATAACAGGCTCATTTTTGATGCTGGCAGATAGGTTTGCAAAAAACAACAGAGACATAAAATCCTTACGGGTATTGGATGCCGTTTTAGTTGGGTTAGCGCAGGCATGTGCTGTGTTCCCCGGGCTTTCGCGGTCTGGTAGTACAATTACGGCCTCCCTTGCACGAGGGCTTAATAGGGAAAGTGCTGCAAAATTTTCTTTCCTTATGTCTATACCAACAGCGTTTGGTGCTATTGCGCTACGGATAGGGCAAGTTGCATCTGGGCGGATATTACTTGACGATTTAAATTTTTTGAATTTGTTCGCTGGATTTATTACGGCGGCTATCACCGGATATTTTGCAATAAATATCATGCTCAAAATCGTCAGGGAAGCAAAACTCAAGTATTTTGCGATTTATTATGTTTTTGCGCTTGCAATAGTTATATTTATATTCTTTTAACGGATTTACGAACCTGTGGATTATTGGCACAGGTTTTACATAAAGGGGATTTTATAAAATGGTTGAAACGGCGAAAACACGGCGTAATATGAAGAAGTTTATCATGCCGTGTTTAATAATTGTTTGCGTATACTTGATTGCGATATTTGGCTTTTTATGGGCGCGATCTTTATGGAACAGCAATATTGGATCCATTGAACCGCCGGTGATACAGCCGTTACCGACGTTGCCAACTACACCGCCAAGCAATAACCCCGGCACCGCAGGCAGTAATTCAAATGCATCGCAAGATGATGAAGACAACCATTTTGAACGACCATGGGACTATGGCTTAACCGCACCAGAGCTCTTTACAGAGGGCGACACGAGAGACGGCGTCTGGACATTTTTAATTGTGGGGCTTAACGAAGGTACCAACGCCAACACTGTTATGGTTGCGTCATATGATGCCAATAGCCGGGAAGCGTATCTGATAAGTATCCCGCGCGACAGCCTTATTAATGTAAACCGTACAGGCAGAAAGCTTAGCTCTTCGTACATTGCGGGGGCGCTTGGCGGACGAGGCAGAGCCGGTGGCATCGCAACTTTACAGCGTGATGTAATGACAGTGATTGGTTTTGTACCAGATTTTTATGTAATTATAGATTATGACGCATTTTTTACTATTGTTGACGCTGTGGGTGGCATAGAAATTTATGTGCCGTTCCATATGCGGTACGACGACCCATATCAAAACTTGCATATTGATATACAGCCGGGGTTACAACATATGAACGCAGAAACGGCTTTGCATTTCTCGCGATTTAGGCGTGCAAACCCTGGGTTTAGGTCTATATCCGATTACCAACGCATAGAAAACCAGCAGCAGGTTATAGACGCTGTGTTAAGGAATTTGTTGCGCCCATCCAGCATTTTGCGGATACCGGAGTTTGTGGATGTTTTTAACGACAGTGTATATACAAATTTGACTGTTGGTAATATGCTATGGTTTGCCAACCAGTTACGGTTGATTGGCGGTACAGACGCGCTTACAACATATACAACACCCATGCTTGGCACCAGTGGCGAACCCATGTGGTACGAACTGCTGGACGCACGCGGCATCGTTAGTCTTGTAAACAGAACGGTTAACCCATTTTATGTAGATATTGAACTGCGCGATGTGAGTATTATTATCGAGTAATAAAAACTCAAGCGGCCGGGGCTAAAATCCTTGCCGCTTTTTTAATTTGAAATTTCTTAATATTCTATGTGCTGTAAGTTTGATTTCCTTGTGTAAAATTTGCCCATACTAAACATGAGGAGATGATCATATGAAACAAAGAACGAAAAAACAACGCGGGTACGGTTCAAGCATATTTCTATCGGTGGTGCTGATTATCATATGCGGCCTGCTTATTTACACATTACGCACCAATGCACAAACCGACGAAGCACCACCCCATCAAGAAATTGATGAGCCTATCATTGTACTTGGTACACAAGCACCGCCCCCTATCCCTGTAAATATGAATATATCCCTAAACAGTGCAAATGCCTTTCTGGTAAGTTTTGATATGCAAGAAGTTTTGCTATACCAAAACGCAACCGCACGAATGTACCCCGCGTCGCTGGTTAAAATGATGACAGCACTTGTCGCCATAGAAAATATAAGCGATTTAAATGAAATGGTAACGCTTAACGAAACCATGTTCCAGTACATTCATGCGGCCAATGCATCGACGGCAGGTTTTTGGCCTGGCGAACGCGTACGTGCGATAGATTTGTTGTTTGGGTTGCTTTTACCTTCCGGTGCGGAATGTGCCATTGGGCTTGCAGAGCATGTTGCGGGCAGTGAACAAGCATTTGTTGCGCTAATGAACCAGCGTGCCGCAGAAATTGGCCTAGAAAACACGATGTTTGCAAACACAACAGGCTTACACAACGCAAAACAATTTACCACGGCACAGGACATGGCCATTTTGCTAAGATACGCGCTTGATAACGAAACATTTTATACGATAATAACACGCACGCGGCATTCTACCGCAGCAACCAGCTTGCGCCCCGGCGGCATCACATTCCACAGTACATTGTTTTCGCGTATGGAATCGCCGGAGTTTGATGACGGGGCTATTTTAGGCGGCAGGACGGGGTTTACAAACCAAGCAGGGCAAAACCTTGCAAGCTTCGCCATTATCGACGGTGAAAAATTTATACTTGTCACATCCGGCGCACAAGCCAATGGCCGCCATATGACGCAGGCATTGCACGTCGAAGATGCATTTGCAGTGTATGGTATAATTGGGCAGTACAGATAACTTAAAATGGCGGTGATTTTATATGAACTACAATATTTTAATATGTGACGACGACAGTGACATTTTATCTGCGTTAGAAATATACCTGCGCCAAGAAGGATACGGCGTTGTACGTGCAGAGAATGGGCAACAGGCAGTGCAGACCGTCAAGGACGAAACCGTGCATTTAATCTTGCTGGACATCATGATGCCCGTGATGGACGGCATACAGGCAGCGGTTAAGATTCGTGAATTTTCCAATATTCCAATTGTGTTTCTTTCCGCCAAGTCCGAAGATACAGACCGCATTTTGGGGCTAAACATGGGTGGGGACGACTATATAACAAAACCGTTTAACCCTGTAGAATTGCTGGCGAGGGTACGCGCCGCATTGCGCCGCTATGCCCGCCTGGGCGGTATAAAAGCACCCGAAGGTGTAACAAAGGGCATCTTTCAAACAGGCGATATTATTATGGATGACAATAAAAAGCTGGTGATGGCAGATGGCAAGGAAGTAACCCTAACCCCACTGGAATACAATATCCTGCATTTACTTATGTCCGATATGGACAGGGTTTTTACCTCTAACCAGATATATGAAGCCGTTTGGAACGAGCCGGCCTTTCATGTATCCAAGACCATTAGCGTGCATATTAGACACATTCGGGAGAAAATAGAAATAAACCCAAAAGAGCCAAGGTACTTAAAGGTTGTTTACGGGCTTGGGTATAAGGTGGTGAGGGTGAGATGAAAAATGTCATATTCCTTAGTGGCATCAAAATAATTTCTATCATTGTTAGCTTCCTTGGAGCATTATCGTTTTTGCGCGCATATAATCGTACATTTCATTGGCATATGCAGTTCGTCCACCCACAACAGCTTGTTTTTAGTAGAGAACTATCATTATTTGTTTTTTTTATGAGCATGGCTGCGCTTACTTATGCCATTTGGCAAACAAAAAAACCACGGTGGACACCTTTCTACCGCCGTATAGATTTTTTTGTCATTGTTCTGGTCTGCGGTGCTGTTATTTATACATGTAACCAAATTTTCCGCGATGTTATGCTGACACCGTGGGAAATATCGCAGGGAATGATGGGTGGCATTACAGTTGAAACTTTTATGTCTATAAATATGTCGCATTTTCGGCAATATCTTATTGGTATTCCGGTTATAGCGTATATCGCCGGAATAATAACATATATGGAACTTGTCGCACACCTACGTGATAAAAATTTACTACAAACACTGCACTGGCACGCATTTTTTAAATCATATCCATTTTGGCCGAGCGGAATATCCGCGGCTATGTTGCTTAGTGGCTTAATATACTTAATTTTTGCCAATTCGCCTAACTATCTAAAAATTGCCGCTGCGGTTGCGCTTATCCTATCCAGCTTGTTTGCAGAATTCTTGTTAAACATTTCGCAACAGTACGACAAGGCTAATGCCGATAAAATACGTGCCGAACGCTTTAAAAGCGAGCTGATCACCAATGTTTCCCACGATATTAAAACACCGCTGACGTCTATTATAAATTATGTAGACTTACTTAAAACCACGGAATTGCAGGGCAAAGCGGCAGATTATGTTCAGGTTCTGGACGCAAAAGCCGCCCGGCTTAAAACGCTGATTGACGATTTGATGGAAGCCTCCAAAGCGGGAACGGGCAACCTGCGGGTTGATAAGCAAGAAATCAACCTTTTAGAAATTGTTGGCCAAGTTGCAGGGGAATTTGAAGATAGCTTTGCCGCCAACGGGCTAACATTGGTTTTACGCCAGCCGCAAGAGCCTTTGCTGGTGAGTACAGACAACCGTCATTTGTATCGCGTATTAGAGAATTTGTTTTCTAACGCGGCAAAATATGCGCTTAACGGGACGCGTGTTTTTGTAGAAATAAAAGCACACGACAACACACCAAGTATTGTCGTACAAAATGTTTCTGCCAATCCGATAGAAATTACTGACGGGGAAGCGGCGCAGCAGTTTATGCGGGGCGATAAATCCCGCAAAACAGAGGGCAACGGATTGGGGCTTTACATCGCCAAAAGCCTTATAGAACTTATGGGTGGCAAGTTTGCGATTAATATTAGCGGGGATTTGTTTCGTGTGGAGTTAGTTCTGTAGCCACAGGCTATACCGCTCTATACGCCCAAGTATACGTTCGGCATCTTCTCCTACTGCGATAGTTGGTGCAAAGTCATTTCGATACCGCACCGAGGACACAAAAATCGGGATTATATTTGTATTGTTGTACGGCAGTAGTACCCCGTCATAAAAATAAAATGTCTGCTGAAAAATTAGGCTGTCTTGGTCTGTGGGGTTGGCATTGCCACCAAAACTAAAATTGGCAAGCGAATATACAATAAACCTACCCATATATTCTTCTATACCTTGTACAACATGCGGGTGCGCGCCCAGCACAAGGTCTGCACCGCTGCGGATTGCAAACCGTCCAATATTAATTTGATATTGCTCCGGCACATTGGCGCGCTCTACACCCCAGTGGAAATATGCAATAACAAGCTGCGCGCCACGGTTTCGCAAATCGTCTATCGCAGTAGTTATACGGTTTCTGTTATACGCCGAGTCATGCCATACACGGTGCCCAAACAACCCAACCTGTATACCGTTTACCTCCATAATCGTGTTAAACTCGTTGCCAAAATAGGCAACACCAGCAGCGGTTAGGGCGTTGCGGGTGTCATCGTACCCGACTCTAAAAAAGTCTTGACTGTGGTTATTTGCAAGGGTAACCACATCTACATATGCAGTGGAAAGTATTTGCGCAAAATGCGGCGGCCCACGGAACACGAATTCTTTATCCAAATGTTCTGTGGCATATGTTAGCGCACCCTCCAGGTTTACAATCGACAAGTCGCTTTCGTAAAAAATATGCGCTACATTGCGCAAAAAATGGCTATGGTCGCGTCCGCCGCGTTCAAACTCGCGCATAAAAGCATTGTAACCTGCCCAGCGGCGGTCGCCGCCAAGGGTGGTATCCCCGGCAGCAGAAATGGTTACTGCTACAATGTTTGGGGACTCTTCTTCAAGTTCATAAATTTCTGCTTCATATTCATAGCATTCTGGTTCGTATGTTTTAACTTCTTCGACCTCTTCACATATAAAAAAGTCATCGTCTTGAGTTTCCGGGATTTGCGCTGTTGCAGCTGTGTACGCACCCACACAAGGCGCATCATCACCCAGCGTGACGTAAAAAATTGTGACCAACGCCACACAACACAGTAGCAAGCAAATTCCTTTAACCCAAAGCGATGACTTTGTCATTTTACGCCCCTTTTTTACCCTTTAGCATGGTAAACCAAACCGAACCGGACAAGAAAATAGACGAATAACCACCAAACAACAAACCTACCATAATCGGCAAGGTAAAGTCACGTATAGCCGAAACACCAATAACATATAGCATCAGCACCGCCGCAAAAGATGAAAGCGTCGAAAATATCGTGCGGCGCAAGGTTTGCGTCACGCTGATATTCACTAGGGACGCATTATCTATTTTTGGCATACGGGTACGATTTTCGCGTATGCGGTCAAATATGATAATGGTCGCGTTAATGGAGTAACCCAAAGTAGTAAGCATTACTGCAATAAATGCATAGTTTAACGGAATGCGGAAGATTACATAAATACAAAGCACAACAGCAACATCATGCAGCTGCGCAAGCACTGCGCTCAAGCCTTTGCGTACATCACGGAAGCGAAACGTGATATACAAAAGCATACCCACACTTGCCACCACAATTGCCAAAACCGCCGAGCGGCGCATTGCCTGGCTAACCGCGGGGCTAACATCCGAGTATGTGAACGCATCCGACGTGATACCAAAGCGTTCGCTTATGGTATCAATCAATTCTGCCCTGCGCTCTGCAGTGGCTTCTGTTGTGCGGATAAGCACTTCGTTGGTGTTTAGCACCTGCTGAACCTGCGGCGCAGATTCGCCGGTTATACTGCGTACAATGTCCTCGATTTCGCTATTATCAAACGGTTGACCAATATCAATTGTAAAAGACGTACCACCAGAGAATTCTACATCCAAGTTAAAGAAGCCGTTGCCACGCACCCCATGGAACACAGACACCGCAATACCCAGCGCAATAATGGCTGCAGAGAACGCAAAATATATTTTACGCTTTTGCACAATTGGTTTTTCTACTATTTCGATAGCAGGCTCGCGCCCTTGTGTAGCGTCTAAGGCTTCTTTCTGCGCTTTGCTTAAAATGTGCGCAGGTTTTACTAATCCCAAATCCATTAGGCAGTTCATAATGATGCGCGTCACTAACAAGCTCGTAAACATGGATAGCAAAATACCGATAATAAGCATTTGCGCAAAACCCATGATTGGGCCGGTACCCATCCAAAACAGCACAAAACCTGCAATAAGTGTGGTGATATTGCTATCAAGTACTGCAGGCCATGCGCGGCGGTAACCCGTGCGAAGCGCAGAACGTAATGTCTTACCTGCGGCGACTTCCTCACGCACACGCTCAAAAATAACAATGTTTGCATCTGTTGCCATACCAATCGAAAGTATCAAACCTGCGATACCCGGCAAACTTAGCGTGATACCAAAACCACTGATAATCAGTAAAAACAAAACGACATATATGGCAAGCGCAATATCCGCTGCAAGCCCCAATGTGCGGTAGAACACTAGCATAAATAGTAAAACCAGCGCAAGCCCAATGATACCTGCAATAACGCTTGTCCGCAATGCGTCTGCACCCAGGCGCGCGCCCACATTATTAACGCTTACGTCCCTTAGTGCAAACGGCAACGAGCCTTGGCTAATGGCCGTGGCAAGGTCGTTGGCTTCTTCGCGGGTAAAGCCACCATGTCCTCCTGTTATTTGGGCACTACCGCCTGTTATTGTGGTATGAACAACAGGGTTACTAACAATTTCATCGTCCATAACAATAAATATCGAATGCCCAACATTTGCACCCGTGGCCTGCGCAAACAACCGTGAACCTTCTGCATCAAATTCCAACGCAACAACCCACTGCGCGCCATCGAGAGACTCTCTTGCACTGCGCACATTTTCACCGGTTAGTAAAACATTGCCAAACCTATCTTCAAATGTTAAAACCGCCGCGCGCCCAATTTGCGCAACTGCCGTTTCGGCATTTTCTACCCCGGGGATATCTACCCTAATATGCCGCGGACCTTCTTGTGCGGTAGTGGCTTCTGTGTAGCCGCGGGAGTCTAATCTTGCACGCAACAGCGCATTGGCGGCCCCCATTTGCGCCGCTGTTGGGTTTTCTATATCCGCTTCATAAAGAATGCTAACCCCGCCTTGCAAGTCCAGCCCTTGACGTATGTTACCAGCACTCAAAAACCTGCTTCTGTAACCATAATCGTCTTCTGTGCCTATGCCAAAAACAAGGATAATGATTGACGCCGCCATTGCAAGAAAAATACCGGCCAGTGTTAATGCTCTTTTGCCTTTCATTTATGTTGCCTCCTGTGGTGTAATTTATTGTTTAATTCCTGGATAAACTTCAAATGCGTTATTATAAAAAACATCTTCGTATGTGTGTTCTGGTACAATTTTTTTACAAAATTCTACATATGCTTTCATAGGGATAATTGGCCAGTCTGTACCAAATACAGCCTTTTTGTAATTGTTTAGGTAGATAAGCCCCTGCGAATAATGATGCATCACCTTTTCGCGCTTTTCTGTTGCGCGCACGAGCTGCGCGTCCCCAGCCAAAAGCCCAGAGATATCTAAGAACACGTTGCGGTTTTTGTATGCCACCTCACAAGCGTCCATTATCCATGGGTCGCCCATGTGGCACAACAAAAATTTTGTGTCCCTAAACTGTACAGCAACCCTATCTGCCGTCAAAGGATGCGAATACTCCAACAACCCTTGCTCGCTATAGGTATCGCCGGTGTGTATTGCCACGGTAAGCCCATGCTCTGCAGCTAACCGATACACCGGGGCATAAATTGCATCATACACATGATAATGATAATACCCGGCATAAATTTTAAACCCAACAATACCGTTGTCGCCCTTTACAAGCTGCGTGATGCGCGCCATGGCGTTATCGTCCAATGTGTATGGGTTAATGCCTAAGCACGTAAAAAAAACAGGTGGACGGTTTGCAAGGTCTGCAACCATTGGGGTTTGCGCCTTTGCGTCCGGGAAGGCAAAACGCTGCGTTTCCGTAAGCCCCATGCAGATAGAACCAACGATGCCCGCTTCTTCACGCTCTTTTAAATAGCCATCATAAGAATAGTCGACCTTAGACTCGTCTGCTGCACCATAAAAAGCTTGTACATTTGAAAAGTGCATATGTGCATCAAAAATTTTCATGCCAAAATCCTTCCAAAAGTTATTTCAACACACGCAAGGTTATACCGCTTGTGGGAAAATGTCAAATTTTTTTATAGGTATTTGTTGCAGCGTTTCTTTTAATGATTTTACAAATCGCAAAACAAACAAATTTGTTTATTCATACAATTATCATATGATCAAAAACACATGATAGCAGTCTTATATTGTATACTTTTGGCTCTGCATTGATCCATTACTTTGTGCAATTTCACCAAACGAACATATGTACGGCAAAATTCTATTGTACATACTAAAAAAACATTTGACATTGTCTTAGATTTATGGTTACATGTCTATTCGGTGGGGCTATTACCCCACATTCAACCCGAAGGGGAGATTTTGACAAAAATCAAACAATTAAATTGAATGGTAAGGGGGTGGCGTAATGCCTCGTCTTATTGAATTGAAACAAGTTGTAAAACGATTTGGCTCCCAAACCGTCTTAAATCATATCGATTTATACATAAGACAGAACGAATTTGTAACGCTACTTGGGCCTAGCGGGTGCGGCAAAACTACCACATTGCGTATTATTGGTGGTTTCGAGCAACCAACTAGCGGGGGCGTGTTTTTTAATGGGGAAAGTATTTTACAAACACCGCCACATAAGCGTCAGCTTAATACGGTGTTTCAAAAGTACGCCCTTTTTCCAAATATGAACGTGGCGGAAAATATTGCATTTGGTTTAAAGATAAAAAAATTAAGCAAACCCGTTATTGCAGAAAAAGTGAAAGCCATGCTAAAAATGGTGAACCTAGAGGGGTTCGACAAGCGTAGCGTAACCTCCCTTTCGGGTGGGCAACAGCAACGCGTAGCCATTGCACGCGCATTGGTAAACGAGCCGCAGGTTCTGCTTCTGGACGAGCCACTTGGCGCGCTTGACCTAAAACTACGTAAAGAGATGCAAGTAGAACTCAAAAACATGCAGCAGGCACTTGGCATCACTTTTGTATATGTAACACACGACCAGGAAGAAGCCCTTACCATGTCAGACACCATCGCCGTAATGGACAAAGGAAATATTTTACAAATTGGCACGCCGGAAGAAATCTATAATGAACCAAAGAATGCGTTTGTAGCTAACTTTATTGGCGAAAGCAATATTATACCCGGTGTCATGCGCAGCGACTATAAAGTAAACTTTGCCGGGCATGACTTCCAATGCATAGACAAGGGCTTTATGCCTAACGAAAACGTCGACATTGTTGTACGTCCAGAGGATATAGTAATAAATAGCCCCCAAGAAGGCGCACTGGTTGGCGACGTTACAAATGTTACTTTCAAAGGCGTGCATTACGAAATGCGCGTAGACACTGGCAATTTTACTTGGAAAGTGCATAGCACTGCCATGTCGCCTGTGGGCGCAAAAGTAGGGCTGCAAATTAAACCGGAACTTATACATGTAATGAAACAAAGCGGGGACACCACACGATGAAGCGGATATTCGCATATCCATATATTTTATGGATGATTATCTTTGTCGTGGTGCCGCTTGTGTTGATACTTTACAACTCTATTACCGTCACAGGGCCAGATGGGCAAGTGACTTTTACGCTTGCGCATTTCCGTATGTTTTTTGACGGCATCACACCGGGTGAACCATTTTTCCAGCGGCTATATATCCGCGTTGCTACGCACTCTGTGCAAATGGCAGTTTATACAACGCTTATTTGTTTTGTCATTGGCTACCCACTGGCGTACATCTTAGCGAGTAAGGGCTTTTCAGAAAAGTCGTTCCTTATCTTCCTATTTATAGCACCCATGTGGATGAACTTCCTTGTGCGCACATATGCGTGGCTTACAATTTTAGAACGCAACGGTTTAGTAAATACAATTTTGCAACGTATGGGACTCCCCATTATAGATATTTTGTTTACAGATAGGGCAGTACTGCTTGGCATGGTGTACAACTTCCTTCCCTTTATGGTGTTGCCTATTTATACATCGCTTACACGCATGGACACCCGGGTGGTAGAAGCCGCGCAAGACTTGGGCGCAAACCCGCGCAATGTTTTTTTGCGGGTGGTGTTCCCGCTAAGCTTACCAGGGGTCATTAGCGGTATTACAATGGTATTTATGCCTGCGGTTGCCACATTTATTATCCCAAACTTACTGGGCGGCGGGCAGTATTTTATGCTTGGTAATTTGATAGAGCAACAATTCCTTCGTGTGGGCAACAGACATTTTGGCTCGGCGGTAGCAGTCGTTCTGGTTATTATGATGTTTGTTTCTATGGCTGTGCTTTCCCTTGCGGATAAACAAAAAGACGACAAGGAAGAAGGTGCACATATATGATGGCACTTAAAAAAATGTACCTCGGCGCCATTCTCTTCTTTATGTATGCACCCATATTTTTGCTCATGGTTTTTTCATTTAATGCGTCACGTTCGCGCAATAGCTGGGAAGGGTTTACACTGCACTGGTACCGGCAGCTTTTTACAGACCCAAATATTATGCGGGCATTAACCAATACGTTGCTTATCGCTGTGTTTTCTACCTTGGCAGCAGTTATCATAGGCACGCTGGCGGCGGTAAGTGTGGATAAACTGGGTAAGCGGCAAAAGCGCATTATATTCTCTGTTTCAAAAGTGCCTGTCATGATGCCGGACATTATTACAGGACTAACCCTTATGGCGTTGTTCCTGTTTGTATTCCGTACCATTGGGTTTGGCGGGCTTGGGTTTGGTACGTTGCTTATTGCGCATATCGTATTTAACGTGCCATATGTAATCCTTTCGGTGCTACCCAAACTGCGTCAGCTGGACGCAAACTTGTACGAAGCCGCGTTAGACCTTGGCTCTAGCCCCTTTCGCGCTTTTATGCAAGTGATATTGCCGGAAATATGGCCGGGCATAATCACAGGCGCGCTGCTAGCGTTTACCCTTAGTGTGGACGATTTTATGGTTAGCTTTTTTACCACAAGCCCAGCTACGCAAAATTTATCGATGCTTATTTTCTCCATGACACGGCGCGGAGTAGACCCACGAATCAATGCGCTGTCTACAATAATATTTTTTGTAATCATGGCAATGTTGTTTATCATCAACAAGCGCGACCAACGGTTAATACAGCGCAAAAAGAAAGAAGAAGGAGAATGAGAATGAAAAAAATCCTATTAATTGCCGGCCTGCTACTTACGATGGGCTTTGCAATGACCGCTTGCGGTGGCGAACGCGTTTATGTGTTTAACTGGGGGCATTTTATCGACCCTCAAGTGCTAACCATGTTCGAACAAGAATATGGCATTCGTGTAGTGTATTCTACCTACGCAACCAACGAGGAAATGTACAGTCGTATCGTTGAAGGCGGCGCACAATTTGACGTGCTTTTCCCGTCCGACTATATGATCCAGCGTATGATTTACGAGGGCAGGCTGCAGCAGTTAAACTGGGATAACCTACCCAACGCCAGGCATATAGACCCTAAGTTTTGGGGTTGGGAACATGACCCAAGCGACTTATATTCTATGCCATACATGTGGGGGACATTTGGGCTTTTGTACAATACAACTATGGTAACCCAACCTGTATACTCATGGGAAATCTTGTGGGATTCTACATTTGTAAATAATATTTTTATGTATGACAGTTCACGCTGTGCAATGGGTATTGCACAACATTTATTAGGTTTTTCACTTAACAGCACAAGCATGACCGAGCTGAACGCTGCACGCGATTTGTTAATACAACAGGCGCAAATGGGGCTTGTACGCGCATATGTTGGTGACCAGGTTATTGACGCAATGAGCAACGGCGAAGCAGCACTTGCAACGGTGTTCTCTGGTGATGCCCGCTGGATAATTGACGCAAACCCTAACCATAACTTTGTAAACCCTGTAGAGGGCGTGCAACTGTTTATAGACTCTATGGTTATCCCGTCAAATGCGCGCAATGTCACCAATGCAGAAAAGTTCATTAACTTTATGACCCGCCCAGACATTGCGTACATGAACACACGCTATATCATGTACTCTACAACCAATGCAGCTGCATTTGCAATGCTGCCAAGCTACTGGCAAAACTGCCCTATCTACTGGCCAGACGACGAAGTGCTTGCCCGCGGCGAAGTTTTTATAGACCTTGGCGATTTTAGAGCAGATTTTGAACGCGCTTGGACGGAAGTTATGGCAGCAGCGAGATAATTTCTGCAAAGAATTTAATTCACACATCGCACACCCATTGCACAAACATTATGCAATGGGTGTTTTTTTATGGTTTGCTGTAGCGTTTTATGGCTTGGGCGGTTTAGTATACATACAACATCGAAAGGTCGTGTTTTTATGAATTTTATTAAGAAAGCAACTGCCATTATACTTGCCGCTGCGCTCATACTCCCTACTCTAGCAGGCTGTACAAACAGCGGCGCACCCGCCGTCATTGGCGCGGCAGACATTACAACAGGTGCGCGTTCATTTGCGCCTTTCCAGCCAAGCGGTGCTAACGCCTTGGCCGCCACACTACCAAGCTTTGCAGATCACAATTTTGCGGAAGAAGACCTTGTCCCGCGCGACGGTTACATCCTTGTACCTACCATGTTTGGTACCACAGGGATAGATACTTTAAGCTCATTCTTTTTGGTATCGCCATACGAAAATGCTGCCGTGCCTTCTATTTCCATAGACGGGCAAGCTGCGCCAACCATTTCCCGTGACAGCGGCGACACGTTCCTTATCACGCCGGCAACACCGCTTAGGTCAAACGCAGTGTATGTGTTTAGGCTTTCCCGCGAGGGGCAGCCGGATATCACATGGGCATTCCAAACCACTGTACGGTTCGAGATTATGTCTACCCTACCCCGCAACCAAGCCATCAACGTGCCTGTGCGCACCGGTATCGAATTTAATTTTTCTGCAGGCGAAGAAATAGACATTGCCGATTACTTTAGCATTTACCCGCATGTGGCAGGGCGTTTTATACACCAGGGCAGCACAGCCATTTTTATGCCAACCGCTGCGCTGCAGCACATGCAAGTGTATACCGTTACATTACGCGCGGGCGTTAGCCTGCCCGGCACTACAGAAGCGTTGACACAAGACTTTGTGTTTGCATTTGAAACCGCGCCGCGGGTCGAACCGGTTCAACACAATTGGCCTTCGCGCATAGATTTTTCTGCCGGGTATATCGAGTTCCCGTCGTTTGAAGCACCACAAGTTAACTTTTGGTTAAGCTATAATAGCCGCACAACAACACGCCCCACTATTCAAGTAGGAGTTTACCGTTTTGGCAACCAGCAACAGGCAATTGATACTTTATCCAACTTTATAAATACGCCGTCTTGGGCACGTATTTCTTGGGATAACCGCCTTATAGACACCGCACCGCTCACGCAGGTATCGTCGTTTACCATTACCGAACGCGTAAGCGAATCCCGCTGGGGTGCGGAAACTTTGACGCTGCCAAGCAGCCTAGACCCAGGCTTCTACATTATAGACGCATACATTGGCGGCCACCGCGACCAGGTCATTTTGCAAGTGACAGACCTGGCCATACAAGTGGTTGCAGACGATAACATGGCTCTTTTGTGGATTCATAACATGAACACCACCCTACCCGCTGCGGGCGCAATTGTTGGCGACTTGGTCTATGGCGCAACGTACACCGCGACCGATTACGGTATTGCCGTTGTAGAACGCCAGCTTAACTTTGGCGATTATCTAACGATAAGCGCGGGCGGCACAGAAAGCGTAGTATTTATCCTTGGCGGCAATATGGGGATTTCACCGCGTAGTTGGGGATGGTCACCATGGTCACAGGGCGGCAACAATGACTATTGGTCGGTTCTTCAGCTTGACCGCACGTTATTCCAACGTGGGGATACCCTTTCGCTTTGGGGGTTTGTGCAAAACCGCCACCAATTGGAGGAAATAACCCATGTGACTGCCGTTATTACAGAAAATTCTTGGTGGGGGGCAGACCGTGACAATCTTGTACGCCAGAATATCGCTGTCGTGGACGGCGCGTACAATGGCGAAATTAGGTTGCCAAACCTTAACCCGGGTTTCTATCAGCTAACCATTTACCATGGCGATATTGTGCTGGATTCTATATTTTTTGACGTGCAAGACTATGTAAAACCGCCGTATCAACTAACCGTGGACGTATGCACTCCTGCTATTTTTGCGGGTGACAGCGTAACATTTACAGCCAACGTATCATTTTTTGAAGGCACCCCTGTGCCAGAGCTTGACATAAGCTACCGCCTGTCTGGCTGGAACTTGCGCAACACCCGCCAAGGCAGAGCAGAAACAAATATAAACGGTGCCGTTGAGATAAACACCGGGCAAGTGCTGCCAAATGCAGACGCACAAGGGCACACCTCGCTACAATTTTCTGCAGAAGCTACCCTGCCGGAAATTGGCTGGACGCACGCACGCGCATCTACCCGCGTGTTTATAAACGACATCCACGTACAGGCACGCGCAACACGTACAGACGCAAATGCGTCACTTACCGTAAACGTACACGATATCACGCTAGACCGCATAAACAACGGTACCAACGCGCATTTTAACGATTTCCTATGCGCGCCAACCGTCGGGCAAACGCTTAATGTAGAAATTATACGCGTATATTGGGTACGCACACGCATTGGCGAATTTTTTGACAGTTGGTTACGCCAAGTCGTGCCGCGCTACCGCCACGACAGACGCGAGGAAGTTATCCAGCAGTTTACACTTACAACCGACGCAAACGGCAATGCCACGCGTGAATTTACCGTGCCAGACCGCCGTAACGAAAGTTATCTTGCCCGCGTAACCACCACAGACGGCAACGGCAGGACAATTACGCACACTATGTTTATCGGACGCGACTGGTCGCATTTCCACAACATGGCTGAGGGCGACAGCATATTCCTATACGGCGCGCGCCCGCAAGACGAGGGCTACGACATTGGCGACACAGTAGAACTTACGCTTATGCGTGGCGCAGACCCGCTTGAAACAGGGCGTATTATGTTTGTTACAGTACAAAACGGAATCCTTAGCTACCAAGTGGGCGGCAGTAATTTGACATTTACCTTTGAAGAAAAACATGCCCCAAATGCCACAGCATTCGCGTTCCATTTTAACGGACACACTTATTATTCCAGCTGGCAAACGCAGCAACGTTTGCATTTTAATAGCCTAAGCCGCCAGCTAATGCTGGAAATTACCACATGCCAAGACGAATACCGCCCAAGCGATACCGCAACCATAACGATAACCACAACAGACACGGACGGCAACCCAAAAGCCGCAAATGTTAACATCAGCTTGGTGGACGAAGCCCTGTTTGCACTCATGGATTACAACGTAAACACGCTTACCGCGTTGTACAGGACAGTTAGCGACCACTTACGCATTAATATGGCAACACACCGCACCTTTGTAAGTGATGGCGCGGAATATGCGGTGGCAGAAATGGCTGCCGACTCCGCCGACTCCGATGTTGTGTTTCGCGCTGCTGTGTCTGCCCCGGCACCTACTGCACAAGCCAATTTTTCTGGCGCGGGTGAAGCAACCCATATCCGTGAGCGTTTCGAGGACACTGCCGCTTTCAAGAGTGTAGCCACTAACGCAAATGGCACGGCAACTATCACATTCCAGCTACCGGATAATATAACCGCTTGGCGGCTAACCGCATCGGGAATCTCGAACGACCTGTACGCGGGCAACACGGTACAAAATGTTAGGGTAACGCAACCGATGTTCCTGCATTATACGCTGGGCAGCACTTTCCTTGTTGGTGACACACCGTCCATTGGCGTAAATGTGTTTGGCACAAGCCTTATGGGTGGCGAAAACGTTGCTTTTGACATTTGGTGCGAAAGCAACCCAGATTATGTACGCCGTGCAAGCGGGCGCGCATTCGAGCGCATTAATATCCCGCTATGGGAAATGGCGACAGAAGGCATATACCGCCTTGTGATTTATGCGACTGTTAGCAATGGCTTAACAGACGCGGTTATACACCCGTTCCAAGTGGTGGATTCGCACCATTTTGTGGATGCTGCAAGGTTTTATACCGTAACGCAAAACACAGTATTCGATGTTGGCAACCAAGGCATGACAAACATCACATTTACCGACCACGGGCGCGGGCAGTTTTTGAACAATTTACTCTCCATGCGTTGGGTACGCGGCGCAAGAATTGAGGGGCTGGTTGCAAGCCGTGAGGCCACAAGGCTGATAGAAGCCAACTTCCCGGAAGCTACAATTTTCCGCAGTGCAACCGCATTTGATATCTTGGAATACCAGCAACCCGACGGCGGCATCGCAATTTTGCCGTACGCAAGTTCCAACCTTTATGCCACGGTTATGCTTATGCCGTTTATCTTAGACGAAATTAACGTGCCAATGCTACGGCGTTACCTACAAAGTATTGTAGACGGCGGCTCTTCCGAAAACAGAATGTTGGCACTCTACGGCCTTGCCATGCTGGGCGAACCTGTGTTATTGGAGTTACAACGCAACGCCATGTTAGAGGGTTTATCTATCCGCAACACCGCATATATCGCACTGGCATTTGCCGCCCTTGGCGAAGTGCAAGCCGCAAATAACATTTTTGATACGCGCATCGCACCGCATATTCAGCGCGTTGCGCCGTACTACCGCGTAAACACAGGCACTAACAACCGCGAAATTCAAGAAACTACGTCTGTTGTTGCGCTGCTTGCCGCAACGCTTGGTTTGCCGCAGAGTGTTGCATTGCACAATTACGCAACCAGGCGGCACACCTGCAACTTTACGCTAAACCTAGAGCGGCTTGCCTTTATTGCCCTGGAAATAGAAAACCACCACCCTGCCCCGGCAAGTATAACTTACACCTTGTTTGGGCAGCAGCACACGCGCAACCTTACAAACTGGAACAACTTTACACTGCGCATACCAACACAAAACTTGCACGAGTTTAGCATCGTTTCTGTAACGGGCGAAGTTGGCGCGGTTTCTATTGTGCGCACCCCGCTCACGGATATAGAGCCAGTGGATAATGGCATTACCGTATCACGGCAATTCTTTAGGGCAGGTACAAACCAAAGCGCAACAACCTTTAGCCAAGACGAACTGGTGCGCGTGCAAATAACCGTCACCTACCCTGCCACGGCAGTTTTAGGCTCGTATATAATCACAGATATTTTGCCTGCGGGGCTTGTGCATGTGGCAAACTCGGCACGGTTTGGTGCACGCAGCCAAACACCTGGGCATTGGCGACACGCCACCACCGACGGGCAGCGCGTGTCGTTCTTTGACCATAACTCGCGCCATACTGGCACGCATGTATATTACTACTATGCACGGGTTATAAGCCCGGGCGTGTTTAGGGCAGAGGGTACAATTGTGCAGAGTGTAGGCGCAAGGGAGTATTTGACTGTGGGGAATGAAGCAGTTGTAACGATAGTGGAGTAGAAATAAAAAAAAGTGCCGTTCATCAAATGAGCGGCATTTTTTGTTTCATTCACGCTACCTTAACAAAAAACTTCCTCTGCCTTGGTCCGTCAAACTCACAAAAGTAAATCCCTTGCCAAGTACCTAGCACCGGCTTACCATTTTCAACTATCAACGTGACGCTACAACCAACCGCACTTGCTTTCAAATGCGCGGCACTATTGCCCTCGCCATGTAAAAACTCCTTGCGGTCTGGGTATGCTTTTTCCAGCCCCAAAAGCATGTCGTGTACAACATCGGGGTCGGCATTTTCGTTAATGGTTATGCCTGCGGTGGTGTGTGGGCAAAATACGACGCAAATCCCGGTGCTTACTCCGCTTTCGCTAATTGCCTTGCGGACTTGCGGGGTGATGTTGTAGAAATCTTCGCGTTGTGTGGAAAGGACATACTCGTGTAACATATTTTTACCTCCTCTTTTGTCAGCGGATATAAATATGCCTATCGGCACTACGCTCGATTATACCGCCTGTATCATTAGCGAGCATAAACACAACGTATGCGTTATCTTTCAACTTTTTCAACGGAGTTCGCGGAATATTTCCATACATAAAAACACAAACATCATTACTAAGCCTGATATAAAAATCGACAGCATCATAAGGAGGAACGGTATTGTCAAATATCCCGTTGAAACAACCTTTGTTAAGCGAAAGCGAAGAAATATCAATATTTATGATGCGTCCGACTTCATTTATCAACAGCCGAGAATTGCCTGACACAGACGACAAGTAGCCATAAAACGCGTTAACTACTCTTTTGTGGTCGTCATTCTTAATTATTACATCACGAAAAAGTATGAACTCATCAATAGTCATTTTGCCAACCTCCAAAATTTAAAACACATGATGGCACTTTTGGCATTGCAAGCAAAGCGAAGCAATCCAGAAAGCCTTAGATTGCAGCGTCGCTACGCTCCTCGCAATGACGTCTGAGGGGATTCCTGGCAGTACGGGAGACGTTCGTTGCGCTTATTCAAGCCCGGAATGACGGTGCATCCCCCACAATACTCAACGTAAACCCGTCATACCCCTTTACCCCAATCGTTTGCAATGCGGTGGACTCTACGCCTTCCATCACGCCCAGCTCTTCTATAAACGCGCGCACACTTGCCGCCTTTGGATTATTATTATCCATATTCGCGAGCTCGCCATCCAATATCACATTGTCACCGCAAATAACTGTACCCGGTTTTGCCAGTTGCATACATAGGCTCAAATATTGGGGGTAGCTTGGTTTGTGCGCGTCTATAAAAATAAAATCGAAAGGCTCTACTTTATCTGCAATCAGTTTTCCAAGCAAAGCTGCTGCGTCGCCATGCAACAACTCCACCTTACTCGCCAGCCCTGCACTGCTTACATTCCGCTGAGCCATGTCCACAAATTTTTCTGTCATTTCTATGCTTACAACCAGCCCGCCGTCTGGCACCGCCTTTGCAAACCACATTGTACTATAGCCGTAAAAAGTGCCTATTTCCAGCACACGCTTGGCATTTCGCATCTTTGCCAGCATGTACAAAAACTTACCCTGCGCGGGGGACACTTCCATTTGCGGGTAATTGGTTTCGCGTATGGTTTTGGTCGCGTTTTCCAGTGCGGGTGGCTCTTTTACAAGATGCTGGTTTATATACAGGTCATTTTTGACGCTTGCGTTTTGCCACGTTTCCATTGTGTATCTCCTTACAAAAAAGGCTGACGGTGCGCAGTAAGCGTAGCGAACGTTTCCCGCGCACAACAGCCTTTTGTTTTTACTTCACTATCTCGTTGATATCGTACAGCGTTATAGAATCTTCCGACAATAAAATGCCGTCAACTCTTTGTTCTAAGCAGTGCGCAAGTGCTTCTGCGGTATCCAAGCTGGTCAAACATGGGATTCCTAATATACAAGCCTTACGGCGTATTTTTACTTCGTCTAGGCGCGGGTCGCGGCCTTTTTCTGCGGTGGAAATGATATAGGCAATTTTGCCGCTATCAAGCAATGTGGAAGTGTTATCTGTGTCACACTCGTTTATCTTTTTAACAACCGTTGCCTTAATACCCTCCCGCGTAAGCAAGGCGGCCGTGCCGCTGGTTGCATAGATGTTAAAGCCAAGCGAGTCAAAACTTTTTGCGATATCCGCAATTTCGTCCTTGTCGGAATTGCGCACACTTATAAACACGCCGCCTTTGCGCTTGAGTTTGTATTTCGCCGCTACAAGCCCCTTATACAATGCCTCTGCAAAGTTTTTGCCAATGCCCAGCACCTCGCCGGTGGATTTCATTTCCGGCCCAAGGTTGGTGTCCAGCCCTGTTAGCTTCTCGAACGAGAACACAGGCACTTTTACGGCCATAAAGCTAGGCGTTTTACCAACGCCGGACGTATAACCCATGCTTGCCAACGTTTCGCCCATACTGGTACGCGTTGCAAGTTCGCACATGGGGATTCCCGTAACCTTGCTAATATACGGCACTGTACGTGACGCACGCGGGTTTACTTCAATGACATAAAGCTTCCTGTCAATTTGTACATACTGGATATTTACAAGCCCGCGCACATTTAACGCGTTACACAACCTGCGCGTCACTTTGAATATCTTTTTCTCCAACATTGGGGAAATATATTGCGTCGGGTAAGATGCAATGCTGTCACCAGAATGCACACCTGTACGCTCGATATGCTCCATAATACCCGGGATAAACACGTCTGTACCGTCGCAAATTGCGTCCACTTCTATCTCCAGCCCAGATAGATACTTGTCTACCAAAACCGGGTTATCCTGCTTAGAACGCAAGATTATTTTCATATATTCTTCTACGTCCTGGTCGCCGTGGGCAATAACCATGTTTTGCCCGCCAAGTACATACGACGGGCGAATGAGTACAGGATAGCGCAGCTTGTTTGCGGCTTCCAGTGCCTCTTCCAGCGTCATAACGCTATAACCTTTAGGGCGTTTGACGTTTAAATTTTCCAGAAGTTCGTCAAAGCGGGCACGGTCTTCGCATATGTCAATGCTGTCCGCACTTGTGCCAAGTATTTTTACCCCACGCTCGTGTAGCTGCTTTGTGAGTTTTATCGCTGTGCCGCCACCAAACGCAACAATAACACCCTCGGGGTTTTCCAAGTCGATAATGCTCATTACGTCGTCGATATGAAGTGGCTCGAAATACAGGCGGTCTGCCGTGTCAAAGTCCGTAGACACCGTTTCCGGGTTGTTGTTGATAACAATCACTTCATATCCCATCTTGCGTAATGTCCACACGCAATGCACGCAGGCGTAGTCAAACTCTATGCCCTGCCCTATCCTAATTGGGCCGCTACCCAGCACAACAACGCGTGGTTTTGTGCTTTTTTGCACAAACGGCAACGCCTCGTTTTCGGTGCCATTTTCGATAGAGTAGAAATACGGCGTTTTGGCTTCAAATTCGCCGCCGCAGGTATCCACCATTTTGTATACAAGCTTTTTGGGTTTTGTATCATTGGGCGCCTTATAAATATTTAGCAAACAATTTAGGAACAGCATATCCACTTTTGTGGTTTCGTGAAGTTCCACCAGTGGGAAACCACGCTTCACCGCTTCGTACAGCACAAACAAACGCTGGTCGGTAACGGTTGTAAGTTCGGCACGTATTTCTGCATCAGTTTTGTCAAACAAGCGCGGCAAATTGAGGGTGGTTAACCCAAGTTCTGCGCCACGCACTGCTTTTAACAATGCCTCTTCTATTGTATCCGCAATGGCCATCACTTCGCCTGTGGCTTTCATTTGCGTACCCAGTTCCTTTTGCGCGTAAACAAACTTGTCAAACGGCCATTTAGGCAGTTTAACAGCGACATAGTCCAGCGTTGGTTCAAATGCAGCGTATGTTGTGCCTGTTACAGCATTTGTAATTTCGTCCAGGGTATAGCCAATCGCAATTTTTGTAGATACTTTTGCGATAGGGTAGCCCGTCGCTTTACTTGCCAGTGCAGAGGAACGGCTTACGCGCGGGTTTACTTCTATAACCGCGTATTCAAAACTTGTGGGGTGCAATGCAAGCTGCACGTTGCAGCCGCCCTCTACCCCAAGCGAATGCACGATATCAAGCGACGCAGTACGCAGCATTTGGTACTCTACCGAAGAAAGCGTCACCGTTGGCGCCACAACAATACTGTCGCCAGTATGCACGCCCACCGGGTCAAAATTCTCCATAGAGCAAATGATTACGGCGTTACCAGCGCGGTCGCGCATCACTTCAAACTCAATTTCTTTCCAGCCTGCGATAGATTTTTCCACCAAAATTTGCGTAATGGGCGACTGCGCAAGCCCAGATGCGGCAATTTCGCGTAAGGCAGTTTCGTCTGCGGCAATACCGCCCCCGCTGCCGCCAAGCGTAAACGCCGGGCGCACTATTACTGGATAACCAATTTCGCTTGCAAACGCCAATGCAGCGTCCACTTGTGTAACCACGACGGACGGGATACAAGGCTGCCCAATTGCCTGCATTGTATCCTTAAAAATTTGCCTGTCTTCTGCTTTGTCAATCGTGTCCGGCGAAGAACCCAACAACTTTACGCCGTATTCGTCCAAAAAGCCGTCCTTCGCAAGCTGCATACTTAAAGTAAGCCCCGTTTGCCCGCCAAGGCCGGAAAGGATACTGTCTGGGCGTTCCTTTTTGATAATGCGTTTAACGGTTGCAAGGGTCAAAGGCTCGATATAAATCCTGTCCGCGATATCTTTGTCTGTCATAATTGTGGCAGGGTTAGAGTTTACAAGCACAATTTCTATCCCGTCCTCACGCAAGACGCGGCACGCTTGTGTGCCTGCATAGTCAAATTCTGCGGCTTGTCCAATGACAATTGGCCCAGAGCCAATAACCATCGTTTTTTTGATGCTTTTATCTAACGGCATTTGCGGCCACCCTTTCTACAAAACGATCGAATAGGAAATTGGTATCTTTTGCGCCTTCACCGGGGTGAAATTGAACCGAAAACGAGCCTTGAAACGAATCCGCGTAGTCGATACCCTCACATGTGCCGTCGTTCACGTTTACAAATGACGGCGTATCGGTAATTACCGCATAACCATGGCTTTGCGCTGTGATGTACACTCTACCTGTGGCAAGGTCTTTCACAGGTAGGTTGCCGCCCCTATGCCCGGGTTTCAGCTTTTGAGTTTTGTATCCCTGTGCCATTGCCATAAATAAATGCCCCATGCACATACCAAACATCGGGATGTTTTTGCCCATTAGAACACGTATGTTTTCGATTATTGGTGCGTTTTCCGGGTCTGCCGGGTCGCCAGGACCGCTCGAGACAAGAATACCATGTGGCTGGGTTGCCAGAATTTCTTCTGCAGTGGCGTTGTGAGGCAATGTGTAAACCTCGCAACCTCTGTCTATCAGTGCTTTGATTGTGCTGTTTTTAACGCCCAGATCCACTACTGCAACGCGGTACTTGCCGCTACCATGTACAGTTTGCGCTTTGCCAGACACCGCGGCTATTGCATTTTTGATTCTGTAATTGGCGGCTTCTTCCTTGTCTGCATCGGTTGGCGGCTGCGATGTAATCTTGCCTCGCATCGCGCCGTTCTCGCGTATTATTTTTGTCAATGCTCTGGTGTCTATGCCCTTTAAGCCAACCAGCCCCTTGGACATAAAAAAAGTGTCAAGGTCGCCATCACTACGGAAGTTAGAGGGCTCTTGACACGGATACTTTGCAATATATGCTTTGGCGTGGATAGCATTACTTTCTAAATCAGAAGAAATAACGCCATAATTCCCAACAAGCGGGAATGTTTGAAGAATAATTTGACCATAAAAGCTAGGGTCTGTAACAGTTTCTAAATAACCTGTCATACCTGTTGTAAATACAATTTCCCCGGTAACGTCAGCATGTTTACCAAAGAATTCGCCTTGAAAGGTTGCGCCGTTTTCAAGAATTAGATAGGCAGTCATGTTAATTCCCCTTTCGTAATTTGTCTAAACGGTGTAAGGGTACATTAAAAAAACGTCCGCGTCAATCGAACATTTGTTGTTTCACTGCTATTTGACAGCGGCTAATAATTTAGACATATAAAATGTCGATTCAACCTCAGCCCATTGTTTAACCCGTCTATTCTCAGCAAGCGACATTCGCGCGCCAAGAACCCAGTTACAATCTTTCTCAGGCAAGTATTCTTTTGGGAATAAATATGTGCCGCGTTCTGTTCTGTACTGCGTCAAATAATCGACAGCGTTTTGAAACCATGTACTTTCCACAGCAGTTGGGAAATTAGAATACAATATTAAACGGTGTATGTTTTCATTAGAAAAACCGTCTCCATCGTTAAAAGGTTTTTTACAATCCCAACCCATTAAATAATACCTTTTTTGGGGCGCAGGCAGAATACCATAACCACATACAACCACATCATATTCGGGCGATATAATATATTCGATAATATTATTTATTTTTGCCTGCGTACCTGGCGGCACACAATCGTATATCGCCGAACATAAAACAATATCATATATCAATGGCACTTTTATATTGATGCCACATGATACGGTATCGTATGCAATAGCAGGTTTAATTATCGGGCGGTCTTGGAAGTTTTTTGGCACGCCGTTGTGGTTTGCCGCATCGTCATATATATCAAAGTCCATATGACGCGTAAAGTCATAAATCGTATGTACTCGTTCAACGGCATAATCCATTAACCCATTCATTGCAAATTTGGAACGCAGCAAAAACGGATAAGCCACAAGTTTGTCATAGCTTTTGTCTAAAACAATATTGCTTATTTCCATCACACGTTTAGTTGCATTATTAAAAGCGTCCATACCATAATACAGTCCAAAATCATTAAGCATGGGCAGGACATTTTCCAAAAATTTGCTTGGGCTGCCATGCGTATCGTTATAATTAAGCCCGCTAAGTAAACCCAATCGTTTTTGTGTTTGTGGTAAGGCTAAGACTTCGTGCATTGTGTCATTTAATATTTTTTTGTCACCTGCATGTATCAGTTCACTAAGCGTCCGGTAACGAATTACAGGTGAGGCATTTTCCATAAGCCATTCTGCAAGCATATTATTTCTCCCTGTGTTTATTTTACACCAACCCTACAAAACCACCCTGCCGTAAGGCCTCGTACAAAACTATACCCACAGAAACCGACAAGTTCAGCGAGCGCTCCTCCCCCGCCATAGGAATTTTAATAATACGATTGCTATAGTCACGTAAAATATGTTCCGGTATACCCGTAGTTTCGCTGCCAAATATAATATAGTCGTTATGTTTAAAATTGACATCTGTGTAATACACCCCACAACCGGACTCAGCGATATACATATTTGCATTCGGGTTTTTATCTAAAAAATCCTCAAAATTTATATATTCGTGCACATTTAGCCTATGCCAATAGTCAAGCCCAGACCGCTTTAACGATTTTTCGTCAAGAAAAAACCCCAGCGGGTGAATCAGATGCAAGGCAGAGTTTGTCATTAGGCACGTGCGTCCAATTGCACCTGTATTATGTGGGATTTCTGGTTGATATAAAACGATGTTCATGCTTTCAAGCAAGCCGCCAAAAATGCCGAGATTAGCGGGCTTGGTTTTGTTATACGCGACTTAAATTCTGGGCGGAACTGAACCCCCACAAACCAAGGGTGAATATTTGTGGGCAGTTCTATACCTTCTACAAGTTTATCGTCGTGGGAAGTTGACGACTCAGTTATGCCATTGGCAGTAAATTCGCCACGATACACATTATTTAGTTTACATAAATGTCTAAAGCGTTCGTAAATTTGGCTCTCGCCATATGCTGCTTCCAACAACGAGCCGCTTGCAAGCTTACAGTGATGTGCGCCCAAGCGCATTTTCGGTTTTTCTCCAGAAATATTACTGTCTTGGCGGTCTATATATTCAAAAATGGGCATAGTCACGTTAGGGTTTTCTTCCGCAGACGCGGCCTCCGCATACCCCAAAACATTGCGGGCAAATTCTATCATAGCGCATTGCATACCAAGCCCAATGCCTAGAAACGGTATTTTATGTTCACGAGCAAATTGCGCGGCAGTAATCAACCCCTCGACACCATTTTGCCCATGTCCATCGGGCATAAGAATACCCTTAACATCGGACAAATACTTTGTCACGTTACCTTCATTAAGCTTTTTGGAGTTTATCCATTTTATTTCTACATTTACGTCTTGTGATATACCCGAATGTTTTAAAGCCTCCACAACACTAAGATACGCGTCCCGCAGTTCTGTATATTTGCCAACAAGCCCAATTTTTATTTTATTGGTAATTTGCTTTTCATGGGCAACTATCGTCTTCCATTCTTCCAAGTCTGGCATTGGGTTCTCCAGAGAAAGACGTTTACATACGATATCTGCAAAATTTTCTTCTTCTAGCAGTAGCGGTATCTCATACAATGTACTAACGTCCCTATTTTCTATGATACAACTTTTGTCTACATTGCAAAACATCGCCAATTTTTCGCGCATTTCGTCTGCCATTGGGCGTTCTGTACGACACACAATCGCATCCGGTTTTATACCAAGCGACATCAAGTCCTTTACCGCATTTTGTGCAGGTTTCGATTTCATTTCGTCCGCAAAGCTAAGATACGGCACTAGCGTAACATGCACATACATGACATTCTGGTAGCCTTTGTCCTGCGATATTTGGCGGATTGCTTCTACAAAAGGTAGGCTTTCTATATCACCAACCGTACCGCCAATTTCGGAAATAATAATATCGGACTGCGCGTCTTGGCTTGCGCGGCAAATACGCTCCTTTATTGCGTCGGTTATGTGCGGGATTATTTGAACCGTAGCCCCCATATATGCGCCCTTGCGTTCCCTGTTCAACACTTCCCAATAAATTTTACCGGCAGAAATACTATTGTTTACTCCCAAATTTTCGTCTATAAACCGCTCATAATGCCCAAGATCAAGGTCAACTTCTGCGCCGTCCTCGGTTACATATACTTCACCATGCTGATATGGGCTTAATAGGCCAGGATGCATATTGATATACGGGTCAAATTTTTGAATTGTAACTTTGTACCCACGTGCTTTAAGCAACCGCCCCAAACAAGCCGCTGTTATACCCTTACCCAACCCCGAACATACCCCGCCTGTCATAAAAATGTACTTTGTGCCTTGCTTTTCCATACTATTTCATCTCCTCATACATTTTAATTGTGCCAATATCGTAGCAATCGCCATTCATGATATATGCGTACACATCGCGGGTCTTGTGTAGCCACTGCGGAAAAGACCCTGGCTTGTCCGGGTCGTTCCCTTCGTCTAAATATTGTTTAAACAGCGGGATTGTTTCTTTTTTATAAAAATATGTTGCATATATTGCAATGTTAGATTCCGGTACCTGCGGTTTCTCCACAAGGTCAAGAACCTTGCCGTTTGCGTCCAGCTTTGCAACAGCAAATGCCTTTAATTGCTCTATATCGTCAAGTTCTTTGCCGGCAATTGTGTCACAGCCTGTGGTGCGAAACATATTCAATTGCTCTTTTAAGTCATAAGTAAAATAATTGTCACCTGCCACAATAAAAAGTTCATCATCTATGTTTTTTTCATCTATGCAAAATTGGATATCACCATTTGCGCCACGACGGTTTTCGTTGCTAGTTGTGCCGTCGTTTATCACTTCTACTGGGATATTCGTAGGGGCAGTTTTTGCCCAATTGCAAAAGTGCGTATAAAATTTATGGTTAGTAACCGCGTAAATTTTATCAACTTCAGGTAGCTGGTTAATTTGCTCAACTATATAGTCGATAACCGGCTTGCCTTTTAGCGGCAGCAATGCTTTGGGTTGGTTTTCCGTCAATGGGTACATACGCGTTGCATACCCTGCAATTAAAATAATCGCTTTCATTTACAACCTCACCTTTCAAACAATTCGTCTACACATTTCTGGAAATTTTTTGGGAGTGGTGCTTCCCAGCTTTTTTCTAATTGCGGGATTGTGATACGCCTGCAATGCAATAATTGCGACTGGCTAAACGCTAATGTTTTGCCGCCATATTTTTTATCCCCCGCAAGCGGGTGACCAATTGCCGCAAAATGCGCGCGTATTTGGTGGCTGCGCCCTGTTATTGGATTTACCGACACCAGCGAATATTTTTTATCCCCCGCCAACGCAAGAACGGTATATGCAGTGGTAACCGCCGTTGTCGTTTGCGTTGACACTACCTTGGCAAAATTAGATTTACTTTCCTTTTGATAAAACCCGTGCAACACACGGCTTTTGCCAACTTTACCAACTTCGCCCTCTGCCACAGTTAGATACTCCTTATCAATGCCCTGATTGGCAAAAAGGGAATTGATTAATTGCAACGCATGCAAAGTTTTACCGCACACAACCAAACCGCTTGTATTCACATCCAAACGGTTACAAAGCGCAGGCACAAAAGTGTCAGAAGGATCGTATGCGCCGCTTGATTGCAAGTAAAAAAGGACTCTGGCAAGCAAATGATCGTCCTTTTTTTCTATCCCCCCATGCGAGGGCAACCCCTGTGGCTTGTTAACTATTAATAAATCTGCATCTTCATAAACTATACCTGTAAGCGGGCGAGCGTGGGGAATCTCACGCGTTTTGCGAAATTTCGCAATGGTTTCATCCGCAAGGTAAAGTTGCAAGATGTCACCCGGCTTTAATAATTCCGCACCTTTAGCACGCGATTCGTTTAGCGTTATGTTCTTTTTGCGCAGCATTTTATAAATAAAACTTTCCGGTGCAGCGTTTAAGTATGAAAAAAGAAACTTGTCCAGCCGCCTATTGGAATTGGCTGCGGTAATTTGTACAGTTTGCATATGCCCCTACCCTTGCTTGTGCTGCCAAATTAAGTACGCGTTCATAAACGGGTCTAGCGCGCCATCCATTACGGCTTGCAAATTACCAGTTTCCTCGCCGGTGCGGTGGTCTTTAACCAAACTATACGGGTGAAATACATATGAGCGGATTTGACTACCCCAAGCGTTATCCTTAACCTCGCCACGTATGCCAGACAACTTCGACATTTGCTCTTCGCGTTGTTTTAGGAACAATTTTGCCTGTAACATTTTCATTGCCCTGTCGCGATTTTGAATTTGGCTGCGCTCGTTTTGGCACTGCACAATGATACCCGACGGAATGTGTGTGATACGAATTGCTGATTCTGTTTTATTGACGTGCTGCCCGCCCGCCCCGCCGGAACGATAGGTGTCTACTTTTAAATCCTCCGGATTTATTTCAATAGCCTCAGCATCATCAAGTTCCGGCATTACGTCACAAGATGCAAAAGATGTGTGCCGTCGCCCACTAGAATCAAATGGTGAAATGCGTACCAGGCGGTGTATTCCTTTTTCGCTACGCAAATAACCAAAGGCGTTGTCACCGCTTACTTGGAACGTTACGGACTTAATGCCCGCTTCGTCACCGTCCAAGTAGTCAAGCACTTCAAATTTGAAGCCACGCTTTTCTGCCCATTTGCCATACATGCGAAACAAAATACTAACCCAGTCGCAAGATTCTGTACCCCCCGCACCTGGGTGTAAGGTAACAATCGCGTTGTTAAAATCATATTCGCCACTTAACAGCGTTTCTACACGAAGTTGATCGTAAGCTTCTACAAACGACACCGCCATTTCCTTTGCTTCCGGGATAATAGACTCGTCTGCGGCTTCCATACCCATTTCAGTAATGGTTAAAGCATCGTCAAAAAGGCTTTCGAGTTTTTCAAAAGCATTCACCCTGCCCTTTAGCAGCTTAAGTTGTTTTAGCACCACCTGGGAATTGCTTTGGTCGCCCCAAAAATTGGGGTCTGCTGTTTGGGTTTCAAGCACTTTTATTTCTTTTTTAGACTCACTTACGTCAAAGTGAGTTCCCCATTTCAACTAATTTTGCCCTGTATGGGGCAAGCGTTCTTTTTAGCTCCTCAAGAACGAGCATAATTTCACTCCTGTATACACCAGATTATTTACTTCCGCAGCAACGCTTATATTTGTTGCCGCTACCGCATGGACACGGGCTATTTGGACCCACTTTTTCCTCCGCGCGGCGGGTTGGTTTTTTGGTAGCGGCCGCACTTTCGCTACTGTTGGTAGACATATCCTCTTTTTTAAACACTTGTACCATTTCCGGTTGACGTTCTTCAGCTACAGACACATTAAACAACCTATAGACAGTATCGGATTGTATGCCATTGCTCATGCTTTCGAACATGTCATAACTAATGAATTTATATTCTATAAGCGGATCACGCTGTGCAAATGAGCGTAATGCAATACCCTGGCGAAGTTGATCCATCTCGTCTATATGATCCATCCAGCGGCGGTCTACAGCGTGTCTCATTACAATACGCTCTATTTCACGCATACGAGGAGAGGTAATTTCTACCTCTCTTTTTTCATACAAGGCAGCAGCATCGTTATAAAGGCGCTCTATGAGTGATTCCTTGGTTATGGTTTCAAGCTCTGCTCGAGCAATTTCCAGCGGCGGTTTATGATAAATCATAACCAACTTCTCATTTATGCCCTTGATATCCCATTCCTCTGGAATATCATTTTCACCTGTAAATTCTTCTACAACGCGTGTGATAACTGCCTTTAGCATATTCATAATTTTATCTCTAAAATCTACACCTGCAAGAATTTTGTCCCGCTCGGCATAAATTATTTCACGCTGCTCATGCATAACACGGTCATATTGCAGCGCTTGTTTTCGAATACCAAAGTTATTACCTTCCACCTTCTTTTGCGCATTTTCTACCGCATTAGAAACCATTTTGTGCTCGATAACGTCATCTTCATCCATGCGTAGCATGTCCGCAATTTTGCCAATGCGCTCGCCACCAAATAGGCGCATTAGATCGTCCTCGAACGAAATATAGAATCTGGATTCCCCGGGGTCACCTTGACGGCCTGCACGCCCGCGCAGCTGGTTATCTATACGGCGCGCTTCATGCCGCTCTGTGCCAATAACTTTAAGCCCACCGAGTTCTCGTACGCCTTCGCCAAGCATAATATCTGTACCGCGGCCAGCCATATTGGTGGCAATGGTTATGTTGCCTGCCTGTCCGGCCTGTGCAATTATATCTGCCTCACGCTCGTGGTGTTTAGCGTTTAAAACTTCGTGTTTAATACCTTGCTTTTTTAACATCGCGCTTACAAGTTCCGATTTTTCGATAGACGTTGTACCAACAAGGACTGGCTGATTTCTTTCATAACAATCTTTGACATCTGCCACAATTGCGCGGTATTTTGCTGCTTCTGTGCGATATACTGCATCCGGCTGGTCGATACGAATCATTGGCTTGTTTGTTGGTACAGTAACAACATCCAAGCCATAAATTTCGCGGAATTCGCCTTCCTCTGTAAGAGCCGTACCGGTTGCACCTGCTTTTTTGGAATATTTGTTAAAAAAGTTTTGAAATGTGATAGTTGCCCATGTTTTACTTTCGCGTTGAACTTTTACATTTTCTTTCGCTTCAATTGCTTGGTGCAACCCATCGGAATAACGGCGCCCCGGCATTAGGCGGCCTGTGAATTCGTCTACAATCACAATTTCGCCTTCTTTATTTACATAGTTGACATCCCTATGCATGTTATAATTTGCCTTTAGTGCGTTATTGACATGGTGCTGTATTTCAATATTTTCTGGGTCAGAAAGGTTTTCGATTGCAAAGTAACGCTCGGTTTTGGCGACACCTTCTTGGGTGAGTGTTACCGTTTTACGTTTTTCGTCTACGATAAAGTCGCCTTCTTCTATTGCAGCTATACGCAACAATGGGTTCGCATTCATTTCTTCTTCATTTACTATGCGACCTTTTTTAAGAGTTTTTGCATACTGATCTGCACGACCATACATCATTGTAGACTTACCGCTTGGGCCACTGATGATAAGCGGAGTGCGCGCTTCGTCAATTAAAATAGAGTCGACCTCGTCGATAATGGCATAATGCAAACCGCGCTGTACCTTTTCCTCTTCACGATGCACCATGTTATCACGCAAGTAGTCAAACCCTAACTCATTGTTTGTAGCGTAGGTTATATCGCATGCATATGCGGCACGGCGTTCCTCGTTTTGCATTCCGTTAAGGATACAGCCAACACTCATACCCAAGTAATTAAAAATAACACCCATAAGTTCGGCATGATATTTTGCCAAGTATTCGTTTACGGTTACAAGGTGCGCACCCTTGCCTTCGATGGCATTCAGATACAGTGGCAATGCAACCGTTTGTGTTTTACCTTCACCAGTACGCATTTCCGCAATACGCCCCTGATGCAAAACTGTACCGCCAATAAATTGAACACGGAAGTGCGGCTTTTGCGTTAAGCGGTCTGTAGCCTCGCAAAAAACGGCAAAAGCTTCTGGCAAAAGATCGTCTAAAGTTTCTCCGTTTGCAAAACGCCGTCTAAATTCGTCTGTTTTACCACGCAAAGCTTCCTCCGAAAGAAGTTTCATTTCCGGGGCAAGTGCCACTATCTTATCAATTGTAGCGTTCATACGCTTTATTTCTTTTTCGCTATAATTTCCAAAGATTTTCTCTAAAATTCCCATTTTGCACCTCGTTTAATTATGTTAAAGCTGATACAATATGCTTAGACATTGTCCTAGGATAATGTCCGAACAAGTTTACCAGTTGCAGACACGCTTAGCAAGTATTTTAAAATAAAGGAGTTTTTTGTATGACAGGTTTTAATTCGCCAATTAACCCATACCTTGGCTCTCGGAGTACGGTTTATGCAACCGATGGAATGGTCGCAACGTCCCAGCCACTAGCTGCACAAGCAGGGCTTGATATCATTAAAAAGGGCGGCAACGCGATAGATGCTGCAATTGCCGCCGCAGCATGCTTAACAGTAGTAGAGCCTACGTCCAACGGTATTGGTGGGGACGCTTTTGCGCTTGTGTGGGCAAATGGAAAATTGCATGGGCTTAATGCGTCGGGCAATTCCCCACGAAATATTTCTATCGAAAAAGTAAAAGCCATGGGACATACACAAATGCCAAAAATGGGGCTGGTACCAATCACTGTGCCCGGTATCCCCGGCGCGTGGGCAGAGCTTTCGCGAAAATTTGGCAAGCTGGCCTTCAAGGACGTGCTTACTCCTGCAATAAACTATGCCCAAAACGGCTACCCCATATCCCCTACTTTGGGCAAATATTGGGCAAGGGCTTTTGCAATTTACAAAAAAAATTGCATAGGTGACGAATTTGTACATTGGTTTAAAACTTTTACACCACAAGGGCGCGCGCCGCAAATTGGAGAGATGTGGGCTTCCCCAGGCCATGCCGCAACACTTACCGAAATTGGCGAAACCAATGCTGAAAGCTTTTACCGTGGAAACCTAGCACAAAAAATTGGCGACTTTATTACAAAACACGGCGGATTTCTAACCGCTCAGGACTTAGCTAACTTTACGCCTGAATGGGTAACGCCAATTTCTACAAACTACCGTGGTTATAATGTTTGGGAAATGCCGCCCAACGGGCAGGGTATCGTCGCCCTTATTGCGCTTAACATAATGAAAGGTTTTGAATTTTCGCACACAGATATCCACACGACCGAAACATATCACAAACAATTTGAAGCAATAAAACTTGCATTTGCCTGCGGTAAGCAAGTGATAACCGACCCTGAGTTTATGAATATTTCTGTTCCAGAATTACTTTCTGACGATTTTGCCAGTGATTTGCGCAAAAAAATAACTGCAGCCGCTGCTGAGCCCGTGGCATACCTGCCGCAAAAAAGCGGAACAGTATACCTTGCCACCGCAGACAATGAAGGCAATATGGTTAGTTTTATCCAAAGTAATTACATGGGTTTTGGCTCTGGCGTGGTGATACCAGACACAGGCATTGGCTTACAAAACCGTGGCGCAGATTTTGACTTAGACCCCGCACACGCAAATGCGCTTATAGGCGGCAAAAAAACATATCACACAATTATCCCAGGGTTTTTAACGCAAGGGACAACACCAATTGGCCCGTTTGGCGTCATGGGCGGATACATGCAACCACAAGGGCATATGCAAGTTGTTATGAATACAGTGGACTTTAAACTTAACCCACAAGCCGCACTGGATGCACCACGCTGGCAATGGACAAGCGGTAAAACATTTGAGATAGAAAGCCATTTCCCACGTCACACCGCACAAGAACTTGTAAACCGTGGACACAATGTTAACCTTTGTTTAGATTCCGGCGGTTTTGGCCGGGGGCAAATTATATGGCGCAACCCAGAAAGCGGCGTCTATGCTGGCGGAACAGAATCACGTACAGACGGTTCCATTGCATGTTGTTAAAATTTACGAGCCTGTATGACACAGGCTCTTTTTTTATTGGTGAAATTGCACTAACAAATATGCTTCTGCCACGCCAGAAGTGTGCAGAATAAGACTGATATCATGTGTTTTAAATGATCAACAAACCGTGAAAATAGACAAAAGCCATCAAACATAAACAATTGAAGTTTCCCTATTGTCAAAAACATAACAATATGCTAATATTGACATGTTCATAGGATTTTGTCGGAGGAGTGGGTGTAAACCCGCTCTTCTCTTATGTATGGATAACTAGACAGAGGTGGCTTATTTGGATAAGTTAGACAAATTGGAAGCAATGCTTGCACCTGTAGCCGAAGCACAAGGCTGCGAACTATACGACTTGGAATACCTTAAAGAAGGTAGCGACCGTATCCTGCGCCTTTATATCGACAAAGCTGATGGCATAGACCTAGACGATTGCGAACGTGTTAGCCGTGCAGCAGAAATTGTCCTTGACGAAAACGACCCTATATCCGGCGAATATCGCTTACAAGTAAGTTCGCCTGGGGTAGAGCGCAAGCTAAAAAAAACACATCACTATACGCGTTTTATTGGAAGCAATGTATCTGTTAAGCTTTTTGCCCCGCATTGCCCTATTTCCGGGCGCAAAAAATTTGTGGGTGAACTGATTGGTTTCAGCGACAATAAAATTGTCATCCGGACAAAAGAAGATAATCAAGAATTTACCTTTGACCTACAACAAGTATCTTCGTGCAAGTTGCAAATATTTGATTAAGAGAGGGCTCACAATGGATAATGGCAGAGAACTTATCGAAGCGTTAATACAGGTGTCGCATGAAAAAGGCATTGACAAAGAAGTTATTTTTGAAGCCATAGAGGCTTCCCTGGTATCCGCGTGTAAAAAGCATTTTGGCTCAACTGCAAATGTACGCGTTGTTGTAGACCGTGAAACCGGCGAGTACATTGTGCTTGCAGTTAAAACAGTTGTGGAAAATGTAACCGACGATATCGCAGAAATTAGCTTGGCAGATGCGCGCAAGATTAATTCCAAATATGAATTGGAAGACACTGTAGAGATCAAACTGAAGCCCGGCAAGTTTGGACGAATTTCTGCTCAAACCGCCAAGCAAGTTGTTGTTCAAAAATTCCGCGAAGCGGAACGCGAAAATTTATATAACGAATATATCGGCAAACTAAACCATGTAATAACAGGTATTGTGCAGCGTGCAGACCGCCGTAATATCATTATCAACATCGGAAATATGGAGGCATTTATACCTATTCAAGAGCAAATACAGCGCGAAAATTACGACTTTAACAGACGCTTGCGTGTTTTTGTATTAGAAGTCAAGCAAACCAGCAAAGGGCCTATCGTCAATGTATCCCGCACCCACCCAGAACTCTTAAAATCTTTGTTTGAACAGGAAGTTCCTGAGGTTGGAGATGGCACAGTCGAAATAAAATCTGTAGTACGGGATGCAGGGAATAGAAGCAAAGTGGCCGTTTACACAAAGCACCCTCATGTAGACCCAATTGGTTCCTGTGTTGGACAACACGGACAACGCGTAAATGCCATAAGCTCGGAACTTAATAACGAAAAAATCGATATAGTAAACTGGAGTAGTGACCCTAAAGCATATATTGCTGCGGCATTAAGCCCTAGCAAGGTAACCCAAGTTGCGGTAGATGAAGCAACCCACATGGCACATGTTGTAGTTCCCGACAATCAACTTTCTTTGGCAATTGGTAAGGAAGGGTTAAATGCACGCCTTGCCGCACGTCTTACAGGCTGGAAAATTGAAATTCAAAGCGAATCACAGGCCAAAGACACAGACTTCCTTGTATTCTCGGGCAGCGAGGTAACCGTCGAAGCGGAAAAAACAGCGGAGCTGGAAACCGCATATGCAAATTTCTACGAAGAACCTGCTGCCGAGGTTGTAGCAACAGAAATGCAAGCCGAAGTAGCCGACGACGAATACTACGATGACGAGTATTATGACGACGAATACTACGATGACGAATACTACGATGACGAATACTACGATGATGAATACTACGAAGCTGAAGAACCCGGCGCAACGAATTCTGATGCATAAAACGCCTAAAATCCCTCAACGCAGATGCACAGGTTGCCGCGAAATGAAGGATAAACCGCTACTTATCCGCATTGTACGCGATACGTGCGGGAATTATGCTATTGACACTACCGGTAAAGCCAACGGTCGCGGTGCATATATATGCAAAAATGCAAACTGCTTGGAGAAGGCAAAAAAATCTAAAGGGCTGGAGCGTTCGTTCAAACGTACTGTGCCGCGTGAAATATATGAATCGTTGATAATTTAGTGCTATACAAATTTGGAAAGGTAAGGTGGCTTAATGCCAAAAACCCGTGTGCATGAACTTGCCAAGGAATTGAAAGTTAGCAACAAAGAACTTATGTCCAAAATGGAGGCATATGGGAACCCCGTTTCCACTCACATGAGTGCGATTGATGACAGCTATGTTGTGCGCCTTAGGAGTGAGTTTGAAAATGAATCTAAAAAACCCGAACCTGCGGCAGCACCCTCAAGTCCGGCACAGGCAGGCAGTGCGCAACCGCCGCGCCCGCGTCCTGTTGGTGCAGATGGTAGACCATTGCGCCCACGTCCATTAGGCCCAGATGGTAAACCATTGCCACCACGCCCACGCCCTGTCGGCGCGGATGGGCAACCTTTACCGCCGCGCCCACGCCCGCTTGGACCGGACGGCAAACCACTGCCACCGCGCCCGCGCCCACTTGGGCCAGACGGCCAACCTTTACCACCGCGCCCAAGGCTTGGCCCAGACGGCAAACCTTTACCACCCCGTCCACGCCCGCTTGGACCGGACGGCAAACCATTACCACCCCGTCCACGCCCACTTGGGCCAGACGGCCAACCTTTACCACCGCGCCCACGCCCTGTAGACGGGGCTACAAGCCAATCAGCACCACAGCCAACATCAGAACGCCCTCCTCGTGATGGCAGTAGGCCACCTTACCAAGGCGGGCAAGGTGGAAACCGCCCTCCTCGCGATGGTAATAGGCCTCCTTACCAAGGTGGGCAAGCCGGAAATCGCCCTCCTCGTGACGGTAATAGACCTCCTTACCAAGGCGGACAAGGCGGCAATCGCCCTCCTCGCGACGGCAACAGGCCCCCTTACCAAGGCGGAGCGCGTCCACAAGGTGGCGCACCGGGAAGCCGTCCTCCTTTTGGCGGCAATCGCCCAGGTGGTGCACCAGGCGGACGCCCTGCATTTGGCGGTAACCGTCCGGGTGGCGCGCCAGGCGGTGCACGCGGTAAAGATGATAAAAAACCGGAAACGGCATCTCGTGACGACAAGCGTACAATCTGGAGCCGCCAACAACATATGCAAACTGTTGGCGCAAAAAAAGATAGAAAAGATACATTTAGCAAAGAAAATAGCCAAGCTTTGGATCGCAACAAAGCTAGGGGCAGCAAACCGGCAACCAAAAAAGCCCCCCCTGTGCGTACTGTACCCGATGTTTCTCTAATTACAGTGGCGGAAACGATAACTGTGCGCGACCTAGCCGAAAAATTGATGCGTTCCAATGCCGACATTATAAAAGTACTAATGAAACAAGGCGTTATGGTTACAGCAAATCAATTGATAGATTTTGCAGCAGCATCTCTGGTTGCTGAATCATTTAACGTTTTGGTGGAAGAATATGTAGAGGTTGACGTTTTTGAAGAGGCGTTTTCTTCTAAGCCGGACAACGAAGACTCGCTATTGCTACGTCCACCGGTTGTGGTTGTTATGGGGCACGTTGACCACGGTAAAACATCATTGCTGGACGTAATCCGCAAAGCAAATGTTCAACAATCGGAAGCAGGCGGCATTACACAGCATATTGGTGCATACAGCATTGCCTTAGACGGCAGCAGATATGTCACATTCCTAGATACACCGGGTCATGCCGCATTTACAGCTATGCGTATGCGTGGCGCACAAGTCACTGATATTGCCATTTTGGTAGTTGCAGCAGACGACGGCGTTATGCCACAAACAATTGAAGCAATAAACCATGCAAAAGCTGCCGGGGTTGATATTATTGTAGCAATTACAATGATGGATAAAGAAAATGCCAACCCAGACAGGGTTAAAACACAGCTTACAGAACATGGCCTACAACCCGAAGATTGGGGCGGCCAAACTATCACTGTGCCTGTATCGGCAAGGCAAAACACAGGTATAGACACGCTTCTGGAAATGATTCTGCTCACCGCAGAAATGAAGGAACTACGTGCCAACCCAAATAAACCTGCACGCGGCAGAGTAATTGAAGCGAAGCTTGACAAAAACCGCGGCCCGGTTGCGACCATTCTTGTGCAAGAAGGCACGTTAAAAGTTGGCGAACCTGTGGTTGCCGGTGCTTGTTTTGGAAAAATACGCGCAATGTTTAACCATATGGGTGAACAGTTAAAAACAGCAGGGCCATCCACCCCGGTAGAAATTGTTGGTCTTTCAGAAGTACCAACCACCGGCGATATCATCTATACAGCCCAAAACGAGAAACAAGCCCGTCAGCTTGCAGAAACTGTTGTGGCAAAAGGCCGCGTAAGCATGATTAAATCTACACAGGGTAAAGTTTCTTTGGACGATTTATTCAGCCAAATTCAAGCAGGGCAAATTAAAGACCTTAACGTTGTAGTTAAGGCCGACGTACAGGGTTCTGTTGAAGCACTGCGCAGCAGTTTAGAGAAGCTATCTAACGATGAAGTACGCGTGCGCATAATCCATACCGGTGCTGGCGCAGTGACCGAGTCGGACGTCATGCTCGCCTCTGCTTCTAATGCTATCATCATTGGGTTTAACGTACGCCCAGAAGCCAGCGCAAAATCTGTTGCCGAAGCGGAAAAAGTTGACGTGCGTTTCTACAGCGTTATTTACTCTGCCATAGACGATATTTCTGCCGCGATGAAAGGCATGTTAGACCCAGAGTTTGAAGAAAAAATCATGGGTCATGCAGAAATTAGGCAAATTTTTAAAGCATCCAACATTGGCACAATTGCCGGGTGCTATATAACCGAAGGCAAAGTTACCCGCAGCGCAAAAGTGCGTATTGTGCGTGACGGACGCGTTGTTTACGATGGTACTCTTGATACGCTTCGCCGCTTTAAAGATGACGTGCGCGAAGTTGCCACCGGTTACGAATGCGGTATGCTGTTTAGAAATTACAGCGATATTAAAGAGGGCGACAAAGTTGAAGCCTATACCTTGGAGGAAATACCACGATGAAAACTCGCATCATTCGCATTAACGACGAAATTGCCCGTGTAGCGGCAGAGGTTATCCGTTCGGAACTTCATGACCCACGCATTGGCGCCGTTGTTAGCGTGTTGAGGGCGGAAACGACAACAGACTTAAAGCATTGCAAATTGTTTGTTAGCGTTTTGGGGGAAAAGGAGCAACAAGAAGAAACAATTGCAGCACTAAATAATGCGGTAAAGTTTATTCGCAAGCGTATTGCCGACATTGTAAACCTTAGGCAAACGCCGGAAATTAAAATTATTTTCGACGATTCTATCGAGCATGGCATGCGTATGCGTCAGCTGATAGAATCCGTAAATGCAGGGGATCGCGCCAATGGAGCAGATAGTTCGGCTGATTAACGAAAATGCAAATTTTGTGTTACATGGGCATACAAGTCCAGATGGCGATGCGATTGGTGCTTGCTATGGGCTAGCATTTGCATTACAAAAACTGGGTAAAAATGTAGCTGTTGTGTTGGAATCTTATCCGCAAAAATTTGATATAATACCAGGGCGCGAGTTTTTGCGCCCTTTTTCAGAATTTAAAGGCGACACTACCATTGATGTCTTTATAGCCCTGGACTGCGCCGACACTATGCGGCTTGGTTCTGGGCTATCTTTGTTTGACAAAGCAAAACATACAGTGTGTATAGACCACCACAAGAGCAACCCAGGTTTTGCAGCGTACAATCATATAGAATCTACTACGTCTTCCACTTGCGAAATTGTTTACCGATTAGTGGAACAGCTCACAACGATAGATCAAAACATAGCAACTGCATTGTATGCGGGCATAGTTAGCGACACAGGTGGCTTTAAGTATGACTCAACAACTGCTGCCACAATGGACATTGCAGGACACTTAATGGAAATAGGCATACCGTTTACGCAAATTTACAACCAGCTTATGTTTATCCGCAGTTATGCTGCTGTAAAAATCGTGGGTTTGGCACTCCAAAATGCAGATACCGCTTTAAAAGGGCAAATTATATACTCGCACATTACCCGTCAAATGTTTAAAAGCGTGAAAGCTAACCCGGCAGATTTAGACGGCACAGTAGAACAATTACTTTGCACACAGGGCGTTGCAGTTGCTGTGCTTGCATACGAAAAAGGAGAGCAGGTAAAAATCAGCCTGCGCTCGCACAAACACGATGTGGGCAGCGTAGCAGGGCAATTGGGCGGCGGCGGGCATAAACTTGCAGCAGGTGCAACGGTTACGGGTGACATAAATTCGGTTTTAACTAAGACTCTTTTCTTACTTAACGAACTACTTAGAAGGGAAACACCATGACTGGCGTTATAAACATTTACAAAGAGAAGGGATACACATCCCACGATGTTGTGGCAATAATAAGACGTATTGTAGGCACGAAAAAAGTAGGCCACACAGGTACATTAGACCCAGACGCTACAGGTGTATTGCCTGTTTGCATTGGGCGTGCCACAAAGCTTGCAGACTTTTTTGCAACACAAGACAAAACATATATTGCACAAATTATCCTGGGGCTGGAAACCACAACAGGCGACATTTCCGGGGAAATTATTAATAAACAACACATAAATTTTGATAGGGACGCCATTGCAAAAGCGGTGATGTCCTTTCATTTTGATGTGCGTGGACAATACATGCAAACCCCGCCAATGTATTCTGCAATTAAAATTGGCGGCAAAAAACTCTACGAACTTGCCCGCAAAGGTCAAACGATAGATATACCGCCGCGCCCTGTTATTATCCACGATATTAGCGTACAAAATTTTGACCAAAACCATAACGCGTTTACAATTTTAGTAAAATGCTCTAAGGGCACATATATACGCAGTTTGGCGGTGGATATTGGGCGTACGCTGGGTTGCGGGGCAACCATGGGCGAGTTAGAACGCGTACAAAGCGGCATGTTCCATATAAATTGCCCCAAATACCCTGCCCTAAAGCTGGACGAAATAAAAGAAACCGCCCAGAACGGACAACTTCCGATTATCCCGATAGAGGAGCTACTCCCCTACCCTCGCATACACGTTGAAGGCGTACATCTTACCGCTGCAAAAAACGGTAACCCGTTGCCGATGCCTGACGAAACAAAGGGCAAAAAATTTTGGGTATATGGTAATAGCGAAATCATTGGGCTTTTTGAAGCAAATGGTAACGACCTTGCCAGACCAGTGGTGATGTTATGAGCTGCGCGATTACCATTGGCAAATTTGAAAGCATACATTTAGGGCACAGGGCCTTACTAACAGAGGTAAAACAGCAGGCTGCTATGCATGGGCTTTCTTCTGCTGCGATTATATTTGACCCGCACCCGCATACGTATTTTTCAAACGCCGAGTACAAATCGCTTTTCACATTTGCCGAACGCGAACACATATTGCCCAAATTAGACCATGTACACTACCTTCCTTTTGATAAGATGCTTGCCGAACTTACACCACAGGCGTTTTGCAAATTGCTTTTTGAAACCTATAATGCAAAAATTGTAATTGTCGGCGAAAATTTTCGCTTTGGGAAAGACCGCGCAGGGGATATAAGCACGCTGCAGGCAGAAGCCATGTTTTATAACGCAGCTGTGCATGTTATGCCGCCGAGTTGTTCCAATATGCAACAAATTAGCACGTCTGGCATACGTCACTTAATTGCCGAAAGTAACATAACAGGCGCGGCGCAATTGCTTGGGTTCCCCTTTTTTATGATGGGGGTTGCAGAACAAGGTAAGCAGCTTGGGCACACGCTGGGTTTCCCAACGTTAAATATTTATCCAAGTCATTCAAAATTTTTGCCGCCCAATGGTGTGTATATATCACAAACCACAATAAACGATGCAATTTATAGCGGTATCACCAATATTGGCGTGCGTCCTACTGTCAGCAACACGCAAAAAATATCGGTAGAAACCCATATGCCGGAATACACAGGGCAGGATTTGTATGGTGTAAACGCAAAAGTGGAACTACTTTCGTTTGTACGGACAGAACGCCGCTTTGCTTCAATAGACGAATTAAAGGCGCAAATTGCAGAAGACATAAAGGCAATAAAATAAATTTTTGACAACAGCAAAATTTATGTGTATAATGACCCATGTTGCCCGCCCGAGTGGCGGAATGGCAGACGCGGCGGACTCAAAATCCGCTGATAGCAATATCGTGGGGGTTCAAGTCCCTTCTCGGGCATATGTCTCGTTTTTACGAGGCATTTTTTTATTGCATTTCTCGTGCTTTTATGCTAAATTTCACAAGTTGTAGGTAAACCTACACAAATTTATATTACATGGAGGATATTTATGAAAAGAATCGCAAAGGTAGTTGTTGCTTTGGTATTAGCCTTAGCAATGGCAATACCCACAGTGGCTTTTGCAAGCCAAGCCACACCGGAAGAGCAGGGGCTTATACCTGTAAGGGCTTTCTTTGAAGATGCCGGGGGAACTGTCACATGGCTTTACGAAGAAAGGCTTATTCACATTGCCATAGATGGCAGCGAAATTGTTCTTCTTCCTGGGCAGCCAATCGCGGCTGTAAACGGCGACTTGGTTCCATTAGAACAGGGCGCAGTACTGTGGCAAAATATTTCTTTTATTTCGGAAGCAGACCTTATGACGCTATACTCTGCAATTGTACCGTTTGTACATCTTGTTTTTGAACTTACAGAAGAAGCCCGTGACATCGTCCTTTACGATTTTGAGTATATGGTTAACCAAATACTTGAAAACTCACCTTGGGACAACGTAGTATACAGGGCTTTAGGCTTCGAGTTTGAATTGTTTGTAGACTTGTTTAGGAATTTTATTAATTCTATGCAACCGATAGAACTTCCGGTGCCAGAGCCTATTTTTGAATTATTGCTGACGCAATTCCCGATACGGGAAGGCAACGATGCAAGAGATTTAGCGGCTAATTATTTGTTCGCGCTTTTGGCATTAGAGTTTGGACCTGCGCTTGGCGGTATTGGTCACTTGGGCGTAAGGGATTTGAGCGTGTACACAATGCAGATGACAGCTTTAGTGCGGGCACTGCACGACGAAGATATCGATACAGAAAACGATCCGTCTTTCAATTTATTTATGGCAGCGTTTTTGCATCCGACAGCAGTATGGTTTTATGGCGAGGTAGAAGTTGACCTAGAGTCTGAAGACCACCCATTCCCAAATGTACCGGGCAACATTGTTACAGAAATTCTTGTACCTGGGGAAGTTGCGTATTTGCGCATTAACACATTCTTGGCAAGCCCAGAATATGACGATTTAACAACGTTGCCTTTCTTGCAACAAATTGCAGACTACGACCACTTGATTATCGACTTGCGTGGTAATACCGGCGGCGTTGCTTCATATTTTACCGAGTTTATTGTCAGAAGGCTTATTAGCGAACGTACCGAAATTGGCGGACACCAATTTTTTGCAGGCGGCAGCCGCGCAACAGAGTTTATGAATGCCGTTTTGCACGCTTCACTTTACATGGAAAGCTCGGTTGATTGGACTGGCGTAATATCTGCAGAAATTTTGCCTGCGGCGGATTTTATCTACGAAATGGATATGTACATGTTTAACCAAGATGACCTAGAGCGTCTTGCGTATGTATTTATTTCCCGTTCGTATATTTTACCTGCAGAAGACAGCATCAACTTCGAGGGCAAAATTTGGCTGCTTGTAGACGGCATGTCTATGTCTGCGTCTGTTGCGGCGGCCGGCGTGGCTTTATACACCGGCTTTGCTACAGTTGTTGGTGAAAATACATCCGGTGTAATGGGTTCATCTCATATTTATGTTCCGCTACCAAACACAGGCATGTTATGGAGAATAGACATTGGCTATCAAACAGATGCACAAGGCAACTCGCTTGAAGTGTATGGAATAACCCCACAAATACGCAACTTTGACGGTATGGATGCAGTTGAAACTGTACTGGCACTTATTGCAGCCGGCCAATACTAAAATTTTTGCAAAAAAGAACCCCTCATGGGTTCTTTTTTTTATGAAATTAATCTTGACAAATTATATCCAATATATTATTCTGCATTTATAAATCTAACAGAAGGGGGTAAGTGCTACGTTACTGACAAAGGAGAGTGACTATGGCGTAAGAATAATACGTGTATTGTTCGACGGCACGCGCAAAACTGTAGAAAACATAAGCACGGCAGAACATATACCACATCAATACGCCTATAAGATTTTAAAAAAGCTGGAGCAGGCAAAACTTGTGCAAAGCATCAGAGGACGCGACGGTGGATACTTACTTGCAAGACCGGTTAACGAAATTACACTTTACGATGTAGTTGTTGCAACAGATGAAAATGCATTTATACATGAATGCCTGCGCGAGAGCAGTAATTGCCCGCTCAAAAAGCAAAACACAGCACAGGCCTGTGCCGTGCATTCCGAGTTTATCCGCCTCCAAGGCATTGTGGAAAATGAAATGAAAAGAAGATCTATGCAGGAAATATTGCAAAATACAAACCAGGAGGAATTTTAATTATGAGAATCAGTTGTTCTACCTGCAAAAGTGCAGACAAGGTGCTGGAGTGTTTTGTGGCAGAATTGCCGCTAGAAACCTCGTTCCATCGCGTAGAATCGCAAGAAGTAAAATGTGGCTTTGGCTTGCAAGGCGTATGTTGCCGCCTATGCGCCAACGGACCGTGCCGGGTAACACCGGAGTCGCCCAAAGGTGTATGCGGAGCAGACGCAGATGTTATTGTAGGGCGCAACTTCCTTAGGGCTGTGTCGGCAGGGTCTGGCTGTTATATCCATGTTGTAGAAAACACTGCCCGCAATTTGAAAAATATTGCACTCGCAAAAGGCGAGTTAAAAGGCCTAAAAGTGCTGGATAGGCTATGTAATATGCTAAACATAGAAGGTACAGATGCCCATAACAAAGCAGAAAAAATAGCCGACGCCATACTTGCCGACTTGTACAAACCCCGTCACGAAAAAATGGAGATTACCCAAAAGCTTGCATATGCGCCACGCTACAAACGCTGGGAAGAACTTGGCATATTACCGGGCGGCGCAAAATCAGAAGTTTTTGACGGCACTGTAAAAAGTTCTACCAATTTAAATTCTGACCCTGTAGATATGTTGCTACAATGCCTGCGCCTTGGTATTTCTACCGGGCTGTTTGGGCTAACGCTGACAAACCTGCTTAACGATATCATGCTTGGTGAGCCAGAAATTCGCCTGGCACCTGTTGGTATGCGCGTTATAGATCCAGAATACATCAATATTATGGTCACAGGCCACCAGCATTCTGTCATTAAGTATATGCAAGAGTACTTAGCAACCGACGCGGCAAACAAAAAAGCGCAAGCTGTTGGCGCAAAGGGCTTTAAGCTTGTGGGCTGTACTTGCGTGGGGCAAGATATGCAACTACGTGGTGCGCACTGCACACAAGTATTTGACGGCCACGCCGGCAACAACTTTACCAGCGAAGCAATACTTGCAACCGGCGCAATAGACGCAGTACTTACAGAATTTAACTGTACCCTGCCCGGCATCGAGCCTATTTGTGATGCGTTGCAAATAGAGCAATTTTGTTTAGATGTGATTGCAAAAAAAGCCAACGCCACACTTGTGGATTATTCATTTGACGCAAGGGAAGCAACCACCGATTATATTCTTGACGCTGTTGCAGCAGCATACAAAACCCGCCGCGCACAAGTCACAATTAACATTCCAAAAGACCATGGAAACGACAATACGCTTACAGGTTTAAGTGAAACATCGCTAAAAGCGTTTCTTGGGGACACATGGCAGCCGCTTATCGAGCTGATTGCAGGCGGCACCATTAAAGGGCTTGCCGCAGTAGTTGGCTGTTCTAGCCTTTCCAGTCATGGACACGATGTTTTAACTGTGGAAATGACAAAAGAACTGATTGCCAAAGACATTCTGGTGTTGTCTGCCGGCTGTTCTTCTGGTGGGTTAGAAAACGTTGGGCTTATGTCGCCAGAAGCGGCAGAACTTGCTGGACCAAATCTTAAAGCGGTTTGCCAAAAACTTGGTATCCCGCCTGTGCTAAACTTTGGTCCATGCTTGGCCATTGGCAGGTTAGAAATTATTGCAATGGAAATTGCCGAAGCACTTGGCGTGGACATTCCACAACTGCCGCTTGTACTTTCTGCCCCACAATGGCTGGAAGAGCAAGCCCTTGCCGACGGCGCATTTGGCTTGGCACTTGGGTTGCCGCTTCATTTGGGTTTACCGCCATTTGTTACAGGAAGCCCTGTAGCCGTGCAAGTACTTTGCAAAGACATGATATCTTTAACCGGCGGACAGGTGCTTATAAACGGAGATGCCACCGAATCTGCAAACTTGCTGGAGGGTATCATTCTGCAAAAGCGCAAAGAGCTAAACTTGCCATAAGGAGACGTTAAATATGAAAAGAATTTTAATTGACGCCGATAAATGTCAAGGGTGCAAAAGTTGCGCCATTGCGTGTATGCAAGCCCACCGTGGCGAAGGTAGTGTATACGATTTAAATCTTTCGGATGCGGGGCATGAATCTGCAAACACTATATTGCTTGACTCAAACAAAAACTACAAACCCTTATTTTGCCGGCATTGTACAAACCCGTCTTGTGTAAAAAGCTGTATGAGCGGTGCCCTTGTAAAAAGCAGTTTTAATGGGCTTGTATATTACGACCGTGATAAATGTGCGCAGTGCTTTATGTGTGTTATGAACTGTCCATTTGGAGTGCTTAAACCAGACCATGCCACCGGCACATATATAATAAAATGCGACTTTTGTGCTAGTATTGACGGCGAACCTAACTGTGTGAAAAATTGCCCTACTCAAGCGATACGCGTAGAAGAGGTAGAACCTGCGGGGGTGGCGAAATGAAACATGTGATCATTGGTGCCGGTGCCGCAGGTATCTCTGCCGCTAAAACCATTAGGGAAAACGCGAACGACGACATTGTGATAATCTCCACCGACGATGCCGTGTATTCCCGCTGTATGCTGCACAAATATATTGGCGGCGGCCGCAGTGTGGCAGAGCTTTCGTTTATACCCGATAATTTTTTTGCCGAACATAACATTACATGGCATGGCGGTGTAACCGTAACCGGCATAGACACCAGCAATAAACGTGTATTGTTTGGCGACAGTCACGAAACCTACGACCGTTTACTTATTGCAACGGGCGCAGACAGTGTGTTACCGCCAATTGAAGGCTTACTTGGTGCAAAAAATGTGTTTGGTTTGCGTCATTTGTCAGATGCAAAAGCAATACGCCAAAATGCCGCAAATGCAAACAACATTGTTATTATTGGCGCAGGTCTTATAGGGTTGGATGTTGCGTACGGTTTAGTAGAAATGGGTAAAAAGCCAACCATTGTAGAAATGGCACCGACTGTATTGTCGCAAAACATGGATGCGCATGGGGCAAAAATATACCAAACCAGATTTACGGGTGCAGGTTGCAAATTTTTGTTGGAGCGTAAAGTCATTGGCGTGCAAACAGATGCCACAGGCTCGGTATCGGCAATTAAACTTGATAATGGTCAACAGCTTACTTGTGACCTTTTGGTGGTTGCTGTTGGTGTGCGACCAGCCATTGGCTTTTTGCAAAACAGCAATATCGATGCCGTCCGCGGCATTATTGTAAACGATTATTTTGCGACCAACATTGCAGACATTTACGCCGCAGGCGATGCCACGGGCATTTCCGAAAGCTGGCCAGATGCTATACGCCATGGCGAAGTTGCAGCACTCAATATGTGCGGCATCGAAACGCCGTACGATGAAGCATTGGTACAAAAAAACACTGTAAACTTTTTTAGTGTGGCAACATTATGTGTTGGGCAGTTTAAGCCAGACCCGGGTGACATAGAAGATATCCGCGTAGACAGTAGCGGCTATCAGAAAGCAATCATACGCGATGGTGTACCCGTGGGTGTGATATTGCAGGGCGACATCTCCCGTAGTGGCTTTTGGCAGCATATGATCAAAAATAAAATTAGCGTGGCGGGCAAGTCTATCTGGAAAGTGTCGTTCGCCGATTCTTATGGGCTGGACGAAAACGGCGAGTATACGTGGGTGTAAAACCATAACCAATAAAAAAGAACTCATTACGAGTTCTTTTTTATTGCCGATTTAAAACCCTAAACTGCTAAAATCCACAAGCCCAAGAATAAGCGCGACTATTGCGAGTATAGCCAAATGCGCGGGGTAAAACGTATAAAACAGCCACTTCATTTTTCTGCCGCGCTCGCCATTGTAGGCCAGCAGTAAAAGCGGCACTACAAGCATACCGACGATAAATGTTAAACTTACAAGCCCGAAGTGAGGGTCCGCTAGCATTCCCGTCGCATAGGGGTCTGGTTCTATTCCACCGCTTATCAGCGCGATGACAATGCTAAACACCATGCTAAAAATTACTGCGGCAATTGGCGGCACGATTCTGCGCGCCTTTTCGTTCCTAATAATATAATAGAGCAAAACCATTAAAATGCCCTGCGGTGCCCACTCGAAAAGGAATGGCGAAAGCGGCAAAATAACCAGGATAAACAATAGCCAAAACACTACACGGTTTAGCTTATCGTACAAAACCAAAACGCCAAGGCTTAATGCAATGGTAAACATAATGTTTAAGTTTGGCGCAAATGCCAGCCCCAGTGTTAAAAAGTGAAACGGCAGCGCAATGAGTCCCACAATTAAAATGCGCCCGACGTAACGTTTTAGGTTGCTTGTATGTTTGTACCCCTCTACCACAAAAAAACCCATGATTGGGAAGGTGAACCCGCCAACTAAGTAAAAGGGGTACGCCAGCCCCAAGGGGATAATATCCCACCAGGCAATGACGATGTGGTTAAGTACCATGCCTATGATGGCAATCCATTTCAGTTTGTACGCGTCAAGTTTCAAATATATCATCTCCAATATGAAAAAAATTAAGGGCGCAACTTTTGTTACGCCCTTTTGCTAAACCATTATATATTGTTATTGCTCACTTGCCAACCGCTTATACGCCGCAAGCCTTTGCTTCGCATCATTTTCGCACGCAACAAACAATTCCTTCGCAATCTCCGGGAACTGGCGTTCCAAAACTTTATATCTGGCTTCGCCGCTAATAAACTCCTGGAAGCTGGCGGTAGGTTCTTTGCTATCCATTACAAACGGGTTTTTGCCCTCTGCCGCAAGTAGCGGGTTGTAACGATACAGGCTCCAGTAGCCACATTCTACCGCACGCTTCATTTGTAACTGCGAATTCGCCATGCCTCCCGGCAAACCGTGTGCAATACATGTTGCATACGCAATCACGATAGACGGCCCAGGGTATGCTTCGGCTTCTTTAATCGCTTTAAGTGTTTGTGCATAATCCGCACCCATGGCAATTTGCGCCACATATACATAGCCATAACTCATCGCCATTTGCCCAAGGTCTTTTTTACCCACTTTTTTGCCGCTGGCCGCAAATTTTGCCACAGCAGCCGTTGGGGACGCCTTAGACGCCTGGCCGCCTGTATTAGAGTACACCTCTGTATCCATTACCAGCAGGTTGATATCCTCGCCGCTGGCAATGACATGGTCTAGCCCGCCATATCCGATATCATATGCCCAACCGTCGCCGCCAAATGCCCAGACAGATTTTTTAACCAGCATATCATCAGAATCCTGTACATATTGCAGCAATTCTTTATTTTTTCCGCTTGCATTTGCAAGTGCCACTTTAACAGCCGCGCGCACTTTGTCAGACGCTTGTTTAGAAAGTTCTCCATCTTCGCTTGTGCCAGCGCGTGGTTGCTGCCTATCGTAATTTGCAAGCCATTCCTTGGCCGCAGCGGTAAGATTACCGCTGATATTTGTGTCTGCCAATTCACGCAGCGTATCCGCAAGCTTTTTGCGGCGTTGCTTTACCGCAAGTTGGAAACCAAGGGTAAACTCTGCAGTATCTTCGAACAGCGAGTTTGCCCATGTGGGGCCTTGACCTTTTGCATTTTTGGTGTATGGCGTAGAAGGCGCAGAACCGGCCCAAATAGAAGAGCAACCCGTTGCGTTACCAATATACATACGGTCGCCATACAGTTGTGTAATGAGTTTTGTATATGGGGTTTCGCCGCAGCCGGCACATGCACCGCTAAACTCAAGCAGCGGTTGCTCAAACTGGCTGTTTTTAACGCTTGCAAACTTGTCGAATGGGTTTTCTTTGTGCGTAAGCGCGATTAGGCGATCCCAATTTGCGGCTTCATTCATATTTTCCGCTGGTTCCATAACTAATGCTTTCTCACCTTTTTTGCCCGGACAAACTTGCGCGCAAACACCACAGCCATAACAGTCTAAAGAGGAAACTTGAATGCGATACTTATATCCTGCGGCTTCTTTACCCACAGCGTCAAGTACGGTCAAGTCCCCTACTTCCTCTTCTGCAAGAAGGAATGGGCGAATGGTAGCATGTGGGCATACATATGCGCAGAAGTTACATTGGATACAATTTTCTGCACACCATTTGGGGACATCAACCGCAACGCCGCGCTTTTCATATGCAGCCGTACCTTGCGGGAAAGTGCCGTCCTCGCGCCCGTTAAATGCCGAAACCGGCAACGCTTCACCACGAAGGGAGTTTACTTCGTAATGGAAATCTTTAATAAATGCAGGCGCACCGCTAAAATCTTGACCAAGTTCGTCCGCTGCATTTGCCCATTCTGCAGGCACTTTAACCTCACGAAGCTTTTCTATTCCCGCGTCAATTGCTTTGTTGTTTTTGTCAACAACCGCTTCGCCTTTGCTGCCGTAGGTTTCTACAACTGCGTCCTTCATAAACTTAACGGCTTGGTCAAGCGGAATTACATTGGTGATTTTAAAGAACGCCGCCTGCAAAATTGTGTTGATATGCCGTCCCATGCCAAGTTCCCTAGCAATGTCAACCGCATTTACAACGTAGAATTTTATATTTTTTTTCGCAAGCTCTCGCTTCATTTTGCCGGGCAGTTTGCCCGCAAGTTCTTCGTCACTCCATTGACAGTTTAATAGGAAAGTACCACCCGGTTTCACATCGCTTACCAGGTCGTATTTGCCCACATAAGACGGACTGTGACAGGCCACAAAATCTGCCGCTTTTACCAAATAGGTAGAACGGATTGGCTGCTTGCCAAAACGCACATGAGTTCTTGTGACCCCGCCGGACTTTTTAGAGTCGAAGGACGCATACGACTGCGCATACATATCTGTTGTTTCACCAATGATTTTGGTTGCGTTTTCACACGCGCCAACCGTGCCGTCGGCACCAATGCCCCAGAATTTTGCCGATATTGTGCCTTGCGGCACAACGTCAAGATACTCGCCAACGGTAAGCGACGTGTTGGTCACATCATCGTGGATACCCACGGTAAAGTGGTTTTTGGGTGACGCAGACTTAAGGTTTTCGTACACTGCAACAATTTGCGACGGGAACACATCCTTAGAGCCAAGACCATAACGACCAGCAACCACTTTAATATCGGCCCTGCCATCTTCATACAAAGCGTTTACAACGTCTTGGTACAAAGGCTCGCCCAAGGAACCAGGCTCTTTTGTACGGTCAAGAACCGCTACCTGCTTCGCAGACTGTGGCAACGCTTTTAAGAAATGATTAATCGAGAATGGGCGATACAAATGAACAATCAGCAAGCCTACTTTTTCGCCTTTTGCGTTTAGGTAGTCAACTGTTTCGGCAATTGCTTCGCAAGCAGAACCCATTGCAACAATGACGCGGGTGGCGTCGGGTGCGCCATAGTAGTTGAACAGTCCGTAATTGCGCCCCGTGATTTTGTTAATCTCGCTAAGATATTCTTCAACAATTGAGGGTACATCATTATAAAATTTGTTTGATGCCTCACGCCCCTGGAAAAAGATATCCGGGTTTTGTGCCGTACCGCGTAGTTCCGGGTGTTCTGGGTTAAGCGCGCGTTTGCGGAATTCTGCAACTGCGCTTTTGTCAAGTAACCTGTCAAAGTCTGCATAATCTATTACTTCAATTTTTTGCGCTTCATGTGATGTGCGGAAACCATCAAAAAAATGCAAAAAAGGCACGCGGCTTTTAATTGCTGCCAGATGCGCAACACCACCAATGTCCATTACCTCTTGCACGCTGGAAGATGCTAAAAGTGCAAAACCTGTATTGCGGATACCCATGACATCGGAATGGTCACCAAAAATAGACAACGCGTGGCTGGCCACCGCGCGTGCAGACACATGAAGAACGCCCGGCAAAAGCTCACCCGCCATCTTAAACATGCTGGGGATCATTAACAACAACCCTTGACTTGCCGTATAAGACGTGGTTAATGCCCCTGCCTGCAAAGAGCCATGCATGGTGGCAGACGCGCCGCCTTCGGATTGCATTTCTACAACAGACACCTCTTGCCCAAACAGGTTCTTTTTGCCGTGCGCCGCCCAAATGTCTACATACTCTGCCATGTCGGACGACGGGGTAATTGGGTAGATGCCAGCGACTTCGGTAAAGGCGTAAGACACATAGGCGGCGGCTTCGTTGCCTTTCATTACTTTCATTTGTTTGTTCATTTAATTTCTCCTCTCAAAATACATACATGTAAATTATGGAGAAATATTGTGTAAATTATACAAATTGGTGAAAACACACATTCTACTATCAAAAAACACGCCGGCAATCTGCCAGCGTGCTTTTCTTATATCGTTGCGGTTATTACTTCATCTCATTCAAGTTCAACAACAATTCCCACTGTCTGTCAACTTGTCCTTGATATTCTGCAATCAAGTGCTCGTTACCAGGTTGGAACATGTGGCGGAAACGTCCTTGCTCTTTCAAGTAAACTTCAACAGGAAGTTTTTCTTTAGGGATATAGTTGATTGTAACTTTGCCGTCAATAATTTCAAACATTGGCCATATGCAAGTTTCAACTGCAAGCTCGCACATTTCCATAAGCCTGTGGGTTTCGTATCTCCAACCACGCGGACATGGCGCAAGTACGTTCAAGAATGCTGCGCCTTTGGTGTAAAGCGCTTTTTCGCATTTTTCGCTCATGTCTTTAAAGTTTTTAAGCGGCAATGTTTGCGCTACATAAGGAATGTTGTGACCCATAATAATCAAGGTCAAATCTTTCTTAGGTTGCAATTTGCCCGGCTTAACAGAACCTACAGGTGTTGTAGATGTTTCCGCAAATGTAGGTGTAGAGCTAGAACGTTGGATACCTGTGTTCATGTAAGCACCATTGTCGTAACAAACGTAAACCATATCATGGCCACGCTCCATTGCACCAGACAATGCTTGTAAGCCAATATCGTAGGTACCGCCGTCGCCAGCAACTGCGATAAATTTGGTGTTTGGCACTTTTTCGCCTTTGCGCAATTTAGCTTCATATGCCGCTTGCGCACCAGAAATTGTAGCTGCTACGTTTTCAAATGCACTGTGGATGAAAGAATCTTCCCATGCGGTATAAGGATACAAGAAGCTAGAAACTTCTACACAGCTTGTGGCCGCAGAAACCACCGCATGATCCTCTGGTTTGAGTGCGCGCAATAATGTACGCATAACAGGAGATGCACCACATCCGGCACACAACCTGTGCCCGCCGGTAAAACGCTCCGGCCGATTTGCCCATTCTTTTAAATTATAAGCCATCATTAACTCTCCCTTACACCCAAATAGTTGTAAACTTCCTTAACTTTGCCGGTTTTCACTATCTCTTGAAGGTCGTCATAAACAGATTTGATATCACTATCTTTAACGTCACGGCCACCAAGACCATAGATATAGTTGATTACTTTAACACCGTCAACACGACCAAACATAGCAGAGGTAACGTCTGTAAACAATGGACCGCCTGCGCCGTTTAGGGAATCGGCTTTGTCCAAAACAGCAACTGCTTTACATTTTGACAATGCCGCTGTGATTTGCTCTACAGGGAAAGGACGATATACGCGGATTTTAATAAGGCCGGCTTTAATGCCTTGTTCCCTTAATGAATCTACAACGTCTTTTGCTGTACCCGCTGTAGAGTTGATGATAACAATAGCTACTTCTGCATCGTTCATTTTATACTCTTCAAACAAACCATATTCGCGCCCGGTCACTTTTTTAAATTCCGCAGCAACTTCTAGGATTGCTTTGATAGAACCCTTCATTGCTTCCGCTTGTTGGCGTTTTGATTCAAAGTAGTGGAATGGAAGAGAAAGTGGTCCCATAGACATTGGTTTTTCTTTGTCCATTAGGTGGTATGGAGGGTTGTATTTACCAACAAAAGCCTTAACTTCTGCGTCCTCCATAATTTCGATGTTCTCAACTTTATGAGAGGTAATAAAACCGTCGTAACAAACCATGCTTGGTGTCATAACGTCTGGGTGTTCGCCAATTCTAACTGCTTGAATGAAGTTATCATAAGCTTCTTGTGCGTCTTCGCTATAGATTTGAATCCAGCCGCTATCCCTTGCACCCATAGAATCGGAGTGGTCGTTATGGATATTAATAGGACCTGACAATGCGCGGTTTACGGTTGCAAGTGTTATAGGCAACCTGTATGCAGACGCGATGTACAACATTTCCCACATAAGAGCCAAGCCTTGTGCACTTGTGGCTGTCATAGAACGACCACCTGCTGCTTGCGCACCAATACATGCACTCATAGCACTATGTTCAGATTCTACAGGAACAAATTCTGTATCAACTTCGCCATTGGCAGCATAAACAGAAAAAAATTGAGGAACTTCGGTAGACGGTGTAATTGGATATGCAGCTACAACATCAGGGTTAATTTGCTTCATAGCGATAGAAACTGCCTCGTTACCGCTACGTTTCTCTCTTCTGGCCATTACACTTCCTCCCCTTCTATAGCATTAAACGGACATACCGTTTTACATACTAAACAACCTTTACAAAAGTCCATGTTAAACCCTGTCATTTTGCCGTCTTGCAAAACAATTGCAGAGTCCGGGCAAACAGGAAAACAAAGCATACAGTGTTTGCAGTTTTCGGATTTAAAAACGGGCTTGTTACTTCTCCAGTCACCTGTTTTAAAATTTTTGGCACTACCTGCTTCAAAAACGTGGCTACCATGGGTAATTTCTTTCCATGATACAAGTTTTACACCTTTACCTGCGTTCATAGACCGTTCACCTCCGACAATGCGCGCTTAACGCAGTTCATGTTACCTTCAACTACTTGTGGCTTGCTTGCAAATTTGCTTTTTATGGATTTTTCCATATCTGCAATAAAAGCATCGTCGCTCATAATGCCAGATACTTTAACAATGGCAGCAAGCAGAGGTGTGTTAGGGAAGTACCTGCCGATAGTTGCTTCAGAGATAGTTCTTGCATCAATTGTGCATACCTTACCTTTGTAGCCACCTAGCTCCGCCCTAATTTCGTCCGGCGTTTTGTTGGTGTTTACAATAATTGCGCCACTTTCTTTAAGCCCCGCAGTTAAGTCTACACACTCAATTAATGTTTCGTCCAACACTACAGCAAAATCAGGCTCATAAATGTTACTATGAACCCTAATTTTTTTGTCGGCAATACGGTTATACGCCGTTATTGGCGCACCCATCCGCTCAGGACCATATTCTGGGAACCCTTGAACGTACTTGCCTGTGTTAAATGCTGCTTCGGCAAGCAATTCTGATGCTGTTTTAGCACCTTGCCCGCCCCTGGCATGCCAGCGAATTTCGACAACATTTGCCATTCCTTTACCTCCTATAAAAATTTTTATTATGTTAATTAACAAGCTTTTTTAGCTTGCCACTACTGCCATTAAAACACCAATAGACAGCTTAAAGCAAATTTAATCGAAAGTCAACAATAAATCAATTTTGCAAAGATTATAAATTAAGTTAGTAAAATTGCACAAAAATGACAGCAACTTTAACACTTAAAACATACAGAATAAGACTGCTATCATGTGTTTAAAGTCACAGTACAATTGTGACAATTGACAAATTGATAAAAAATCACTACTTCAACTCGAATAAAAAATTTTACTAATTTCTCGTAGCGTGACTACTACGACATATTCTAAGAAAATGTCATGCGTAAATGAATTTTTCGTGATATTATGGAAAAAATATTTCTTAGAAGGAGCGATATTATTTATGAAAAAATTAATTGCATTAGTAGCCATAATTACAATGTTAGTTTCAACCCCACTTTTAGCTTACGACGTTGACGGAGAAGAAAATCGGCTGCTTCCTGTTGGGCGCGTGGGGCAAATTACAGAATATTACGAAGGCAGGCTTACGGTTGAATTTGGCGAATACGATGCTGTTATCTTACACATTCAGCCGCATACAGTTGTTATTGACGCAGAAACTGGCCTACCTGCCAGCATAGAAAACCGCACGCATGACCGCGTTAAAATCTATCACAGTCCAATAATGGCAATGAGCTTCCCACCGCAGTCCAGTGCATATGTGATTGCAATCAACTTGCCGGAAAACACTCATTCACCATTCCTCCATATTATTGAGGAAGTGTACTGGGCAGATGAAAACGCGATTCGCTTAACTGTAGACAATGGTGAGCTTCATATACACCTAAACCGCGAAACGCCGCTTAACCCACACAGGACGCGCCAGTTTATTGTGCTGGAGCATTTACAAGTTGGCGACCAATTGCTGTTTTGGTACGATACCATCGCAAGAAGTATGCCCGGGCAAACATGGCCTACCAATGTGCTGTTTATACGCAATGCGCAACAAGAAGACGAACTGTACGAACCTTTGGTTCAACCATTACCAACAGTAGCAGAGCTTATCGAGCTTAATGCAGGCGTAGAACGCAATGGTGTAGAGCTTTTCCCTGTTCGTGCAATTTTGGAGGCCGCCGGTTTTATTGTAGATTGGGATAACGAAACCAGAGCTGCAATAGTTACCGAACCTCCCGGGTTTGATAGGCGTTGGCGCCCTACGTTTAAGCTTCCAACCGGCTCATTCTTCTTCTATGTAGACGATATGCCACATTTGCTGCCACACCCTATCGTTATTATCAACAACACAATGCACGCACCTGCGGTATTTTTTGAAGCACTTTAGAAGCAAAGAAACGTGAATATATTCGATATTATAGGGCCAATTATGATTGGCCCTTCCAGTTCGCACACAGCCGGTGCGGTTCGCATTGGTCGCGTTGCATGGAAGATACTTGGCGAGGATGCCATCGAGGCCGATATTGGCCTGGTTGGCTCTTTTGCCATGACTTACAAAGGGCACGGCACAGACAAAGCACTTATCGCAGGCATTTTGGGCATGAAACCCGATGACGAGCGTATTCCACAAAGCCTTACAATGGCACAGGACGCGGGGCTTGTGTACAAATTTACGCATATAAAAGTGCCGCAAGCCCACCCCAACACCGCAATCGTAAAACTCATCGGCAAAAATGGCGCAAACTGTACGGTAGAAGGCGCATCCGTTGGTGGTGGCAGCATACAAATTACAAAACTAAATGGCATGGCCGCAGCATTTAATGGCGGTACAGACACGTTAATTGTCGCCCACAACGACCGCGCGGGTACCATCGCTGCCGTCACAGACAAGCTTGCGCAATTTGATGTAAACATCGGCAGTTTTCACCTGTCGCGGCCGCGCAAAAACGAACTTGCAATAATGACTATCGAACTAGACAGCAGTATAGAAAAACACGTTGTAAACGAACTACGGGAACTTTCTAACGTCGTAAGCGTGGTGTACATGCATCCGTCTAGCTAGGGGAATGAAACAACATGTTAAATTATAAATCGGTAGCAGAATTGGTAGCACTGGCAAACGCGCAGGGTATTACCATTAGCCAGCTTGCCCTGCAAGATCAAGCACAGCAAATGGAAACTACCGAAGACGAAATAATTTCACAAATGCGCCACAACTTAAATGTTATGCGCACAAGTGCTGAAAAGGGCTTAAAACCCGGGATAAAGTCTGTCAGTGGGCTTTCCGGCGGGGACGGCTATAAGGCACATGTATATGCCGCCAAAGGCGAAACCTTAGGTGGTTCTTTTTGTGCGCGTGCAACAGCAATTGCACTGGCTATACAGGAATACAATGCCGCAATGGGCAAAATTGTAGCGTCACCAACGGCAGGGTCATGCGGCATATTACCCGCCGGGGTTATTACAATGATGGAGCAGCGTGACATATCAGAAGAACGCGCGATTATGTCACTAATCACCGCAGGCGCAATTGGCATGGTAATCGCCAACGAGGCTAGTGTTTCTGGCGCGCAAGGTGGCTGCCAGGCAGAATGTGGTTCTGCCGCGGCAATGACGGCAGCGGCACTTGCCGAAATGAGCGGCGGCACCAACGATATGGTTGCACATGCAGCGGCGTTCGCTTTGCAAAACCTTATGGGGCTTGTGTGCGACCCTGTGGCCGGGCTTGTAGAAGTGCCATGTATCCTACGCAATGGTGGCAGCATTGCCATTGCGATAAACTCGGCAGACTTAGCCCTGGCCGGAATAGAAAATGTAATTCCCATTGACGAAGTTATTCTTGCCATGGACGAAGTCGGCAATGCCATGAGCGAAACCTTACGCGAAACATCGCAGGGCGGCTTGGCAGCAACCCCTACCGGCAAAGCAATATACGAAAAAATATTTGGAGGAAAATAAAATGGAGCAAAAAGTACGTTCACGTTACGCACCCAGCCCCACCGGGTTCATGCACATAGGCAATTTGCGCTCTGCACTGTACGAATTCCTAATTGCAAAAAACAAAAATGGCACATTCATACTGCGCATAGAAGATACAGATCAAGATAGATACGTTGAGGGCGCGGCAGACGCTATTTTTGAAACCTTACGCCTTACAGGTCTCACATTCGACGAAGGCCCGGGCGTTGGCGGCAAATATGGCCCGTATATCCAAAGCCAGCGCAAGGCAAATTACTTACCCCCGGCAAAGCAGCTCATCGAAAGCGGCGATGCTTATTACTGCTTTTGCACCAAAGAGCGTCTGGATACTCTGGCAGACGAACGCGGAATAAAAAAATACGACCGCTTTTGTGCCAAACTCTCAAAAGAAGAGATTGCAGAACGTTTAAACAGCGGGATGCCATATGTAATCCGTCAGTTAATACCGGAAGGCAAAACCACATTCCACGACGAAGTTTACGGCGATATTACATTCGACAATAAGGAATTGGAAGACCAAATTTTAATCAAATCCGACGGAATGCCAACATACAATTTTGCTAACGTAATAGATGACCACGACATGGAAATTACCCATGTTGTGCGTGGTAGCGAGTATCTAACGTCAACACCAAAATTCAAACTATTATATGATGCACTTGGCTGGGAAATCCCTAAATTGGTACACTTACCACTTTTGCAAAACGAAAATGGACAAAAGCTGGGCAAACGTAACGGTGCCACTTCTATTCCCGACCTTATTGCAATGGGATACTTACCGGAAGCAATCGTAAACTATGCCGCGCTTTGCGGCTGGAGCCCACCAGACAACAAAGAAATTTTTACTGTTGCAGAATTAATAGAAGTTTTTGATGCGCGTAATATCAGCAAATCACCGTCTACGTTCGACATGGTAAAACTCACATGGGTAAACGCAGAACATATCAAAGCCATGCCACCAGAGCAATTTTACGCATTGGCACTGCCACATTTGAAAGAAACCGTAAAGAAAACCGGCATAGACTACACCGCACTCGCAAAAATCACACAATCCCGTGTGTCGTTTATAAAAGACTGCGGCGAATTAGTTGACTTCATAGATGAGTTACGTGACTACGACATAGCACTTTATACCCACAAAAAAATGAAAACAAACCCCGAAGTTGCAAAACAAGGACTTGTAGTTGCAATTGCCGCGCTGTCGCAATTGCCAGATTGGTCGCATGATGCACTAGGGCAAGCGGTAACACAAGCCGCCGAAGAAAATGGGCTTTCCAAAGGGCAAATCCTTTGGCCAATACGTACGGCACTTTCCGGCAAAGCAACCACGCCCTGCGGCGCAACAGAAATTTGCGAGCTGCTAGGTCAAGAAGAAACATTACGTAGGCTGGAAGTTGGGCTTGCTAAACTGTAGTAAAATGCAAGGATACAATTAAATAATTAAAAAACGATGGTGCGCACAGCCTTTGTGCGATAATAGGGAATTGGGTGTAGACCCCAAGCAGTCCTGCTGCCGTAATGACTAGCAAGTTTCGTAATGCCATTGAATGCAAGTGCATTTGAGAAGGCGAAACCCCTGCGACAATGTCTTAGCCGGAAGACCTGCCTCGTTTTTTGTAGTTATATTGCCATATAACTACTGCCGTAGTGCATACCACAGCGTATGGTTGCGATATGGATATTTGAGAGGCACTATTTTGTGTTGCCAATTTCGATATCTATCCCAGCCAATTTGGTTGGGATTTTTATATAAAAAAACAAAAGGAGAAAAACATGAAAAAACTAAAACACTCTGCAATTGCTGTTATTGCACTTGCAACGCTGCTATTGGCAGTAACCGCCTGCATAGGCACTCCGTCCGAGCAAGATGGGCAAATAAGCACCATCGTTTCCATTGGCCCCGCTAATACAGAAATTTTGGCAGGGCTTGGTTTTGCAGGCAATATAATAGCCACCGATACCTTTTCAGCAAATGTACCTGGCATAGCACCCGGCATTTCCCAAATAGATATGATGGCTCTTGACTTGGAACATATTATCGCGCTTAACCCATGCATTGTTATTGCAACGGATATGATACGCCACCCCGGCAACCCATATCCACTGACGGTAGTAGAAAGCGTAGGCATTCAAGTGGTTTTTGTACCTGTCAGCGATTCCATAAACGGCATACGCGCAGACATTAGAATGCTTGCAAATTTGTTAGACGCAGAAGAAGCCGGCGAAGCAATCGTCGCAACCATGGATGCAGAAATTAGCAGCATTGCGCAAATTGGCGCAACTATAACCAACAGGCGCACAGTGTATTTCGAGCTTTACCCGCCACCATTTATGACTAGCTTTGGGCAAGGAACTTTTTTACAAGAAATGCTTGAAATCATTGGCATAGATAATATTTTCGCAGACCAAGGCGCATGGGTTTCCGTTGCAGATGAAATAATACTACAACGCAACCCAGATGTTATCCTAACGTCTATGGATACCCTACCCGACCCCATTGGCGATATTACAAGTCGCCCCGGCTGGGGTGTTATTACCGCTGTACAAAACGGCGATGTTTTTTTAATTTATGCAGATTCCAGCAACCGCCCAAGCCACAATATTGTGTATGCGCTAAGGCAGATTGCTAGTGCTGTGTATCCAGAATATTTTGAGTAACACCCGATTCTATCTTATACAATGTATCTGCAACAGCACTCACATTGTCGGAATGGGTGACAATAATCACACATTTGCCGTCTTTGTGGGCAAGGTTAGTTAGTATTTGTAAGATATCAGCCTCTGTTTTTTCGTCCAAGTTGCCGGTGGGTTCGTCTGCAATAATGACATCTGGGTTGTGGGCAAGTGCGCGCGCAATGCCCACACGCTGCTGTTCCCCGCCGGATAGTTTTAAAATTTTGCGGTCTGCTGTTTCCATGTCTATGCCCACTTTTTGCAACAGGGCATAGGCATGGTCTTTTTTTGCTTGTCGTCCCTTTAAGCCACTTATGCTCATAGAAAGTGCGATATTGTACACAGGCGTAGAGTTGAGCAATAGATTATAACTTTGGAAAATTACACCCACATTTTTAGAACGGTAATTGTCACGATTTATATCCTTGAGGTTTTGTCCGTTGTAATAAATACTGCCTTGTTTGCAGGAATCCAAACCAGAAATAAGCGACAGCAATGTTGATTTACCCGCGCCAGACTGCCCAACTATCGCGTAAACCCTGCCCCGCTCGAATGATACATTTATATTTTTTAGCACATTTTCTGCACTGCCATCATAGCGGTACGAAACGTCTTTTAAATCTAAACAATTCACAATTTCTACCCTCTTTACGTCCGTTCCATTAAAATTTTAATGGGTTCGCTTTTTGTAATTCTGCTGATAGACACAATACCCGCGACAGATGCCAGCAAAATTGATATACCAAAAATCTGCAACGCGGTGGTGGCATTTATAGATATATCTACTGCGGTAGTTGTCGGTAGTGTGGCACTGTTTGCCTCGCTTAACCTGTCCGCAAGCGTTGTAACGCCTGTACCACCACTCTGCCCCGCCAATATTGCGTCAGAAACTGGTTGTGACAGCACTGCGCCTAATCCCAGCCCTAGCACAAAACAAATGCAAGTGATTACAGCGATCTCTGTCCAAAGGCTTAAGGCGACTTTTTGCTTTTTCATCCCCATGGCACGCAATACACCAATTTCGTATTTGCGCTCGCGTATGACAATGGCAGAAAGCAAGACCATTATGACCGCACCCAGTGCCAAAATGATTATCAAAAATGTGAAGGATAAACTCTGCAAACTTTCGACAGGACCAACCACGTTTGCAAATGTTGCATCGTCTGCCCGCACGGCATATCCAAGCGGCAGGCCGCGGTTTCGCAAGTCTGCTTCAAAACTTACAAGCATATGGGGGTGAATTAAATAATAAACTGCATTTACGCCCCACGCGTCCTCCGTAATATCTGCCCCTGTGATATATGGCGATTGCGCAAATAATTGATGCATCTCTAAAGTGAGCAAAGTTTCTTGCGTACCACCAGCCGTCTGCGTGCGTTGCGCCAGCTGAATGCGCACAGCACTCATTATCGCGGCTCTTGTGTCTTCTATAACAATACCCGTAGCGTTAAAAATGGACAACGCCACAACGATTGCGGTGATAATTGCAAAAATGATAACCCCCAGCAAAATATTGCGTCCTTTGTTCTTGCCCAGGTTTAACAGCGCATGTTCTATTGCATACATATTATTTGCCCTTTCTATCCTGTGGCACTTGCGACCTGCTTAACCTGCGGAATTCGCCTTTTTCCAAGCCCAATATTTCGTCTGCGATGGTGGTCACTTTTTTGGAATGGGTAACAATAATCACGCACTTGCCATCGTTATGGGCAAGAGATTTAAATATTTTTAACACTTTTTCCTCGGTATCTTTGTCTAGGCTACCCGTTGGTTCATCTGCAATGATAAGTTCCGGGTTGTGCGCCAACGCCCGCGCAATGCCTATGCGCTGCTGCTCCCCACCGGAAAGCTTTAGGATTTTGCGATTTGCCTTTTCTAGTGAAATGCCTACCTTTTCGAGCAGTTCCAACGCTCGTTGTTTTTTGTTTGCTATTTTTACGCCGCTTATGTTCATGGACAAAATAATATTGTCTATGGCTGTTGCAGTTGGTAACAAGTTTAGGCTCTGGAATATGATGCCTGCTTTTTTTGCGCGGTATTGGTTGCGATTCATATTAGCAAGACATTCGCCGCCAAAAGCAACGCTACCACCTGTCGCAATGTCTAACCCCGACAGTAGCGAAAGCAGCGTAGATTTACCCGCGCCTGACTTGCCAACAATGGTATAGACTTTACCCGCTTCAAATTGCAAGTTTACATCTTTAAAAATCGTCCGTGTCGTTCCTTCATATTTGTATGAAACATCTTTTAATGCCAACATGGTTTAGTTCCTTTCGCGTAAAATTTTGAGTGGTTCGTATTGGGTGATAATTGCCACGCCTGTAACGCCTGTTAATATCGCAAGCCCAAGTGTGATAAGTATAATTTGCGTTATTACGCCGGCACCAAGGTTGAGCTGTATTTCACTTACTGGGGAATACCCCGCAGTACCGTCGCCAATTTGCGCCTGCCCGCCAACAAACAGCGCACGGTTTGCCATTGGGCTTTCTTCCGCATCGGCCTCGGCAACGCGCCCGTCCAAAATGTTGTTGGCTATTGGCTGCGCCATAGCATTCCCCACACCAAGCCCAACAGCAAGGCACAATACTGCAATGACAACTGATTCTGTCATAATACCAACAGCAACCTTGCCTTTTTCCATACCCATTGCCCGTAACACGCCAACTTCATACTTACGTTCACGCACCGCCAGGTAGGAAATAAGCCCGAGTGTTATTGCACCAAGTATCAGCACCACAACCATAAATGTAAATGCCGCACTACTCATTCCCGCAAGCGGACCGGTTACCCGCTCAAACGCTGCACGGTTAATATCTACGTTGTAAGTAAACGGCAACCCTATTCCCCTCACTTCTGCCTCAAAGTTGGCGATATAGTCCGGGTTGCGCAGGAAATATTGGAAATCGATATCCAGCCCCAGGTTAGTTTCCCAACCAGACGCAACAAGCGTGTCAAAGCTCGTAATAATTTCGTTACGGCGGCTGTGCGCTGGGAATGCCCCAAAAAGCAGCATAAACGGGTTAAGATATGCGTCTGTTTCGTCGGAATATATGCCGACAACAGTCAAGTTGAATACCTGGTCTGTTGCAAATGCGGCAGTTATTCCAATGGTATCACCAACTGCAATGTTGTTGTGTACGGCAAGTTCCTGGCTGATTATCGCTTCGTTGACATCTGCAAACATTCTGCCGTCTGCAATTTCCCTTAACGTACCAAAATCCGGTAATAAGTCTGCGTCAGAAGTAGTAACAAGCCGCAAAGTTTCTGAATACATGATACTACCGTCGTCCAACGGACGCGTACCTGTGCCAAAGAACGGGTCATCTATGGCAAAGACCGTATTGCTCCAGGCAAGCACGTCTGCACTAAAGATCGTATGGCGCAAATAATCTGATTGCGAAAATGCCACAAAATCTACAAGCGGAATATGTTGCGCGTCCACCCGCGCGTCTAGCCCCATTGCACGCATTTCTATAAAATCTTGCCTAATAGACACGCGCGAACCAAGATCTAACCTTATATCATCTACAACTCTACTGGCAGCATTGTGAATTGTAAGCGTCACCACAGTAGACAAAATAATCGCAAAAGTGACCGCGGCTATTAGTAGGTTGCGGCCAAAATTGCGGCCAAGGTTTTTTATTGCGTGGGTAAATAAGTACATAAGAAAAGCACCTCCATATTTGATAGGTGCATTATATTTGCCTAATCTGAATTTTTGCTGAAAATTGTCTGAAGTTTTTATGAAGATACCGGTAAATCGACCCAAAACAGTACGCCATCGTCTGTATTTAAAAGCCCAAACTCTGCGCCAAATATATCTAACGTTTTCTTCACGATGGCAAGCCCAAGTCCCGTCTGCCCGTTTTTTCTGCTTCTTGCACTATCTGCCCGGTAGAAAGGGTCAAATAAACGCGGTAAAATTTCTTCATTTATGCAGCCGGGGTTTAATACACATAAGCGTACGGCACCCAGCACGTCTTCCGTAAATACGTGAATACACCCGCCGGGCTTGGTATTCTGTATCGCATTTAACATGATATTGGACAATACTTTTTTAAGCAGATGCGGGTCTACATGGCAAATTGCACCTGATGGCATGGCAATTTTTATTTCCACGCCGTATGCACCCACCATTGGTGCATACATTTTTGCTTGGGTTTGTACAATATCACCAATGTTTATTTGCTCCGGCTGTGGTTCAAAATTTCCATCCAGATTCACAATATCCAAAATTTCATAGATGGTTTTGCTTTGCTCGTCCATTAATTTAATGCACTCGCTAAGATATTTAGGGTGGTTTTTGTAATCGCCAATGTCCGCAAGCATACCTTCCATTACTACACGCGCGGCAGCAATCGGCGTTTTAAGTTCGTGAGAAGCCGCCGAAAAAAAGTACCGTTGTGCTTCTTCCATTTCTTTGCGGCGTGCATTTTCTGCTTCTAATTCTAGAATTGTATCTTTTAGTTTTGCATACATTGCATGTACATCTTTGTAGAGGTCGCCAAGCTCGTCATTCCGCTGCTGCGTTGGCTCTACTGGCGATAATTCCTTCATTTTTTGTGCGTCCGCAACCAGTCGCTTTATTGGGATAGTCATTTGCCTGGCAAAAAATGCGGCACCAATAAGTGCCACCACCATGATGGCTGTGATTGCAAATGCTGCGGTAACCACAAAATCCCCATCGCCCAAGGTAGGTGCGGTATTTTCTGCAATCAAGGTATACTCGCCCAGCGAAAACAACATTCTTGTGCCGCCATCTGGGGGGGCATCCCTGTGTTGTGTACGAAATAATGTTGTTTCATCTTCGCCCATAATGCGGAAAATAAATGTCTGGTTTGTGTCAGCAAACTGCTGCGCAATCGCAATCATTTGTTCCCTATCCCAGCCGCTTGTACGCAGGTCGTCATATAATTCCTGGTAGTTTGCCACAAGCTGCTGCTGCTGCTGGGCGTTATAAAATGCAACAAACTGCTGGTAAAACAGCCCCACTGCAATAGCAACCACCGCAAACAAAAATAACGTTGTATAAATAAACACTTTTGGGAAAATGCCAAATTTCACAATCAACACTCCTCGACCCGATACCCAACCCCGCGTACAGTTTTGATAATATCAATGGGAAGCTTTGCGCGCAGGTTTTTTATATGCGCCTGAACAGTATTTTCCAGCCTGTCAAAATCGTAACCATACACACGCGACATGATTACTTCGTGGGATAATGTGCGGTTTTTATTTTGGATAAGCAGATGCAGTATTTCAAATTCTTTGCGCGTTAGTGACATGTCTGCTTCGCCATGTGTGGCCTTAAAATCGTCCGGCCATAAAGTTATACCACCATAGGAAATTGACTTAGACAGCGCGCCGCTTCTGCGCAATAATGCTTCTACTCGTTTTAATAGCAACTGGATTTTGAACGGTTTTGTGACATAATCGTCCGCCTCGCTATCGAACGACTTAATTTGGTTGGCATCGTCACCTAGTGCCGAAAGCATCATAACCGGGGTATTCTTTAAATGACGCAACGCCCGCAAAATTGTATGCCCGTCTGTACCGGGCAGCATAATATCTAAAATCGCCAGATGATAATTGTTCTCATAAATTTTTTCAAGCGCGGCATCGCCATTGTCACAAGCATCAACAATATAATCTTGGCTTTCTAAAAAAACCTTTACTGAATTTAGGATATGCTCGTCATCTTCGACCACCAAGATTTTTATTTCCACGATCAATTCCCCAATTCCACTGATATCAACTCTGCATTTGTATGTTCTTCTATAAAGCGAATAATTTCGTCTAGTGACCGCTGGGCGTAAGCAACTTGGCCGCTCACTACAGCAACGCCAATCGTTAATGTTTGACACATATCCTGCGTATCCACTTCCGCAATAGACACATTAAAGCGGTGTCGCACCTTATCGATAATACTGCGACGCACTTGGCGTTTATCTTTGAGCGATACCGCCTGCGGAATGTAAAATGCCAATTTTGCCGATTCGATATGCAAAATAATACTCCGTTCTAAATAGTTCCAAATGCCTCTACCAACCCACCAAAATCAAGATAATCTTCGATAAACTGCTTGCGTAACAAACTTTTTGGGATAAAATCATTGTACTTACCCTGAACCTGCACATCATCCGGCAAGGGCAAGTCGTACATATCTAGTTTCGAGTTCAAAATTTCATAGACAATTGCTTCAAGTTCTTCTGCTGTGCCGTCAAATTGTACTTCCAAATATGGGCATGTTATCCACGGCAGGCGATTTAACACGCGCCTGTGCAAAAGCGCATAGTGCAATGTTATAATTTGACGCGTACCAATCCATGGGAACAATGCAAATTTGTTGCGCGCAATTTGCGTAACTAAATTCTCCAAAATGCCGCTATTACGCCCAAGATAACGTATCTCTTGCAATCGTTCGCGGCAACGGTCGCTTAGGTATGCATATTCATCGTCGTTAGCAATAACGTCACGCACCTTGCGTACCAGCACCGTGTGCAAGTCAACTTCAAAGTCTACATCCCAGTCTACCAGCGAAATGCCGGGCACGCTTTTTACAAACAGCACCTTGCTTTTAACATTTACATCAACCGTTTCCCATGTTAAACCAGCCAGCGCAAAACGTGTCCCTACAGGGTAAACCTTGTCTACCGTGCCAATTGTACGGTTTTCGTCCTTTACAAGCAGATACTCCGGCGCAATAAAAACGGACAAAAATTTGTGGCTATTAATTTCTTTCTCGCCCTCGCGGCCAATAATTATGCCGCCGCGTTCGGTTAACTCCAACTGGCCAATTGCCAGCAAATGAGAAAGCATTGTGCTGTAGTCGTTTTGCGATATTGCATTAAAGCTGCCAAGCGTAAGCATTGCTTGCGCAAGCGCAGCAGGCGAAAGCTCGCCACAGCTTTTTAAATGGCTCATTGTCTGGTGATAAAGCAAGTTGTAAGGATGGCGGTGCGGGTAAATTGGTTCCATCCAATGGTCGCGCAAATATAACTCAATGATTGCAATCGTGCGGATAAATTCCCAGTTTATTGGCCCAATCACATCGTCAGAATTAATTCTGATGCTTTCAACAAACGTAAAAAGTAATTGCGGAACCTGTCCACGCCGCCCACAACGCCCAAGCCGCTGCGCAAAACTTGAAACCGAAAGCGGCGCACCAACTTGTACCGCCTGGTCAAGCGAGCCGATGTCTATGCCCAATTCTAACGTAACGGTTGCGCCCGTCACAATTTTTTCGTCGTCATCTTTCATTTCATCCTCTGTCGATTCGCGCAAAAGCGCGGAAACATTACCGTGATGGACGCGATATACGTCCGGCGATTTATTTCGCAGCGCAATTTCCCTAAGGTTAGCTATCACAAATTCAGACTCTTCGCGACTGTTTGTAAACAGGATTGTTTTCTTGTCCAACGTCATTTTAAAAAGGTATTCAAAATGTTCGCGGTCACCAATATCGCCATTTGTGCTAACGGTTGTAACGTTACCACTGCCGTCGCGCTCCTCTATGTCGCGCTTTTCTGCATAATTAACAAACCGCTCTATATGCAGGCGCACACGCTTTTTGCCCTCGCCGGTAACCGGTGCAGCGCAACGGCGCGTTGTACCTGTATTAAGCCACCCCTGCGCAAGCGAAACATCACCCAACGTGGCAGACAGCCCAATACGCCGCGGCTCTATGCCTGTAAGCTTTTGCAAACGCTCTAATACGCATAACAGTTGCACCCCACGTGCATCACGCATAAAATAATGTACCTCGTCAATAACGACATACCGCAAATCGCTAAACATGCTGATACACGCACCGCGCTTGCTTGTGATAAGGCTCTCCAACGACTCTGGTGTTATTTGCAACAACCCTTGTGGATTTTTGACAAGTTTGTGTTTCTTGGTCTGGGAAGCATCGCCATGCCAGCGTGTTACCGGAATGTGTGCGTCTACAAGCAGTTGCTCTAACCGTTTAAACTGGTCGTTGATAAGCGCCTTTAGTGGCGAAATGTAAATAACCCCTACCGTACTGGAGGGGTTTTCGTACAATTGCGTTAGCACGGGCAAAAAGGCGGCCTCTGTCTTACCAGATGCCGTACCCGACGATAACAACAGATTGTCATCTGTGTCAAAAATGGCTTCTGCCGCGGCAATTTGTATACCGCGCAACTCTTCCCATTTATTCTGATAAATATAATCTTGGATAAACGGAGCCAATCGGCTAAAAATGTCCATTGTCTACAACACCTTTAAAAAGTATCTATGGCTTTTAAATACCCGTGAACCATCAAACGACGAATATTCGCCATCATTTTTATATACAAAACCCAACTTTTCTAAAACTTTGCCAGATGCAGGATTTATATCTGCATGGCAGGCAAAAAACTCGCGTTGGTTAAGGGTATCTGTTGCAAACTGCAAAATTGCCTGTGAGGCTTCCACTGCAAAACCCCTACCCCAGCAGGCTTTCATTAGGCAGTACCCAAGCTCGAACATACCGTGCTTTTCGTTAAAATATATCCCGCCAGAGCCAATGGGCTGGCCTGTTTCCTTTAACACGAACAACCAGTCATAACTATTTGGGTCGTCGGCTTTTGCAGTCACATCTGTTAACCATGTGGTCGTTTCGTTTACAGAGCCATGGGCTTCCCACCGCATAAACTGCGAAACTTCCGGGTCTGCAGTCCAGTTAGCGTATATTGCTTGTGCGTCTGTAATTTTTGCAAGGCGTAGTAATAATCTTGGAGTTTCTAATCTAGGTGTAATCATAGGAACCATTCCTTTTGGGGATTCCGCGCCACGCGCAGAATGATGATAATATTAGCATACCATGTAACTCGATTGTAGGAAACAATTTATTGACATTTTCCTATTGACATGTCAAAGTACGAGAATACAAGACATTAAAGGAGTTTTTTCAAGTGAAAACAAAGAAACAAAATATGCGTAAGTTTTTAATTTCATGTGTCATTACAGTGGTTGTAGTAATTGTTGCAGCAGGCAGCGCATTTCTTGTATTGCGCAATGTAATTCAGCCACCAAACACACCTGACTATGTTTATGTGCGCCTACCGGTAGAACCATCTAATCCCAATCCCGGACAAAATACAAGCAATACTAATAACAGCGAAAACAATGAAAATACCAACGATAACCCCGAACCGGAATATACCGAAGTGCGTATGTACCGCCGTCCAGACTTTTTTACATTTCTCATTTACGGCTTGGACGAAGGCTTTAGGGCAGATACAATTATGGTGGCCGCATTTGATGCTGTAAACCAAAGTGCGTATCTTATAAGCATCCCGCGCGACACACGTATAGACGTTAACAGGCCTGTAGGACAGCGCAAAATTTTGGGTTCATATGCGTGGGGGCGTATGCACGGCCGCGGTCATGCAGGTGGCGTGGAGTATCTAAAAAATGAGGTGCAAAACCTTGTTGGCTTCCGCCCGGATTTTTATGTAAGTGTGGATTACAACGCATTTATCCGCTTAGTTGATGCAATTGGCGGAGTACAAATTAATGTACCGTTTCACATGCGTAATACTGACATTTATCAAGATTTATTTATAGACATTCCTGCGGGACTGCAAACCCTAGACGGTTATCAAACACTAAACTTTGTGCGCTTCCGCGAATCTGACGAAGGATTTCAATCGATTACAGACTTCCAGCGTATGCGCAACCAGCAGCTGGTTATTGATACAATTGTTAGAGATTTACTCTCACCACGTTCTATCTTCCGCATTCCAGAACTTGTACGCATTTACCGCCAACATGTACAAACCAATCTTTCTGATGGCGAAATTGCGTGGCTTGTAGCACAAACGACTAACCTAAGTAACGACTTGCTTTCTACCTACACACTTCCGATAGACAGGGTAGAACGTAACGGCTGGTACGAAATGCCTGATCAAGAAGCAATTTTAGAGCTTATAAACCGCACCGTAAACCCATTTACCACAGATATTACGGCAGATTTTCTGCATATTGTGCAATGATAGCGCGCTTGCAAGAACTGGTTACGCTTTTAACCGCTGCTAATCGCGCATATTATCACGAAAACCGCGAAATTATCTCCGACTTGCAATACGACACGCTTTATGACGAGCTTGTAGAATTAGAAAAACAAACCGGCATTATTTTGGCGGGTAGCCCAACACAACAAGTTGGATACGAGGTTGTGGGCGCGCTGGCAAAAGCCGCCCACGAAACACCCTTACTTTCGCTGGACAAAACAAAGAACCCTGCCGCCCTTGCCGAGTTTCTTGGCGAGCAAGCGGGGCTTTTGTCGTGGAAACTTGATGGGCTTTCGGTAGTACTGCGGTACGACAATGGCGAGCTACAGCAGGCAATTACTCGCGGTAATGGCACTATTGGCGAAGACGTAACCCATAATGCCAAGGTTTTTGCTAACATTCCCATTACTGTGCCGTTTAAAAGCAAGTTTACCCTGCGCGGCGAGGCAATTATCCCATTTGCAGACTTTGAGGCAATTAATGCAGAAGAAGAAATAAAATATAAAAACCCGCGCAACCTATGTAGCGGCACTATTCGTCAGTTAAACAGCGAAGTTGCGGCAAAACGACGGGTACTTTTTTATGCTTTTGGACTTATGCCAAAGGCAGAAATTACATTCACTACAAAAAGCCAGCAATTGGAATGGATAGCATCGCAAGGTTTTGATGTCGCTTATTATAAAAAAGTCACAGCCGACAACGTGGTGGAAACCGTAGCAGAATTTCAGGCAAAAGTTGCGACCGAGCCTTTCGCGTCCGACGGGTTGGTACTCACCTATAACGATATCGCTTATAGCGAATCACTTGGCGCAACATCCAAGTTCCCAAAAGATAGCCTTGCATTTAAATGGCAAGATGAACTTGCAGAAACCACCCTACTAGATATCGAGTGGAGTACGTCCCGTACTGGGCTTATCAACCCCGTTGCAATTTTTGAACCGGTGGACTTAGAGGGCACGCAAGTAAGCCGTGCAAGCCTACACAATGTCAGTATTGTGAAGAATTTACAGCTTTCCGCTGGCAATCGCATAACCGTTTACAAGGCAAATATGATAATCCCACAAGTGGCAGAAAACCTAACACCAAGCAGTGCAGTGTCAGATATACCAACTGTTTGCCCTGTATGCAGCGGCGCGGCAGAAGTTGTTGGCGACCCGGAAATGCTAATGTGTACAAACAAAAACTGCGACGCACAAAGGGTGCAAGCATTTACACATTTTGTGAGCCGTAACGCGCTAAATATGGACGGTCTTTCGGAACAGACATTAGAAAAATTTATGCAAGCCGGGTTTGTGCAAAACTTTACAGATTTATTTAACCTGCATCAGCACAAGGATGTCATTATAACAATGGATGGCTTTGGGCAACGTTCCTACGACAAGTTGATAACCGCGATAGAAGCCGCAAGAGACGTTGCACTTCCCAACTTTATTTTTGCACTTGGCATAAACCATGTTGGGCTTGCTAATGCGAAACTTTTGTGCAAGCACTTCCGCTTTGATGCACAGCAAATTGCACAAGTTTGTGCATCTAGCGATTATATGGACGCGTTGTTGGAAATCAAAGGTTACGGAGAAGCCATTGCAGACAGCTTGCACAGCTATTTTTCACAGGAAATAAATATGCAAAGCTACAATAAAGTGCTAGACAACTTGCGAATAGAAGCCCCTACCCTATCTGGTGAGTTGCCGTTAGATGGGCTTACTTTTGTAATTACAGGAGATGTCGCCATTTTCAAAAACCGCAAGGCATTGCAAGAAACAATAGAAAACATGGGTGGGCGTGTTGCAGGTAGCGTTTCCGCCAAAACATCGTATCTTATAAACAACGATGCCACTTCGACCTCTAGTAAAAATAAAAAGGCCACCCAGTTGGGTGTGCCAATTATAACGGAATTGGATTTTACAAATAAATTTGATATTTCCTAGTGTACAATTATCTCACGCACTGCTAAGTAGTAAAAAACATTGTCCCACATCTCATAGGAACTAAATACGCCTACAATTTCTATAACCGAACCCTCAGAAGGATATCCGACAGCGTCAACAATGTGCGCAGGTAATTTAAACTCAAATGCTTGTCCGCAACATCCTGCCGTTAAATCCAACACGATATAATGCAGCTGCATTTCCCCTTCTTCCCAATAAAATGCATAGTACGACCCCATAATCCTTATCACTTGTCCCAAATAATCTTCCGGCGACAACATAATCCAAAAAACTTGGGCAGAAACCATTGTCGGTCCCATACGTACTAAATCTATATCTATTTCCTCTACTGCTTGCATAGGGGAATTTTCTATTAGGCTGCTTTCTGCGCAACCGGCTATCAATAATATAGTAACCAACGCAAATGCAGCACATAACCACTTTTTCATTACATCAACCCCTTTTACATATGAAACCTATTAAGCTAAAAATGCCGAACCCTACAATGTCTACAGCTACAATGGTAGAACCTACAGGCGTTCCCGCCAACATAGAAATAATAATACCAAGGGCCGTGCATATCATGGAAAAAATCACGGCGCATATCGTCACGGATTTAAAGCTTTTAAAAACTCTCATGGCAGACAACGCCGGAAAGATTACTAACGCAGATATCAGCAGCGCACCCACCAAATTTATCGCCAGCGAAATAATTACTGCAATAACAACCGCAAGGATTAGATTATATGTTTTTGCCTTTGTACCCGTTGCAGTAGAAAAATCTTCGTCAAAAGTTACAGAAAATATCTTGTGGTAAAACAACACAAAAACCACCACTACCAGAACAGACAGGATAACGCTAAGCCATACTTCTGTCATAGACAGCGTCAATATAGATATCGACCCAAAAAGCGCAGAGCAAACATCCCCCGCAAGGTTAGTCGATGTGGAAAAGATATTCAATATTAAATAGCCAATACCCAATGCACTTACAGAAATCATTGCAAGGGCGGCATCGCCTTTTATTTTTGTATTTTGACCCGTGCGCAGTAGCAAAATAGAACTCACTATTGTTACCGGCAACACAATAACAAAATTGTTGGTTAAACTAAACGCGGCGGCTATGGCAATAGCCCCAAAAGCAACATGCGACAACCCATCCCCAATAAACGAGAACCGCTTTAGCACAAGTGTTACGCCCAAAAGTGATGAACATAGCGCGATAAGCACCCCAACAATAACCGCATAACGGACAAACGGAAATTGGAAATATAGTGTCAGCGTTTCAATGATGCCTGTCATACCATTCCGCCCCCTAAGTTAAATACGTAACCCAGTTTGCTTGCGATATATTCATCTTTTGTGCCAAAAAACACGGTAGCACCATTTCCTATATGCAAAATGTGGGAAGCGTATCTTACAGATGCAGCAATATCATGGGAAACCATGATTATGGTTATTCCGCTTGTGTTAAGCCCTGCAATTAGCTCATACATTTCTACCGTTGCCTTTGGGTCTAGCCCCGACGCGGGCTCGTCAAGTAACAGGATTGTGCGTGTAGCGCATAATGCCCTTGCCAGCAGCACCCGTTGCTGCTGCCCGCCAGAAAGTTCCCTGTAGCAACGCTTTGCAAGGTTGGCAATGCCCAGTTTCTCCATATTTTCTTCTGCCAATTGCTTTTCTGCCTTATTGTAAAATGGACGCAACCCGCAACGGTTCAAACAGCCCGAACGCACAACTTCCCTGACCGACGCAGGGAAGTCTTTTTGTACAATACTTTGTTGCGGCATATAGCCGATTTCTGTAGCCGCAAATCCATTTTCGGTTGTAATTTTCCCTTGCATTGGCATTTTTAGCCCTAAAATCGTTTTAATTAGAGTGCTTTTCCCCGAGCCATTCTCGCCAACAATACACAAATAATCGCCTTTGCTAACGCTAAATGAAAGATCGGAAACAACAGTCTTTCCCTCATATCCAAGGGCTAAGTTTTTGCAAATAAGTTGTGGCATATTGTAAACTCCCTATTTTAGTGCGTCCTGCAAAACAGCCAGGTTGCTTCTCATTACAGAAATGTAGGTTACACCATTTTGCACGTCCCTCGCCGATATCGACTGCATAGAATCCAGTACAAGTATTTGCGGCGTTCCTGCGGCATCGCGCGCTATTGTCCTGGCAATAGACTGGTCGGAACTTTCTGTTACTAAAATCGTTGATAGCCCCAAGTCGTTCACCCTTCCGATAAGGAAAGCAAGGGTTGCGAAACTGGCCTCTGTTTCTGCATGACAACCAGGGAAAACTGCATAGTGGTGCAGCCCGTAATCCGCAACCAAATGAATAAATGGAAACCTGTCTGCAACAAGTATTGTCCTAGTTGCAGCGGCACTAACTGCCGCCTGATATTCCGCATTCAACGCCCACAATTCGCCCACATATGCATATAAATTAGTGCGATATTGGCCTGCATTATCCGGGTCTAACTGAATTAATGCATCCGCGATTGCCGCACTAAGCGTTTTGGCAAAGTTTAATGAAAGCCATACATGCTCGTCATCGTGGTGATGCGCGTGGTTGCAGTCATGGTGGTGATGCTCATCGTCGCAATAATAGTCATGACTATGTGAGTGGTTATGTTCATAGACATCACAATATCCATCCCTAATCCCAAGGACTTCCATTAAATTAATAACAATCATGTTTGGGTTAACTTGGCCATTTAAAATATCTATAACCCAAGCATCCGAATGCCCGCCTACATAAATAAACATGTCACTGGAAGCAATCCTTGCAATGTCACTTACAGATGGTTGAAAACTATGTAAGTCAACGCCACTATCTGTAAGAAAAGAAATATCAAAACACGCGATATTATCACCAAGGATTTGCCTAACCCAATCATACGGCGGGAAAATTGTGCTTACAATAGTAAACCGTGTATCACCGTTATCGACTGACTCGTCAGTTAACGAACAATTCGCAAGTGATACTATCAATAATACAGTAATTAATAAAACTGCAAATAATCGTTTCATGTTCAAACTCCTTTATAATTTCCAGCTGCCTTTAATAGTAATGTCAATTTTTTCAAGTGTCAAGATAGTTTTGAACCCGTGTGTTACTTAAAACAAATACTTGACACTATGGCTTAAAATATGCTAATCTTCACCCGTTGCGTATTTACAATTTTATGCTGCTATAGCTCAGTCGGTAGAGCGCGTCCTTGGTAAGGACGAGGTCACCAGTTCAATCCTGGTTAGTAGCTTGTTGAAATGGACACACGAGTGTGTGTCTTTTTTATTTAAATTACGGGGGTTTGTGACGGTTTGACATAACATTTTCACAGTTTTTATTAGGCAAAGTTTAGGAGATTGAATTGCACTTTTATCTCCTAAAACCGCCTAAAATTATCTGCGTTGCTACAGTAATTGCTACAGTGCTAAATTGGGGTTTTGATGAGGTTGGCATAGATGTTATCAAGAGTATTTGCGGCTTTAAGACGTACATGCTTAAAAACTGTGTTGTAATTATCATGTAAGGTGCTGGTTTTAACATGCCCCATTAAGTCAGCAATCAAGCGGTCATTCAGCTCGTTTTCTATCAGCATGGTTGCGTAAGTGTGTCGGAATGTATACAAGGAAATGCCTTCACTTTTTAATCCGTGAGAGCTTTTGAACCGTTCTAATAAACTACGCAAACCTGAATAAGTCCGCATCGCCCCTGTTTTCGTGTTTGGAAACACAAACTCGCTATTTATATTGTTAGCGTCGCAATACTGTTTCCACCCTATCAATGCACTAACTAAATTGTCCGGCATTTCAAAAGAACGTACACTTTTGGGAGTCTTTGTCTTGCCGATTTTTGCACTTCTGCTTTTAACGCTACCGTCCATATTAAATTCCACAACACGATTAACAGCTTCACGCACGTATAAAACTTTAGAGTCCAAGCAAACATTTGCCCATCTTAAAGCTATAAGCTCCTGTGGTCGTAACCCTGTTAAAATAAATGTAATAACAATGGGTTTTAGAATAGGATTGCTAACTACATGCGCAAGTATAGTACCTCGAATCTCCGGGCGTAATGCTTTGCCTTTTTTATCACTACCAGTATTATGCCTAAGTTTAACTTTAGACATGGGGTTTTTACTAACAACATCTTCATCTACAGCATAGATGAAAAAATTATTTAAAAGTTGTTTCATTTTGTGCACGGTATCAATGACTAGAGTATTAGCTTTTACATTAAAAAAGCCTTGTAGCCTTTTGACATCTACGTCTTTAACTTCCATCTCACCAAACGCAGGAACGATATGATTCTTCATTAAATTGCGTCGGTTTTCAACAGTTCCAGACGCAAGCCTTGGGGCTATGAATAAGTTGAACCACTCAGTTAGCAGGATTTGAAAATTTGCACTGCTATTAACTGTAGGCGTTCTATATCCATGCTTAAACACATCTGCCGTCAAAACAGTTATTTTTTGCGCCACTGCCTGTCTGGTTTTGCCATACACCGTTTTGCGTATCAGCTTTCCATCCGGCTTATATCCGGTGGTGGCAGTTCCACACCATAAGCCATCACTTGCACGTTGAAATATTGAACCTTCGTTATTGCCACGGCGACCAGCCTTGGCTTTTGCTTTCTTTAATTGTTGTGACATTTTTGCATCCTCCTAAAATGCCTTGCCACGAAATTTATCTGTAACTCAGATTATATCGTATTTTTTAGGCATCTACAAAACAAAATATAATTAATGCGCCTGAGTTCCAATTGACCAAAGTACAAATGCAAGTACGCACACTACACGTCTGTTTCCAATTGTCTTGGTGGGAAAATCCACGCTATTCATGAGTTGACGAATATTGTTTTTACCTACACCCAGAATTTTTACAAGTGCATCACAATCGAGAAAATCACCGTATTTATTAGCTAACCGCTGGGTTTCTAACGCTGCTGCTACGCCATGTTCAGATATAACTTGGTATGCTGTGAGGGGGGCTAAGTTTTTGTGCATCAAATCACCCTCCCACTGTGGAGATAGTACCCCGCAATCACACAAATTCTGTTGTGTCCAAGTGCTTTAGAGGCAATAAGCATGGCGTGTTTGTCATATATAACGCCGCTTAAATCCCCACGGCAGTAATACCTTTCACTTTTAGGTACGCCTGCAATAGGGCGAGCGTGGGATAAATAGACGGATTTGCAATAATCTGCTCTATATGAGTGGATATCTGCCCGAGAAGGGATTTTGCTCCACACGTTTTGTCCGGCTGGGGTATTTCGGATACGTTCTACCGCTTCTTTGGATAGAATAGGGCAACTTCGTACTCGGCCACCCTTACCTTTTATATTGACAAGCATGTGTTGCCCTGTCACTTCATTAAAGCTAAGGTTTTCCGGTTTCAAATACTTAATTTCGTGCCTGCGGAGTCCTGTGGCTTTACAAAAGTCTACAAACTCCTTATTTCTACTCTCCGAAAATTTCGCTTTGCTTTCGCGGCTGCGAGTAATGTCAACTCTTCGGCGAGGTTGCGTTTGCACGAAATCTTTAGTGGAACAGCCGTAGAGCTTAGCTAATGCATTTGCAATAGTTTTTTGAGTCCATGGGCTAAATCGTAGATCTATATGCCTTTGGATATATGCATCTACATACATACGCGCATCGTTAAGCGTTTTGCAGCCGTGTTGCTCCTTAGCCCATTTGGCAAAGGCACAAGATTTAGCGAGATAAGTTTTTAGCGTATCCCAGGAATACACACCGCTGGAAGCTGTGCCTTGCTGCTTGGCAAGGTGCTTTTTCTCGCCAATGCATAATTTTTGTGTCAGTGTTTCTTTTACTTGGTAGATGATGCTTTTGTTTTTTGGCATTCAAACAACCCCTTTCAAAAAGGTTCTAAAATAGTTGCGGATGTTGCTGTTAAGGCGAAGCATGAGCTTTTAACATCTGCCCAGTGATGGGTGTTTTCCGAATAGGTCACCACACCTTGACTCATTCCTGCAGGCGTTCATTTTCTGGAAGCAACACACAGAAAATAACGACAAAAAAAGAACCAAATCAAGCGTTTACGCTTGTTTGCTCCTTGACTGAATTCTAGTCGAACTAACGACTTCTCATTATAATCCCTGCAGTGGGCTTGCTAGTCGCATTTGAAAGCGACACCAGCACAACCATTCCATGCCCATTATAAAGGGCAAACCATTGGACACACTTATGTGGTCACAGGCAATTCTAAACACGATTAACGAACATGAAGTTGTTAACGGTAGCTGTATAATCTGAAAAAACCAATATAATCTGAATGTTATGCATACATACTACCATAGTAAAACATAAGAGGCTATTGCAAATTAGTGCCACTTTTATTTCGTTTGTTGTTAGGCAGTCTAACGACACATACTATGTATCCAAAATTTTTATTCGTTGAATAAAAAAATGTTACTGCTTACTTTAACAACACGGAAATGAAACAAAAAACCTCTTTTCCGACCGTGATATACATGTAATAGGATTAGCGGTAACTGGTTGTTTTCGGAATAAACGATACGATTTTTGTGATGGCTTTTTAGGTGGCTTTCGACCGCAAAGAGGTTTTAACCGTTTATTCTGCACTAAAAGTGCGTGAATAACCGTTAAAAATCTTTGCCTTTTACACTTAACTACGTCAGCTTTACGAATCCTTGAGATATCCCCGTGCAAAGCACGGAAAGGAAAAATGCCATGCACGCATTTTCCCGCATTAGAGCGTTGGTATTGATACGAACCTAAACTTACTAATGATCATTAAAATGTCTCCAAATTTTTGTTTTATAAGTCTAGTATGCCAAGGATACTTAACGTGAACCGCACCCCTGCCGATACAGTATACATCCTAAAATGGGCTGCCTCATTAAGCATTTAACCGAATATTTATGCATTATTCGCTATTCTGGGTTTGCCAGCCTATGCTTGATAGACTCCAAAGTTCCCAAACCATGGGACTCGCCAAGAGGAGAGAGATTCTCGACGTCCTGGGCAAAGCAACGAAAATAACGCATATTTATTTAGTTAAATGCTTAGTGAGACAGCCCCTTAAATAACACTCAACGCTCTTACCTAAGGTACATTCAAAGAGAGTTTAAGAAGTCAACAAAAAACAGGACAGCGTGTAAAATATCTCATTAGCGTTTGATGATGAAGAAATAACCGGCAGGCGCTCCCACAAATTATCTAGGAAGTCTAGCGGGATATAATCGCGTAGAACAAAGACGGCAACTACGACAACCACAATTAACAGAATGCCAGTAATAATTTTAATACCGATAGGGCTTCGCCTTTTGCTGCTTTGAACAGTACTTATTTTCTTAACCTGCTCATTTTTCTTTACCAAATCACCTCTTGGCCTATTTTGTTGCTTATCTACTTCCAAATCCTCAATCCAGCTCCAAGTCCATCGCCAACCCATTTGAGGATTATTCATAACAGTTACGTTGTCTGGTTCTATATCTTTGCTAAAAGCGATTTGCGGTATGCTTGTTTTTTCACTGTAATATTTAGCCATTGCTTTGTCGCTGGTCATAATATGGTCTTTTAGCCAGCCTACCACAAAATTATTTACTGTATCACTTACAGAAACGGACGCACCTTCTCTTTTGTAAAGCTCTATAAAATCCACAACTGTCTTGATAAAATTTTCGTGTTGCTCCTTATGGCTATCATATTGTGGATAGTTCAACTTTAGCATCAGCTCTTCTTCGCTTGCAAAATGACGGACAGCATAGCTACTCAAAAAACCTAACGATGCCTTTGTTTCCTCTTTCTTATCTGAATACGCGGCGGTGTTAAGCACCTCTTGTACAAGGTTAAATATTTCCCTATGCTGGTCATCTACTATTACGTTGCCCGTTTCAAGGTCTTTACTCCAGCTTATCTGTGAAATATCATTGCTTGCTTTTGCCGTCCCCAATATCTCTTGATTCGGCAATTCTATGGGTGTATCTCCGGTTTCAACATCTTCGCCAAAAGTTAGTTGAAATACACCCGTTTTTTTACTGTAGTATTCTGCCATTGCTTTATCGCTAGTCATAATATGGTCTTTTAGCCAGCCTACTACAAAATTATTCACTGTATCGACTACTGAAACCGAACTACCCTCTTTTTTGTAAAGTGCTATAAAATCCACTACTGTTTTAACAAAATTTACATGCTGCTCTTTATGCTCAGCATATTTGGGGTAGTTTGACTGCACCATTAACTCTTCTTCACTTGCAAAATGATTAACCGCATAGTTGCTCAAAAAACCTAACGATGCCTTTGTCTCCTCTTTCTTATCTGAGTACGCGGCGGTGTTAAGCACCTCTTGTACAAGGTTAAATATTTCCCTATGCTGGTCATCTACTATTACGTTGCCCGTTTCAAGGTCTTTACTCCAGCTTATTTGCGAAAGGTTAGTGCCTATTTCTTCTGTGTTGGGTATTTGAGGGTGTTTTTCTATTGACACATCACTTATTTCAAGTTTTTTTTCAGCAGTTACTTGAGATATACCCGTTTTTTCATTGTAATACCTAGCCATCGCTTTATCACTAGTCATAATATGCTCTTTTAGCCAACCTATAACAAAATCATTGACTGTATCAACAACAGAAACTGAGTCGCCTTCTCTTTTGTAAAGTTCTATAAAATTTACAACTGCTTTAACAAAATTTGCGTGTTGCTCTTTATGCTCAGCATATTTGGGATAATCTGATTGTGCCATTAACTCTTCTTCACTTGCGAAGTGATTAACCGCATACTTACTTAAAAACCCTAATGCTATTTTTATTTCCAAATTCCCATGCGAAGATGAAGCGGCGTCAAGCACCTCTTGCACAAGCTTAAATATTTCCCTATGTTGAGTATCTACTATTGCATTGCCTGTTTCTAGCTCTGGACTCCAACTCAGAATCATTTATTGATACCTCCTAAAATATCTTCTTATTTCCCCACATATATTTTTTTATATCGCATCTTTCACCTCATCATAATGAGCAATTTTTTTTGCTAAAAGTTCCTCTTTCTGTATAACGTCTTTTACGGCTTCAAGTGACTCTTCCTTAGAACACACACCGCTGCTTTGTAACAAATCCAGCGCCATATTGGTATATTTTTTGTCAGTGGACGCATTACATATAAACAATAGCCCAGATTTAGCAAAATCAAATTTACCACTATTAATTTCAGTTACTGCTAACTTATAGATATATTCCGCAACAGATTGGCTAATCCATGTTGTACCGTCTATAGCTAAAACAATATCAACCTCGCTCATATGACCCGATAAAAACTTGTAGATATCTATCCTTTTACTAAACACATTTTGGCTTGTTTTTATTGTTTCCAAATACATTTCAAACGGCATACTCGCGTTACTGACAACATTTTGCACAAAGATTTCTTCGATTTCTTCTTTTACAAAAGGTTCGTCTACAACAGGCACTTGTGCATCATTATCATTAGCAACATCCTTAGTAGAATATACCTCGTCTGCAAAAGCTTTTAGTTGATCTAGCATTGACGCTATCTCATCTGTTTCTTTGGGTACACTTTTTACTTCAAAAGCTTCTTCTGAAGATAAAACAGATGCAGTATTTTCATCAACACTTAGGGCTTGCAATTTTTCTTCCAATTTTTGCAACTGAGATGGGGAAGCAAAATTTTTACCTTGCTCAGAATGCTTTTGAGTAACACTATCTTGTAAATCTGAAACACTAGGTGCAATAGCTGTTTTTTCCACCTCCAAAGAAAAGAATAATGATTTATCTGAAGGCGTCGCAATTTCCGGACGGCGTACGTAACCATTATCTTCCCTTTCAAGGTTGTTAAGCATACTCATTATGCGATCTCTTTCAATGTCTTTTCCGTTTTCACTGTCCGACTTAAATACGGCCATATCTATCACCTCTGTTTTATATTAAACATGCGCACAAATAAAATATCACGCCGCATAATACCATGTAGATATCAAGCGGCAATTTTCAACTAAGCTTAATTTCACTTCAAACGTTCTTCTTGCAGCTTCATAAGCTTATTTTTAAGCATAGTTTCTTCATCGTCAATATGCTTTACGCCCCCACTTTTTACATTAGATGTCAGTGCGGTCATCGTTTCCTGCATTTGATTGTACATATTAAGCAATTCGTTGTTTTGCCTTTTCAACTCTTCTAACTCGAGGTTTACCTGGCTTCTATTTTCATTGTAATTATGCCCTGGTTGCTCGAAATTATCAGCAAAAGCAGGCTGGTTATCCAGATACCGTTGAGGTTTATCGCCCCGGTTAGGCTCTTTCACGGTTGTAAGGCCTGTATAAAACGCTAACCGATGTTCTTCATTCAAGCTTTCCTTTTCTACATCAATATATTGAGCGATATGTTGCTTTAAGCCCTCTAAAAAATCTAGTTTCTCTTGCAATAGTTCATCCGCACCTTGATTGCTAATTTTATATTGCATATTGGCCTCCTTGTATTTTGTAGATATGCTTTAAGCAGTGGTGAATTGTTAATCTAAATTGAAAAGAGCTGCTCTATCTTCCATAAAGACTGTGCGGTCAAATGTTTCTCTAAAGTCGTGATCAAAAGAGAATTGCCCTAGCCCGTCCACATAGAAAAACATCAGTACAAATTGAACATTTAATAAATCCGGCTCGTCCGGTTCTTCTGAAGAAAGTACTGAAATCGTAATATCCGATGACGTAAACCCTCTGCCACGGTCTTCTATCAGTCGCAAAAGATTAAGCAGTTCATCTCTTGTACATGAAAATATAAGCTGATATCTGGTATACCCCATAACCGCTATATCCATCCCCATATTTGTAGCTTGCTCTAACTGAGCCCTATTAAACGGCAACCCTCTGGGGAGTGTATGTGTCATCCTATCTAGTGTTATATTACTTTCTTCAAACAAATTAAGTAACAACAAAAGATAATAGCTCTGATAAACTGCGCTCGTATACATATCTGCAATACTTTCTATTGCACTTTCTACAAGCGGGATTTGTGCAGTGGTGTTAGCATATGCTTCAAGCAGCATACGATGTTCATCACTTTGCCCGCGCAAAGTATTTCTCTCCGCTGTCATAACACTAATTTCTTCTCGCAAGTACCTATAACCAAAGTAATATATTGCGCCGCCTATTGCACCAACAAGAAGAAACAACAAAATAAACTTATCTCGTGTACTCATTTTACTCCTCATCCCCTTCCACAGCATCTACGTCATCATCGGAACCATTTTCCTCATATGGCGGCACCTCGTCTGGTGTTGGTTCTTCTAAATGCATCTCGCTCATAAAAGTAAAAACATCCGACATCATTAGACCCGACAGCCAATTGTGGGAAAATATTTCTGTCATAAAACTCTCTGAAACGTTAGCATCGTCAAGTATCGTAAGTATATCTGTAAAAATAGCAATGTCGCGCACTACAAATGCCGTCGCATTAAATTGATACGCTCCCTCCATAACGAAAGAATCGTTATCGGCATCATTATACGAATTATTTGCATCTACAGTGCTGGGTGACACATCTTGTTGCGGTACTTGTCGCGTCGCAGTGTGTACCAACGGAGAGGTGAACACATCGGAGGTACGAAAACTTTCTTGAAATTGCGCAACAACATAAAATCTCTCTGCCATACACTCTAGCTGCAACGCCCTGCTCGCAACAGAAGTCGATTGGATTGATATAGGAGAAGGTGTAAGATACTCTATCCAAAGGAGCATGTCGGAAGTAACAACTCTATTTTCTCTCGCAAAAACATCCCCGGTTGCAAGAGCAGAAAGTTGCAAATTGCGCAACGAAAGCTCTCTCTGTGCTTCTGCTAGTTGTCCCACAATCTGGTTATGGTCGGTAGTATCTGCCCGTAAAACATTTAATTCCGAGCTTAAATTTCGATAAGTTACAAAATTATTAGCCGCGCCAAATAATAAATACCCAAACCCAGCGATAATTACCAATATCACAATTAATCTTACAGGGTTTGTCCGTTTTTTTTGTATTCTTACACTTTCAAAAAAGTTTTGTTCCATAAAATCACCCTATCTAAAATCGGATTGTTGCGCCAATATTGTTGATATACTTACAAAGTCCACCGCCGTCACCCAACGAGCCTTTTAAGCATCCCAGCGCATCCACCCGGTGTACTTTTATCTTTAATTGTTTCTCTAACAACTCGTCTATGCCATTGATATATGAAGAACCACCGTAAATATAAATTGCATCAATGGTGTTATTATCATCTCTGGAAAGATAATACTTAGCAAAACTATCTATAGCCGTAACCCATTTGCTAAACACAGACATTATTTCCTGCATGATTCTTTCTTCCTTAGTACCGTAGCTACTATTGCGAATATCTAGGGAAACATATGCCGAATATAAATTAGACACATTGTTTACAGAAAGGTTATGTTTCTTTAGTTTTTCTGCATCAAGGAGTCCAACATCGGCATAGTTCATGATTAGTTCGTCTATTTCTTTGCCGCCAACATTTAATATGTTGTTGTAAAGCAACGTTCCTTCTTCAAACAACGTCACACCAAAATGCGCAGACCCCATATCCAACAAAATGTTAGTGCCTAAAGCGATAGGCGCGTCACAATATGTTTCCGCCAACATCAAATTTGCTACAGAGTTTGAATTAGTACAAAGCGCAATGGGTTTCAACCCTAATTTAGACACAAACTCATAATATTTCTTTGCTATGGCTTTTGGCATTGCAGAAACACTCACCCTAAGTTGAGCAATCCCGTTTTCATCATTTATGTTCTCAAGCACTTCGTGCTGAATTGCATAAGTGTCTGCATCTACAGGTAAAAATTTAGCCATTTCATACATGACTACTTTTTTCAAGTTGTCGTCAGATACAACCGGAACTGTTATTTCGCGCTGTATAACTTCACTACTTGCAAGCGTAACAACCGCACCTGATACACTAATTTTATGCGTTTGAATAACATGCATAACAGCGTTTACCAATGCTGTTTCGTCCACAATTTTCCCATCAACAACTACTTTTTCCGGCAACTCTATACATGCACATTTTTTTACAGTCAATGCCTTGCCGGCATACGTGGCATACATAACCTTAACATCGTGCGACCCAACATCAATAGTAATAAAAGGCGGCAAGCTTTTTGCTTTCTTTTGCTTTATACTCAACTTCGCCTTGGGTACCGAATCTGTATTTTCTGTCTTACGTTTAAACAATTCCATTTCAATCCTCCTCTTATAATTACTCTATGCGGTATCTGGTCAGCAAAAAGTCTAAAACTTCATCAAATTCAGCATCGGTTAGTGCTCTGTCAAATATAAGAATCTCTGCAACATCGGCAGCCATGCCTGTACTGCCAAATGTATTACCTATCGACAGAATGGAATAATTCAAATTTATAGATGATGCTGGAACAGATACAGTAGCATAATCGTGGTTTAAGTTATGCCTTATAGTCGCATTTGTTGATCCAACATCTACCCTACCGGCGGTTACATAAAACGTATCACGCGTATGTGATGCGCCAGATGCAGTATTAGAATTTACTGTAAACCCATCAAAGCCAAGGCTCCATATATCATTGATACCATATTCACCTTCCAAAATAGTATCATTGGTAATGCTAGCTATATCCGGCTGGCTTGCTACGACAAAAACAGTAAGCCCATTGGTGGGGGGCGTCGGACGATACGACCGCAATCCAGAATCGGGTGCAGTATAGAATGATACAGTGGAAAACATGATTTCATACCCGGGCTGACCCGCCGGATGAAAGAATAAAATGGGAGTATCAACCGTAGAAATAGTATTCTCCGCAGCAGCAGGGTTAATTAGGTCATTCCAATTTAAAACATAATTATAGTAATAATCGTAATCTGTATTAGGGTTCATTACTAGTCTGTCGATTAAACCTGCCCTAAAATGGGAAACAAGTCCATTTTGAACCGGGACAGCGTCCATTATATAAATGAAGTTACTAGCTACAGGATCCCCAAGCCTACCAACAGTAGAGAATGGCGTCGCAACCAATGTAATAAACCTACCTGCAAACTCCTCCAATATAAATGCCGAGCCTAAACCATAGCCCTGTGGAGCAGGGATAACAGTAAAATCTTCGGGGAAACGCGGGAACAAGTAAAAAGCACCTGTATCACTTTCGTCGCCAAAGACAACACTGTCGGGTTGTATAACTGTGCTAAAACCTTCACGAGAAACCCACCATCGAAGGTCTACACCACCAAAAATGTTTTCACCAGCGGCATTCTCTTCGTTATACAAAGCGACACCATTGGCCGTAATGGAGGTATTGAAACCTGTAACAAAATTGGCCAAACCTGGACTACCGGGCAAAACACTACCAGAGAAAGTCGCAACCAGCGACTCAACACTGGGTGCTTCGTATCTTGGCGGCCTGCGACCAACAAGAGTCATAAGCTGATTGCCTACATGCACAATATAAGCTTGTACCGGCGGTAATGAAGAAAAATATGAGTAACCATAGGGGTGGCTATTATCAATGCTATCAAACATGTCGGAAAACAGTTCGACACCGCCATTTGTGCCACCCCACAAAAGAACAGGGTTAGCCCACATATTGTCGGGGTTTATACTAACTGTACCTGCCGCAAAGGCTGGGTCATCTAAAATTCTAGCAACTTCCCTAATTTGTAACTCTACCTCATGCACGGCAGTAAAATTATCGCGTGTTACATACCGCATTCGGCGTGTATGCTCTGCACTGTTCGCTAGCAAAGTAAACATCGTTACTGCTACAAACGCTAACAACGCCATAGCGGCAATTGCTTCTACAAGAGCAAAACCCTTTCTTTTAGTCATCTCCATATATGCGCCCCCTATTCCCTATTAATTTGTTGGTGGTACTAAGTTTGGCCCCAAAGCATGCCACAAGTCTGCAACTATAAGTTCTGCAATAGTGTCAAAAGCGTCAAAAAGCTCTGCATAAGATGTAGCTGTAAACGGCATGTCAACACCCAAAGAATCACTTAAACGTTGTATTGAGGGGAATAAATCACCATTTGGCTGTACCACCTCAGGGGACAATGCCACAAAAAAAACGTCAGATGTCTGTGTTAATAGTAAACTCGCAAAATGGTCATTAGCGGGGTATATGATGTGCTGTCTAACAAGGGCAGCATTAGCATTATTAACGTTGGTATTTGTACCTGTAAAATTAGACCTTGCTAATACACGGCTACTTTCACGATTCGCCGATGTGTCGCGCAGCACGGTATTATCAGTAATAAGTGTTGTCCTGGCAGAGTTATACCTACCAAACCTATTTGCGCGGTTAGTAGCTATAGTACTCCCGCCCGACAACGGACTGCCGCTTGTATTATGGTCAGTTAAATCCAACGTACCATTTGGATTACGATATAGAAAAAAGGTGCTAGGGTTTAGTGCCGCATTTCTTTCTTGCAGCCATGTACGGGATGCAATCCCAGGCCCAGGAGGAGGAATAACTATAGGCGCTGTATTAGGCTGGCCATCTGTCATAAATACGACAATATAACGCACATCTCTGCCACATGTTGGCACTGGCGCGTCAGTAATGGCAAAATATGCACGCCTTAAACCATCCGCTATATTTGTATTGCCTCCAAGGGGCATAGTATTAATGACATTGTTAAGGGCTTGAAAATTTTCATAAAGTGGAACAAAAGTGTGGGTGGTGCCAAATAAACTATTAAGTAGGTTCCTATAGACAACGCCGGTACTCGTGCTATCGCACAATGTACCAAAATTAGCAGTTGTAGAATAAGGAATAATCGTAACCTCTACATTTTCTACATCTTGCAATGCAACCAATAGCTGCCGAGATGCGCTTCGCAACGCAAACATTCTTGAATTGGGGTGGTTTCCGTTATTATAGTCATGATTTGACGATGTACTGCGCGTCATACTACCGGATAAATCCAAAACAATGGCAACCCTGGTAAGTGGCACATCTTGACTCATTTCAATTTCATCCAACCTGTAAGCAATAGCCCTGCCTGGGCTAACATCTGACGACCAATCTACAACCTGCATAGCAGAAAAAGCATTAGCCGCAGTTAAAATATTGATATCCGGCTGGGTATTACCGTCCCTTACTGCTGTAAGATGGAAGTTAACAAGATGGTCATCCATACTAGAGCCATCAAGCTGGAAAAATTCTAAACCAAAATCGAACTCGTTATGCGGGTTATGGAAAACCCTTTGCACCCCATGCTGATTATTGGCCTCGTCCCATCTTAAGTGGACAATATGATTGTCTATAATTCCGTAATAATTCCACCCTGCACTTAAAAAGCTGGTTGAGGTATTGTATATAGCATCTGCAAAGATATCTATATTTGTACTGTTAAAGCTAGACTCCGGCATAATATAAACCGCACTTGCGTAACGTATCCTGTGCGAAACATCGTCTAACAAAACACGTGTGGCAACCTGCAGGTTAAACTCTGTTGCCGCAAGACGCTCTGTACGTAAAGCTGCAAAGGTTAGCAGTGCTGCAGCAGAAACCACAATCACGAGGACACCGATAGATGTCATAAGTTCTAAAACAGTCATACCTTTTCTTAATTTCATAGCTATCACCTCTTGATTTTAATTAAAACGTGCAGCATCATTGGGGTTTACTATTTCACGGATATTCCATTCCGGTTGTGTTGTATTAAAACGTACGCTCATAGCGTGCCGGGTGCCAAAAGTTTCATCGGCATCCAAGGCAGGGGTTAACGCCGCAAATTGCCCATTATTATAGAAAGTAGACCGCACAAGCACTTCTATCCACACCGTTCCGCTAGGGTTGGTTCCTGTTATTCTTGTGCCGTCGCTATTTACCGGGCGTATCCATATTTCTACCTTACTTGCGTTAAAGTCCGGTAATTCTGCATGGGTTGGGGTAAGACCAGACACATCTGGCCCAAATCTTATGGTTTCTGTAAAGACTAGATTATTGAAGTCGCCCGTGAAATTTTGGAAATAATACAAAACAGGAAACTCTCCGTCGTTTACGCCCCTGCGTAGCACTGCGCTAGAGCCTATTTCTATACCTGCTAGTGCAAGGTAGTGCGCCTGTGTAAACTCGCGTTGCCTACGTGCAGCGGTTACGTTGGTGGTAAGTATGTTGGTAATAACAACCGCTAACAACGTAACTAAAAGAAACACGCCAATTGCAGTAACTAAACTTGCACCTTTTCTGTTTTTTAGTTTTATCATTGGTTGTTTGCCCCTTTATTTACATGTTGGAATTGGTGTATGTACAAAGGCCAGCATACAATGCGTGTTGTATGCTGGGTTTATACACAAACTTTTTTGGCATTTTTGTTTACTTTGCGAATACTATTGTTGAAAGAGTTTGAAGCTGTTGGTTTGACTTGATACTACAACGGAGTGTGGCGTGACTGATGGGTTAGCACCAGGGGTGGCGTGTTGTAGTGTTAAATACATAGAGAACTAATTGTATAGACGTTATAGACTAAAGTATAATCTATGAGATTATATTTGTACGTGTGTAAGTGCCACCAGCATAAGTACCTATACGACCATTAAATGGACGCGACACAGTTATCGTAGATACGATAGATACTTCACCAGGGTTTGGGAAAGTTATAGTCAGAGCAGTAGGGTTAGAAGTTCCAGCGCCAATTCTGACTATAAGATCTGTAATACCTGCGGCATCAGTAACTTCTTCTAAAAATGGAACAAGAGCAGCAACTGTAGTTGGAGCACTACCACCACTTGATGCTTGGTACATACGCACAGCAGTAACTATTGCATCGTGAGAAACGTCTAGTGCAGCAACACGCGCACCTTCATTTAGATTACGGAAAGCATTTACTGCTACAAGAGAGATAATTGCGATAAGCGCAATTACTGCTACGATTTCTACAAGTGTAATACCTTTTCTTAATTTCATGTTTTTCACATTCCTTTTTAAGTATTTTTTATGCCATTAAAAGTTGCGTACGGTACTCTCCTTTACAATAAATTCGCAAGTGCATATATATTAAAACAGAGTTTACAATCTGCTTTAATCAAAGTTGTGGAACTATAAAGTTACATTGCAGTCGTAATGGATTCTAACATTGGTAAATATATAGCCAGGGCAATACTACCTACCACTACAGCCAGCACAAGTATCATAATTGGGTTTATGAGTGCCAGCAATTTGTCAATAGCCGCCATAGATTCTTCGTCGTAATATTCGGAAACGGACTCTAGCATCTCGTCTATAGACCCTGTTTCTTCACCAACAGACAGCATTGATAGCATCATTTCTGGAAAGACGTTGGTAGTGCGCAAGCTGACGGACACCGCTTCCCCTTCTTTAATATTTGATACAATGGCTTTGGTTTTAAGCTCTGCATATCTGTTATCCATCGCATCTGCAGAAAGCTCTAACGCTTCTACTATTGAAATACCGCTGGCAACCATACTTGAAAATGTACGGGTAAACTTTGCGGTAATAATTTCCCTTACCAAGTTTTTAACCAATGGAAGGGATAAAGATAGTTGCCCAAAGGCACTTTTGCCTACAGGCGTACTAAGCCACCATTTGGATAAAATAATGACCAATACAGTCACGCCAATATATATAAACCACCAGGCACGCACAGAGTCACTTATGTTTACAAAAAATTGTGTAATCCCCGGAAGGTCGCCACCTGTTTCTTGCAGGTTTGCCGCAAACTGCGGCACTGCCCATACAATCAAAAACGCGGCAATGGCTAGTGTTAGGGTTAAACATGCAACCGGATAAACCATGGCACCTTTTGCTTTTCTTGTTATGGCATCCATCCTATGGAAGTGATTACCCATTTGTAAAAGCGAATTGTCTAGGTTACCGGTCCTCTCCCCTGCGGCCACTGTGCGTACCAGTATGTCTGGAAAAACTTTTGGCTGCTCTGCCATAGCCCCTGACATAGATGTACCTTGTTTAACCGAAGCGGTAAGTTTAGCAACCGCCGCTTTCATTTGCTTATTTGCAGTTTGGCTATGTTGGGTTGCGAGTGCTTTATCAAGGGGCATACCGGCCTTTAACATGGCCGCCAACTGCCGACAAAATACGATAACGTGTACCCTTTGAACAACGCCACTGCCTATTTGAATGTCTTGCGTAAGGACAGTCTTCTTACCTTCTTCTCTAACCTCGATAGGGTACTGTCCGTTCTGGCTTAAATACGAAACAATTTCATTCTCTGTATTACCAGCCATGGTTCCGCTGGAAATATTACCGTTTGAATCAATTACTTTATATATGAAGTTTGGCAAAAAAATCACCCCTTTTATTTCTCATTGGTAAGCTATATTTTTGCAACACCATCTACAGCCCCTCGTACATAATTGGTATCAATTGCATATTTAAGCAGGTTACTTGCATCTATAACCCCTCTGCGGTACAACGCCAACAGTTCACCGTCCATTGTTCGCATGCCCTCGTTTGCACTGGTTTGAATTGTGGAAAGTATTTGGTGTGTCTTATCTTCACGTATTAAATTTCTTATACTTGGGGTGCCTGTCATAATTTCTAAAGCAGCCACTGCCCCACCGCCATCTGCCCTTGGTATAAGCTGCTGCGATATAACACCTTCTATAACGGTGGCCACTTGCGTTTTTACTTGCTTTTGCTGCGCAGTCGGAAAGGAGTCTATGATCCTGTCTACAGTTTTTGACGCGCCAACGGTATGCAAGGTAGATAAAACTAAATGCCCTGTTTCCGCTGCAGTTAAAGCTGTAGATATTGTTTCGGGGTCGCGCATCTCGCCCACCAATATGACATCTGGGTCTTCACGCAGGGCTCCGCGCAAGGCATTTGCAAAGCTTTTGGTGTCAGAGCCAACTTCGCGTTGGTTTATAATAGATTGTTTGTGTTTATGCAAATACTCTATAGGGTCTTCGATTGTAATGATATGACGCCCAGACATTGTGTTTATATAGTCTATCATTGCAGCCAGGGTTGTACTTTTGCCGCTTCCGGTAGGGCCTGTCACAAGTACTAGCCCACGTTGTTTGCGTGCCAATGTCTTAAGTATATCGCCAGGCAGGTTAAGCTCGTCCAACGTTCTTATTCTTTCCGGAATAATACGAAACGCCATTGCATAACAGCCTTTTTGCTTAAATACATTTAGCCTAAAACGTGCAACATTCTTGATCGCATATGACAAGTCGACCTCGCCCTTAGTTTCCAAGGTTTCTATATCGCTTACGCCCAATGCTTCCTTAATAAAAGATATAATATCTTCGTTCCTTAATCGGTGGTTGCCAAGCTTTTTTAGCTTGCCATGTACCCTAAGCGTTGGTTCAAGGTCTACTGTAAAATGCACATCCGATGCTTTTAAGTCTACCGCGGCTTCTAAAATTGTATCTAACAAACTATCAGCTCCTAATTATCCACACTATAAGACACTCTAAGCATTTCTGAAACGCTGGTGATGCCTTCAAAAACCAATTCTTTTGCCGATTGAGCCAAGGTTTTTAATCCTCTTTTCATGGCTTCATGTCTAATGGCTTCTACTGTTTCGCCTTTTAGGAACATCTCCCTTACGTGGGGATCCATAACCAAAATTTCATGTATCGCAATACGGCCAGCATACCCGGAGTTGCCACAAGCATTACATCCGCGGCTATCATAGATAGCGGTATCGATATCTACACCCAACGCGGCAGCCTCGCTGTCTGTAACCAGCCTTTGGTATATACAAGACTTACATAGCCGCTTAACCAGCCTTTGTGCAACCACACCCATAAGTGCAGAAGTAACCATATATGGTTCTATCCCCATGTCTGTTAACCTTACGAGTGTACTTACCGCGTCGTTGGTATGAATCGTCGAAAGTACCAAGTGTCCGGTGATTGCAGCCCTTGTTGCAATTTCGGCCGTTTCACCATCTCTTATTTCACCAATCATGACAATATCGGGGTCTTGCCGCAGCATAGAACGCAGCCCGGAAGCAAAAGTCAACCCTGCTTTTGTGTTTACTTGCACCTGATTTATACCGTCAAACTGGTATTCGACCGGGTCTTCTATTGTCATAATATTACGCTTCGGTTGGTTCATATCATTTAGTGCCGCGTACAGTGTTGTAGATTTACCCGAACCTGTGGGGCCACTAACCAAAACGATGCCTTCCGGTGCGCTTAATATCTTGTTAAACAATTTTTGATTGTGTGCGGTAAACCCTAATTGTTCTTTGGTAACTACCGCGTTCGATTTGTCCAAAAGCCTAAGAACAATCTTTTCGCCATACATTGTTGGAAGCACAGAGATACGAAACCCTATTTTGCGGTTTAGGATGGTCATTTCTGTCCGGCCATCTTGAGGTATCCGTTTTTCTGATATATCCAAAGAACCCAAAATTTTTATGCGGGCAACAATAGCAGGCAAAGTAGAACGTGGGGTGACTAAAAACTCCCGCAGTTCGCCATCTACCCTCATTCTCACTTTTACAGACTTTTCAAACGGCTCGATATGTATATCACTAGCCTTAAATCGCACAGCTTGCTCTAACAACGAATTAACAAGACGAACGATAGGCGCACGTTGAACTTCGTCATCCTCAGCTTGTGTGTCATTTTCTTCTTCCAATACATCTTCTGCAAATTCTTCGACAGCTTGCTCTACAACCTCGGAAATAGTGTAATTCGCACTTATAGTGCGTTCTATTTCTTCGCCAAACGCCAGATGCACTTCCAGATCCATGCCGGTTTTCCACTTGATATCGTCACATGCAACAAAGTCGAGGGGGTCTGCCATGGCAACTTGCAACTTACCATCCTGTTGCCCAAACGGCACAAGTTTATGTTTCCTTGCTATATCTTCTGGCACAAGTCTAATTGCAGCAGGGTCAACGTTTTGAGTGTATAAATCTACATATTTAACATTCGCTTGATATTCTAATACGGGGATTAACGTATTTTTGGGGACTAAGTCTAACTGCATAAGTGCTTCAGAAAGCTCTACTTTGTTATCTAATTGATATGCTCTTGCTGTTTCTAAATCCTTGTCGGATAACAAATCCAACTTTATCAGCAAATCACCTAATCGCATTTTTTTCATAAATAACTCAACCCTTCAAAGATAGTTAAACAACATTTATTCCCCAATAAAGTTGAATAATCTCATTCCCATACAGCGAAGCTATTGCCGCAGCAACACAGACAAAAGGCCCAAAAGGAATTTCCATTTCCCTCTTTAACTGCTTACCTACAATGCGCAAGAATACTATTACAACAAATGCAATAATAAAACTTAAAATGAGTACAAGAATCGCCCTGTCCCACCCCAAAAAGGCACCAACCGCACCAGACAACATCACATCGCCAAAGCCAAAAGCTTCTTTGCCATAAAACCGTTTTGCCGCTATGTAAATGGCTAGAAAAACAGCAAAACCCACAACCAACCCCAAAACATGATATAGCCATGGTGCGTTTGTGAACAATAAATATACTGCAACAAACGGCAAAAATGTGAATAGCACAGCATCGCTAACAACCATATGCTCTAAGTCGATAAAAAAGGTAATGATAAGCATAGACCATAGTGCCAGGTACAACAGCAATTCGAAACCAAACCCATAAAATGCATATAAAAACATAAATGAAAGTGCCGTCAGCATTTCGATAATAACGTAATGTACCGAGATTTTTTTCTTACATGACCGACATTTCCCGCCCAGTAAGACATAAGAGAGTATAGGTATTAGCCCTGCACCTTTTATAGAACTATTACAATGGCGACAAGCATATTTTTTAATGACTGCAAGTTGGTTTGGAACCCTGTATATTACGGCTGTAAATACACTGCCAACGATGGCACCCGCTATAAAAAATAGCGGCAATAGAAAAAGATTAACATCTACACTAACCGATACCATCTCCTTTTTTTAATGCACACTCACTTACATTGCAATCGCAGCATAACGATGGTGATTGACCTATCAGCCAATCGGTAGAAGTATTTAATGACCGCGCTAAACTGAACAGCGTTTTTGCAGAAAGCCCTTTATTACCGACCTCTATGTCGTACAAAAACTTATCACTAATGTCTGCACGCTTTGCAAGTTCTTGTCGGCTTAGTTGCAGCTTGAGCCGCCTTGATTTAATCCTAAATCCAAGCTTTACATTAAAGGATTGTTCTGAAAGTGCCAAACATAACCTCTCCCTATTTATTCCCTCCTAGTTAGTTATTTGGAACTTAAACATTTTTTAAACATTTTTTAAACATATTTATTTTATATGTATTTGATGAATAGAAAACCATCTATAGTTCATAGTATTCGTTTTTAAATATGTAATTATTGCATTATTTTAAATTAATTGTTAAAAAATCATTAAAAATTGTCAGAACTCGTCAGGTAATGTCAGCGTAGTTTTATGCACATTTATCTAAAAGGAGAAAAAGAAAACCCTTATAAGTAGAGGTGTGCGAGGGTCGTCATTATTGTTTCGGTGTCTTTAACCGTGAGGGCATTTAAGCTTTTAAAATTTGCAGTAGCAACTATTCGTAAAAATTTATTTTATGAAGTAGAAGACATATTTCCAATTAATGCAGAATACAAAAAACCCACAAACGGGATGGTTTGTGGGGGTGGTGCTTGAAACACATAATCTAAGGTTTCAAAATCTAATCATGCCATTACGCCATGCGAATAGAGTACTATTTGCACTGCACCCCACATATCCGCCAAGCTTTTCTATCTCTTCAAGGATATATTGAAATTAGAGTTCAAAACTTTGCCATCCCATTGCGCCATCCAAATAGAGATGTAATTGCGCTAATGGATACGACACTTCCTTTCAATTTTGCTAATTCTTCTAAAACATCTTCCGCATTTGAGTTTGGAAATTGCAGGCAGTGTGTAGCTGCCCATAAGCGTACATATAAATTTTCATGAGAGAGCAGCCCCAACAATTCATTTAATCGATTATTCTCTTTTAAGATAGTATAAGCCGAGAATACAATATCTGCTTGCTTATTGCCAGCTTTTATGTTTCCACGCTCTCTCGCCTCCCCATTAGCAATACACACATGTACATACTTTTCTAAATCGACATTCATGTAAATTTATCCTCCTTTTATGGAAACGGTGTGAAAATCCAGCCATTTTCAGTCTGAGTCATTGTTCCAAACTGTTTAAGAATATCTAAACCATACTGGAATTGGGTTTCAAAACTTTGGCCAGTAAGCCACTCTCTTACAGTAAGCCCGCCCAAATGATATGGCTTTGACGAAAAATGCCCACTGATTTTACCATGTATACTATAGCCTGGAGGTATTTCAATCACTAACTGTCAAGACTTTAAAATTTTAGCATGCCATTGCGCCACGCGAATAGACAGGAATGCGCATTATGACCAACTTCCTTGTTAAGTTTTGCAACATCCTCCAATGTCCTCTCTGCTTCTAATTGGAAACTTGGGAAGCGCAAACTATACGCTGCGGACGCATAACGTACATATGGGCTTTCGTGCCTCATTAATTCAATAATCTCCTCTGAACGGTTAGCCTCCTCCAGGCTTGCGTAGAGAGAGAGAATAGTATCTGTAAGCTTATTTCCAGCCTTAATACTCCCACGTTCATACGCTTCTCCTTTGGCAATATATAGTTCTACAAGCCGCTTAACATCTGCATTCATTTTTTTCACCCCCCTCAATCTAAAAATGGGGTGAATGTCCAGCCGTTTTGCGTTTGCTCGACAATGCCATACCTTTGCAAACGATTTAGTCCATACTGAAACTGCACTTCAAAACTTTGTCCCGCCAACCATTCTCTTACAGTAAGTCCTCCTAATTCTGTTGGCTTTGACGAGAAATGCCCACTAATCTTGCCGTGTATACTACCCGAATAACCAGACGGTATTGCAACAACATTGTTGGTATTATGAATTTGCTGTGCCGTAAATCCAGACCTTATAATCTGGCTTTCTTCAACTATATGGTGCCATGCCATGTGATACCCTGCGTTACCCAAATGGGCTATCAGCTCGGCACGACTATCAAACCCTATCCCTGGCGGCAAATGTGGCGTCCCAACAACCGTATCCGTCACCACCACCAACGTATGCAGCCCACCGGCCACAGCAGGTGCCACTTGCACCACCGTACCCCTTGCTGCCAGCGTCGCCGCCAGCACATTCATTGCGTCCGGCGTTAGCACCGCCGGGTTGGTTATCGTCGTTCCTCCTGTTATCGTTATTGCCCCTATGCCTGGCGCATTTATTACCGTTCCGGACGGCACCACCACACTGCTTGGCACCACACCCGCACCTTGCGAATGCACATTAAAAAACCTAAACATATATGCATAGTGCAGCCTGCCGCCTTGCGCCACCACTACGCGCACCACCATTATGTTGCCGCCTGCCATCTGGACTACACTGGCTTGCCCCACTGCGGCACTTGTTCCTTTAAGGAATGCTTGCGCTATCTGGATTGTCATTACTACCTTATTTACTACCGCTTTTACCAACACACTTATACTATACGCCGCCAACCCAAGCTGCTTTGCCCTTACCAGCAGCCGGCCTACTACATGCCCCAGTTCTCTGGCCTCTGCTGCCGTTAGGTTGTGGAAGTTACCAAAACGTTCGAAGTTTTCTACCAAAAATGCGATGTCATCGCCTGCAAAACCTGCCCATGCCGCATTTCTTACATCTGCCATCGTAATATTTTCGTCACGGAATATTGACCACAAGTCTTGACCCATGCCTATAAAATATCGGATTACCAGATATTTATATACAAACGGCGCGCCATATACAAACAACAGTATCTGCGGCAGGTTGCGCACCGGGTTTTCCAGCAAGCGCACAAACTCGTCATGGTACATACCAAACAACGCGAATACAGGCAATTCCGAAATAACATCCCATTGCCCTTGCTGGACACCTATATAAAACTGGAACACATTCCTTACCGTACGCACCGCAGCGTTTCCGTCCTGCCAAAACGCTGCAAACCTTCCAACCGGTTCCGCTTCGTCGGGGCTGTCTACCTCCCGCGCGCCTTCCAGCCCGGAAATATCTACAGTATGCACGTCCTCACTCGCAAACGCCGCAAACCCGCGCGCACCTATCCCCGCCGCTTCAAACATCAAACGCCCTACATACGTCCATTCGTCTGCCGCCTGCGCAAACACTTCACCTATGCGCCCGCCGCCGTTCATGTCGCGCAGTATGCCCACGTACACGTCGGTAAACGAACCCAAACGCGCAATCCGTTCCGCACTGGTGTACATGCGCATGTTGGTTTCCGCGCATACATACAAGTACCACTCCACATCTTCCGGCAAATAGTACTGTTCTCCGCCTTCCAGCAACACCAGCACCGCACCCAACACCACCGTGCGGTCGTTCGCTAGCCTTTCAAACGCGTGATATTGCACGTTGCCTGCCGCCGCACCGCCAAACGGCGCAAGCACACCACGCGCCGCATACACCTCTGGCGGCATAAACACATGCGTGGTGCCAAACAGCGTTACCGTTACGGTACGCTCTGCGCTGCACCACTGCAACACGTCGTCCATCGTTAGCCCGGCGGCCGCCATGTTGTTGCTGTGGAAAATGTATTCCACCAGCCTGCGCAGGTACACTTCGCCCTCGCCCAGGTCTAGGTTTTGGGCAAAACGGATATCGCGCGTTGGCGCGGGCATACTCCGGCCAAACGCACCTGCGCCTGCATTGCGCGCAAAGAAGTTGGACATCTCGTACTGCAAAAAGCCGCTTGGCATATTAGACAAGTCGAACAGCGGCGCGGGGTTTAACGCCCTGCCGTTGCCCCCGTTGGCCTGCACAGGCTGGCCGCCGTTTATGGATTCGCGCAGCTCTACCTCCAGCACGCCCCTACCCATGTGCATTCCCATGCGCCCTATCGGTTGACCTTGTGTTACACGCCCGCCCACACGAAGCCCGCTGTCCGGCACAAGGTTGCCATACACGGCTTGCATGTATCGCCCGTTTAATCGGAAATTGACATACACGCGATTGCCTTGGATGTTTGCGACGATGCCGCTGGCTATCGCGTATACAGGGTCGCCCGGCGCGCCTTGGATGTTAAGGCTGCTGCTTGCTACCTGCGAGATATGGTCTAGTTGGCCATACCATAGCGTGACTTCCATGGAAGGGGTTGGCCACAGTAAGGGGGCGGTGGTGGAAGGGGTTGTAGAATTGCCCCCCGGCATAGATGGTTTGTCGCAGAAAGTGATTTGAGCGATGCGACGCTGGCGAAGCCTGTAGTAGTCGATTAAGATGATGATATTTGCGGGGTCGCTTGTGACTGTGATTATTTGGTTATAGCCTTCTCGGGTGAAGGATAGTTCTTCTGGGGTTATGCCGTCGCGGAAGATTAGCCTGTCGCGCATTGTACCTGATGTTGCATTGATGTGATCCCCTGCTGTTATTATATTTGTTCCGTATCCACGTCCTATTACATAGGTGTCTGTTCCCCAACCGCCATAGATTCGGTTGTTGCCCATACCCGGGTCTATTGTGTTGTTTCCGCCATTTATTACACGAATTATGTCATTGCCGCCAAGGCCAAATACATAATGACCATTACCGCCAGAGACTCTAATTTCGTCGTCTCCTTCTGTTCCGTAAATTATTAAGCCACGGTTAAAAATTTCATTGCTTGTCATTACGGTACCGCATGGAAACGTTATACTAGCTAAACGCCTTTGAGGTAACCGATAAAAGTCTACAAGCACTATCCTGTTTGTGTTGCTTGGGTCAAAAAATGTGTTTGTAAACATGCTGCTTGTACCGTTGTCTACAACAATAATTTCAAGATTATCTCCCACCCGGGCAAAATACACATCGTCCGGGCGAATGTCGTCGCGGAAGATTAATCTGTCGCGCATTGTACCTGATGTTGCATTGGTGTGATCCCCT